>ENA-ORTY01000016-ORTY01000016.1-human-gut-metagenome-genome-assembly--contig:-NODE-16-length-181392-cov-8.741845_pt1 | contig 181392 bp, 164 predicted proteins | sample MGYA00241917_ERZ509198 | MGnify/ENA primary metagenome ERZ509198 (study PRJEB26280, sample SAMEA2338857) | human gut metagenome | biome: human gut; feature: human-associated habitat; material: faeces...
GCGATCTGCGCGCGCAAGCCCGACGTGGTGATGGCCTGCGGCCCCACGCCGATGCTGGCGGCGGTGCAGGCGCTCTGCGAAACATACGGCGTGCCGTGCCAGCTCTCGCTGGAGGAGCGGATGGGCTGCGGCATTGGCGCGTGTCTGGGCTGCAACGTGAAAATCATGCAGCCGGACGGCGGCTGGCGCTACAAGCGCGTCTGCAAGGACGGCCCGGTGTTCGACGCGAAGGAGGTGTGTCTGCGTGGCTGATCTTTCCCTCGATCTGTGCGGCGTGAAGCTCAAAAACCCGATCATCGCGGCGAGCGGCACGTTCGGTTTTGGCCGCGAGTACGACGAGCTTTACGACATCGGTCGGCTTGGCGGCATTTCTGTCAAGGGGCTGAGCCTGCTGCCGCGCACGGGCAACCCGCCCTCCCGCATCGCGGAAACGCCGAGCGGCATGCTCAACAGCGTCGGCCTGCAAAACCCCGGCGTGGAGAGCTTCATTGAAAACGACCTGCCGTGGCTGCTGACCAAGGACGTCGCGGTGATCGCCAACATCACCGGCACGAGCGTGGAGCAGTATGTGCAGATGGCCGAGCGGCTGGCGGGCACGGGTGTGCATCTGCTGGAGATGAACATCTCCTGCCCGAACGTGCACGAGGGCGGCGTGGCCTTCGGCGTGAAGCCGGAGAGCGTATACGCCATCACCAAGGCCGTCAAGGCGGCGGCGAAGCAGCCGCTGATCGTCAAGCTGACCCCGAACGTATCCGACATTACGGAGAACGCGCTGGCCGCCGAGGAGGCGGGCGCGGACGCGATTTCCATGATTAATACGCTGACGGGCATCGCCGTGGATGTGAACAAGCGCAGGATGGTGCTGGCAAACAACACGGGCGGCCTTTCCGGCCCTGCGGTGCGCCCGGTCGCCCTGCGCATGGTCTGGCAGAGCGCCAAGAAGGTGCATATCCCGATCATCGGCATGGGCGGGATCGAGACCGGCGAGGATGCGGCGGCGTTCATGCTCTGCGGTGCGAAGGCCGTCATGGTCGGCACGGCGAACTTCACCGATCCGTTCGCCTGCCCGCGCATCATTCGGGAGCTGGACGCATATTGCGACCGGCAGAAGGTGCAGCGCGCGCAGGAGCTGGTCGGAACGCTGGCGGAGTATTGAGCATAACCGGGGCTTTTGCCCATAAAAATAACCCGCGCAGGCCAAGTGCCGCGCGGGTTATTCTTTTCAATTCAACGTATAGAAAATTGTGTAAAATCGCCCATGTGAGCAAAACCTTGACGCTTTGCAGACTTCGGCAGAGGTGAAAACAAGCCGTTTTTTATCTGGCTTTGCGCAATTCGTCGTCCACGCTTTGCGTGATGTAATAGAGCGTATCGGCGATGTCGTTGCCCTGTCGGTCGATTTTCCGCTCGATGCGGGCAACGTCGCGGCGCAGAGCCTCCTGCCCGGCCTCGAGGCCGTCAAGGCGATCCCCCATGTTCTTCAGCTCGGCGTCTACGGCGGTCAGGCGGGCTTCCATCTTATCAAGCTGAACGGTAACGGCGCTGACCGCGTTCAGAATGGTTTGCAGCATTTCACGATCATCCATGGCATTCTCCCTCCATCTGATATTCAGTATAACCGTGAGTCGCTCGGTTGTCAAGGGACAGCGAAGGGGAGCGGCGCGGATTTTCGGTTGACATGAATATAAAACAATCATTGAGCACAAAGCGCGGGCGCGCAATGCGCGCCCCTACGGACACGGCGGCGTAATGCGCAGTTCCTTTTTTCCGCAACATTGTAGGGGCGCGCATCGCGCGCCCGTTATTGGAATTTGTGCAAAATTTCGGATTCGCTCATTTGCTGTATAAAAACAGAAAAAACCAGAGTTTGGTTCGCATTTGAAGCCAAACTCTGGTTTGCGTTTGCGGGGCTTACAGCATCTGACCGTGATCTTCGGTCGTCTTGCCGTATTCGTAGTCGTTCTGGAAGTTGTAATCCTTGCCCGGAAGGATAGCGTTGACCACAATGCCGACGATGGCGGCGACAGCCAGACCGGAGAAGTTCAGCGTGAACTCGCCGACATGGAAGGTGATCGCGCCCGCGGTGGAGAAGGTGATGCCCAGCGCCAGCGAGATAATCAGCGAAACGACGATGACGTTGCGGCTCTTGGCCAGATCCACGCGGTTCTCAACGAGGTTGCGCACGCCGATGGCGGAGATCATGCCGTAGAGAATCAGGGAGACGCCGCCGATGGTGCCGGTCGGCATGGCGGAAACGAGCGCCGCGAACTTCGGGCAGAAGGACGCGATGATCGCGTAGACGGCGGCCAGACGGATGACCAGCGGATCATACACGCGGGTCAGCGCCAGAACGCCGGTGTTCTCGCCGTAGGTGGTGTTGGCCGGCGCGCCGAAGAGGGACGCGATGCTCGTGGCGAGACCGTCGCCCAGCAGGGTGCGGTGCAGACCCGGATCGGCGATGAAGTTGGCGCCGACGGTGGAGGAGATCGCGCAGATATCGCCAATGTGCTCGATCATGGTCGCAAACGCGATGGGCATGATGGCGATGATGGCGGTGACGAGCAGGTTCGCGTCGCAGTTGCCGATGAGGGAGAAGACGGTGTTTTCCATCTTCACCGGCAGGCCGATCCACGCGGCGCTGGCCACGCCGGAGAAATCCACGCGGCCGGTGACGGCGGCGTAGACATAGGAGACGAGCACGCCCAGCAGAATCGGGATGATGCGCAGCATGCCCTTGCCCCAGATGTTGAAGATGACCACCGTGAGGATGGCGACCAGCGCGATATCCCAACTGCCGGTGCAGTTGTTGATGGCGGAGTTGGCCAGCGTCATACCGATGCAGATGATGATCGGGCCGGTGACGACCGGCGGGAAGAACCGCATGACGCGGTTCGCGCCGAAGCCGCGCACCAGCGCTGCGAGAATCAGATACAGCAGGCCGGAAGCGGCGACGCCTACACAGGCGTAGGGGAGAAGCGCGGCTTCGCCGTTCGGCGCGATGGCGGCATAGCCGGCCAGATACGCGAACGAGCTGCCCAGGAAGGCCGGAACCTTGCCCTTCGTGACGAAATGGAAGAACAGCGTGCCCAAACCTGCGAACAGCAGCGTCGCGGAAACGGAAAGGCCAGTCAGCGCGGGCACGAGCACCGTCGCGCCGAACATGGCGAACATGTGCTGGAGGCCCAGAACGAGCAACTTCGGGGTGCCCAGCGAGCGGGCATCGCGGATACCTTGGTTCTGCATGGCGATATCTCCTTTGTAAATATGAGGTTTACGCGCGGCAGACCGCCACGCATATCCTCCATATTATAGAAGCGATGGCGCCAAAAAGCAAGAAGAAAACGAAAATTCAAACGGGTCAATTCACGAATGTTCGGTTACGGGCACATCCAGCAGATAGTAGCCGAACGCATTGATGACGGTGGTGTCGCCGTGATGACGGACGCGCTTGAAATTGTATTGATAGTTTTGGTGGACATGGCCGTGCACCATGTAGCGCGGGCGGTACTTTTCCATCACATCCAGAAAGGTTTGGAATCCGGTGTGCGCCAGATCGGTGTCGTCGCCGAGGCTGCGCGCGGGGGAATGGGTCATCAGGATATCAATGCCGCCGCTGCGCCAGAGCTTGAAGCGGAGCTTTTGAACGCGCTGGCGCATCTGCTTTTCGGTATACTGGTTCACGCCGCGGTTATAGCGCATCGAGCCGCCGAGGCCGAGGATGCGCAGGCCGCAGACGGTCACGACCTGATCCTCGATGCACAGGCACCCTTCCGGTGGGTTTTGGGCGTATTGGTCGTCGTGGTTGCCGCGGATATAGAGGATGGGCGCGGCGGTGAAGCAGGTGAGGAAGGAGAGATAGCTGGCGGGCAGATCGCCGCAGGCCAGCACCAGCTCCACGCCTTCGAGCTTGCGCCTGTCCAGATGCTCCCAGAGCGTCGGTTCCGCCTGATCGGCGAGCAGAAGAATCTTCATCGGCTCACTCCTTTGTGGCGGCACGGATGCCTTGCAGCGAAACCAGCCCCTTGGCGACGTCGTTCAGCTCGTCCACAGAGGGAATCCGGCCGATGACATTTCCGGCGAGGTAATCCATTAGGATGATCTCCTGCGGGGTCAACGCCACGTCGGCCGCGACGTGAACCTGACCGGCCTGATCGACAATCGGCCCGACGAACGGCAGGAACGCGCCGGCGCGGATGCGCTCGTGCAGCAGATCGACCAGCCGCCGCGTGCGCGCGGGCAGGCGTTGGGAGCAGATGATGTCAATCGCGTCGGTGGACATGCCCATGTAGTAATTCATGGCGCGGTCGGCGTTGTGCTCGCCCTCGTCGCTCCACGCGCCGGTCAGGATGCTGCGGACGATGCCCTCGTACAGCTTGCCCCAGTTCCAAATCGGCATGGCGAGGTTGGCGATCACGCCGTCCTGCTCGTGATACAGGCCGAACGCGCGCGATTCCAGATGCGGCGCGCTGATGTCGCGGCTGGAGATGATGTGCACACCGCGCGCGGCCAGCGCCGCCTCCGGGCTGTGGCCGGGCAGGGTGGACCATTCCAGCACGATTTGGGCGCGCGGGTTGACCATCTGCGCGCCGAGGGCGAAGGCATTGATCGACGTGGGCGTGCCGTAGATGGGGTAATCCGCGATGTAGCCGATTTCGTCGCTTTCCGACAGGGCGGCGGCAATCGCGCCCAAGACGAATTTGGCCTCGTACACGCGCAGGTAGTAGCTGCGGACATTGTGGTAGCTGGCCAGCAGCGAGCAGTTGAGGATTTTGGCGTTCGGGTGGATGGCACACTGACGGATACAGGCGTCCAAAAAGACGGGGGAGGCGGCGAAAATCACGTCGTAGCCGTCCTCGATGAAGCGTTCGATGACCTCCTGCGCGTCCTCCTGCGCGACGCATTCGCAGCAGACGGTTTCCACGCGGGAACCGAAGGTATCCTCAAGCGCCTTGCGCCCCAGCTCGTGCCAATACGACCAGCCGGAATCCTGCGGCGAGCGGTTGTAGAGGAACGCGCAGCGCACCGTCTGCGGCGGCTTGTGCCAGACGGATTGCAGAAAGCCCGGCTTGGCCTCCGTCGGCTGGGAGAGCAGCGCGGCGGGCTTGTTGGCCGCGGCGACGACAAATTCAGACCAGATCCGCTCGATCTCCTGCCCGAACTCGGCGGGCGTTTTCTCCACGCTGTCCTCGTAGCCGAAAACCTCCAGATAGATCAGCAGCGCGTCGCAGGCGGGCATCGGCGCGCTGCCCTCGGCCCTGGCGTTGTATGCCTGCTGGAAGCGGTAGAAGCAGGACTGAAAATCAAACAGATCCTCCGGCGACCACTTCTTGCCCGGCGTTTTGCCCATCAGTTTATAGAGCTTTTCATAGCTGCCCTCGCGGGTGAAGGTGATGAAATTGATCTTCGTATCGGCGTAGAAGCTCAAAAATTCCTGATAGACGCGGTAGCGCTCGCTGTCCTCCGGCTCCGGCAGGACGCGGGTGACGTCCGCCTCGATGCTCACCGCATCGAGCCGGCGCATGACGCTCACGCGCTTGTTGCCCTCCACGATGTAAAAGCGGTTATAATATTCCAGCGCGACGATGGGCTGGCGCAAGCCGTCCTCCACAATGCCGTCGTAGAGCACGCTCCACTTGGAGGCGAACTCGGAATCCGGCTCGAGCAGCGGCATGAAGCCGCGCGAAAACGCCGTCGTGCGCCCCTTCGTCGCCGTGCCCTCGATTTGATCCAGCGCGATCTGCACCAGCCCGAGCGGCACCTGCGTCAGCTTGTTGAGGGTGGGCACAAGCTCGGACAGCACCGGCAGATACGGGTCCTGCCCGCGCGCCTGTGCGGCGTGCTGCTGCTTGAGCCCCTCTTTTCGGGCGGCAAGATAATGTTTCATGCTCATGGCGGTACGCTCCCCTCTGCGTCAATGAATGTGCGTATTTCCTTCCATGATTATAGCATCGCGTGCGCCCGCGCGCAACCGTCCCTTGATGAATGAGGGCGACTGTGCTATAATTTCAGGGAAGAACGGCGTGCCCTATAAAAAACAATCCTTTAGCATAAACGAAGCCCGAATGGGAGCAGGAGGAACAGCATGAGCGAATTTAGCGTGAGGCCGGACTGGATGGCCTTTTGTCTGCCGGATATTTCCGAGGCCGAGGTGCAGGCGGATGCGGATGTAATCCGTTCCGGCTGGTGGGCGAAGGGCCCGCGCACGATGGAGTTTCAGAAGAAGTTTGCGGAATATGTCGGCGCGAAGCACTGTATCGCGGTCAATTCCTGCACGGCGGCGCTGCATCTGGCGCTGCTGACGCAGGGGATCGGCCCCGGCGACGAGGTGATTACCACGCCGCTGACATTTGCCTCCACGGCGAACACGATTCTGCACGTCGGCGCGACGCCGGTGTTTGCGGATATCGACCCGGATACGGGGCTCATCGACCCCGCCGAAATCGAAAAGAAGGTCACGAACCGGACGCGCGCGGTGGTGCCGGTGCATTATTCCGGCCTCGCGGCGGATCTGGGCGCAATCGGCCAAATCTGCGACGAGCACAACCTGTTCCTCAGCGAGGATGCGGCGCACGCGGTTGAAACCCGCTACAACGGCGAATTGATCGGCCATCATCCGCGCGGCACGGTGAGCTATTCCTTCTACGCAACCAAAAATCTGGCCTGCGGCGAGGGCGGCGCGCTGGTGACGGACGACGACGAAATCGCCGCCAAGGCGCAGGTGCTCTCCTGCCACGGCATGAGCGCGGGCGCGTGGAACCGCTACGGCAAGGAAGGCTCCTGGCGCTACGACATCGAGGAGCCGGGCTACAAATACAACATGTTCGACATTCAGGCCGCGCTGGCGCTGACCCAGCTTGGCCGCATGCCGGATATGCAGCGCCGCCGCTTCGAGGCGGTGGAGGTTTACGAGCGGGCGTTTGCGGATGTGCCGGAGCTTCGCCTGCAAAAGACGCCGGATTACTGCCACCACAGCCGCCATCTGTATGTGCTGCGCATCGTGCCGGAGCGCCTGACGATCTCCCGCGATCAGTTCATCGAGGAGCTGAAGGCGCGCAACGTCGGCGTGAGCGTGCATTTCATCGCGCTGCACACGATGAGCGCCTACGCAAAGCGCTTTGGCTACAAGCCGGAGGATTTCCCGAAGGCATATGCGTTCTCGGAGAGCGAGATCAGTCTGCCGCTGTATTCGACGCTGGGCGTGAAGAACGCGGAATACGTCGCGGACGCGGTGCTGGACGTTGTAAAGAAGTACAGAAAATAAAAAAATCACAAAGAGAGCCTGAAAACGAAAGCAGGCTCTCTTTTTTCAACGGATGGAAAGTGGCGTGAATTCGAGTCAATAAGCAGGAATTTGACGCATTTCGGAATTTGTCGGAGGGGAAAACGGTCTCAATTTGTTTTTTCAGGCGAAAGATTTGTGAAAAACAGCACAAAACGCGGCACACACTTTCCTATGTATGACTGGGAAAACGGCCGGTCAGCGCGCGGAAAAAGCGGGAATCGGACAGGATTCACAAAACGGATGCAAGAACCTTGTTGAAATGGAAATTGTCTAAAGTTTGACAAATGCACATGAAGCGCGTATAATGCACATCGTCAAGGAAATAACAAGGACAGGCCAATCAACCCGACCCGTCAGGAGGATGAACGATATGCAGACATTCAGACCGATTGATTCCGTGGAAGCGCTTCAGGAGCGCATGACCCTCATGCGCAAGGCACAGCGGGAATTTGCGAAATTCACGCAGGAACAGGTGGATCACATCTTCTTTGAGGCGGCGATGGCGGCCAACAAGGCGCGTATTCCGCTGGCCAAAATGGCGGTCGAGGAGACCGGCATGGGCGTGATGGAAGACAAGGTGATTAAGAACCACTACGCCAGCGAGTATATCTACCATGCCTACCGCAACACCAAGACGGTCGGCGTGCTGGAGGAAGACCCGGCGTTCGGCATCAAGAAGATTGCGGAGCCGATCGGCCTTGTCGCGGCGGTCATTCCGACTACGAACCCGACCTCCACGGCGATTTTCAAGGCGCTGCTGTGCCTCAAGACGCGCAACGCCATCCTCATCAGCCCACACCCGCGCGCCAAGAAGTGCACGGCGGAGGCCGCGCGCATCGTCTACGAGGCGGCGGTCAAGGCGGGCGCGCCGGAGGGCATCATCGGCTGCATCGAATTCCCGAGTCTGGAGCTGACGGGCGAACTGATGCACGAGGCGGATATCATCCTCGCCACCGGCGGCCCCGGCATGGTGCACGCGGCGTATTCCTCCGGCAAACCGGCGCTGGGCGTCGGTGCGGGCAACACCCCGGTCATCATCGACGAGACGGCGGATATCAAGCTGGCCGTCAGCTCGATCATCCATTCCAAGACGTTTGACAACGGCATGATCTGCGCCTCCGAGCAGAGCGTGACGGTGCTGGACAGCATTTACGACGAGGTGCGCGCGGAGTTTGCGCGCCGCGGCTGCTACTTCCTCAAGGGGGACGAGCTGGATCAGGTGCGCCACACAATTTTGATCAACGGCGCGTTGAACGCGAAGATCGTCGGCCAGAGCGCGCACACCATCGCGGCGCTGGCAGGCGTGGATGTGCCGGAGGAGACGAAAATCCTCATCGGCGAGGTCGAGAGCGTCGAGCTTTCCGAGGAGTTCGCGCATGAGAAGCTCTCCCCGGTGCTGGCGATGTACCACGCGAAGGACTTTGATGAGGCGCTCGACAAGGCCGAAAAGCTCGTCTGCGACGGCGGCCACGGCCATACCGCGTCCCTGTACATCCATCCGGCGCAGAAGGAAAAGATCATGAAGCACGCCGAGCGCATGGAGGCCTGCCGCATCGTCATCAACACGCCGAGCAGCTTTGGCGGCATCGGCGACCTGTATAACTTCAAGATGGCGCCGTCGCTGACGCTGGGCTGCGGCACGTGGGGCGGCAACTCCGTCTCCGAAAACGTCGGCGTGAAGCACCTGCTCAATGTCAAGACCGTTGCCGAGAGGAGAGAGAACATGCTCTGGTTCCGCGCGCCGCAGAAGGTGTATTTCAAGAAGGGCTGCATGCCGGTGGCGCTCGACGAGCTGGGCACGGTGATGGGCAAGAAGAAATGCTTCATCGTCACCGATACGTTCCTCTACAAGAACGGCTACGTCGCCCCGATCGAGGAAAAGCTCGATCAGCTCGGGATTCAGCACACCTGCTTCTACGACGTTGCGCCGGACCCGAACCTCTCCTCCGCGCTCAAGGGCGCGCAGGCGATGCGCCTGTTTGAGCCGGACTGCATCATCGCGCTGGGCGGCGGCTCCGCGATGGACGCGGGCAAGATCATGTGGGTGATGTACGAGCATCCGGAAGTGGATTTTCTGGATATGGCGATGCGCTTCATGGATATCCGCAAGCGCGTCTACACCTTCCCGAAGATGGGCGAAAAGGCGTATTTCGTCGCGATTCCGACCTCTTCCGGCACGGGCTCGGAGGTGACGCCGTTCGCCGTCATCACCGACGACCGCACGGGCACGAAATACCCGCTGGCCGATTACGAGCTGCTGCCGAACATGGCGATTGTCGATGCGGACAACATGATGAACCAGCCGCGCGGCCTGACCTCCGCCTCCGGCGTGGACGTGCTGACCCACGGGCTGGAAGCCTACGCCTCGATGATGGCGACGGATTACACTGACGGCCTGGCGCTCAAGTCGATGAAGAACGTGTTTGATTACCTGCCCCGCGCCTATGAATACGGCGCAGCCGACCCAGAGGCGCGCCAGAAGATGGCGGATGCATCCTGCATGGCGGGCATGGCGTTTGCCAACGCATTCCTCGGCGTCTGCCACTCGATGGCGCATAAGCTCGGCGCGTATCACCATCTGCCGCACGGCGTGGCCAACGCGCTGATGATCTGCCACGTGCTGCGCTACAACGCGGCGGAGGTGCCGGCGAAGATGGGCACCTTCCCGCAGTATGACCACCCGCACACGCTCGCCCGCTATGCCGAATGCGCGCGCTTCTGCGGCGTTTGCGGCAAGGACGACGAGGAGACGCTCGACCTGTTCATTGACAAGATCGAGGAGCTGAAGGCGAAGGTCGGCATCAAGAAATCCATCGCCGAATACGGCATCAGCGAGGAGACCTTCATGAGCACGCTGGATCAGATGGTGGAGGATGCATTTGACGACCAGTGCACCGGCGCGAACCCGCGCTATCCGCTGCTCAAGGAAATCAAGGCGATGTATCTCAAGGCATACTACGGCGAGAAGGCGTAAGGAGGAATCACCCAAATGAGCAAGGAAATCATCGTGGAGCGCGGCACCAAGACGGTGTACCGCGAGGGCAGCAAGATTGTCAAGCAGTTCAAGGCGGGTTATCCCAAGAGCGCCGTCATCAAGGAGGCGTTCAACCACGCGCTGGCGGAGGAATCCGGCCTGAACGTGCCCGCGCTGCTGGAGGTGAAGAACACCGGCGAGGGCTGGGCGCTGGTCATTGAGGCCGTCGAGGGCAAGACGATGGCGCAGCTGATGGCCGAGCAGCCGGAGAACCTCGAAGCGCTGATGACGCAGTTCGTCGAGATTCAGAGCGACATCCATCGCCGCACCTGCAAGCAGATGGGGCGACTCAAGGACAAGCTGAACGCGCAGATTTCGTCCCTGCGCGACGAGCTGGACGCGAGCACCCGCTATGAACTGCATGTCCGCCTTGAAAACATGAAGCCGCACACCAAGATCACACACGGCGACTTCAACCCGACCAACGTGCTCATCGGCGAGGACGGCAAGGTGTATATCCTCGACTGGGCGCACGCGGCCATCGGCAACGCTTCCGCCGACGCGGCGATGACCTATCTCCAGTTTGCGCTGGAGGATCAGAAGAAGGCCGACCTGTATTTGAAGCTCTTCTGCAAGAAGAACGATATCGCCATGCAGTATGTCCAGCGCTGGCTGCCCATCGTCGCCGCCGCGCAGATGACCAAGAAGCACGGCGCGGAAAAGGCGTTCCTGACCCACTGGACGCAGGTTGTCGAGTTTGAATAATCGCGCCCTTTTTGAGCCGAGTCAGCGTTTTTCGTTGACATTCATGCGCTCGACGTGATAAAGTATACGCGTATGAATTTCAGGGCGTTCGCCCTTTTGAAACGAGGAGCGGTTTGCACATGTTTGAACTCGGCATTCAGAAAAATTGGATTGACGCGCTCTACGCGCGCAGCTCGGTGCGCCAGTATACCGGCGCGCCGGATAAGGAGCAGCTCGACCGGCTGGGCGAGACCTGCCGCAAGCTCAGTTGGCAGGGCGTGAAAATCCGGATGTTCAAGGGCCCCGGCCTCAAGAGCCAGATCAAGGGCACGGACGTTTACGCGGTGATCGTCGCCAAGCGCGGCACGCCCATGGAGGTTGAAGGCTACATGGGCGAGGCGCTGGTGCTGGAGGCCACGTCCATGGGGCTGGGCACCTGCTGGCTCGGCGCGGGCTTCTACCCGGATGTCATCAACCGCAACGTCGATTTGCAGACGGATGAGGCGGTGCACTGCGTGATTTCCATCGGCAAGGCCAATCTGCCCGCGTTTGCGCCCAAGCGCAAGGAGCTGGTCAAGGTCTGCGGCATGGATGAAGCGCAGCTCGGTCAGCTCGGTGCATGGCAGAAGGAAGCGGTACTCGCCGCGCGCCTCGCGCCCAGCGCGATCAACCAGCAGCCGTGGAAGATCGTTGCGGACAAGACCAGCGTTTCCATTTTGGAAACGACCGTGCTCTACAAGAAGTACGCGCCGCTGGATCGCGGCATCTGCATGCTGCACGCCGCCGTCGGCGCGGCGAAGGCCGGACGCACCGGCCTTTGGAAAAAGGTGGACGGCGGATACGCGATGAAGGCGTAAACGGTATATTTGAAGGCGACTCGGCGTGAACCGGGTCGCCTTTGATGTATCAAAAAAAGCCTGTCGGTTTATCCTACCCGAAAAGGGGAGAGAAATATGCTGACAGGCTTTTTGCGAACGATTGTGCTCTTTTCTGTGACGGCCGTTGTGCTGCGGCTGATGGGCAAGCGGCAGTTGGCGCAGCTGCAGCCGTATGAAGTGGTCATCACGCTGATGATTTCGGATTTGGCGACGCTGCCGATGGCGGATGTGGAAATACCGCTGTTGAGCGGCGTGGTCTCGATTTTGACGCTGCTTTTGGTGCACAGCCTGCTCAGCGCGCTTTCATACGCGAGCGTGAGGATGCGCCGGATCATCTGCGGCAGGCCGAGCGTGCTGGTGCGCGACGGCAAAATCTGCGAAAAGGAGCTGGCAAGGCTCTGCTTTGATCTTTCCGATTTGATGGAGGGAATGCGAAGCGGCGGCGTTATCGGCTTGGGCGAGGCCGGAAGCGTCGTCCTGGAGACGAACGGCTCGCTGAGCGTGTTCCCATCGGCGGACAAAAGACCCGCGACGCGCGGGGAAATGCATCTGCCGCCGGTTTATGACGGGATTCCGCTGACGCTGATTCTCGACGGACAGATGCAGGAACGGAGCATGCGCATTGCGGGGCTTGAACCGGGGTGGCTGCGGCGGATTTTGCAGGATCACGGCGTTGCGCAGGACAAGGATGTGCTGATCGCGACGCTGGACACGCAGGGAAGCCTGCTTGTGCAGGAAAAGGGCGGCGAAGGGCGGCTGCTGACGTTTAACGCGATTGAGCCGGGGCAGGTGAGGTGGTAACATGCGCAAGAAGATCATCACCATGGCGGTGACGCTGCTGCTGCTCGGCCTGCTCAGTGCGGTGGAGCAGATGGCCGTAAAGCGGCTGACGGACGACGCGATGGCGCGCACGCAGGAAATCCTGTCGTTGCTTGCGCAAAACCAGACGGCGCGCGGGCTTGAGCAGGCGCACGAGATGGACGCTTGGTGGGATGAGGAAGCGCCGAGGGTTGAGACCCTCATCAACCACGAGGCGACGGACGACGTGCGCTTCACGCTGTCGCGGCTGGTGGCGGCGCTGGAGATGGGGGATCGGGACGGCGCGTTTGTCTATGCCCGAGAGCTGGAGGGCGGCATCGAGCATGTTTTGGAGCGGCAGACGCTGTCGTGGCAGAATTTGCTGTAAAGCGGCGGACTGCCCAGACTGCCAAGCTTAAACCGAACATTTCAAAAAAACGAATGTCTGGGCATTTTGAGATATGGGGCTTTGCCCCATCGCCCCACCAAAGGGCTTTCCGGTCGCCCTTTGGAAACCTTCGGGCAAAAATTCCTATTTTTTTCTTGAAATAGCGGTTTTGATAGCTTGACAGCATCAGGCGGAAAGCCCTAACGTATCTTTACAGCGCCGCGACGGCTGCGGCAATCGCCGCCTCGTCGGGCTTCATGGCTTCGAGCGTGCGGGAGAGGAGATCGTCAAGCGTCCAGCCGAGCATCTCCGCGCCCTGCGCGATGACCTCGCGGGAACAGCCTGCCGCGAAGCCCTTCGACTTGTATTTTTTCTTGAGGCTCTTGAGATCCATGTCCGCGATGCTGCCGGAAGGACGCATCTTGGCGCATGCGCCGATCAGGCCGGTCAGCTCGTCGCAGGCGAAGAGCACCTTTTCCATCTCGTGCTCCGGCTTTACATCGACGCACAGGCCGTAGCCGTGGCAGACGACGGCGTGAATCAGCCGGTCGTCCGCGCCGCCCTCCCGGAGCAGCTCGACGCACTTCTTGCAGTGGTCGGTCGGCCAGCGCTCAAAGTCGATATCGTGCAGCAGGCCGACGACTGCCCAGAAATCGGCTTCGTCGCCGTAACCGAGTTCGTCGGCCATCCGGCGCATGACGTTTGAAACGGTCAGCGCGTGGGTGATGTGAAACGGTTCGCTGTTATATTTGCGCAGCAGGGCAAAAGCCTCGTCGTAGGTCATGGAAAAACACTCCTTTTGTCGATGAAATGGCGTGATTCGTATTATAGACGCGACGAGCCACGATGTCAAGCAATGCGAAAAAACGGCGGAGCAAAATACGAATCTATATGAAATAAAGATGCAGAAGTGAAATAAAATCAACTCAATTAAACGAAATGAAGAAACTTTGAAACACAAATGATGCAAAAACGGGTTGACAAACCGAAAACAAGGCCGTATAATAACGTCATCGACGGAACGCAGAGCCGTCGCATTCACAGGCGCTTACGCAGAGGTGCTTGCGAATGGTGTTTCTCTTTCTTTCTCCTCTTCATCAAAAAAGCGGCCGATTTGCTCGGTCGCTTTTTTGTGATTTACATTTGGGTGCGCCCTTCCATCGCCTTGGCCAGCGTCACCTCGTCGGTGTATTCGAGATCGCCGCCGACAGGCAGGCCGTGCGCGATGCGCGTGACCAAAATCCCCATCGGCTTGAGCAGGCGGGCGATATAGCTCGCCGTCGCTTCGCCCTCGATATCCGGATTGGTGGCCAGAATGACCTCGTGGATATCCTCCTTGCCGACGCGGGCCAGCAGCTCGCGGATGCGGATATCCTCCGGCCCGACGCCCTCCATCGGGGAGATGGTGCCATGCAGCACGTGATAGCAGCCCTTGAAATCGCGCATGCGCTCCATGGCGGCCACGTCGCGCGGGTCGCGCACCACGCAGATCACGCCGTTGTGGCGGCGCTCATCGGCACAGATCGGGCAGGGGTCTTCCACCGTGTAGTTGCCGCAGATCGAGCAGTATTTTACCGCCTTGCGGCCCTGCCAGATGGCGCTGGCCAGCTCGTGCACCTGATCCTCCGGGAGGGAGACGATGTGATACGCCAGCCGCTGCGCGGTTTTTGCGCCGATGCCGGGCAGGCGGGAGAGCTGCTGCGCCATCCTCGCGATGGGTTCAATCTGCCCGGCCATGATTAAAACATCCCGCCCATTCCGGCGCCGCCGATTTTGGACATCTCGCTCTCGCGGGTTTCCTCACCCTTCTTGAGCGCGTCGTTGACGGCGGCGACGATCATATCCTGGAGCATTTCGACCTCTTCGGGATCGACCGCGTCCTTGTCGATGGTCAGGGAGAGAAGCTGGCGCTTGCCGCTGACCTTGCAGGAAACCGCGCCGCCGCCGGCCGTGCCTTCATACTCGCGCGCGTCCAGCTCTTCCTGCGTCTTCATCATCTGCTGCTGCATCTTCTGCGCCTGACGCATGAGCTGCTGCATATTGCCGCCCGGAATGCCGGGGAAACCGCCTCTTGCCATAATGAAAAATCCTCCTTGAGCATAAAATCATGCGGCTTTCATTATACACCATCCGGACGGAAATGAAAAGCGAAAAATATGTCTTTTGACAGAAGACAAAAACAGCTTTGCGAGTTGACGCAAAGCTGAAAAGATGCTAAAATATAGGCAAGTAGGGGGCACCTACAGGGTGGAAAACCACCGCGAACAGTTTCCTTAGGCTATGCGCCTAAAAAACCGCCAAGCAGCCGATATCTGCGAGGCGGATTTTTTTGCTCAATTATAGCATGCACATAAGCGTGAGGCAAGGTTTTTTTCGTGAGGACAAGGAAACCGTGCTGGTCAACCCGAGGCGGATATGGTATACTGTAAAACAAGACGGACACTGTTTTTCATATGGATTTAACGTGCATGGGGTATGATGGACACACTACGGAAAAACGGGAGGAAACACCATGAATGACGTTTTTATGAACCGGGAGCTTTCCTGGCTCAAGTTCAACGAGCGAGTGCTTGAAGAGGCGGAGGATGAGCGCACCCCGCTTTGCGAACGGCTCTCCTTCGCATCCATCTATCAGAGCAACCTCGACGAATTTTTCATGGTGCGCGTGGGTTCGCTGGTGGATCAGGATGATGTTACGCCCAAGCTGCGCGAAAACAAGACCAACATGACCGCGCGGGAGCAGATCGACGCGGTGATCGACCGCGTGCGCGAATTGAACGGGCGGCGGGACAAGGTCTATGCCCGCCTGATGGAAAAGCTGGAGGAGCAGGGCGTTCGGCTGGTCGATTTCAGAAAAATCGGCCGGCAGGAGAGCGAGCGGCTTGAACGCTATTTTGATTCGGAGATCGCGCCGCTGATTTCGCCCTCCATCGTCGGCCGCCGTCAGCCGTTCCCGTTCCTGCGCAACAAGGATATCTACGCCGTGGTCGTGCTGGAGGGAAAGAAGGGCAAGTATAAGCTGGGGATCATTCCCTGCAGTGCGGGCGTTTTCCCGCGGCTGATCGAGGTTTCCGCCAGCGAAAAGACGTACATGCTCGCCGAGGATCTGATTCTGCATTTCATTCCGAAGGTGTTTGAGGGCTACGTCGTCAAGGCCAAGAGCCTGATGCGCGTGACGCGCAACGCGGATATCGACGCGGACGCGCTCTATGACGACGATCTGGATTACCGCGAGTTCATGGTGCAGTTGATTAAACGCCGCAAGCGCCTTGCGCCGGTGCGGCTGGAGCTTTCCCGCGAGCTGGACGGCATCATCGTCGATACGCTGTGCCGCTATATGGATGTGCCGCGCGAATACGTGTTTATGAGCGCCACGCCGCTGGATTTCTCATTCCTCTTTGGGTTGCAGGATGTGCTGCGCCAGCGCGGCGAGCTGTTCTACGAGCGGCGGATTCCGCAGAAATCCCCGGCGTTTGTCAACGGCCGGTCGATTTTGGCGCAGATTCGCGAAAAGGACAAGCTGCTTTCCTATCCTTACGAGAGCATGAAGCCGTTCCTCGAAATGCTGACGGAAGCCGCCAACGACGACAGCGTGGTTTCCATCAAGATGACGCTGTACCGCGTCGCCAAGCAGAGCAAGGTCGTCGAGGCGCTTTGCGAGGCGGCGGAAAACGGCAAGGACGTGCTGGTGCTGGTCGAGCTGAAGGCGCGCTTTGACGAGGAAAACAACATCGAGTGGAGCCGTCGGCTGGAAGAAGCGGGCTGCAGCGTGATCTACGGGCTGGACGGATACAAGGTGCATTCCAAGCTCTGCCTGATTACGCGGATGGAGGAAACGGGCGTCGCCTATTACACGCAGATCGGCACGGGCAACTACAACGAAAAGACCGCGCGGCTGTATACCGACCTGTGCCTGATGACCGCCGACCACGACATCGGCGAGGAGGCCAACGCCGTGTTCAACGCGCTGGCGAAGGGCGAAACCGTGCACGAGACGCGCCGCCTGCTCGTCGCGCCGCACTGCCTGCAAAACAAGGTGCTCGCGATGATGAATGACGAAATCCGCCGCGCCCGCGCGGGGGAGGACGCTTACATCGGCGTGAAGATCAACTCGCTGACGGACAAGGCGCTGATCGACAAGCTGATCGAGGCCTCCTGCGCGGGGGTGAAGGTTGACCTCGTCGTGCGCGGCATCTGCTGCCTGATTGCGGGCGTGCCGGAGGCGACGGAGAACATCCGCGTCGTCAGCATCGTCGGGCGTTTCCTCGAACACTCGCGCATCTATATCTTCGGCCGCGGGGAGCGCGCGCGGGTCTATATCGCCTCGGCGGATTTTATGACGCGCAACACGCTGCGCCGCGTGGAGGTCGCCTCGCCCGTGTATGATCCGGATATCCGCGCGCGGATTCTGGATATGTTCGACACGATGCTCCGCGACAATGTGCAGGCGCGCGAGATGGGCGCGGACGGGCTGTATCGCCGCCTGACGCCGGGGGAGAACGCGCCCCTCAACAGTCAGGAATATTTCTTCAGGCAGGCCTATGAAGCCGTCAGCCGGGGAAACCAGACGGAATAAGCGAACGAAAACCACCTTATAAACAAATGACCCCGTTCTTCTCTGATGGGGAGAAGAACGGGGCTTTTGTGTCTGCGTTACTCGGCGTACACGATATCGTCTCTGAGTCGGTAGATCGTCGCGCCGTATTTTTTGCGGCAGAACGCATCCACAAACCAGTCGATCGGCTTCACCGCGTCATACTGCACGTAGGCATAGCGAACGCCGTTTACGCTTTTGCCCTTCATGTTGGAATCCGCCCAGTGGACGCTGTCCGTCTCCGGGTCGTAATCGGCGATGAAGAGCATGCTGTGCGCGCCCACGCCGTAGTAATAATCCGCAGCCATCTGGAAATAGTCGCCGCGCTGAACCTGTTTTAGAAACTCGCGGGCGTTTTCGCGGTTCTCCGCCTTGCTCAGCGTGTCGTCGTAGCGGAAGGACGCCGCCGCGTAGAACGGGTTACCCTCGCTGGCGGGCACGTCCTGCCATTCCACGCCGTAGACGTAGGGCGCGCAGTCCGCCTTCTTCTGGTTGTTGGGGATGACCAGCGGTACATCCGGGTATTCCGCCATGCGGAAATCGCCGCAGGTTTCGCGGAAGAGGTGCACCGTGTAGTTTTTGCAGACGTAGATATCGCCGCTGTATTGCGCGCGCTGGGGCTGACCGTTGGCCTTCGTGTAAAGCGTTTCGGCCAGCGCGAGGATTCGGTCGATAAAATCCGCCCGCGCGGCGCTTTCGACGGGCTGAGCAGCCTCCGCCGCGCTCAGGGGCGTCGCGTCCTCGGCGGCGTTCATTTCATCCAGCGTAAGCGATTCGCCCAGCGCCGCGCACGGCAGCAGCGAAAGCGCCAGCAGCAGGGAGAAGAGACGATTGCGCATCCATCATACCTCATTTCAATAAGAAGGTTGAACTCACATTATAGCACGGAACGGGCGAAAACACAATCGAGCGGCGCGGGCGAAGGCGCCGCCGCGGGTTGAAAAAGCGGCAATCCGGCGCATTTTGAAAAAAATCTTTTGGATGAATTCTCGAAAAGTTTCGAACGAAATCCGCGAATCGTGTCGAAAAAATTCAATAAAAACGAGTGTTTGCACACAAAAATATGTGTACAAAACAATATAAAAATATAATTGACGGTTTGTATGGGGAGATGTTGACGAAAAGAAAAGAATATGTTACCATAATCCAAGATTCTTTTAAATTCAGAAATAGGAAGTGGAATTTATGCCGCCCAAACAGAGAATTACACGGGAAATGATTCTGGAAAGATCATTTGCCATGTTCTGCCAGGAGGGAATGGCCGCGGTAAACGCTCGATCCGTTGCGAAGGCGCTTAACTGCTCGACCCAGCCGATTTTCAGCTACTTCTCCGGCATGGACGATTTGAAGAATGCGCTCGATCAGAAGGCGCACGACGCCTTTGAACAGACCATCAGCGAAGACGCGAAGGCTGGCAATACCGTTGAGAGCCGTTGCAGCGCGTATGTGCGTTTCGCCACGGAGCAGCCGCGGCTGTTTGCGCACATGTTCCTGCGCGAGAACGACCAGACCTTCGGCAGCGAAGTGGTTCGCGAGCCGCTGGTTTCCGCCGAGACGGAGGAAAAGGGGCTGGACGCCGAAAAGGCGAAGCAGATCTGCATAGCGCTGCTGCTCTACGCGCACGGCATGGCCGCCATGCAGGCGACGGGCCGCACCGCCTTTACCCGCCAGCAGATCGAGACGAACATGCACGCCATGCACGAGATGCTGCTCGCGCAGACGAAGTAAACAGCGAAAGAGGGGCGCACGCTCATCCCGAACGGGAAGGGCGCGCGCCCTTTTTGACGTATAGGAAATGGCGTAAGAACGCCCGAACGCGCAAAATCCACCTATATTCAGGGAAAGATGCGAAAAGCGGCTTTCAAAAGCGGGTCAAATGCGTTATAATAAAAAAGAGTTTGTCATCCGAGAGGAGTTTATTTTTCTATGAGTCAAGAGGCGATGAATCCGCAGACCGCGCGCAAGCTGCTGGAGGTTGGCGAGGCGTTTCGGATTCCCGGCCCGTTTTTCTCTTATGAGGAGATCAAGATGGGCAATGTCAACCACACGTATAAGGTCAACTACATCCGCGACGACGGCACCGGCATGGCGAAGGTCAAATCCTATCTGGTGCAGCGGGTCAACACCTACGCCTTTCAGCGGCCGGTGGAGCTGATGAAGAATATCGACGGGGTGACGGGGCACATCCGCCAAAAGCATCCCGGCGCGCAGTATCTGCACTTTCATCACACGCAGGACGGGTGCAACTATCTGTTTGACGAGGACGGCTTCTGGCGGCTGAGCAACTACGTACCCTCCGTGACCTACGATTCCTGCGACGATCTGGGCGTGGTGCGCAGCGCGGGCGAGGCGTTCGGCAGCTTCCAGATGATGCTCTCGGATTTCGACGCGAGCAGCCTGTATTATACCATTCCGGATTTCCACAACACCCGCAAGCGCTATGCCAAGCTGCGCGAGGATATGGAGAGCGACCCGTGCGGCCGCGTCGGGGCGGTCAAGGCGGAGCTGGATTGGCTGCTCTCCGTGGAGGAGCGAGCCTGCGCGCTGACGGATCTCTACGAGCGGGGCGAGCTGCCGCTGCGCGTGACCCACAACGACACGAAGATCAACAACGTGCTCTTTGACGAGGAGACGAGGAAGGCGCTGGTGGTCATCGACCTGGATACGGTGATGCCGGGTCTGGTCGGTCACGATTTCGGCGACGCGATTCGCTTTGCGGCGAATTTCGTCGAGGAGGATTCCCCGCGCGCGGACAAGGCGGGCGTAAACCTGAACGTCTATTGGGCGTTTGCCGAGGGCTTCCTCAAGGAAACCGCCGCCACGCTGACCCCGCGGGAGGTGGAGACGCTCGGCCTGAGCTGCTTTGCGCTGGCCTGCGAGCTGGCGACGCGCTTTTTGGATGATTACATCGTCGGCGACAAGTATTTCAAGATCAAGAACGCCGAGCACAATCTGGTGCGCACGCGCTGTCAGATCGCGCTGGCCAAGGACATGCTGCTCAAGATGGACGCGATGAACGCCATCGTGATGGATTGCTACAACCGATACAGATAACAAAGGAGGCCGGGCAAGCGTGAGAATTGCGGTGATTGGCTGCGGCGCGATGGGCGCGCTGTACGGCGGCTATCTGAGCCGGAACAACGACGTGACGCTGGTGGAAAGAAATCCCGACCGCATCGCGAAAATTCGGGCGGACGGTCTGCGCATCGCCGAGCCGGACGGAAGCGCCGCCGTCTATCGGCCGGGCATCACGGGCGACACGAGCGGCATGGCGCCGGCCGATCTGGTGATCCTGTTTGTCAAGTCGATGCAGAGCGAGGCGGCGCTGGAGGCGAACCGCGCGCTGATCGGCCGAGATACCTATCTGATGACGCTGCAAAACGGCAGCGGCCACGAGGAGGTGCTGCGCCGATTTGCGGATGACGCGCATATCGTCATCGGCACGACGCAGCACAACAGCGCCGTCACCGGGAACGGCGAAATCCGCCACGGCGGCAGCGGCTGGACGCACATCGGCCCCTTGGTCGGGGACGCGGCGCGGCTTGAGCCAATCCGCGAGGCGTTTGCCTCCTGCGGCCTTGAAACCGACTGCAAGCAGGATATCAAGCGCCTGATCTGGCAGAAGATGCTGACCAACGTATCGGCCAGCGTGCTGACCGGCGTGCTGCAGGTGCCGATGGGCTTCATTGCGGAAAACCCGAGCGCGTGGGCGATTTGCGAAACGCTGGTGCGCGAGGCGGTGGCCGTCGCGGCGGGCGAGGGAATCGAGTTCGACGCGGATGAAAAGGTCGCCGAGGTGCGTAAGGTCTGCACGGACAGCCCCGCCGGTTTGACAAGCATTTACGCCGACCTGCGGGACGGCCGCCGCACCGAGGTAAATACCATCAGCGGCAGCGTTATCCGCGCCAGCGAGCGAAACGGCGTGCCCGCGCCGACCCATCGCGCGATGGTTCAGTTGGTGCACGCGATGGAACAGAAACATCAGGCATAACGCAAAGGAGCTGTCAAGCTTTACCGAATATTTCAAGTGTAAAACGAAGCATTTGCGCTCGAAGGTTTCCAAAGAGGTTTTCGGTTGTTGCTGCCAGTGGCAGAAACAAACAATCGAAAACGGAAAGCCCTTTGGTGGGGCGATGGGACAACGCCCCATATCCCCAAAATGCTTAGACATTTGTTTCTTGAAATGTTCGGTTTAAGCTTGACAGCTCCGTACGCTTTTTTGACGCACGGAAAAGGACGTCAAGACCGGCCGCGCGCGCAGGATCGAGCGGTTCCTGACCGCTGACGCAGGCGGGCTGAATCTGCTTTTTGCATGAAATGACGATGAACAGAAAATCAAGGAGTTTTGTATGGATTATATGGGAAGTATTTTGGCGATGGTCATCTGTATTGCCATGTCCGCCTATTTCAGCGCGACAGAAACGGCATTTTCGTCTTTGAATAAGACTCGGCTGAAGGTTCTCGCGGATAATGGAAACAGGAGAGCGGCGCTGACACTCAAGCTGGCGGGGAATTACGACAAGCTGATCTCGACCATCCTGATTGGAAACAATATCGTGAATATCATGGTTGCCTCGATCGGTACGCTTCTGTTTGTCGGGCTCTACGGCGACATGGGCGCGACGATTTCCACCGTCGTTGTGACGGTCGTTGTTCTGATCTTTGGTGAAATCACCCCCAAGAGCGTGGCGAAGGATGCGCCGGAACGCTTTGCCATGGTCAGCGCCCCCTTTATCCGTCTGTGGATTTGGGCGCTGACGCCGCTGAATTTTCTTTTTTCCCAGTGGAAGAAACTCATTTCCCGCTTTTTCAAGACCGACGAGAATGCGAAAATGTCCCATGAGGAATTGCTTCTCTTCATGGAAGACGTTGAGCAGGACGGCGGCATTGATGAAAACGAGGGGGAGCTTCTGCGAAACGCGCTTGAATTCCGCGATCTGACAGCGGCGGAAATCCTGACGCACCGGATTGAGCTGGAGGCGGTGGAGATTCAGGAAAGCCATGAGCAAATTGCAAAGGCCTTTACGCAGTCCGGTTTTTCCCGCCTGCTGGTTTATCGGGATACGATCGATCAGGTGGTTGGCGTTCTTTGCCAGAAGGATTTCTATTGCAACGGCAAGATGACGGAGCGCCCTATTGCGGAAATCATGACCGCGCCGCTGTTTGTCTATCAGCACACGAAGATTCGGGATATCCTGAAGACGTTCCAGCGCCAGAAAGCGCACATCGCCGTCGTTATAGACGATTTTGGCGGAACGCTCGGCATTGTGACGATGGAGGATATCCTGGAGGAGCTGGTCGGTGAAATCTGGGACGAGCATGACGAGGTGGAAGAGCATTTTGAAAAACTGGATGAAAACGCCTACCGCGTGGATTGTTCCGCCAGTTTGGAAGATTTCATGGAATTCTTTGACGTGAAGCTGGAATCCGACAGCATTTCGGTCGGCGGCTGGGTGATGGAACAGTTGAACCACATTCCGGTTCGGGATGAATCCTTTTCAGTCTGCCACCTGAAAATTACGGTTTCTGAGGTAAGCGCTTGTCGTGTATCCTTTATCACGGTCAGGCCATGCGAGCCGGGCGAAACGTATACGGAATAACAAAACGGGGGAAGTATGGTGAAAAAAGTACAGGATACGGACAGCGATCAAAGCTTGACCTCTGCGCCGCAGGAAGGAAAATCCTTCGATCTCTATATCGTGCAGTACATCGTCCGCGCGCTGATGATGCTCATTGCTTTTGCGTGGGCGCTGATGAATCTCGATGCGGTTCTGCGCTTTCTGAACAGCATGTTCGCGCTGGTATCGCCGTTCCTGATTGGCGGGGCGATTGCGTTTTTGATGAATATCATGCTTCGGCCGCTAGAGCGCCTTTGGAGGAGCGTGTTCCGAAAAGCGCCTGCGAAACTGATCCGACCGGTGTGCCTGACGTTAAGCGCCGTCCTCATGCTCGGAATCCTGTTTGCCGTTGTGTTTATGATGATTCCGAGTCTGCGGGAATCGGGAAACGAATTTATCCGCAATATTCCCGCCTATGTTGAAGAAATTGGTCAATGGTGGATGGAGGTTTCCCGGTTTGCGGCGAAATACAATGTCATTCTGCCGGAATACGCCATTGATTCGGATCTGCTGATCGAAAAAATCACCGCGTGGATGGATATCGAAGGAAGCGGGCTGATTTCGGTCACATGGGGCGCGGCAACATCCATCCTCTCCATTTTGGTCGATGCGGTTCTGGCGTTTGTCTTTGCCATTTATCTGCTTGCGAAAAAGGAGAGCGTCGCGGTTCATTTGAAAAAACTCACCCTGACGGTGCTTCCGTGCCGAAAGGCGCAGCGATTGCTGAACATCGCATCGCTGACGAACCACACCTTCACGAACTTTGTCAGCGGTCAGCTGACGGAGGCGATCATCATCGGCGCACTCTGTTTTGTCGGCATGTTGATGCTGGGCATTCCATATGCCGGGGCGGTTTCAACGTTTGTTGCGGTTACCGCGTTGGTGCCAATCTTTGGCGCATGGCTTGGCGGCGGTTTTGGCGCATTTCTGATTCTGCTGGCAGATCCTGTCAAGGCAGTATGGTTTGTCGTCTTTCTGCTGGTTTTGCAGCAGGTAGAGGGCAATCTGATTTACCCAAAGGTTGTCGGCAAATCCGTCGGTCTTCCGGGGCTGCTCGTTTTGATGGCGGTCACGATTGGCGGCGAGGCCTTCGGCGTCATGGGCATGCTCTTCAGCGTTCCGGTCTGCGCGGTGCTGTACAGTCTTTATTTGGAGTTTATGAAGAAAGCAGACGCATTGTAAACGCGCGAAAGGCCGCATAAGAAAAATTCCGTCAGAGTCAATGATAAGACTCTGGCGGAATTTTTTCGTTATGGCGGATTATCTCGTTCGGCGCTTGGAAGAAGCCCTTCTCCGTCTGCCGTTTTCAAAATAATCGTAGTGGAAGGTAAGAAAAAATCCGAACCCATTCCCACTTTGGAAAATCCAGTTCGGATTATATGCGTTTGGTGCGGGAAACAGGACTGGATTCTCGCGGCTCGTCGCCGCTCGGTCAGCGCCGTTCTCAAGCCCCACTGGGGCTTGAGTCATTGCGGCTTCTTCAAGTCCGTTTCCTGATTTACAAAAAAGAAGCGCGGCACTTTTGCCGAGCTTTTTCTTTGGTGCGGGAAACAGGACTTGAACCTGCATGAAATTGCTTTCACTAGAACCTGAATCTAGCGCGTCTGCCAATTCCGCCATTCCCGCGAAAAAGAAAATGGTGGGCGGGGATGGATTCGAACCATCGAAGTCTGTGACGGCAGATTTACAGTCTGCTCCCTTTGGCCACTCGGGAACCTACCCACGCTATTCACTTTGTTCCAAACGGAACATTGCTATTATATCATGGATTTGTATTTTATGTCAAGCGGAAAATGAAAGAAATTTCAAAAAGGGACGCTTGGCGGATTATCCGATAAAATAAAAGACGACGCGGCCGAAACCGTGTCGTCTTTGGATTTGCCTAAACACCAATCACAACTGCGGTGGATGTCTCCCCTGCTTTTGCGATTAGCCCAGCTCGGCGAAATACTTGATGGTGCGAACCATCTGGCTGGTGTAGCTGTTCTCGTTGTCGTACCAAGACACGACCTGCACCTGATAGGTGTCGTCGTCGATCTTGGTCACCATGGTCTGGGTCGCGTCGAACAGGGAGCCATAGGTCATGCCGATGACGTCGGAGGACACGATCAGATCGGTGTTGTAGCCGAAGGACGCGGAAGAAGCGGCCTTCATCGCGGCATTGATGGAATCAATGGTCACATCCTTGCCCTTCACGACGGCCACGAGGATCGTGGTGGAACCGGTCGGAACCGGAACGCGCTGAGCAGAGCCGATCAGCTTGCCGTTCAGCTCCGGAATGACCAGACCGATCGCCTTGGCAGCGCCGGTGCTGTTCGGAACGATGTTCTGCGCGCCGGCGCGGGCACGACGCAGGTCACCCTTGCGCTGCGGGCCGTCCAGAATCATCTGGTCGCCGGTGTAGGCGTGCACGGTGGTCATAATGCCGGAAACGATCGGATAGGTATCGTTCAGCGCCTTGGCCATCGGGGCGAGGCAGTTGGTGGTGCAGGACGCGGCGGAGATCACCTTGTCCTCCTTCGTCAGCACGTTCTCGTTGACGGAGAAAACGACGGTCGGCAGATCGTTGCCCGCCGGAGCGGAGATGACGACCTTCTTAGCGCCGGCCTCAATGTGAGCCATCGCCTTAGCCTTGCTGGTGTAGAAGCCGGTGCACTCGAGCACGACGTCAACATCCAGCTCGCCCCACGGCAGCTCGTTGGCCTTCGGCTTGGCGTAGATGGTGATCTCCTTGCCGTTGACGGTGATGGAGCCCGGCACCTTCACGGTCTTGCCGTCTTCCTCGAAGATCGGCTCCTTGGAGCTCACGGTATCCTTGTACTTGTAGGAGCCCTGAGCGGTATCATACTTGAGCAGGTGAGCCAGCATCTTCGGGCTGGTCAGGTCGTTGATAGCGACAACCTGATAACCCTCGGCATCAAACATCTGGCGGAAAGCGAGACGGCCGATGCGGCCAAATCCATTGATAGCAACTCTAACCATTGGAAATCTCCTCCTAAAACTTTATCAAGTGTTTCCCTTGTGGGACTTTAACCCTCTCTATTGTACTCAAAAACCAGTTCTTTTTCAAGGCTTTTCCTGTTGATTTTGAAAAGAAATACGATATTTGTGAAGAATTTGTTTTGGAACGCACACGACACAGTGCCAAACGAGGGATTTTCCGTTAAAAAGGCACTTTTTGTGCGCGGTCAATCGTCAAAAAGTTAAGAATCTTTTTCGGCTTGAAGGTATTCGCTGCGCACATAACCCTCCATGACGTCGGTTTTGACGTGCGCCCATCCGTCTTTGCTGACGGAAAGAACGATCAGCGGCTGATTTTTATAAAGCCGTCGGATGACCTCGGCAGACGTGTTGGGCTGCTCGCGCAGGTTGAGCGTGGAATCCTCGTCGATGTTGGAGACGATGGCCAGATACGCGCCCTCCGGCATTTGATTGGTGCTGACAGGCATCAGGGTCGGGCGAGGCGTCGGGCTGGGCGTTGGCGCGGGCGTGGCCATCAATTCCGCGTTGAGCGTCGGAAGCGGCGCGCTTCCCGTGTCATAAGAAACAAGCCCCATGCCTGGATAATAGAACGCGAGAATCTGCTCGTATGTCATGCCGTATTGGCGCGCCATCTGTTCCGCGCCGCGCTGGCTCATGCCCACGCCGTGCCCGAACCGGCGGGATTCGATCAGAAATGCGGAGCCAATATCGGAAACGGTGATCAATTCGTTTTGAGAGACGTTGATGCTCAACCCCATCGCGCGTTCCGCCTCTGTGAAAATCGGCAGCGTGACGGTCACGGCCTCCTTCACCTTTCGATAAGGCGAAAAAGCGGGCGTTGCCGTCGGCGCGGGCGTTTCATCCGCATGGGGCGTAGACGAGGCCGCGGGCTGCGGGGATGGTGTCTGGCGGAACGTGTAGTCTCGGACGGATATTTTGACGGTAAAGCGGAGCTCGGTCATCAGCCGCGAGTCGCCGTCATATTTGGGCGTGACGGCTTCTACAGATTGAATTTCGTCAAAGCGCACCAGCTCGCCGTCCGCTTCAACGCCCAGCGCAGAAAGCTGTTCCCCCATGGCCGTCGTAAGCGCCTGATGGAGCGCTTCGCCGATTCCCTTCTCCCCCGGCTTTTTTTGCAGCGTATAGCGCTTCACCACGCTGTTTCTGTTTTCCAAATCATACGGGTCATCGCGCATATCCATGTAGCCGTAAGCGTCCGGGGCGTCCGTTGGCCAGACATGCTGGCCGAGTTCGGTTTGGCCGCCGTTGCTGGCGGAATAAAAACACGAGGCCAACGCGCCGCGATAAACGCCGCAAAGCCCTCTCGTTTCCGTCACAGCCTGCTCGGAAAGCGGGCTGGACGTCGTTCGGCCGCGATACGCCTGATCGTTTGTGGTATCTTCCACGTCGTATGCGCCGGAGGAACCGCTTTTGCGCAGCGCATACGTCCGGGCGGTGACGGCTTGTGCCTTGAGCGCTTCGAGCGGGAAGGAGTCGCCCATTTCAAACGGAACAACGCCGAGCAGATAATCCTCCACGTTGATGGTCAGAATGGGACGAATGGCGTTTTCAACGATGTCCAGCGATAAATCGCCCTCATACATCCCTGTGCCATCGTTCAAAAGAAGATAGCCGGGCGTTTCGCTCTGACAACGCACCAGCTTGATGCTGCTGCCCATAACGACGGCCGTTTGCCCGGTATGCAGCACCAGTTGATCCCCGCGGAGGACGACGACCAGCTTTGCGCCGTCAGAGAAGGACAGCCTGCCATCCTGCGTGGCATACTGCCCCTTCACGGTGACGCGCAGCGTGTCTTCAACCTGCAAACGGCGCAGATAAACTCGGATGCTCGACGGCGTATCGGCTGACGCGGGGAAAGCGACGGCCATAATCAGGATAAGAAGCGCGAACGGCAGAACAAAGAGGCGCTTTTTCATACGCGGTCTCCTTTTCAGACAGATTTGAAAAATATGCACGTTCATTATAACAAAAATACATCGGAACTTCAATCCTGCGGAAACGATAGGCAGCCAAGCCTGTTTTTCCTAAAAGCGTGTTGAAGCGTGTTAAAAAAACTGCGCCGCTTCTCCTGACGGAAACTGCGGCGCAGAGAGGTTATGCTTCTTTCTCGCTCTGGTATTCGCGGCTCAGCTTGACAAAGTGGTCAAACAGCCTCTGGGCATGCGCGTCATGGTCGGAAAGATACTCCGGGTGGAACTGCACGGCAAAGATGCGGCTTCCGTCCTTGGCGCTCATGGCTTCAATGATGCCGTCCTCAGCGCGGCCATCGACCTGAAGGCCGTCGGCTGGCTTCTTGATCGCCTGATGGTGCATGCTGTTGGCCTTTATTTCGGTCGCGCCGGTGATGCGCTCAAAGACGCTTCCCTTTTCAAAGCAAACGGTATGCACCGGCTGGCTGAAAGGCGGCTCCTGCTGATGCGTTTTTTTCGGAATGTTCTGCTGGGATTCAATATCTTGGATGAGTGTGCCGCCCATGGCGACGTTGAGCACCTGAATCCCGCGGCAGATGCCGAAAATCGGCATGTTGCGCGCGATGGCCATCGGGATAATCAACAGCTCGAAGATGTCGCGCTGCGGGTCGTCCTCTCCGCAGGCGGGCAGCGTTTCTTCGCCATATCGCGACGGCAGAACATCGCCGCCGCCTGCAAGAAGGAGACCGTCCAGACGATCCAGAATCGCTTTGGCGGTTTCTTCATCCTCGATTTCCGGCAGCAGCACGGGAATCCCGCCCGCGCGGAGCACAGACTGCATGTAGTTTTCGCGGACAAACATTTGGCGGTCGGCGACATTGTGCGAACCGGAAATGCCGATCAGCGGGCGATTCATTTTGATTCCCCCTTCTTGTTCTCATCCTTGTTTTTCTTGTCCTTTTTGCCGAAGGATTCGTTGTAGTTGTTGATGCACTCGACGATGACGCGGTTGGCGACTTCGCGGTTTTGCGCTTTGCTGACGACGGTTGTGCGCCCTTCAAGTTCCTTATAAACGGTGAAGAAATGGCGGATTTCGTCAAGCAGGTGTTCCGGAAGCTGGCTGATGTCGAACATGTAGTTGTAATTCGGGTCGCCCAGCGGCACGGCGATGATCTTTTCGTCGCGCGCGTCGCCGTCGTTCATTTCGAACATGCCGATCGGGCGGCATTCCACCAGCGTCATCGGCTCGATGGCCTCCGAGCAGAGCACCAGCACGTCGAGCGGGTCGCCGTCGTCCGCGTAGGTGCGCGGGATAAAGCCGTAGTTGGCCGGATAATGCGTCGAGGTATACAGCACGCGATCCAGACGCAGCAGACCCGTTGCTTTATCCATTTCATATTTGTTTTTGCCGCCGCGCTTGATTTCAATCACGGCCATAAAGCGATCGGGCGTGATGAGCGCCGGATCAATATCATGCCAAATGTTCATGCTTTCCTCCAAATGGATCGGTTGTCAGGTCGTCGTTACAGCCGAGTTTGCAGCTCGCTGTAAATTCGGCTTTGCTCAGCCTTTGAGGCGACGCGGTCTCCAAACCAGAATTTCTGAGCTTCCACAGCCTGATAAAACAACATGCCCAGTCCCTCGATGGCGGGAAGCCCGTTTTGCTTTGCCAAAGCGAGTAGCCGCGTTTCTCTGGGATTATAAACCGCGTCGAATACCGCCCCGCATCGGGCAATCACGTCAGCCGATACCGGGCAGGCGTCAACATGTGGGTACATTCCCACGGGCGTACAGTTGATTAGAATATCGTGCGCCTCGGCGCAATCCGCAAGCGGCCGAACGGAAAGACGATGCAATCCGTCCTGCTGCGTTTGTGCAAGCGCATGGGCAAGCGCATCGCCCTTTTGCGTATCGCGGACGGCGAAGGTCACCCGTCCGCCGCGCGAAAGAAAGGCATACCCCGCCACGCGGGCCGCCCCGCCGCCGCCGAGAATGAGAACGTCGGCCTGATGGGTTTCAACGCCTTTCTCCTCGATGGCGCGCAGCATGCCCAAACCATCCGTGATATGGCCGATCATGCGCCCGTTCCGAATTTCAACGGTGTTCACCGCGCCGCAAACCTGTGCGGCCTCGTCAATATCATCCAGAAAAGGAAGGATTTTTTCCTTGTACGGAATGGTGACGTTAAACCCGGAAAAGCAGCTTCGGAAAACGTCCGTCACCGAACCGAGGCGTTCCGGCGGAACAGCGACAGGCAGATAGACCGCGTCAAGCCCCGCCGCGTCAAACAGCGAATTGTGGATGTAAGGCGACCATGTATGCGGCAGGGACTGCCCCAGCACCGCAAACCGCGCCGTTTCCGGCCCGATGCGTTCGTTCAGCATGGCATTTTCCTCCGTTGCGGTTTACAGGCGAAGCGTTGCGCTGCACTCCGCTTCGCAGGCCGCGAGAATCTTCTGCATCAGCGGGTTTACGTCGTCGTCGGAAAGGGTGCGCTCCGCGTTTCTAAACGTCAGGGAGAAGGCGACAGACTTCTTGCCGGAAAGGAGCTGAGCGCCGCGATAGATGTCAAACATCTCCGCTTTTTCAAGCAGCGCGCCACCCGTCTTGCGGATGACGTCCAGCACACTGCCGACGGTCGTGCCCTCCTCCATGACCAGCGCGATGTCGCGGGTCACGGCCGGGAACTTCGGCAGCGCGCGCACATGCCCCACTTTCGTGTGGAGCTCGCAGAGCATTTCCAAATTGACCTCGGCGATAATCGTCCGACGGGTGATTTCAAACGCCTGCATGACGGTCGGGTGCAGCTCGGCCACTGTTGCGATGCACCGGTCGCCCGCCATCAGCTTGGCCGCGCGGCCGGGATGGTGATACGGCTCCGCCCCCGGAACGATCTTCGCCTGAACGCCGAACTGAGAGAGCATGTCGATCACAATGTCACGGATCAGATAGAAATCCACGCCGTTGCCGTAAGCGCCGATGCACAGGGACGGCTGCTCGTGCGGCAGGTCGCCGGGCTTGCGCGCGCTGACGTCGAACACCGGCGCAATTTCGTAGAGCATGGCGGTTTCGTTATTTCGGCTCTGGTTGAGGGAAACCGTGCCCAGCATGCTCGGCACAAGGGTGCTGCGCATCACGCTGGTGTCCTCGCCCAGCGGGTTCATCAGCTTGAGCTGATTGCAGCGCGGATCATCCGCGCCTAAACCGAGCTTTTCAATCAGCTTCGGGCTGACGAACGAGAAGTTGCGGATTTCGTAAAGCCCCTTGGCGGAGAGAATACGCCCCACGCGGTCAGCGAGCTGCATGTGAACGTTGCGCGTTCCGGTGGAGGTTTCGCCGCGGAGCATGGTGGACTTGATGTGCTCATAGCCGTAAATGCGCAGCACTTCCTCGGACAAATCGGCCTCGCCCTCGATGTCTTCGCGGAAATCCGGCACGACAGCGCGCAGCGTATCGCCGTCGAGCGTGGCTTTGAAGCTCAGTTGATTCAGAATACGCGCCATTTCCTCGCCGGGGATTTCCATGCCGATGCGCGCGTTGATGCGCGAAACGGAAGCGACGACCGTCTGTTCGGCCTTCGGCGCGGGATAGCAGTCGTAAACGTCGTCAATCACTTCGCCCGCGTTCAGCAGATTGACAAGCTGACAGGCGCGATCTGCCGCCTCACGGCAGGTTGCCGCGCAGACGCCGCGCTCAAAGCGGCCGGAGGCCTCGGTGCGCAGACCCAGCGCGCGGGTCGTCAGGCGGATATTCGTGCGGTCAAACGCCGCGATTTCGAACAGAACTGTCGTCGTTCCCTCGGTGATTTCGGATTCTTCGCCGCCCATCACGCCCGCAATGCCGGTCGCGTTGGTCTGGTCGGCGATCATCAGCATATCGGGCGTGAGTGCGCGCTCCTTGCCGTCCAGCGTGGTGATGGTTTCGCCCGGATTGGCGCGGCGCACGATGATATGGTTGTCCTTCACCTTGGCCAGATCGAAGGCATGCATCGGGTGGCCGGTTTCCAGCATCACGTAGTTCGTGATATCGACGATGTTGTTGATGGCGCGAACGCCGGCGGCGTTCAGCGCTTTGCGCATCCACATCGGGGATGGGCCGATCTTCACGTTTCGAATCAGGCGCGCACAGTAGCGCGGGCAAAGCTCGGTATCCTGCACGTCGATGTGCACATAGTCGTCCATCTTACCGGGAACGGTTTCCACCTTGATCTCCGGCTTGCGGAATTGAGTTCCGAGCGTCACAGCCGCCTCGCGGGCAACGCCCCAAACGCTGAGACAGTCCGGCCGATTGGCCAGAATTTCAAAATCGACGATGGTATCGTCTACGCCGAGAATCGGGCGGACGTCCGTGCCGGGCTTATAATCCTCGTGGAAAATCAGCAGACCCTTATCGCCTACGGACGGATAGAGATAATCCGGCACGCCGATTTCCGGGCCGGAGCAGCACATACCGTCGGATTCCACGCCGCGGAGCTTGCCTTTTTTGATCTTAACGCCGCCGGGCAGAACCGCGCCGACCTTCGCGACCGGCACCAGATCGCCTTCGTGCACATTCGGCGCGCCGGTGACGATTTGAATCGGCGCGTCCTCGCCGACGTCTACGGAGCAGATCACCATGTGGTCGGAATTTTCGTGCTTGCGCACGGACAGAATCTTGCCCACGACGACATTCTGAACGGCGTCGTTCTGGTTATCCAGCCCCTCGACGCCGGTGCCGTGCATAATCATCGCGCTTTCAAATTCCTCCGGCGTTACGGGAATATCCGTATATTGCCGAATCCATTGCATTGGTACTTTCATTGCTTTATTCCTCCACCCTTAATCCTCGCGGAACTGCGACAGGAAGCGCACGTCGCCCTCGTAAAGCGCGCGCATGTCGGTAATGCCGTAGCGCAGCATGACGATGCGCTCAAGGCCTACGCCGAACGCAAAGCCACGGTATTTTTTGCTGTCGATGCCGCACATGTCCAGCACCTTCGGGTTGACCATGCCTGCGCCCAGCACTTCGATCCAGCCCGTGCCCTTGCAGACGCGGCAACCCTTGCCGTGGCAGTTGACGCAGGTGAGATCGACCTCGGCGGACGGCTCGGTGAACGGGAAAAAGCTCGGGCGGAAGCGCGTAGTTACGTCGTCGCCGTAAAGCGCCTTGGCAAACGTGTCAAGCGTTCCCTTCAAATCGGCCATCGTCACATCCTCGTCGATGACAAGACCCTCCATCTGATGGAAAACCGGGGAGTGCGTAGCGTCCACCTCGTCGGCGCGGTAAACGCGCCCCGGGCAAACGATGCGGATCGGCGGTTTGCGGGAGAGCATGGTGCGCGCCTGCACCGGGGATGTGTGCGTACGCAGAACGATATTATCCTCGATGTAGAACGTATCCTGCGCGTCGCGGGCGGGATGGTTCTTCGGTAGGTTGAGCAGCTCGAAGTTGAACAGATCCAGTTCCACTTCCGGGCCTTCCACAACGTCGAAGCCCATGCCGGTGAAGACCTTCAGGAGCTGATCCTGCACCAGAGAGACGGGATGAATGGTGCCGATCGGCGCGTGCTTGCGCGGCTCGGTTACGTCGATCGCTTCGCGTTCAAGCTTCTTTTCCTGCTCGATCCGCTTGATCTTGGCGTCCAGCGCATCCATCTGCTCGGTCAGCTTTTCGCGAACGACGTTAATCATCTGGCCGGCCTTCGGGCGCTCTTCTGCGGGAAGCTGGCCCATCGAGCGGAGCATCAGCGTCAAATCGCCCTTTTTGCCCAGCGTCTTCAAGCGAAGGGCGTCCAGCCCGGCTTTGTCGCGAATGCTTTCAAGCTGGCTGGTGGCTTCCTCCTGAATTTTGCGCAGTTGTTCTTGCATGTCCATGTGGTCTGTATCCTCCTTCTTTTCGAAAAAGAAAAAAGCCCCGTCCGCAAAGGGACGAGGCTGGTTTTCCTCGTGGTACCACCCAAATTCACCTCGCACCGCGCGGCGCAAGGTCTCTGATTCGGTAACGGGTCGTCCGTCTCCGCCTACGTATCAGCGGAGCAGCTCCTGAGTGAATTTCCCGCAGACATCCGCATGAAATTTCAGCCGCGTTTCATGCTCTCTAAAGGATCTCTTGGAGGCGGGCATTGTCTCAATCTTCGCCTTTCCTGCGTATTATACATGATTTTCTGCGGATTGGCAAGAGAAAATTATTGCAGATACTCGTTTTGCCCGCAATAACAAAATTCCCCCGGCCTGTGGTTTTCGCCGCAGGGCCAGGTTTCCTCCCCTTCGCTCACTTCTCCGATTTCATCCAGCAGGGATTCGATCACATACCGGCCGACAACCTGCTCGATTTCGCGCTCGTCCTCCGTGATGACGTATTCGTCCGCGCCATCCGGCGTGCAGTCCTGACGGACGAGCACCAGCCCGTCGTCCGAAAAATCGTCCGTTTCGTCTTCCTGCACAGCGCCTAAAATATGATAGAGCTTTCCGCTGTATTCCACGGTAGCCAGACGGCGCATCTCGGCGCGATTTCCTTCCGCGTCGCTGATTTCCACCAGCTCAATTTCTTCATCCGTTTCATCGTTTAACAGATCCATCATATACATGCCTCAAATGCTTTGCCCGATATGGAGATTAGCGTTCTTCGCTCTGCTCGAGATAGGCTTCATAAATGCGTTCAATCAGCTTTTCATCGTCAAGGGATTGGAAACAGGGGTTTCCGTCTTCATCCGTCGCCTTGCGCATGATAAAGCTCTCATCCTGCTCGATGTCGCCGCAGGCCTCCTCGCTGACCAGCAGCACGTATTCCTCGCCGTGGTACGGAATGGTGGCGTTCAGCAGGAAGCGGATCACATTGCCGTCCTCGTCTTCCATTTCGAGCACACCGTCGTCCTCGTCGGAATCATCCGCATCCGCATCAACGGAAGCGCTCTGCATGGCCTGCGCATCCAGATAGGATTGCAGAATCATCACAGCCGCCACCATATCCACCTTTTTCTTGCGGTTTTCGCGGCTCATGTTCGCCTCGAGCAGCGCGTCTTCAGCCAGCACGGTGGTCATCCGCTCGTCGTAATACGAAACGACAAGCCCCGCTTCTTCCAGCTTTTCGGCCAGCTGCGCGACCTTTTCTGCCTGAAATCCCCGTGAACCATCCATGTTGAGCGGCAGGCCGCAGAGAATGCGGTTGGTCTCATATTGCTGCGCGATTTGGCAGATTCGCCGAACGTCCGGCCCGTACCCCACGCGCGTGTACGTCTCGATGGGCTGCGCGGTGATGCCCAGCGCGTCGCTTACGGCAATGCCGATGCGGCGATCGCCCACATCCAGCGCAACAATTCTCTCGTTCATGTTGTTCCCCTTAAACGTTTTTAGACAGGTAAAACTGAACCAGCTCTTCCAGTAGCTCGTCGCGGTCAATTCGGCAGATCAGGGAGCGCGCGTTTTGGTATCCCGTGATATACGTCGGGTCGCCGCTGATCAGATAGCCTACGATCTGCGTGATGGGATCATATCCCTTTGCGGATAAGGCGTGATACACGCAAAGCAGAATCGTTTGTGCGTCCTGCGGATTTTCGCTGATGGTTTTGAAGTGCTGCGTTCCCATTTCAGAATCGATCATATCCAATAACCCCTTCCTTAAACTGGCACACCCCCATTATACACGATAAGCGGCGAGGTTTCAACGCTTTATGATGGTTTCATCATAATTACCGCGCTACGGATCGACCAGAGGACGCTGCGAACCGTTACGATCAGCGGTATGGCCAGCACGACGCCCCACAGCCCCATCAGACTGCCCAGAACGAATACGCCGATCAAAGCGCTCAGCGGCTTGATCGACGTGCTGGAGGCCGTAAAATAAGGCGTGACGAAATTGCCCTCAATCTGCTGAACGGCGATAACGACAATCAGCGCCAGCACGGCCTGACCGAATCCCTGCCCCAGCGCAGTCAGCAGGATGGGGACGCTGGCCAGAATGGGGCCGATATACGGGAAAACTTCGAGAATTCCCATAAAGACGGAGAGCAGCAGCGCGTCGTTGATCCCAAGGAGGAAAAGCCCGGTCAGCGTTGCCACAAACACAAACAGACTGGTTTTGAGCACGCCGGAAAGATAGCTCATCAAAGCGTTTTTGCACCCGAGACAGGCGGATAAGAACGCTTCGCGCCACGAGACGGGCAGCATGAGCAGCAGATGGCGGCCAATCTGCCGCCGCTCGCAAAGCAGATAATACGCAATCACCAGCGCAAAAACAGATTGCCCCGCTTTGGCGGCGAACGTGACGCTGCTTCTGGCAACAAGTCCGGTTCCCCATGAGACCAGCGCGGTTAGCCATTCGACCGGGGTGGCCTGCGCGTTCAGGCGGATATTGAAGGTCTCCAGAATGTCGCGGCTCCGCTGCGTCAGGGCGAAAAGCGTTGGGATGATGCGCCGAATCAGGTCTGCCGTGCTCGCGAAGAGGTACGGAATAAAGGCGGAAAGCGCCAGAACAGCCAGCAGAACAAGCCCCGATATGCAGACGGCGGAGGCCGACGCAGGGCGAAGGCCCTTTCGTTCCAGCAGGGTGCAGGCGGGCGAAAGCACGAGCGTCAGCACAGATGCAGCGGCGAAAACCCACGCGATCTGCGCCAGCGTTTCCCGCTTTTGAAACGCATAAAAAATCAGAATTAGAATGACAATCGCCTGAATCAGCCGGCGAAGGAACGGACGACGCATGATGCTCTCCCCCTCTTAAAAAGCCGCAGGGTCGGCGCTTTGCCGATAATCCTGCGGCCGCATGGCGTTATTTCATCCAGCAGTCGGCGACCTGCCGAGCCAGATGGGAACCATTTTTGCTCAGTACACGTTTCATCCGTTTGCCTTGAGGCGTCATCATCAGCCCCGCGCCGAGGGTCATCCCCATCAAACTGCCGACGGCGATGCCTTTCATGGTGGATAAGCGCATTGCTCGTTTCCCTCCTTTGTCAGGGTCAGCTCACCGCCCAAACAGGCTGGGACGATCAATTCCTCCGCATGGTTTTCCGAGCGCTGATAATCGTAAACCCATATTCGCTTTTTTCTCGCGCTGCCCAGATAGCCGGGGATCATCTCCACCGCTTCAATCGCAAGCGTTGCTTCGTTGACGGCATAATCCGTCACACGGCCGCAAAGCAGCCCGGAGGTGTCCCGGATGAAGGTGCAGAGCGTCGTTTCCTGCGCGCGATTGTAACGCCGTACATCGCGCGCGATGATGAATCCCCGGCCGATGGCTTCAATGCTTTCCGGCAAAATAACACGTTTGCCTCGAATGCCGCAGGAAACGATCAGCGCGAGAACCTGTTTTTGCGCCTCGTCCAAGCTGGCGTTTTGAAGCAGACCGATTTGCCGATGGCCGCATATGACCGAGAAGTTGCGCAGGATGCTCATGCGAATCAAACCATGCTCCTCCCTTTTGATGAGCCTGCTTTTAACGTGGACAAAGCGGAAAGGAATCATGCTGGGAAGATATGAAAAGACCGCCCGACGGCGGCCTGTTGTTATCGAAGTTTTTGAAGCGTTTCCTCAAAGGCGGCAGGCAGCGGCGCGCAAAAGCGCATCCGTTCCCCGGTTGTTGGATGTGTAAACGCGAGGCTGTATGCGTGCAGCATGAGCCGCGGAATACGGACTGGGGTTTTCAGCTTCGGCGCATAGATTTGGTCGCCCAGCAGCGGATGGCCGATGGAGAGCATGTGGACGCGGATCTGGTGGGTACGCCCGGTGAGCAAATGCACATCCAGATAAGCCGCGCCGCTTAAATGCTCAAGAACGCGCCACGCTGTTCGGGATGGCTTTCCATTTGGCACAACCGCCATTTTTTTCCGGTCAATCGGATGACGGCCGATCGGCGCGTCAATCATCCCCTCGTCCTTGGAAAAGGAACCGTGCGCAATGGCGCGGTAATGCTTTTCCATCGTTCGCGCCTTGAATTGCTCGCTGAGCGAGGCGTGAGCCGCATCGTTTTTCGCAATCAAAATCAGGCCGGAGGTGTCTTTGTCCAGCCGATGGACGATTCCCGGCCGCATTTCTCCCCCGATGCCGGATAAATCGTGGACGTGATAGAGCAAGGCATTGACCAGCGTGCCGCTTTCGTTTCCCGCGGCGGGATGGACGACCATGCCGCTCTTTTTGTTGACAACAACGACGTCGGCGTCCTGGTAGAGAATATCCAGCGGGATATTCTGCGGCACGATATCGACGGGCTGCGTCTCCGGCACGACCAGCAAAAGCCGCATGCCGCCTTCCGTCTTCCGAGCCGCCTTTCGTTCGACTTCGCCGTTGACAAGCAGCGCGCCTTCTTCCATCAGCGATGCGATTCGGGAGCGGGAAAACGGGGTTTGCTCGCGCAGATAAGCGTCGAGCCGCATGCCGGACAGGGAGGGCTCGACAATCAGCTCAATGTTTTCGGATTCACCCATGACGTTCCTCCGTTTTGTCGTTGAAATGGTCAAAAAGAAGCAGCAGCATGAGCGCCGCGACCGATACGGTGATGCAGATATCGGCAAAGTTAAAGATGGGAAAACGAATCAGCGACAGCCGGATGTAATCCGTCACGCCGCCGAACAGGATTCGATCAACCAGATTGCCCAGTCCCCCGCCGATCAGGCCGGATATCGCCAGACGCACAGGCGTGGAAAGCGTCTTTTCACGCGCCTGATAGACGCACAGAAGGAGCATCAGCGCTGCGGGCAGAAGAACGACAATCCCCTGCCTTGAGGAAAAAAGGCTGAACGCCACGCCGGTGTTGGTCACGCGCTCCAATTCAAAAAGGGGCGGACAGCGAAAAAAAGGTTCGCCCTCCGGCATGAGGCGCACGACATGCTTGATGGCCTGATCGACGCCGAGCAAAACGGCGCTCCATATAAAATACACTGCTTTGTTCATAGAATCCTTGATTACAGATTGCTCTCCACAATGCGAACCAGTTCCGCCAGAAATTTGCCGATGATGGGCAGATTGGCCAGCGCGATGTGCTGGAGCACATACAGGAGCAACGCGCCCAGTACGGTAAAGCCGATGGAAAAGCCGATTCCTCTTGCCATACCGCTGGCTAAATCCAAAACGAACCGGCGTTTCCATGCGTAGCGAGGGGGCAGGCTTTTTTCGATCTGCGTCAGTTGCGCGGAGATACGGTTCAGCGAATCCTCAATGTCAGACAATGCCACACACCTCTCTTTTCCCTTTAGCATAACAAAAGAACGGCGGGCTATTCCGTCTGCGCGGAAAACCGACCGATATCCCGCATCGCGGCAAAAAAGACGTTGCGCGCCTTCATCAAAGCCCAAACGGGCGAAGAAACGGACAAAACAAAAAAGCAGGGTTTCCCCCTGCTTGGCAAGCTTACAGCAGACGCTTGATCTGCTCCATGGAAGCAGTCTGCGCATCGGTGATTTTTTTGAGGGAATCGTAGTATTCCGAGGTCTGCTTGCGCAGCGCGGTAAGCTGGCTGGTCAAATCGGCGATTTTGCTCTGCGCATCCGAACGGATGGTTGCGGCGTCCTGATTGGCCTTGTTGATGATTTCCGCCGCGCGGGTATCCGCCGCGGAGACAATCTCTTCATAAGCGCCCTTGGCCTTGCTCAGTACAAGCTCAAAGCTCTCGCTGGAATGGCGGTCATCCTGAGCCGGACGAGCGGTGGGCGCGGCGGTCACGACCGCGGGCTGGGCGGATTTGGCCGCCTGAAGGTCGGCGCGCGCCTGATTCAGCTCGGCGGTCAGCTGCGCGACCTGCTCCTTGAGCTTGTTGGTTTCGGCCTCGCGGTTTTCCATCTCTTCGAGAATTTCGTCGAGAAAGCTCTCAACCTCGTTGTTATCATAGCCGTTTTTGACGACCTTAAACACCTTGTTGACAATCGTATCCAGCGTAATAGCCATGGGAGAAGCTCCTTTCAGCGGTTAAACATTATTTATTCGTATCGGAAAAAGGTGACCCCGATACGTTGCTTGCGAGTCAGGCCTTCGATTTTTCTCAACTGTATTCTGCCCCTGCCACGTACGGAAAGCATCGCGCCTTCCGCAACGGCTGCATCCACCCGTTCGCAGGGAATGTGGTTAAGTTTCACTAGCCCTGCGCGGATCAGCTCGCTTGCCTCGCTTCTGGAAAGCCGATAGGCCGACGCAATAACGGCGTCAAGCCGCATGGAGCTGAGCGTATCGTGAAAACAGATGCCCTTCGGCTCGGGAATTTGAATTTCGCCGTCGATCGGTTCGAAACGAAGCGGAACTTTCCCGGCGCTGTTCATGCTTTGCGCAATGAAATCGGCAGTCTGAGCTACGACGAACAGATAGATATCAGAATCTACTATGATAATATCGCCAATACTGTCTCTTGTCAAGCCCAAAGCCATAAAAGAGCCAAGAAGATCGCGATGAGAAAGCGAACAAAACTTGGAAGAATAGCGCGAATGGAGCGTCACCAGCGGAAAATTCACGCGCAGAGCTTCTTCGCCCCACGGCAGAAAACAGCCGATTTTGTGTTCGGCCTGCTCATAACCGCCCCATGAAGCGAAGACAGCACCGCAGTCACAGGCGATCTGCCGAGCTTCCGCTTCCTGAACGGGATCCAGAAAACGTGTGTAGCGCGCGATGCCTTTTTCACAGGCAAAGCGCGCTGCAAATTCAAATGTGCGTCGGTTTTCGTCCATGTCGGTTTACCGATAGCGCATGCGGCTGGCTGCGTATACGTCTTCCTCGATGACCTCGACATTCTCCGGCGCAAGCAGGTAGGAAAGATGCGCCACCTTCAGCATCCTGCCCTGAAGCGCAAATGCCGCGCCGCTGAGCAGATCGACCACGCGGCCGCAGTCCTTCGGATCAATGTTTTCCAGATTCAACAGAACGCTTTCGCCGCGAAGCAGATATTTGATGATTTCGCGGCATTCCTCAATCTGGCGGACGTTGACAATGCGCTCGCAGTGGGTGTACTGCGCCTCCTGCGCGGCGCGGGGATCCATCCGGGAATCGTGAATGACGTTGCTGTGGCGGCTTTGACGGCGACCCTGCGGCTCGTTTTCCTCCTCGTCTTCGTCATATTCCTCTGCGGCGGGCTTGCGCTTGCCCGATGCGGTCTGCTTTTTGCCCTTGCCAAACGGATTATTCAGGGAAAACCGCAAAGAACGAGCGTTTTCTTCTTCCTCCTCGTCCTCTTCATCCTGAATTTCGCTGTCCTCAAGCTCGTCGTCGTTGCGGTCGTCATCGCTTTCGTCGGCAATAAAGCCGAGCTTTTCAGACAGCGTTTTGAAAAAACTCATGAATGTGTTTCCCCCTTGAGATTATTCTCTTGATAGGTTCGCGCGCCAAAGATGGCGGAGCCTATGCGGACATGCGTTGCGCCTTCCTGCGCGGCGATCTCGTAATCGCCGGACATGCCCATCGAAAGTTCTTCAATCCTCGCCCCGGCAACGGCTTCCGTCTGAAGCCGTTCAAACAGCTCGCGCATGCGCTTGAAATATGGCCGCAGCGCATCCTCGTCACGCAAGTCCGGCATCACGGCCATCAGGCCGCGCACGTCGAGCCCCGGCAGTTTGGCGGCGTATTGCGTGAATGAAAGCAGATCCTCCACGGCAACGCCGCCCTTCTGCGGCTCATTTCCGATGTTGACCTGAATCAAAACCGGCATGCGAAGTCCGTGCTGCTGTGCGCGGCGGTCAATTTCCTGAGCCAGCGGCTCACGGTCGAGCGACTGGATCATGGCGACCTTATCTATTATATATTTAACCTTGTTGATTTGCAACCGTCCGATGAGATCAATTTGAAAAGCTGCGTCCAGATACGGCAGTTTTTCCAGCGTTTCCTGTACGCGGTTTTCGCCGAGGCGCGCAATTCCGGCTGCTTTGACCTCGTTAATGCGCGGTGCGGACACCGTTTTGCTCACGGCGATGATTTCGGGCGCGCGCCCCCATCTCGCCAGCGCCGCGGCGTCAAGCCGACGGCGGATATCCGCAACCCTTGCGCAAAGGTCCTGATCCATGGTAAGTCCCCCTTGTTAAAAGAGCAGAATCGTTTTGCCGTCCGTCAGCGGCGAACCTTCCAGCGTCGGACGAACAAAAGCCGTATCCGCATCGGGATAGGAGATGACCGTCACGCCGACAAACGTTTGTGCGCCGCCGTCGGCGACCACAACGCCGATCATGTTGTCCATGGTATACAGCGCGTTGATCGGAACGCTGTACCCCGTTACAAAATCGCCGACAGAAGCGCCGCATGTGCGGATGTTGAGCACAGGCTCGACGCTCTGCGACACATGCATGCGCAGCAGAAGGTCGCTTCCGATTCGGGTGAAGGAAACCACCTGAGCCGGAATGACGTAATCATCAAAGCCAGTGAGCTGCATCTGATAGGTTTCGCCGACAACGGGGTTCCAATCCCGATCCTGACAGAGAAACAGGGCGTACCATTCATCCTCGATGACCGTTCGGAAAATCGGGTCGCTGCCTCTGGAAACGGTGGATTGCTCCGGCATTGCACCCCGAATGACGGCGCGCACATCGCTGGGGTTTAGCGTGCCGTATGTGCTGGAATTGACGCTGTTTTCATAGCCGTCCGTATAGAAGCTGACGATGCAGTCCTCCGATGCGGTGTAGGTCGTCGTCCAGCTTTCGATCTTTTTGAGCTGGTCGTTTTCGACCTTGTAAAGCTCCGAGAGGGTCTGGTCGTCGGGATATTTTTGCTTGAGATAGTTTTTGCGGACGGTCAGCGAGCTGCTGAGCTGTTTTTCCAAATTGCCCAGACTGCCGACGCCGCGCCCCTGCACCAGCGTGCGCACCTGCTGTGCCAGATTGGCGATTTCCTGGTTTTCGCTGTCCAGCGCCGCATCCACATACGAGCCGAATACCGTGCTGACATGGTAGGATTGGATTTCCTGCCGATACGTTTGCAGACGGTTGATTTCCGTCTGGTTGTAGCCGGAAGAATAGACCTTGCAGATCACGCCGGAGCGGCTGACATGGCTGCCTTCCGCCGCGACAAAATCAATGCTCGTCTTATTTTCGGTTTCATACAGCCTTTCGTTGCGGGCGATGACAACCGTGCCTGAATAAGAATTGCCCATCGTTCTGGCAACCGCGCGCGCCGTCGTCGCGTTTGAGCCGATTACGCCGCGAAGCTGCCAAACAGCGACCAGCGCGACCATCACCACGATCAAAATCAGAATAACGGGCACGAGCGCAGAGCGTCTGCTGTTCTTCTTCTTTTTTTTCTTCTTGGTGCTCATGTTGAAATACATTCGCCCCTTTTTACGCGTCTTCGTTGGCCGGGGTGGTTTCCATCACCCAGATGGCGCTCTTCTGGCCGCTCAGCGTGAGCGGATAACGGCCGAGCACGCGAACGCCCTGCGTTTTGCGCAGCGTGCTTTCCGCATGGTGGAGCGCGGCAATGACGACGATGCGCCCTTCCGGCTCAAGCACGCGGCGCGTCTCAAACAGCGCGTTTCGCAGGTCGCTTTCAAGCCGCTCGGTTTTCTCCGCCTTGACCGGCAGATACATCAGAACGGCGCTCTGGCTGGCGTCCGCCAAATCCGTATATCCGCTGGAGCCTTCGTAAGCCCGCGTTCCGCTCACCTTGTTTTCAATCAAACGAGCCGTCGCGCGGTCGGGGCAGATACAGGTCAGCGCGCGAACGCCGGAGGCCTTGACCGCCGCGGGCAGGGCGCTGCCTGTGCAGCCGAGAATGGCGGCGTTCTTCGCGCCGCAATGCGCAAAAAACGCGGCGACCGCGCAGACGTCCGAGCGGAGCTGCCCCTCCTGCTTGGGCTGGCGCTTGCCAAGCCGCCACAGGAAATACGCGGCTTCCGGGCGGCAGAGCACCCACAGCTCGACGTCCGGGCGCTCGCGATACGTGTGCATGCCCGTATGCTCGCAGATGGCCTTCTCCAGCATATCCACATAGCGCATATTGGCGCTGACCAGATGATCGTCCTGCGCGGTCACGATGCGGAATTTCTTGCCCTGCGTCTCTTCATAAGGGAAACGGTCGAGCCAGCCGCCCGTGGCGAGCAGGCGGCGAACCGCGTCGTTGACGTTGGCCATCGGCTTCATCTGAAAGAGCACCTGAAACGTCTGATGCATATACGGCAGGGCGGGCTCGCGCACACTGCGATAGAGCGCCGCGCCATTGAGCACGCGCTCGACCGCAACGCCGCCTTCCTTGTGCAGCATGGCTTCAATCGGCTTTTCAAGGCCTTCGACAAAAGTGGAAAAATACAGCTTCTTCATCAATATTCCTCTATCATTGGGTCGGTTTTACAGGCGTTATGCGCGCATGTTGTTTCTTTGAAATTCGAGCAGCAGCTTGTAATACGCATCCCCGTAATTATACATGCTGCCCTCTGCGACCATTTGCATCAGCCGCTGGGGTGAACACCAGCGAACGGCGCTCACCTCTTCTTTTTGCAGAGAAAATTCGTTTTCCATCCGGTTGGTTTTCACCGCATAGACATAGCAATAGGAATTGGAACGGCGCAGGCGGGCGACAAACCGCATTTCCTCTTCCGAAGCGGCGTAGCCCAGCTCTTCGCGCAGTTCGCGCCGCGCGGCCGCTAAAGGCTCTTCCCCGCTCACAGCGGAGCCGCCCGTTGCGGCCCATATTCCCGGCTTCCACTGCACGCTCATGGAGCGACGCTGAATCAGCAGCTCGCCCCTGCCGTTGATCGGCCAGATGTGCACGCCGATGTGATAAAACCCTGTGGGGATGGCTTCGCCGCGAACCATGGTGCGGCCGGTCTTTTCGCCGCATCCGTCATAGAGATCCCAGATTTCAGCGGCCATTGTCTGCCTCCATCCGCGCGGACAGACGTTGCGCCAGATCAAGCACCGTTTCCTGAACGTCGCCCTCCTCTGGCTCGAATGTATAATCGGCCTCCGCCTCATACAGCGGAATCCGCTCGTCATACAGATTGCGCAGCGTCTGCCCCTTTTTCAGCGTCACGCCGCGCGTCGCCAGATTGGATAGACGGCGCTCGATTTCCTCATACGGCAGTCGGATATAGACGACGAGCCCGTTTTCATGCAGGCGGCGCATGGCTTCCTTGCCGTATACGACGCTGCCGCCCGTGGCGACGACGGTTTGATCGCACTCAAGGCCGCGCACGCAGTCCTCTTCCATCTTCAAAAACGCATCGTTGCCGACCTGATCGATGATTTCCTGGAGCTTTTTCCCCTGCTGTTGCTGCAAAACGATATCCGTATCGACAAAATCCATTTGAAGGGCTTTTGCAAGCAGCACGCCGACGGTGCTTTTGCCGCAGCCTGGCATACCAATCAAAACAATATTCGCCATCGTATCCTTCTCTCTACAAAAAATCCCTGTTTATTTTATCCCGAAAATCATGTTTTTTCAAGGGAAAAAGCGTTTTTTATAAAAAAACAGACGGTTGCGGCCTTTGCGGAAGGCTTTTTTGTGGAAAACGTCGATGGCGGACGATGGGCGCGTGCAAATTTTGCTTGACAGCCCCGCGTCATACGGGTATAATGATTTCGACAATTCGAAAGACCGCTGGGGGCGCGCAATGCTGAGATGGCCGAACGGCCTGTCCCTTTGAACCTGTGTAGTTAATCCTACCGTAGGGAAGCGACGAGCTTGATTCAAAAATCAAAGCCGCAGTCCTGTGATAGGAATGCGGCTTTTTTTGCGGCCGGAGAATTGCGAACAAGAGAAAGGGGTTTTCCTATCATGTTTTCTGAATTTGCTGAGGTGTCCGCCGCGACTTGGGGCGTCATCGTCGCGCTGCTGCTGGTCGGCATCATCGTCTTTGCCGTCTCGAAGGACAAAAAGCGCTGGACGGCGCGCATGCTTGCCAACGGTGCGCTCTGCATCGCGCTGGCCACTGTGCTCTCCTTTGTCACGCTGTATAAAATGCCGCAGGGCGGCACGATCACGCTGGCGAGTATGCTGCCGATTTTCCTGTTCTCCTATGCTTACGGCGTGGGTCCGGGCATGCTGGTCGGCGCGGCGTATGGATTCGTGCAGTTCCTGCAGGGCGGCCTGTACTTCGTCCATCCCATCGAGCTGCTGCTTGACTATCCGCTGGCGTTCGCCATGCTGGGTCTGGCCGGTCTGGCCAACAAGTTCTCCGATAAGTGGGGCATGATTCCGGGCATCATTCTCGGCACCTTCGGCCGGTTTGTCTGCGCGTTCCTGTCCGGCATGATCTTCTTCGGCATGTATGCGCCGGAGGGTCAGAATCTTGTGGTGTATTCCATCGTGTACAACGGATTGTACCTTGTGCCGGAAGCCATCATCTGCATCGTTCTTGCGCTCATCCCGCAGATTCGTCAGTTGGCGAAGCGCCTCGCGCTCCAGGATTGATCTGACGTAAAACGTAAACCTTCCTATGTTCCCCCTCGCTCGTGCGGCGAAGGGGGATTTTTGTTGGTCAGTTGTGCTTGCACCGCCCCTGTGTTATAATGGAAAACAGTTTTGAAGGAAAAAGAGGGATTGAATGATGGCGGGTCAGAATCGTTCCGGCAGCCGAAAACAGAGTGGCAAGGTTGCTTTTTGCGGCATGATGGTCGCGCTTTCCGTCGCCCTGATGCTCACGGGCGGCTTGGTTCCGATTGCGACGTACTGCGCGCCGATGCTCGGCGGCATACTGCTCCTGCCGATCATGCTGGAATATGGCCGAAAAACCGCGTGGACGGCGTATATCGCAACCTCGTTGATCGTGCTCACGCTCGGCGTGGACAAGGAAGCGGCTTTTTTCTATCTCTTTCTCGGATATTACCCAATTATCAAGTGGAATATCGAGAAGATCGGGAAAAAGCCTCTGCGGCTCGCGCTCAAGCTCGTCGTTTTCAACGCCGCGATTTTCCTGATGTATGCGATTCTGGGCTTTGTGCTCCACATGGATGCTGTCGTTGCGGAATTTACCGAGATGGGCGCGTGGCTTCTTTTCCTGTTCGCGGTGCTGATGAACTTCTCACTGCTGCTCTACGATCGTCTGCTTGTCCCGTTGACGGCGATTTATATAAATAAGCTCCGCCCCCGTCTTCGCTTTCTGATTCGCTGAATCATAAAAACGCGCATACACTGCCTTGCTTGAAGGGTTGCATGCGCGTTTTTGTTCATGTAAATGTATGGGAGAGGAGACCGCGAAAAACCGCCCGCGTGAGCGGGACTTTGATGTTTTGCAGCCTTCGTCAGAGGCGAAGACGGGCTCAGCTCGCTTGGTTATTTGGCGTTGGGATCGATCAAGTCCGATCGGCCGACGCCGATGATTTCGGTTGTTGCGCGGGCGCTGGTTTTGCCGCCGTCATATTTGCCGATCCGAGAGATTTGCTTCCCCATGAACGTCATAACTGCGGTTTGGCCGCCGTCCAGATTGAGCGCCTCCGTGCAGCCGCCCTTCTGCATCCATTCGGCCATTTGCGCGACCGATACGCCGACGCTGACATTGCGGATGCGCCCCTCCGCCAACGCAGCGAAGTAATGCCCCGGCTCCACCATTCCGATGGCGCAGCGCGGCTGCGGCGTAAGGCCGTTGGTCATTTCGGCAAGGAAGGGATTGATTTCGCCGTCTCGAATCAGGTACGGGCCGAAGGAGAACACGTCCACCGCGCCCATATCCAGATATTCCTGCGCCGTGTGCTCGTCGGAATGGAACACATGCCAGCTTCCGTCCTCCAACATGGCCAGCGTATCCAGATTGGGAAATTGATGGCGGTTTGCCTCGGGCACACGGTCATAGAAAACCTGCCCGTTCCGAATGACCATGCCCGTGATGGTCTTTCGGCCGACGCGATAGGTGTAGTAATCCGTGTTCATCCCCCAGACAGTTTGATTCTGTTTTGCAATCAGCGCAGCCTGCACATGCTTGCTCTGCGGTTTTTGCGGGTTGTAAAGAATACTGCCCACGCGCTCTGCGTTTAGGTCGCAATAGATTTGCACTTCGTACCACGTCAGAACGGCCTCTTGATCGAAAAAGCGGTCGATGCGGACGACGAGGGTTGGTGATGCGTAAAACCAAACGCCCGCGTCGTCGTCTTCATAAACGTGCTCGCCGGAGAGCGGATAGCCGTATGCATCCAGCGCAGGCTGTGCCATGGGCCACGCGACGTCGGCCTTGACCTTGTCGTAAACGGGCGCGGGCGTTGATGTTGGTGCGGGCGTCGGAGTCGATTCGGTTTCCGCATCCGAAGCGTTCTGATCGTCCGGTGAGATGTGTTCAAAGAAATCGCCGCCGATACAGTCTTCCCCGACCGAGGAATAGACCAGACTGAATTTGGCGTTGCTCGTTCGCCCTTCGTCGGTGACTGCGAACGATGTTTTGTGCTGCGTGATATGGAAGGCATATGCTTCCTGCGCTAGTTCGAGGCCGGTTTTGCCGCCCATGGATGACAGCGGAACGCGCCAATCCATCGTGACGGTGTTCTCCCTTCCTAGATGCAGATAGAGCTTTTTGACGCACCATGTCCCCCATTTTTCCGCGGATTCCGGCATAAAGGCTTCGTCGCCGGTTCGTTCCACGCAGTATTGGGCAACGCTGGCGCAGAGCTTGTGCGCGCCGTGGCCGTATTCGCCGTTGATATCGTGCGTGAGCATGACGTCCGGCTTGTATTGACGAATCAGCTCGGCGACGTAGGCGCGGCTGTCCTTCTTTCGCCAGCGGGAATAGGCTTCATCCAGCGTTTTCATGTAAACGTCGGCAAACGAGCCGATGACGGGGTATTGGCGAACGCCGAGGTGCCATAGGCCGTTCAGAAGCTCGCTCCTGCGCGTCGTGTTGGAATAGCTCATATACGCCACCACGACGTTCATGCCGCGCTCTACGGCATAGGTCGGAATGGTGCCGCCGAAAAAGATCAATTCATCGTCCGGGTGCGCAACCAGCAAAAGCAAGTCGGCTTTTTCCGGGGTGGGTTCCCAACGCTGCACCCAATCCGGCAAATCGCCGTCGCCGAAGACAAAAACCTCGTTGATTTTTAGATAGCTCTCTTTTCCGGAATCTCCCACGATCCGAAAATGCGTTTGGCCGTCCAGTTCGAGAAGCACGTGCATGTAGTCTCTCGAGCCGTTCAGCAGAGTGCGCCACTCGCCGTCCGTCTCCGTTTCAACGGACCACGTTTCGGGCATCTCGGCAAAACAGATGTACAGATACTGCGCTGCTTCGCCCTCCGGCGTTTGAAATTCCAGATAAGGGTTTTCCCTCGTGCGGCTGCGCCAGAAGCTGGTGTATTCGCCGTCGTGCACCGAATCCGTCTTTTTGTTGGGCGATGTGATGACGCAGCTTGATGTGAGCTCCCGCGCCTCCTGCGCCATGCAGAAGGGAGCCAGCAGGCAGAGAAGCGCCGCCGTTATGATAGATCCTATGTGTTTCGTGTGCATCGTGATCGACTCCATGCCTAACCGTTATCGTTTGACCAGATAGGGGTTTTCCATTGTACCGTCCCCACCGGACAGTTCGAGCGCGCCGATATCCAGCCGCACTGCCGGACGAATCCCCTCGTTCATCACCACGCAGCGGATATAGCCCAAATTGCCGTGTTCCTTCGTGCAGCGCGTCCCATACGGAAAATCAGCGGATTGTGTGCGCGTCCAATACGGGCTGGAACCGTTTGAATAGCGAAACAGTCCCTCGGCGATTGCAAATTGCGTGCCATAGGCTTTTGTGGATGGATTCGTGCCAAAGCCGTAATCCGCGTTTTTCAAATCGTCTGCGGACGGCAGAAAGACGCGCCCCAGTTCTTTGTCGTCAAGGATCATCGCCTTTTCCGCCGCCGTAAAAGCCTGCTCATAAAAGCTCGTTTCTGCGTCATATGCGCGCCCGTAGTATGTTTTATGACGCAGCTCCGCCGCCTCATCCGGGGAGATGACGATGCGCTCAAAGGGGCCGTTCAGGAGCGCATAGATTTCGGTTTGATTAAAAGCGCCGCCCGATGCGCGATATGCGTCATCGTCCGGGTGAACCCGATTGTTGAAAAGAATGTATTCGCTCAAAAGGTAGGCTTCTTTGTCCGTTGCGCTCAGAATACGCCAGAGAATCGGCTGCTCTTTCCCGTCGGCCGTCTGTGGGAAACGGCCAAACGCAAGGTATTGATATCCGTTTTCTTTGGCGTAACCGCGCAGATTTACGTCTGCAACCGCAAAACCGCTTGAAAGCAACCATGCTGTCAGAAGCAAAAACACGAACCGTTTCATAGCTTTCATCCTTTCGCGAAAAATCAGCGCAGATATTATAACAAATTTCTACAGAAATGTAAAGCGCCATATATAATGGTAAGATTTGGACAAAACATCATTTTTGTCCATAAAAACGGCCGAAGGCCGCCTGGTTTTCGAGGCGATTCGCTAAAAAGCAAACCCTTTCGCAGGGGAATGCATACTGCGCAATTCATCTATAAAAAAACAACAACCGCCGAAGCATCCTTCAAGAGCGGTTGTCGCCAAATTCAACGTATGGCGTTTTGCAGCTGTATGGCCAGTCCGGCAAAATCCTCCAGACTCAGTTCCTCGGCGCGCGCCTGTGCGGAGAGATTGGCCGCCGCAAGACAAGCAGCTGCCTGTTCGCGGTTGAGCGAAAAGCCGGAAACCAGATTATTGAGCAGCGTTTTGCGCCGCATGGCGAACGCGCTGCGAACCAGCCGGGTAAAAATCTCCTCATCCCCTGCGTTTACGCTTGGCTGTTCGAGCTTTTCAAGCACCATGAAGCTTGAATCCACCTTGGGCGGCGGGTTGAAGCAGGCCGTCGGCACATCGAGCGCGCGCATCACATGGTAGCGATATTGGCACATCACGGCCAACGGGCCGTATCCGTCGTCGCCCGGGCCGCTGAGCAGCTTGTCGCCGACCTCTTTTTGAATCATCACCGCGATGGATTTGGCTTGCGGCAGCTCGCGCATCAGCTTGGTCAGCACGTCGGTCGTGATGTAATACGGCAAATTGGCGGCGACGCGCAGCGACGGACAATCCGCGCCGAATGCTTCCGCCACGAGCGCGGAGAGGTTTGTTCGCATCACATCGTCGCAGATTACGCGCGCGTTGGCGTATTTTTCCAGCGTTACATTCAGAATCGGAATCAACGTGCGGTCGATTTCAAGCGAAACAACCTGTTTGGCGCGCTCGGCGAGAGGCTTGGTCAGCGCGCCGAACCCCGGGCCGATTTCCAGAACGCAATCCTCAGCTGTAACCAAGGAAAGCTCGGCCAACTGCGAAAGCAGGGCTTCGTCCTCAATAAAATTCTGACCCAAACTGTGTTTTTGATGAAAAGAGCCATGTTTTTGGGGTTTCAAAACGGAAATCCTCCTTGATTAGCCGATGCGCTTGGCGTCCTTATCGTTCGTTTCGCTGATGATAAAATGCGGGCGATTTTTTACTTCCAAATAGGTCTTTGCCAGATACTGCCCCATGATGCCCATGCACAGAAGCTGAACGCCGCCGATGAATAGGATGATGCAGACGGTGGAAGCCCAGCCCGCAACGGGATCGCCGAAGATCAGGCGGCGGATCACCACGAAAAGAATCATAAAGAAGGCGATGGCCGTAAGAATCAGGCCGGAAACCGAGGCGATGGACAGCGGCGCCTGCGAGAAATTGACAATGCCATCCAGCGAATACTTAAACAGCTTGAAAAAGCTCCATTTGGTTTCACCGGCCACGCGCTCCACGTTTTTATAGGGCAGCCACTTGGTTTTGAAGCCGATCCAGCCGAAAATTCCCTTGGAAAAACGGTTGTATTCGCACATGGAGACGATGGCGTCCACCATTTCGCGCTTCATCAGGCGAAAATCGCGCGCGCCGTCCACAATATCCGCCTCGGAAATGCGATTGATCAATTTGTAAAACATCCGCGCGAAGAAGGAGCGGATCGGCGGCTCGCCGTCGCGGGTAACGCGGCGGGTGGCCACGCTGTCGTATTCGCCGGTTTCCAAAATTTGGAGCATTTCCGGCAGCAGGGACGGCGGATCCTGCATGTCGGCGTCCATGACGGCCACATAATCGCCCTTCGCGTTGCAGAATCCGGCGTACATGGCGGCTTCCTTTCCGAAGTTCCGCGAGAAGGAAAGATACTGAACCCGTTCATCCCGCGCCGCCAGCTCGCGCATCACCTTGAGCGTTCCATCCTTGGATCCGTCGTTGACCAGCAGAAGCGAAATGCGGTAATCGGGCAGCTGTCGGGCAACGTCGCAAACGGCGTTATAAAAAATCGGAAGAGATTCTTCCTCATTATAACAGGGAACGATCAGCGTTACGGTGGCTTTCATGGTGTGTAACCTCTTCTCATGCCGAAATGGCCAATATATAGGTCTATTGTTTCATAGTCAGGGGGAAATGTCAAGATGCAGCGACAAAAAAGCCGCTCGGTCAAACGGGCAGCTTTTTGCGTATGTCGAAGGATTATTCGTCCTCGTCTTCTTCCTCGGGCAGATCGCCGTTGTGATACACGTCCTGCACGTCGTCCAGATCGTCGAGCATTTCGAGCATCTTCTGAATCTTTTCGACGGTCTCCGGATCGGTGATCTCGTTGGTCGTCTGCGGAATCATGGTCAGCTCGGCGCTCAGGAAGGTATAACCGGCTTTTTCCAGATTGTCGCGAACCGCGGAGAAATCGGAAACGGTCGTGGTCACCTCAAAGCTGTCGTCGAGAACCTCCACGTCGCTTGCGCCCGCGTCAAGCGCGGCCATCATCACTTCGTCCTCATCCATGCCGGGTTTGCGCTCAATGACGATCATGCCGACGTTATCGAACATATAGGAAACGCATCCGTTCGTGCCCAGAGAGCCGCCGTTTTTATCAAAGATGTGGCGGATGTCGGATGCGGTGCGGTTGCGGTTATCGGTCACGGTCGAAACGATGACCGCAACGCCGCCCGGCGCATAGCCTTCGTACTGAATCTCTTCGTAATTGACGTTGCCCAGTTCGCCCGCCGCCTTGGCGATGGAGCGCTTGATGTTTTCGTTGGGCATATTGCTGGCCTTGGCCTTCGCGATTACGTCGCGGAGCTTGCCGTTGATGGCCGGGTCGCTGCCGCCGTCGCGCACCGCGATGGCGATTTCACGGCCGATCTTCGTAAAGATTTTGCCGCGCTCGGCGTCCGCCTTGCCCTTTTTGTGCTTGATATTTGCCCACTTGGAATGGCCTGACATAAATGAAAAACCTCCCGGTTGTTTTTGCTACATCGTTTATTATAGCACGATACGGACGCTGTGCGCAACGGGTGTCACCGTTTTTTTCGGCTTTTTTCTTGAAAATATTCGTTTTTCCTGCGGCACGTCGGCGCAATTTTGCGGCGCGTATGTGCATAGGCTGCAAGGGAGGTGCGTGATGTGGCGGCGCTTATCTGCTTTCTGCTGGCAGGAATGATCCTGTGTTTTCCGGGGACGACGATTTCCGCGTCGCAAAGCGCGTTATCTATTTGGGCACGGGATATTGTGCCGAGCCTGTTTCCGTACATGGTGCTCTGCAAAATGACGGCGCAGCGCCTGCGTTCGGCGCGCTTTCCCGCCGCACCGCTGGCCGCGCTGCTGGGCTGCATGGGCGGCTCCCCTTCCGGCGCGGCGATGCTGTCCGTTTCATCCGGCGGCATGGCGCAGAGTCAGCTTTACGCGCTCTGCGCGCTGACAGGAACCATCAGCCCCATGTTTTTCGTCGGCACCCTGCATGCGTGGGGCGTTGCGCAAAAGACATGCCTTTGCCTGCTGGCCGCGCATGGTCTTGGGGCGCTTTCAGCCTTTGTCTGTGTCCGGCGGCTGTCCCCCGTCAGGGAAAAGGTCGCCGCGCGGGAAACGCCGGAAAAGGCAAATGGAAATCCAATTACGGACAGCGTTTTTTCCGTGCTGGGTGTGGGCGGATGCATCGTCTTTTTCAGCGTGGCGGCTGCCTGCATCCGTATTCTTTTCCCGTTTTTGCCGGAAACCGGGTGCGCTTATCTGCAATCCGTGCTGGAAATCGCGGGCGGCATGCGCCTGCTGATCCAAACGTCAAGCGCATCCTTTGCGCGCGATGTGAGCATGGCGGTGCTGACAGGCTTTGGCGGCTTGTCGATTTTAACGCAAAACCACCTCTTTTTGCAGGTGTGCGGCGTGACGCAGGGGCGTTTGCTCTGCCTCGCGCTGCTCCGGGCGCTCATGTCCGGCGCGGTTATGGCGCTTCTCCTTTGGCTTATATGAGCCATTTCCGCAGTGTGTCTAATGCCTGCCGCTCGATTCTGCTGATTTGGCTCTGGCTGACGCCCATGATTTTCGCGGTTTCCTTCTGCGTGTGCTCCCGCACATAGCGCAAAATGATCAGATTTCGCTGCTGAATCGGAAGGCGCATAAGCGCAAGGCGAATATCCAGCTTCTGGTCGTCGATGGAATCTCCCCCGGCCAAAGCGTCGAGCAGCGTTCGCCCCGTGTTCTGAGCCGGTTCGTCGAGCGACATGGGCGTATACCCCGCTTCCAGTGCGCAAACGACGTCCGAAGGCGATGTATGACACGCCTGTGCCAGCTCTTCAATGCGCGGCTCGCGGCCGAGCGAAGCGCTCAAACGGCGCAGTTCTCTTGAAACCTGCCGACCGAAGCGCTGTGCGCCGGTGAAATCGTCTGCCTGTCGAAGCGCTTTTTTCATTTCGCCGAGCGCCCACGGCATGGCGTATGTGATGAATTCAGCGCCCTGTTCTGCGTTGTAATGTTCGAGCGCCAGCATCAGCCCGATATAACCGGCCTGACACAGATCCTGCACGGACAGAGAAACGCAGAAAAAGCGCTTGGCCAGCGCGCGCAGCAGCGGAACGTATCCGGCAAGAAAAAGCTCGATAGCGTCCGGGTCGCCGCTTTGAGCGCGACGCAGAAGCGGCTTTTCCTTCGTACAGCATTCCGAAATCATCATTCATCGTTTTCATGCAGCCGTTTCTGCATAAAAACGAGGGTTCCGTTTCCAGGGGAGGACTGCACGCGGACGCTGTCCATAAAGGACTGCATCAGGGCAAAGCCCATGCCCGTCCTCTCCTGATCCGGCTGGGTGGTATAAAAGGGCTGCATGGCCTGTTCGATATTCTCGATGCCCCGCCCCATATCTTCAACCTCGATTCGGATGGCGTCCTCGTCGATCCACGCACGCAGAATCACCTTTCCGCTTTTTTCGGTGTAAGCGTGCACAATCGCGTTGGTCACGGCCTCGCTGACGGCGGTTCTCACCTCGGAAACGACGCTCAGCGTCGGATTGGTCTGGACGAGGAACGCGCTGATGACCATGCGGGCGAACGCCTCGTTCTGCGCGACAGCCAGAAAGCTCAGCTCCATTTGATTATTCATGTGTTTCCCGCCCTTCCGTCTCTGTGATGGCAATGATTCGATGCAGCCCCGCCAGATGGAATAACCGGTCTATCGGCGGCTGCAAGCCGCAGGCCGCGACACTGCCGCCGCGCGCATGCATGGTTTTATATCGCCCGATAATCATGCCGACGCCGGAGCTGTCCATGAAGGTGACCTGTGAAAAATCGAGGATTAAACGCTTTGCGTTTTGCCGTACAATCTGCATTTCGATTTCGTTTCTCAGGCCTTCAGCCGCGCAATGATCAATTTCCCCGCAGAGATGAACCGTCAGCGCGTCTCCCTGCTGTGTGCATTGCAGCAAAACAATCCCTCCTCCTGTATTTGATGATACACTCTATGAAAGTATACGCCCGTGTATGCAGCAAAACACGCATATTTAGCGGAAACTTTGGGCAGAAAAGAAGAAAAGCCGATCGAGGAGGCTGACGGAATGAGCAAAAAGAAAAAAGTGCTGATGATGGTTCTGGCGGCGCTCATCGGTCTTCTTTTGCTTGCCTGCGCGGCGTTTTATATCGTTTTCGACGTGCCGAATTGGCAGAAACTGGATGCGTCCAAGCTGTCCGCGCTGGCGCAGACGTCCTCGATGTATGACGCGCAGGGCGAACTGATGAGCGAACTGCGCGGCGCGGAAAACCGAAACATCGTATCTTTGGATGAAATTCCGATGCACACCCGTCAGGCGTTTCTGGCTGCGGAGGATCTGCGCTTTTACGAGCATCGAGGGATTGACGTCTATCGAATCTTGGGTGCGCTTCGCAGCAACATCAAAAACGGCACATTGGCCGAAGGCGCAAGCACCATCACGCAGCAACTGGCGAAACTGACGCACCTGAGCGCCGAAAAGACCATTCGGCGCAAACTGGAAGAAATCCATCTCGCCTTCCAAATCGAAGCGGCATACAGCAAGGATGAGATTCTGGCCATGTATCTGAATACAGTGTATTTCGGGCGCGGCGCATACGGCATACAGGCGGCCGCACAGGCGTACTTCGGCGTGGATGTATCAGCTTTGACGCTGAATCAGAGCGCAAGCCTCGCGGCGATCATCAAAGCGCCTTCCGTGTACGCGCCGCATATCAGCCCGTCAAGCAACCGCTCCCGCAGACAGTACATCCTTTCCGTGATGGAAGATAACGGTTTTATCACGCAGGAGGAGGCGCGGGAAGCGCGCGGCGAAAGCGTCTGGGTGCTGGCGCGCGAGGCCGAGAAGCAGTCGTATGGCTGGTATATCGACGAGGCGCTGCGCGAGAGCGCCGAGCTTCTCGGGCTTTCGGCGGACGAAGTGATTCAGGGCGGATTTGAAATCCACACGGCATACGACGCGCGGCTTCAAACCATTGCGGACGAGGTCTATTCGGATCAGAGCTTCTTCCCTGCCGACGCATCCGACGGAACGCCGATCCAAAGCGCGATGGCTGTGGTGGATACGGGCAGCGGCGCGGTGCTGGCCATGGTCGGCGGGCGCGATTACACGGTGCGGCGCGGGTTAAACCGTGCGACGCAAATGCGCCGCCAGCCGGGTTCGGCGCTCAAGCCGCTGGCCGTTTACGGCCCTGCGCTCGAACTGGGCTATACGACCGCCTCCGTTTTGCTGGATGAAAAGACGAGTTTTGGCAATTACACGCCGCGCAACGCGGGCGACCGATATTACGGACTCGTCACCATGAGAACGGCGGTTCGCAATTCGCTGAACACGACGGCCGTTCGTTTGCTCGAAGAGATCGGTGTGAACGCTTCGATCCAATATCTGAATAAAATGGGGATTCCGACGGAGAAGAGCGACCGAAACCTTTCCCTCGCGCTCGGCTCAATGACCTATGGCGTTACGCCGGTGGAACTTGCGGCGGCGTATGCGCCCTACGCGAACGGCGGCGTTTATCACCAGCCCTATTGCGTCAGCCGGATTGAATCCGCAGACGGAAGCATCGTTTACGAACGAAAAGAAAGCGGAAAACAGGTGATTTCCGCGCAAAATGCGTTTTTGATGACCTCTCTTCTGCAATCGGTTGTTTCAAACGGAACGGGGACGCGAATGCTGGCGGCAAACACGCCGATTGCCGGAAAAACAGGAACGGTGTCCATGACCGGCGGCAATCGCGATATCTGGATGGCGGCGTATACGCCGGAAATCTCCGTTTCGGTATGGATGGGCTTTGACCAAACCGACGCCAAGCACAAAATCTCAAACGGCGTCACCGGCGGCCGCAATACGGCCTCGCTCGCTGCGGCGTTTTTCAAAAAGGCGTATGCAGATCGCGACAAGCCGAATTTCAGTCAGCCGGACGGCCTGATTTGGCTGACTCTGGATAAGCGCGCGTTGACCAGCCGGGGCTCCGTCATGCTGGCGAGCGACAAAACGCCGAAGGAATACCGCATCAGCGAGGTTTTTGCGGCCTCTAATCGGCCGTATGCGGTTTCGGATATCTGGCAGGCACCCAATGCGCCGTCGTCCTTCTATGTGGCGCATAGCGCCGGCGGCTATCCCGAGCTGCATTTCAAAGCGTCGTCGGATGCGCGCTATCGCATCCAGCGCGACGCGGTCGGGGAATCGGTCATCCTGACGGAGATGGTCGCCTCTTCCGGTCAGGCGCTCAGCTTTCTGGATACGTCCGCGCAGGCCGGCGTGTTGTATACGTATCGGATTATTCCGATCCACGAGGAGCTTTTGCAGCAGGGCGTCTGGCTTGAGGGCAAGCAGGCCGTTCAGCTTGCGCAGGTGCGGGCAGGCAGCGGAATGATTTCCGGCTTGAGAAGCCTGATTCCCGCGTTGGCCGTGCAGCACAAATAAACAAACACAGGGGTGGAAAAACCACCCCTGTGTTGTCGTGTTCCGTTAGCTCTTAACGCCGATTCGCACCAGCGCGCGCCTTAATTTGGCTTCCGCCAGCATCAGCTCGCGTTCGTCATTCTTGGCGGCTGCAATGCGGTTCTGCGCAACCTCCTTCGCGTGTTGGGCGCGCGGGAGATCAATATCCTCTGCCCATTCGAATGTCGTCGCGATCAGGTTCGCTTCGCCGTCGATCATGGCCAGCATACCGCCGATGCAGGCGGCGCGCTTGACCTGCCCATCCGGCAGCGCAATCGCGGCTTCGCCTGCGCCGACAGCGGATACATAATCGGCGTGATGCGCCAGCAAACAAACGTCGCCGTCAATCATGCGCGCGCGAATACGCTCAACCTCGCCGTCAAAGAGCAGGCCGTCCGGAGTGCTGATTTTTAGGTGGAACGTACTCATGCATGCTCACCCTTTTTGGCTTTCGCTACCGCTTCGTCGATGGTGCCGACAAACAGGAAAGCGCTCTCGGGCAGATCGTCGTGCTTGCCCTCGATGATTTCCCTGAAACCGCGGATGGTTTCCTTAATCGGCACATACTTGCCTTCCATGCCGGTAAACTGCTCCGCAACGCTGAACGGCTGGGAAAGGAAGCGCTGGATTTTACGCGCGCGGGAAACGGTCAGCTTGTCCTCCTCGGAAAGCTCGTCCATGCCCATGATCGCAATGATATCCTGCAATTCCTTATAGCGCTGCAAGATGCGCTGAACATCGCGCGCCACGCGGTAATGCTCCTCGCCCACGACGTCCGGATTCAAAATGCGGCTGGTGGATTCCAGCGGATCGACCGCCGGATAAATGCCCAGCGAAGAAATGGCACGGGAGAGAACCGTCGTCGCATCCAGATGCGCGAAGGTCGTCGCCGGAGCCGGGTCGGTCAGGTCGTCCGCAGGCACATAAACCGCCTGAACAGACGTGATCGAGCCGTGCTTGGTCGAGGTGATGCGCTCCTGAAGCGCGCCCATCTCCGTCGCCAGCGTCGGCTGATAACCGACGGCGCTCGGCATGCGGCCCAGCAGCGCGGAAACCTCGGAACCGGCCTGCGTGAAACGGAAAATGTTGTCGATAAACAGCAGCACGTCCTGCCCCTCGCGATCGCGGAAATACTCCGCCATCGTCAGGCCGGAAAGTGCCACGCGCATACGAGCTCCCGGCGGCTCGTTCATCTGGCCGTAGACCAGCGCGGTCTTGCTCAGAACGCCGCTCTCCTTCATTTCGTTGTACAGATCGTTGCCTTCGCGCGTGCGTTCGCCGACGCCCGTGAAAACGGACAGGCCGCCGTGCTGCTTGGCCACGTTGTTAATCAGCTCCATGATGAGAACGGTTTTGCCGACGCCCGCGCCGCCGAACAAGCCGATTTTACCGCCCTTCGCATACGGCGCGATCAGGTCAACGACCTTGATGCCCGTTTCGAGGATCTCGGCAGATGTTTCCTGTTCGTCATACGGCGGCGGATCGCGGTGAATCGCCCAGCGCTCCACGTCCTGCGGCGCAGGCTGGTTATCCACCGGCTCGCCGAGCAGATTGAAGATGCGCCCCAGACACTTTTCGCCGACCGGGACAGTGATGGCCGCGCCCGTATCGGTCGCCTTCGCGCCGCGCGTCAGGCCATCCGTACTGCTCATGGCGATGCAGCGAACCACATCGTCGCCGATGTGCTGAGCCACCTCAACCGTCAGTTTTTTCTCGCCGCTTTCAACCTCAACGGCGTTCAAAAGCTGGGGCAGCTCGCCATCCTTAAATCGAATATCCAGTACCGGGCCGATGACCTGCACCACGGTACCGATGTTTCCTTTAGCCATAGCGTTGCTCCTTCTGTTTCGAGATTAGTGCTCCGCACCGGCGACGATTTCGGTGATTTCCTGCGTAATCGCGCCCTGACGGGCACGGTTATAGCGCAGGCTCAGATCCTCGATCATTTCCGATGCATTCTTGCTGGCGGCGTCCATTGCCGTTCGACGAGCGCCCAGCTCGCTGGCGACAGATTCGGACATGGCGCCATAAATCATGCCCGCAATGTAGTTGGGCACGATGGCGTCATAAACCGCGGAAGGGCTCGGCTCATAGAGCACGAGCTGGCGAACGCCGGTTTCGTCTTTGGCTTCCAGCTTTTCAAGCGGCAGGAGCGAATCCTGAGCAGGCGTCTGCGTCAGCATGGATACAAAGCGCGTATAAACGACGGAAACCTCGTCATACTGGCCGCTCAGATATCCCTGCGTAACCAGATTGCTGATGGTAAAGCAATCCGCGACAGAGACGGACGCTGCCTCGGCAAATTCCGTGGTCAGCATTTCCACATCGTTGCGCGCGAAAAACTCCACCGTCCGCTTGCCAATCGGCAGCACACAGACAGGGCCTTCCCTGAGCAGCGGCAGAACGGATTTGAACACATTGCTGTTATAGCCGCCGGCCAATCCTCTGTCGCCCGCAATGACGATCAGGCAGCGCTTCTTCACCTCGCGATGCTGTTGATAGGGCGAGGAAAAATCGTGCGTTGCCGTCTCGATGCTTTCGAGCGTCTGCTTGAGCCCCGTAAAATAGGGACGACACCTTTCCTGACGTTCCTTCGCCTTCCTGAGCTTGGAGGAAGCGACAAGCTCCATCGCCTTGGTGATCTGCATGGTGCTTTCCACGCTTTTAATGCGCAGCTTGATGTCTTTCATCGAAGCGCCAGCCATCCCAAATCCCCTCCTTTACTCACTGGGCAAGAAAATCCTTGGTATATTGCTTCAGAGCAGCGCAGAGCTTCTCTTCGGTTTCCTTTTCAAACTTTCCGGTCGTGCGAATCGTCTCTAGAATGTCCGCATGCTGCGCGTCAAGGCGCGCATACAGCCCCTGCTCGTACAGCGAAACGCGCTCCACCGGCACATCCGCCAGATAATTGTTGATGACAGCGTACAGAATACAAACCTGCTTCTCAACGTCGATGGGCTGATTGCGTCCCTGCTTGAGCACCTCAACCACGCGCTCGCCTTGAGAAAGGCGCGCTTTGGTGTCCGCGTCCAGATCGCTGCCGAACTGAGCGAAGCTCTGCAGCTCGCGATACTGGCTGTAAATCAGCTTGAGGGAACCGGCGACCTTCTTCATGGCTTTGATCTGCGCGTTGCCGCCGACGCGGGAAACCGAGATGCCCGGGTTGACAGCCGGCATAATGCCGGAGTGGAACAGTTCGCTTTCCAGGAAGATCTGGCCGTCCGTGATGGAAATCACGTTCGTCGGGATATACGCGGAAACATCGCCCGCCTGCGTCTCGATGATCGGCAGAGCGGTCAGGCTGCCGCCGCCGTATTCCGGCGCCATGCGCGCCGCGCGTTCGAGCAGACGGCTGTGCAGATAGAAAACGTCGCCCGGATAGGCCTCGCGTCCCGGCGGACGGCGAATCAGCAGGGACAGCGCACGGTAAGCGACGGCGTGCTTGGACAGATCGTCGTAGATAATCAGCACGTCTCTGCCCTGTTGCATGAAATATTCGCCCATCGTGCAGCCTGCGTAAGGCGCGATATACTGCATCGGCGCAAGCTCGGACGCGGTTGCGCTGACGACAATGGTGTATTCCATCGCGCCCGCGCGCGTGAGCTGCTCGACAAGCTGCGCAACGGTCGAGTTTTTCTGGCCGATGGCAACGTAGATGCAGATGACGCCCTTGCCGCGCTGGTTGATGATGGTATCCGTCGCAATCGCGGTCTTGCCCGTCTGACGGTCGCCGATAATCAATTCGCGCTGGCCGCGGCCGATCGGGATCATGCTGTCGATTGCCTTGATGCCTGTTTGCAGCGGGACGCTGACGCTCTTGCGCTCGATAATGCCCGGCGCGGGGCTTTCAATCGGGCGGGAATGGCTGGTTTTAATTTCGCCCTTTCCATCGACGCTCTGACCCAGCGCGTTGACGACGCGGCCGATCAGCTCCTCGCCGACCGGAACGGAAACGACGCGCCCCGTGCGGCGAACGATGCTGCCCTCGTGCAGACCGACGTCGCTGCCCAGAATAACAATGGAAACGGAGTCCTCTTCCAGGTTGAGCGCCATGCCATATTCGCCGTTTTCAAACTCGACCAGCTCGTTGGCCATGCAGCTTTCAAGGCCGCTGGCGCGCGCGATACCGTCGCCGACCAGAATGATCGTACCGGTTTCGTCTTGTTTGAGCTTTTGGTCGTATTGCTTGATCTGGGCCTTAATGATTTTTGAAATCTCTTCGGGTTTCAGATCCATGGGTTCACCGGCTTTCTTTCTGTAAAATTAGGATCGTGCGGCCAAAACGCGCCGCAGATGATCCATTCGGCTTTCAAGGGTATTGTCATAGCTTTTACCGGCCATTTCGACACGCATGCCGCCCACCAGCGCCGCATCGACGTGCACATCCAGCGTCACATGCTTGCCGGATGTGCGTTCAAGCGCCGCCTTGAGCCGCGCAAGCTGCTCGTCGCTGAGCGCCTCCGCGGAAAACACCTTGGCCGGAACAATGCCATGCTTTTCATTGTAACAGGAGATGTACTCCGCTTGGCAGGCGGCCATTTCGCCAAACGCCCCCCGCTCGCAGAGCAGCTTCATAAAATTCAGCAGATACGGATGAATCTGCCCGGAAAAGGCGCCGTCCAGCAATGCCAGACGTTCGGTTTTCGCGATGGCCCTATCCTTGATTAAGCGCACATAATCCGGGTTGTCGGCAAGCAGTTTGCAAACCTCGCCGAGCTGAGAAAGAAACGCATCTTCCTGCTTTTCATCCTCGGCCAGCGCGTAAAGGGCGCTGCCGTATGCGCGACCCAGTTCCGTCACGACGCCTCACCCACATTCTTGATGAATTCGTTGATAAACGCTTCGTGATCCTTTTCGTTGACTTCGCGCTCAATCACCTGAGAGGCGATATCCAGCGCGATGCCGGAAAGCTCGCCCTTCATATTTTCGAACGCTCTGCGTCGTTCAATTTCAATTTCATTTTGCGCTCTGTTTTTTATCTGCGCAGCCTGCGCACGTGCATCTTCTACAATATTCGTTGACATGGCATTGGCGCTTTCGGTTGCTGTTCTGATAACACGATCAGCTTCCTGACGAACACCGGAGAGCTTGGCCTCGTATTCGGAGCAAAGCTCATGAGCATCCGTTTTCGCCTTTTCTGCATCGGCATACATCTGATCAATCTCTTTCTGCCTGGATTCGATCATGTTGTGAACCGGCAAGAAAAGAAATTTCCGCGCCACAATGAAGATTGCACAGGTGTTGAGCAGCACAAACAGCGCCGTCCAAAAATCGACGCCAATGAAACTCTCAAACTGTCCCATTCAATTCACTCCTCTCTTTCGAATAATCAGAAAGGATGAATGTTACAGGGCGAACAGGATCAGGAACGCGATCAACAACGAGTAAATACCCGTGGTTTCCGCAATAGCACAGCCCATGATCATCGTGGAACGCAGCGTACCTGCCATTTCCGGATTGCGTGCCATGCCTTCAACCGTCTTGCTGACGGCGTTACCTTCGCCGACGCCAGGGCCAATAGCACCGATACCCATGCACAGACCTGCACCGATTGCCTTACCTGCGACCATAATTGCTTGTGCCAAAGTTTCCATAAATCATTTTCCTCCTAAAATTTGTAATTGATGATGTGTACGAAATATTACTGCACTGCTCCGGTATTTTCCGGAGGCGGGCAGGCATTTCCAATGTAAACCATAGTCAGTAACGAGAAAACGTAGGCCTGAACAAAGCCGGAAAAAATATCAAAGTAACAGGAAAGGACAGCTGGAATACCGAAACTCAATATCGGTACACCTTCCAGGATGTTCATTGCCTGCAAAAGTCCGAAAATGCCCAATACAGCGCTGACAATGCCAAAGATCATCGGCAGTTTTTTATGTGCCTTTTTCTTGTTCCATACGGCAAGGACGACGCCAACGCCAATCAATGCAATTGGAACGAATACACCGTTAGATGCGATCAGCCCTAACACCACGTTTGAAAGCAGGGACAGCGCCAAATACAAAATGCTTGTGATAACACCGCCGCCGGCAACGTTGCCGAAATGACGGAACGCCATGGATACCGGCTGTGCAATTTCGCCGATGATGTTCATCGGCGTCATCACAACAATCGGCTCAGTAAAGCCCTTGAGCCACCCGATAAAGCCGTTATTCTTAATGTTGTTATACCAAATTAGCAGCGATACAAGAACAGCCCAAACCAGTGTGCAACTCAAATCCGCTGTCATTGAACGCAGAAATCCGGTCATGCCAATCAAGCTGCCAAGAATGCTGCTCAGAAAAATTGTTCCAATGAAGGGAGTCCAATACAGGTTATGTTCGCCCATTGTTTCGGCAACCATACGATAGAGCATGGAAACGCCCTTCTCAACCAGCACCTGCATGCCTGTCGGGCGCTTTTGCAGGTTTCTTCCAAGCCGTATGCTCAACACAATCAAGATAATCGTAACGATCAACGAAGACACCGTCGTCTGTGTGATCGGTATGCCGCCCAGAATCGGAATCACAAAGTAGACAAATGCGCCAGAAACATTTAAACTGGACACTTTTAATCACCTGACTTTCTGAAAAACTCAGCTATTGTAATCGTTGGTCTGACAAAAAGAAGCGGAATCACAATCGCAAACGCATTGCACAAGCTGCTTTTCACGCATGCAAAAAGGATGACAAAGATCATTGCAAGTCTGGCTGCATACGAAAACTGGAGCATGGCCTTGCCGCTTTTTACATCCTGATTGATCGCTTTGTCTGCCGCGTCGTTGGCATTTACTGCCATCAAAAAGAAATTCAGGATGGACAATATACCGCCGATCAATCCTCCCAACACCACTGATCGATCAAATTGCCCCAGTAGTGCAAAGATGATAATCATGACCGCTACGCCGACGCACTCGCCGATTGCGATAATTCCCGTTTCGCGTAAAACAATTTTCCGGGTTTCCATACGCTCCTCCCGTCACTGCTTTTTATCCTTTTGTGAATGAGATTCCTTCCTGCGTTTCTCCATATACTCCATTTCTTTCAGCGTATTTTTGAAACTGCATACTGCAAGAATAAATCCAAGTAAAATGCCCAGCAAAATAACCCATCGTCCCAACTGATACTGACTACACAGCCATATTGCCAGACCGGTCATTCCGGCCAAGGGCAATACCACGCTCAACCCTAACTGTGTAAGCCATATCAGCATATTCCAGTCGCTCATTTACGCCTCCATTTTGCAAGCAGGCATCTTCTTTACACACTCAAACACATCTATCCATATTATACCATTGTCAACTTTTACAGTCAATCCACATTTTCTCTATGCAATCTATCAGAAATTATTTGATGCGATGTCGAATGAATTGATGCGCGGGCGTTTGTTAATTTTATATTGATGTCGAATGTTTACAGTATGCTTCACATGGGTTATTATCCGATGTCCAGAGGATAGTTGTCTTTTAAGTATCAATCTTCCCTTTTTTGTATTTCCATCCATATACTGACTCGTCGAATTCAGGTTTCTTAACACGGAAGTTCGCATCCCGTCAGATAAACAAAAGCTCCCCTTTGTGGATTTGAGAAAAACCACTGTGAGAGCCTTTGTTCGTATGTTTGTTTTTTAGCCTTTCAGGCCGCCGCGCGCAACGCCGCGGACGATGTATTTGCGGGCGAACAGGAACAGGATGACGACCGGGAAAACCACGACCGTAGACGCGGCCATCAGCAGTTCCGGATAAGAGCCTGCCTCCGTCGTAAAAACCTGAAGACCCCACGGCAGCGTGCGGTTTTCCTTGCTGACGATGACGTACATCGGCCACATGAACGAGTTCCAGCTCGCCAGACCGTTGAGCAGGATGATCGTCATCAGCGACGGGCGCGCCATCGGCACCATCACCTTCCACAGGAATCGCCAGTTGCTCGATCCGTCGATGCGGGCCGACCAATACAGGCTGTCCGAAACGGAATCGAAGAAATTCTTCAGAATGTAGGTGTAGAAGATCGAGCTGGTGAACGGCAGAATCAGCGCGTACAGCGTATCATAGACCTTCAAATTAACGACCGTCGTGTAGTTGGTGATAATCAGCATTTCAAACGGAATCATCATTAGCGACAGCAGGAGCGAAAAAATCAGGTTCCTGCCCGGAAAGCGCAGGCGGGAAAACGCAAACGCGGCCAGAATCGTCGTGAACGTCGTCACCGATACGGAGACCACCATGACGACGACGGAGTTGACAAAGTAACGCCCGAAGGGCGCCATTTCAAAGGCGCGTTTGAAGTTTTCCAAGCTCAGATGGCTGGGCAGCCACTGGGGCGGAAAACGGTTGATCTCCTGCGTGGTCTTGAACGCGGAAGAGAACATCCAGAAAAACGGGAGCAACATAATCAGCGCGCCCACAGTCAAAAAGAAATAGACGAAAAAGCGGGAAATCTTACGGCTGTTCATCTGCTTACCTCCTCTTGGTTTTCTTTTGCAGCAGGAGCTGCACCATGGTAAACACAAAGATAAACAGGAACAGCACCAGCGCCGCGGCGGCCGCAATGCCGTATTTGCGGTTTTCCATCATCGCGTAGCGAATGTAGTAAACCACCGTATACAGGTTGTTGAACGGGCCGGGTTTGCCGTTGAACAGCGGATACAGCTCCGAAAAGACCTTGAAGCAGGAAATCGTGTTCACGATGCAAACCAGAAAGATCGTCGGTGTAAGCAGCGGAACCGTAATGCGCAGGAAGATGCGCAGCCCCTTGGAGCCGTCCACCCGCGCGGCGGTATAATACTGAGGATCAATATTCTGCAAGCCGGAAAGCAGCAGAATGATGGTGAACGGCAGAATGTTCCAAATGCCGAAAATCACCAGCGCGGGAATGCTGTATGATGCCTTTTCAAGCCACGGAATCGGGTTGACGCCGAAAAAGGAGAGCAGATAGTTGATGATGCCAAAGTTCTTGTTGTACATCAGCTTCCACGCAAGGCCTACCGCCGTGATGGACGTGACCATCGGCAGGAAATACGCCGTCTGGAATACCGCGGAAAACCGCAGCTTCTGATTCAGCAGATACGCGACGACCACGGCGATGCAGGTCGAAATCGGCACGACCAGAATCACATATTTGAGTGTGTTGCCGATGGCCTGCGAAAACTTGGGGTCGCTCAAAACCGTCTGATAATTGGCAAGCCCCCACTGATCGAAGCCGCGGGACAAGTAGCTGTATCCCTCTTTGAAGGACATCAGCACGACGTTAATCACGGGATAGAGCGTAAAGACGGCGATACCGATTAAAAACGGCAGCAGATACAGAAACGGCTCGACACGGGCAAAAAAACTGCGGTCAACCAGATCCCGGTCAACGGGCTGCTTTTGCTTTTTCATCGGATTCTCTCCCCCGTTTCACGGTCAAAGAGGAATACGCCGCGCTTCTTGAGCGCAAGATGCACCTGATCGCCCGGCTTCAGCCCTTCCTCAGAGTCGATATACGCGCGGAAATCACATTCGCCCATGCGCAGATACGCCATCTCTTCCTTGCCCATCTGATATACGCGCGTCACCTCGCAGGCAATCGGGCCGTCGGCGTCGAGTACAAAGCTTTCCGAGCGCACGGACAGGTTGACCTTGCAGCCGTTTTCAACGCCCATGCACATGTCCAGCGCTGCGTCGGCCTTCCCGTCCGCGGTCACGAAGCGGCCGTCCTGAATCGTGCCGGGGATGTTGTTGATCGGCGGATTGCCCAAGAAATCCGCGACAAACTGGTTGGCCGGTTCATTATACAGGCGCTGCGGCAAATCGTTCTGCTGGAGAACGCCGGATTTCATCAGCACAATGCGGTCGGAAATGGAAAGCGCTTCCTCCTGATCGTGCGTGACGAAGATCGTGGTAACGCCGGTGCGCTGCTGAATCCGGCGAATTTCCTCTCGCATTTCAAGGCGAAGGCGCGCGTCGAGGTTGGAGAGCGGCTCATCCAGCAGGAGTAGGCGCGGGTTCTTGACCAGGGCGCGGGCGATTGCGACGCGCTGCTGCTGACCGCCGGAAAGCTCGGACGGCTTGCGGTTCATCAGCATATCCACGTGAACCAGCTTGGCGATTTCGTTGGCGCGCTCGATGCGCTCGGCCTTCGGCACGCGCTGCGTTTCCAGCGGGAAACAGATGTTGCCCATGACCGTCATGTGCGGATAGAGCGCGTAATTCTGGAAGACGAGGCCGATGCCGCGCTTTTCCGGCGGCATGGACGTCACATCCTGATCGTCAAAGTAAATTTTGCCGCCGCTGACGGGCAGAATGCCCGAAAGCATGTTGAGCAGGGTGCTTTTGCCGCAGCCGGACGGGCCGAGCAGCGAAACCAGCTCGCCATCTTCCAAAGTTGCGCTGAATTCGCTGACGGCGGTAACGTCAGCAAAACGCTTTGTGATATGATCAAGAACAACGCGCATAGGTCATATCTCCCTTACAAATATAAATCAATGTAGCTTTTCTCTTATGGTTAAAGACCGGCGGCTTGTCAGCCTGCCGGATTCCCTCGGGCTTTATCAGGCTTTTTTCAGCAGCGTATCGAGGCATTTTCCGTCGATGTCTTCCATTTCGAAGCCGAAAATGCTGGCCATCGTCGGCGCTTCGTCCACGATGCGAGCCTGATCGATTACCGCGCCCTTTTCAAACGCGGGGCCGCAGGCGAAGAAGGTCGTCCGGTGGTCGCGCCACGGCAGGCCGCCGTGCGTTCCCGGCGAGGTCTTGTAATCGCCGCCGGGAACGGTCTGCGTAAACAGCGGCGCCGCCGGATCGTAACCGAAGGACATCGGCTCTTTTCCTTCGATGATGAAATCGAATGGACCGGTCAGGTGGAATTGCTCGCGCGCCTCTTCCTTGGTGAACACGTAGCCGATGTTGTATTTTCCGCTCTCCCTGATGTCGAGCAGCAGACGGTAAACACGTTCGCGCAGCGCTTCGTCGTTGGGGTCGCGCAGTTCAATCCAGCCGGAACCGCCGGTGGAGTGGCAGTATGCGTCAAACGCCTCGAGCTTTCCGTTTTCATCGAGCCTTTGCAGACCGGCGTCTTGGAAAACCCGATTGAAATTGATGACCTGCGCCACGTCGGTCTGGCCGTGGTCGCCCATCACAATGAAATTGGTGTTTTCAAAGTCGCCGTATCGACGGATGCTCTCCATCAAAACGCCCAGCTCGCGGTCGTGCTTTTCCAGTTGGAGCTTGGCCGTATCGCTGTCGACGCCAAGCTTGTGCCGCACGGAGTCCAAATCGCACATCTTGACAAACATCACGTCCGGCTGACCGTAATCGCGGATGATATCCGGCGCAACCGCGTTGGTGAAGTCATCCAGACTGCCGTTGAGCACCTTGTTGCAGCCGCAAAGCATGTATCCGTATTTCCAGAAATAGCGATCGAGCACCTCCGGGCTGGAAACGCCTTCGTAGAACTGGCGTGGATTGTCGCCGCGATAGCCCATCGGCACGCACATCGGCAGGTTGATATCCACATCCGCCCCGGCAGAAACCGGCCAGTTTATCAGACAGGTGGAAAGCCCCCGCTCCTTGGCGTATTCAGCGAAGAATTTCTTTTGAACCAGCTTGCGGCTGATGTACCACGGCACCGGATGCACGCCGACCTTCACCTGTTCGTTATGCGGAATGCCATGCTTCTCCGGGTAGCATCCCGTCATAATTGACACATGGCACGGATAGGTAAACGACGGATAGACCGGCAGCATTTCGCGAACCAGCGCGCCGTTTTCGAGCATCCATCCAAAGTTTTTAAGCGTGCGCATATAGGCGACGTCGCTTTCGCAGAGCGCATCGATCATGAACACAAAAAGTTTGGGCTTGCTCATCGTTTTTTCCTCCTTCGTTATTGCGGCTCTGAAACTCCTTGAGACCAGCGGTTATGCTCTCTTCCCCCTTAGGGGGGAGAGAACATAACGTTTCAAAACGAAAAGTCGAAAAGTAGAGAAAAAAGGGCTGACGGACTGATGCCCGCCAGCCCCGAGAGGTTTCTGATTCGGCGTATTATTCCTGAAGCGCCGCGTTGGAGGTCGCAACGCACTCGGCCATCGCATCCTCAGCAGACATGCCGCCGGATACCGCGATGGCGGCGTCCTTCAGAGCGTTGCGGACAGCGTAGGAACCGGTGACGGTCGGCAGAGCGCCGGCAATGTCGAGATCAGCCTGCACAGCAACCAGAGACGGATCCATCGTCTCGGCGAAAGCGGCATACGCCTCGCCCGCCTGCGTCGTGCCATACGGAGACAGCGCGTTCATGGCCTGCGCCCATTCCGCGTTCACTTCCGGAGAGAGGAAGTACTTCACAAACAGATAGGTGCCCTTGTTCGCGTCCTCGTCCTTGTTGAAGACGATCGCGCCGCGGTTCCACGCCGGGTACCACTCAGCCTTGTCGCCGCGAACCATCGGCGCCACGGTGTACTCAAAGCCGTCCGGCTTGATGTACGGAACGCCCGCGCAGGAGCCGAGGTAGGAAGCCACCAGACCCGCGTTGAAGTCGTTGGACCAGTAATCGCCGGTCGGGTTGAGCGCAAAGTAACCGGCTTCAACATTGTCGCCGAACCACTTCAGCCAAGCCGTCGCGTCTTCGGTGTCAAACAGAACACTCTTGTTGGCCACGTCGATGTAGCCCGCGCCGGACTGCATCATCAGCGCCTGCATCATATCGGTCAGGGAGTCGGCGGCAAAGCCCGCGACGCCCTTCGCCTCATAGATCTTCTTGGAGTTCTCAGCCAGCTCTTCCCAAGTGGTCGGAGCGGTCAGACCCAGCTCGTCGTAGATGGTCTTGTTGATGAAGAAGATCGGGCCGGTGGTGACCGCCGGAAGCGCATACATGCCGCCGTCGGAGAAGCCGACCGTCTCGGCCTTGATGGATTCCGGCAGGCTGTTGTACACGTCCGCCATGCCGATTTCCTCGTCGAAGACATACTTGCTCAGATCGACAACGAGGCCGTCCTTCACATAATCCGCAGCGGTGGACGCATAGTTGATGATCATGTTCGGGCCAACGCCGTTCGCGACGGCATTGTAAACGGTGTCGAGGAAGCCGGAATAAGCCTGAGACTCAACGACCACCTCGTAATCGCTCTGGCTCGCGTTGAAGTCAGCGGCGAACTTTTCCAGCGCGGCCTGCTGGGCGTCGGTAAAGGTGTGCCAAATGGTAACCTGGGTCGCAGCGTTTGCGCTCGCGCAGAAAGCGAAGAGCATGACGGCTGCCGCCATCAAAGCGACAAATTTCCTCATTGTGATTTCTCCTCCTGAAGAATGTCTTTATTGGTTAAGCGCCCGATTGCGCTTACTCCCTGTTTTCGGTGCGACGCTGATTGTATTTGGGGCCGAGCGCAGCGTATCGTCTCGTGATCCACCGGCAAACGCCGTCCAGCCCCGGATAGATCATTCTTTCGGAAATATTGATATAATCCAGCTTATCGCGGATTTCCAGCTTGGTTTCCTTCGGAATGACGATCTTGCGGCACGGAATATGCTGCGTCTTCAAAATATCCGACAGCAGAACCGACGGGTCGGAAACGACGGAAAACAGCGCATATTGGTTTGCGATGCGGTCGATCATCGACGACGGTTCAAAGAAAATGGCATACGGTTTGTCGGAAAGCTCCCGCATCTTATCAAAATCCGGGATCACTTTTTCGAGCATCCCCACGGTGAAAATGTTGCTTCCCGTATCGGCGAGCTTGCGCACGAGCGGCGCAGGCATGAATTTGCGGAAATCCGTCACATCCAGACACCAGATCACGCCGTCGCGGTCATAGCAGCTCGTGTCCTCCGTGGCGAAATGGGCGGCGACGAGCGGTGAATATGTCCAGTCGAGCAGGCGCGTCGGCAGACCGTGGTGCTGCGCGACCGGCAGCAGCTTCCAAAACCCGGAATATTCGGCCAGCTCCGCATAACCGTACTTCCGAAAGCTGCGAAAAACCTGCGTTTCAAGCGATAAATCGTGGCCGCATACGCGGTTCAGCGACGGAATTAAATCCCAGCTCTGCTCCGCCATGCCGCGATAGATGCGATTGTCGCGGTAGCGCATGATTTTATCGTCCCAAACATCGTCGAACACAACGCGCTGAAGCTCGTCCCAGTTGTGAATGATGATTTCCTGCATCCGTATCCCCCGTCGTCCACATGTCTCTCATTTCATAATTCACGTTCGTCAGCCCGTTTTCCTGCCGGACGTTTGAACAATTTTTATCAAATGCATGTAAAATAAAGCGCGTTTGAACCCTTTCGGGCTTTCCATCCATAAATAAAATATAGCGCATTTTCACTTACATTTCAAGTCTATTGAACAATTGTCTTTCTTTTTGTTTCGATTTAAGGTATAATAAGCTCACACAAAGGGATTGGGTCTTGTTCACGCGATTTTATAACGGCAGGAGGATTTGACGATGAGCCGATTGGGTGATTTGATTTTACTGGAGCGCACACGCCAGAAACTGACCCGCAAGCAGGTGGCCAGAAAGTGCGGCGTTTCGGAAGGATATATCAAGGACGTGGAGGAAGGCCGCCGCATCATTCAGGACGATCAGGCGCGCCGTATCCTCAAAACGCTGGGGACAAGTCAGCGAAACGAAGCGGAATTCTCGCTGGATGAAATTGCGGCGACGGTCGATTTGGGCACGTTAGCCCCCGCCAAGCCCGCACCCCAGAAGGCGGAAGCGCCGAAGCCTGCGCCGAAACCGGCCAGCGCCGAGGAACAGAGCGGCATTTGGCTCGACGCGCTGAGCAGCGTTTTGCAGCCCGTGCCGATTATGAATGCCGGCTTTGTCCAAATCGGCCGCCGCATGCTGCCGATTCAGGATGGCAAAATCGAAGGCGCAAAGCCGGAGCGCGTGCTCTATTTCCAAGCGCCGGATGATTCCATGCGCGCGATGCGCATTGAAAAGGGCGATCTTGTGCTCGTCGTGCCGCAGGCGCTGCCGGTAGATGGCGCGATCATGCTGGTGGAATACGGCGCGCATCGCTGTCTGCGCCGCATCCGCCTGCTGGGCGATTCGAAAATTCTGCTGCAAAGCGGCGACCGCGATCTGGATGCTCAGGCCATGCACATCAGCGAAATCAAGCTGGTGGGGCGCGCTGTCCGCATCGAAATCACGCTGTAAGTCTTGATGAAGGGGAGTTTCGGGAAAACCGAGGCTCCTTTTCGTCTTCTTCTGCATAACGAGGAGCTTTTGATCGTTGCAATGAATGATTTTCCCTTTTCCTTTCCCCTGCCGGATCACGACGTTCAGCGCCTGCGCGCCAGAATATTGACGACGCTCTGCGCGGCTGACGAGGGTTTTTGCGCAATCCCCGTCGCCTCCATTCGGAGGCAGACGCTGGCGCAGATGCTCGATCTTTATGACATCCTGTTCTTTTCCGGCTTTCTCGGCCGCGCTTACGGCGAGATCGACGTGACGCTCTCCCAGCGGCTGACCAGCTCGGCGGGCAAATTTATGTATGTGCGTGGTGGCGCGGCTCGTTTGTCACAGGCGGAAATCCGCATGTCCGGCGATTTTCTGTTCAGGTTGAGCGAAGGGCCGTTTCTGCTCAACGGTCTGTCCGTCGCAACGCCGCAGGAGGCTTTTCTCGTCGTCTTTGAACACGAGCTTTGCCACGCGGCGGAAAACGCGCTCTTCGGTTCAACCGGCCATTCTTCCCGCTTTCTCTCGCTCGCCCACGGGCTGTTTGGCCACAACGATACGCGCCACAGCCTTCCGACGCGCATGCAGGAGGCCGCTTCGGAAGGGCTTTCCCCCGGCGTGCGGGTTTGCTTTTGCTATCAGGGCAGCGTGTTGCGCGGAATCGTCACCTATATCGGAAAAACGGCGACGGTTATGGTCGAAGATCGAAGCGGCGCATACCGCGATCGGCAGGGACGGCGCTACAGCAAATACCGCGTTCCGCTCGGACATTTGACAGTCAGCCTTGAAAAATAGAGAAAAATCGTGCATTGTGCATCGAAAATATGAAAATATTCTCACATTTTTACTATTTACTGACTTTCTTTGACCATGGTATAATGACGCCGTCGAAAGACAGAAGATCAATGCTTCAAGGGGCGAAATTCAGCCGCCCCTGAATATAAAGGAGGATGATTTGGATGGATACGAACCGCTTCACCCAAAAATCCCTGGAGGCCCTGCAGGCCGCTCAGCAGCTTGCGCAAAGCTACGGCAACGCGCAGGTTGAACAGGTTCATTTGCTCGATGCCCTGCTCAGTCAGGAAAACGGCTTGATCGGCCAGCTGATGGGCAAATTGGGGCTTAACGTTCAGCAGGTGCGGACGGCCTGCGAAAGCGCCGTCAACCGCCTGCCGAAGATTTCCGGCAGCAATCAGCAGCCGTATGTGACCGCCTCGCTTTCTCAGGCGCTCACGGAGGCCGAAAACCAGATGAAGCAAATGCGCGACGAGTATATTTCCGTCGAGCACCTCTTCCTCGGTCTGCTTGAAAAAGCGGACAGCACGGTTCGCCCGCTGTTTGCTTCGCTGGATATCACCAAGCCGAAATTTCTGGAGGCGCTGCAGGCCGTTCGCGGCAGCGCGCGCGTGACCAGCGAAGACCCGGAATCGACGTATGACGCGCTGAAAAAATACGGTCAGGATCTGGTCGAGCTTGCCCGTCAAAACAAGCTCGATCCGGTGATCGGCCGCGATACCGAAATCCGAAACGTTATCCGTATTCTTTCCCGCAAATCGAAAAACAACCCGGTGCTGATCGGCGAACCGGGCGTCGGCAAAACGGCCATCGCCGAGGGGCTTGCGCAGCGCATTGTTCGCGGCGACGTGCCGGACAGCCTGAAAAACCGCACCATCTTCTCTCTGGATATGGGCGCGCTGATTGCCGGCGCGAAATTTCGCGGCGAGTTTGAGGAGCGCTTGAAAGCCGTTCTGAACGACATCAAGGCCAGCGACGGCCGCATCATCCTGTTCATCGACGAGCTGCATACCATTGTGGGCGCGGGCAAAACCGAGGGCAGCATGGATGCGGGCAACCTGCTCAAGCCGATGCTGGCGCGCGGCGAGCTGCATTGCATCGGTGCGACGACGCTGAACGAGTATCGCAAATATATCGAGAAGGATGCGGCGCTGGAACGCCGTTTCCAGCCCGTCATGGTCGCCGAGCCGACGGTTGAGGATACGATCTCCATTCTGCGCGGCCTGAAAGAGCGTTACGAGGTCTTCCACGGCGTTAAAATCTCCGATCAGGCGCTGATCGCCGCCGCGACGCTCTCCAATCGCTATATTTCGGATCGTTTTCTGCCGGATAAGGCCATCGACTTGGTGGATGAGGCCTGTGCGACCATTCGCACCGAGATGGATTCCATGCCGCAGGAGCTGGACGACGTGCGCCGCCGCATCATGCAGCATGAAATCGAGGAGGCCGCGCTCAAAAAGGAGGACGACGCGCTCTCTCGTGAGCGTCTGAGCGTCATTCAAAAAGAGCTGGCCGATATGCGCGAACAGTTTAACGCCATGAAAGCGCGGTGGGAAAACGAGAAAAACTCCATCGGCAAGGTGCAGAAGCTCCGCGAGGAAATCGAGCATATGGGCGGCGAAATCGCCGAAGCCGAGCGCAATTACGATTTGAATCGCGCCGCCGAGCTGAAATACGGCAAGCTGCCGCAGCTTCAGAAAGAGCTGGCCGAACAGGAGAAGATCGCTGAGGAAGCCAAGAGCGACAGCACGCTGCTGCGCGACAAGGTGACCGAGGAAGAAATCGCCCGCATCGTCGCCCGCTGGACGGGCATCCCGGTTTCCAAACTGATGGAAGGCGAGCGCGAAAAACTGCTGCATCTGGATGATACGCTCCACGAGCGCGTCATCGGTCAGGATGAGGCGGTCGAAAAGGTCTGCGAGGCCATCCTGCGCAGCCGTGCCGGCATCCAGAACCCGAACAGGCCGATCGGCTCGTTCCTCTTCCTTGGTCCGACGGGCGTTGGCAAGACCGAGCTGGCCAAGGCGCTGGCGCAGGCGTTGTTTGACGACGAAAAGAACATGGTTCGTATCGACATGAGCGAATACATGGAAAAGCACAGCGTCTCCCGTTTGATCGGCGCCCCTCCGGGATATGTCGGTTATGACGAGGGCGGCCAGTTGACTGAGGCTGTGCGCCGTCGTCCGTATTGCGTCGTGCTGTTCGACGAGGTGGAAAAGGCGCATCCGGATGTGTTCAACGTCCTGCTTCAGGTGCTGGATGACGGCCGCATCACGGATTCTCAGGGGCGCACGGTCGATTTCAAGAACACCATCATCATTTTGACGAGCAACCTCGGTTCTTCCGCGATTTTGGAAGGCATCGACGAAAACGGCAACATCACCGAGGCGGCGCGCAAGCAGGTTGAAGGCATGCTCAAGACGCAGTTCCGCCCGGAGTTCCTCAACCGGCTGGATGAAATCGTGTTCTATAAACCGCTGACGCGCAATGAAATTGATAAAATTGTCGATTTGCAGGTGGCCGATCTCAATCGCCGTCTGAGCGATAAGCAGTTGACCATGCGCCTCACCCCTGCCGCGCGCAGCTACATTGTGGCGCAGGGCTACGATCCGATTTATGGCGCGCGTCCGCTCAAGCGCTTTATGCAGCGCTCGGTTGAAACGCTCATCGCGCGCAAGCTGATTGCTGAAGACGTGCAGCCGCGCACCGATCTGCTGGTGGATTATGATGGCGATAAGCTGGTCATTGACGCCGAACCGGAATGTACGGTATCCTAAAACCCAATCAAAAAAGACGGTTTTCCCGCGCGGAAAGCCGCCTTTTTTTACAATTAGGGAATTGCGTAAATCGCCCGCGTGAACGGGGCTTTGATGCTTTGTTCACGCGGGCGGAGATGAACACCCTTACTTTGCGCCCAGCTCTGCGAGCTTTTCGTCGATCATTGCCGGAGTGGCGTAATTCAGCGGAGAGAAGAAACCGCTGCGCGCCGTTTGAAGCCGCTCGACAGCTTTTTCCCGGTCGCCCGCCTCGATGTCATACAGCGAAAGAAAGTAATTCGTATCAATCGCCGTCGGTTTGAGCGCGATGGCCTTGTCAAAATACGTCTTGGCGGTTTCCTTATCGCCGACAAGGCGGTAGTAGGTCTGCCCCATGTTATCCAGAAATACAGGGTCTGCGTCGTCGTAATCCAGCGCCTCCCGGTTAAAGGCGAGCGCCGCCTCCGCATCTCCCTGTTCCACCTTCAGATAACCGATAATGCTGTACATGGTTCCGTTTTTCAGGTGCCGAAATTCATCTTCCAGAATCTCCATCGCGCGGTCAAGATGCCCTTTTTGCGAAAGAATAATCGCGTAATTGACGTGGAGATCCGTCTTTTCCGCGGGGGTAAGCCCCGGCAGCGCTTCAATTTTTTTCAAAACCTCCAGCGCCCTGTCGAGACGCCCCATACGAATCAGCAAAACGCTGTATCCGCGCAGCAGCCGCGGCTTGTCCATCCCCTTTTCATAGGCCTCGTTGTAAAGCTGCAGGGCCTTTTCATACTCGTTTTTTCCGTGCGCGGCAAGCGCTTTGTTGCCGATCATATTGCCCATAAAGCTCATGGTTGGTTGCCTCCCTGTTGTGCTTTTTGTTTTCGTTTCAGCCGGTCGATGCGCTTAAAGATGGCGGCGGCAAGCGGCTCGTCTTCCCCGCTGAGCGGCGCGGTGTTGAGCGCATATTGCAGCGCTGCGGCTGCACAACGCTGCGCCCTGTCGTAATCCCGGCGCACATGCTCGTAATATTTGGCCAGCTCGATATACGGCCACACGCCGCCTTCGCCCCGTGCGATCATATCCTTCCAGAGCGCGGCAGCTTCGTCCCACTCCCGTCCGCGCTTGTAGCTCGACGACAGATACAAATGCGCCTGCGGGGAAAGTGTGCTGTGCCCGAGAATTTTGAAGCACACCCTCGCCTGCTGCGTGCGCCCGCCGCGCAAAAGCGTCTTTCCGACGCTGAGGATATCCTGCTCGTGCCGAAGGGCTTCCGGCCTGCGATAGGCCGAGCAGATCACGGCCGTCAGTTCGGCCAGACTGCGCACGTCGTCGAAATTATGCCGAAGAACGTCCTCCAGCAGCGCAAATTCGCCGGTTTTCAGATAGGTGAAATATCGTTCGGGAACCTGAGCGCCCGGCAGATCATCTTGTCTGGCTTTGCCGAGAACGGCTTCCTCCAGCGCAGTCAGGCTGCATCGGCCGAGCCGCAGTTTATAGACGCGGCGCGCGGCATGCAGCAAATCGAGGTGCGGCATATCCGTTATATGCGCCCGGATGCGGTTCATCACCATGCGCGATTCCAGCAGCGGCAGATCAAAGCTCTTTCCGTTAAACGTGACGAGCGTATCCGCCCTTGCGGCCAATGCAGCGATTTCGCGGAGGATGTCCGCCTCCTGTGCGTAATTTCGCATGACGTATTGGCGAATGACCATGCCGCGCGGTTCAATCCATCCCACGCCGATTTCAAAGGCAACCGTTCCCGCGCCACCGCTGAGCCCCGTCGTTTCCGTATCCAGAAACAGCAGCCGCTCCGCGCTCCAGCAATCCCCCTCAAAATACGGATCGCAGGCGCGCACGTCTTCAAGCGTAACCCGGTCGATATCCCCCAATGCGCCGCGCGGAACAACGCCCTCCCGGCAGAAAAAGCCTTCCGTCGGCTCGGGCGCGCGCGGCGGCTCCGCGCGTTTATTTTCGGCACTTTTTGCGATATCCATCAGCCGCTGGCGCAAATCCCTCATAGCGCCATCAGCCTTTCCGTCAGCAGAAGCGCCGTTTTTTTGCCGTGCTCGCCCACCTCGTTCATCGGCCCCGTGCAGGAGGGGCATCCCGCCTCGCAGGGGCAGCGTGCAATCAAATCATGGACGTCGCTGAAAATCAGCGCGCGCATGCCGAAAACACGTTCGCTCAGGCCGATACCGCCCGCGTAATTATCGAAGACAAGCAGCGTAGGCAGCTTGGTGAACGGGTCGCGCACCCGGTATTGCACACAGATATCCCGCGGCGAACACATTAGGTACAGCGGAATGATCTGCCGGAGCGCATTGGCAATGCCGAGCATGCCGCCCTGCAAATCATCCATGGAAAGCCCTGACGTAACGCGTTCGTCCAGCGCCCACCAGCAGGCGTTGGTCGGCATTTCCAGCTCCGGCAGATCGACTGGGCCGAAGCCGAGCGTCTCCTGCGTGTCCAGCTTGAATTTTTTGAACATGGTCACCAGCCACGTGACCAGCACATCACCGAAAGCCAGCGATCCATTTCCGAGCGGCTGCTCCTTGAGCACGTCGAGCACCTTGACGCTCGTGTTCAAATCCGCATCCGTATAATAATCGACGTCAACGCTGCGCACATAGGCCTTTTTCTCGGTAAAATCCAGCTTTTCAACCTGGTACTGCTGCCCTTCATGCATATAAATCGCGTGCTCATGCAGCAGCATCGGCACGGTGTAGCGATCCATTTCACCGATCACAACGCGGTGCTCCGGCCTTGTGATATCAATAATCAGAAAATTTTCGCTGGTGACGGAGCGAAGCGACAGATCTGCCGCCGGAAATTCCTCCGCCATCCAGTAGTACCGCCCGCCGGTCAGATTCAGAATGTGCTCTTCGCAGAGGTAATCAAGAAGCTCGCGCGTCGATACGCCCTTCGCGTAGCTTTCGCCCTCTTCAAACGGAAGCTCATATGCCGCGCATTTGACGTGCCCCAGCAGCACATACAGATTATCCGGATGTACCAGCGCGTTTTCCGGCGAACGCGAAAAGAAATATTCCGGGTGATTGACGATGTACTGGTCAAGCGCCGAGGACGAGGCGACCATGATCGTCAACGCCGTATTTTTGCGCCGACCCGCGCGCCCCGCCTCCTGCCATGTGCTGGCAATCGACCCCGGATAGCCGCACAGCACACAGGCGTCCAGTTGGCCGATGTCAATACCCAGCTCCAGCGCGTTGGTGGAGACTACGGCGCGAATCTCGCCTTTGCGCAGGCCGCGCTCAATCTCCCGCCGCAGCGTAGGCAGATAGCCGCCCCGATAGCCCCGGACGCGCCCCGCGTTGCCGAATGGGTCCTTGACCCTTTCCTTGAGGTGCCGCGTCAGCACCTCAACCGTCAGCCGCGATTTGCCGAAAACGATGGTTGAAATATCGTTATCCACCAGCATGGACACGATGTGCAGCGTCTCCTGCAAAACGGATTTGCGGATGCCGAGCTGTTTGTTGACCACCGGCGGGTTATAGAAGACGATGTGCTTTTCTCCGCTCGCCGCGCCGCTTTGGTCGATCACGTCAACCGGTCGGCCAATCAGCGTCGAGGCCAGCTCCCCCGGATTGGCAATGGTCGCCGAACAGCAGATAAACTGCGGATTTGAGCCGTAAAATTTGCAAAGCCGCGTCAATCGGCGAATCACATTGGCCAGATTGGAGCCAAATACGCCGCGATAGGCATGGATTTCGTCGATGACGACGTATTGCAGGTTTTCAAACAGCTTGACCCACTTGGTATGATGCGGCAGAATACCGGAATGGAGCATGTCCGGGTTGGTTACGACGATATGCCCCGCCTGCCGCACCTGCCTGCGGGCGGCCGCCGGCGTGTCCCCGTCATATGTAAAAGTTTTAACGTCAACGTCCATCGCTTCGATCAGCTCGTACAGCTCGGAAACCTGATCCGCCGACAGTGCCTTTGTCGGAAAGAGATACAACGCTCTCGCGTCGCCGTTTTTCAAAATGGCGTTCAGCACCGGTAGATTGTAGCACATCGTTTTGCCGGAAGCCGTCGGCGTAACCACGCAGATATCCCTGCCCTCCGCCACACGGTCAAACGCCTCGCGCTGATGCGTATAGAGCTGATGCACGCCCCTTGCGGCCAGCACCGGCGGCAGGCGGCCATCCAGCGCTTCGGGAAAAGGCGCAAAGCGCGCTTCTTTTGCCGGAAGGGTTTCCCAATGCGTGACATTTTCCATAAAGGAGGGCGTTCGTTTCAGGCGGTCAATCAGTTGTTCAAGATTCATGAACGGCTCCTTTCTTCAGCCGCCGCATGCGCGAGACGGCAAGCCCGCACAGCGGGAAATAGGTTGAAAGCAAAATCGGCTGGGCGACGTTGATCGCTATGACAATCAAATACCCTGCAAGCGCCGCAAAGCAGCCACAGAGAATCGGATCATCCCCCATGGCCTTGGCGCAGGTATACAGCATGGACACATAAAAGGCCAGAAACGCCGACGCGCCGAACAGACCGCAGGTCAGAAGAAATTGCAGAATCTGGCAATGCGCGTCCGTAAACACGCCGCCCGCCTGCGCAATCGCATCCGGGTCGTCAAAATAAGGCGTCAGAGCGGCAAGTGCCCGCCCAAGCCCTTTGCCAAGCAGCTTATCGGCAAGTGAATAATCCGCAAACGCGCGAAGCGAGCGAATGTAGACAAAGCCTCGATAATTCCCCCATTGATCGTCAAACCGGAGGAAGGCGGATAATTCGCCCGGATCCGCTTCCGGTTTCACAACCGTGAACCAGACCGTGGCGCAGATGAAGCCGACGAGCATCACGGCCGCCGCAATCAAAACGACGCGGCTTGCCGCTTTACGGCTCGGTGCACGAACGCCGCGGCGGCCAAGCCAAATAAACACGGCGGCTGTAACCACAAGGACGACCGGCAAAACGTGAACGGCATGCGTCTTCATCAGGAGGCTTAACAGGCCGTCCATTTGGGGATGATAGGGATTTTTGTTCAAAACGGCCTGTGCCGCCGGAATGAGCGCCAAGCAGACCGCCAACAGGATGGCCGCGCAGCCCATTCTCACCCAATTCCCGCACGAAAGCACCAGCATGGTCAGGCAGACCAGCAGCATTCCCGCCGCCGCGCTGTCCGTTCGGGACCCGAGCATCCCCAGAATCAGCAAAATCGCGCATCCCGCCGCCGACAGACGAAACGCCCTCTTTTTTGAAAAGAGCATGACGCTCGCCGCCATGCCGAACATCATCAGCAGATATGTTCCGAAAAAATCCGCGTTTCCGATGGTGGAAAAGAAGGTGATTTTCAGCTTTCGTTTGATATTCTGATAAAACCCCAGCGGATCAATGCCCGCCGCGTTGAGAATCCCGAGTCCGGCGCAGATTGCCGCACACAGCAGCATGCAGGCTGCAAGCAAACGCCCGTCGATTTCGCCCAAGGCGACGATGTAATATGCCGCGCAGAGGCAGAGCATCAGCCATAGCCCCAGATTTCGCCCGTTGGCCGCTTCTGTCACGTCCTCGTTAAAGCCCTGTCTCGCGCAGGCAATCACACAGGCCAATAGGAACGCCGCCATGCAGATATCCGGGGCAATCGGCCTTTCAAGGCGCTTTTTTTCGCTTGGCAGACGGCTGGCGCACAGCGAAACGGCCATCAGCGCCAACAGCCAAGGCGTAGCCGTGCGAATGAGGCTCACTTTGCAGCGATTGATATTGAAAAAAGCGTCGTCAAAATACAGGGGAATCACACAAAGCATCAAAGCCGCGCAGCAAAACGAAGCGATTTCGGGCAAACGCAAAGCAATTCGGCGCAAAACCGATTTTTGACGGGTCATCAGACGCACGGCCTCCTTTCCACGCTGTAAATGCTTCTCTATTTTATAGCAGATTTTCTATCGGCGCAAGGGGCATTTTAACCGGGTATAAATAAAGAAGGACTCCTCCTTCCGCAGAAAGAATCCCTCTTTGACGGTCAGGCCGGAGCCAAAGCCTCCTGCTCGCCCGTGACGGTGATTTTGTTTTTTTCAACGCTCAGGCGCACCTCGTGCCCGGCTTTTCCGCGCAGAATCAACTCGCTGAGCGGATCTTCGACGAGCTCCGCAACGACACGGCGCAGATTTCGCGCGCCGCTCATGTCGTTTACGCCGTTTTGCGCAAGCAGCATCGCCACCTGCGGATCATAGCGCAGGCAGATTCCGCGGCTTTCCATTCTGGCCTTCACCTTTTCCAGCATCAGCGCGGCAATCCTCGCGCCGTCCTCCTGCGTCAGGCTGTTCATAACGATCATTTCGTCCACTCTGCCGAGAAATTCCGGCCTGAACGTCTGCTTGGCCTGCGCCATAATGGCGCGGCGATGGCTGAGCGCCGGCGCTGCATCCGTCTTTGAGCCGACGAAGCCGAGCCGTTTATCCATTTCGAAGGTCACGCCCGTGTTGGAGGTCATCATAACGATGGTGTTTTTGAAATTGACCTTGCGCCCCACACTGTCCGTCAGTTGGCCGTCGTCCAGAAGCTGCAGGAGCAGGCTGAAAATTTTCGGATGCGCTTTTTCAATTTCATCAAACAGCACCACGCTGTATGGACGCTTCAGCACCGCGTCCGTCAGTTGGCCGCCGTCGCCGTAGCCGACGTAACCGGGCGGCGAACCGATCAGCCGGGAGGCGGTCGCTTCCTCACTGTATTCGGACATGTCAACGCGAATCAGCGCGTCCTCGCTGCCGAAGAGCGCTTCGCTCAACGCCTTGCACAGTTCGGTTTTGCCTACGCCGGATGGGCCGAGCAGCATGAACACGCCGAGCGGGCGCGTTGGGTCGCTCAAACCGGCGCGGGCGCGCCTCAGGGATTTGGTAATCGCGGAAATGGCTTCATCCTGTCCGATGACGCGACGGGAAAGACGCTCCTCCAAGGTAAGAATATCCTGCTGATCGTCCGAACCGATGCGCTCCACCGGAACGCCCGTCCACTGGGCGATCACCCGCGCGATTTCATCCTCTCGGATGACGGCGCCCGGCAGGCTGACGGCTTCGTTTTCAAGCGTTTCCTCCGCGACGCTCTGTTTCCAAAGCGTGACGTTGGCCATGGACGCCGCCTCATCAATCAGGTCGATGGCTTTATCCGGCATAAAGCGATCCGTCACATAGCGCGAGGACAGCTCAACAGCCGAAATCAAGGCCTCGTCGGAGATTTCAACGTGGTGGAAATTTTCATATCGTTCGCGCAGGCCGCTGAGAATCTCGAGCGTCTGCGCTTTATTCGGCTCATGCACGTCAATTCGCTGGAAACGGCGAGCCAGCGCCGCGTCCTTTTCGATGTATTTGCGATATTCCTTGTATGTCGTCGCGCCGATAACCCTCAGCGTGCCGCGTGCCAGCGCGGGCTTGAGAATATTGGCCGCGTCCAGAGAGCCTTCCGAGCTGCTGCCCGCGCCAATGAGCGTGTGCAATTCGTCGATAAAAAGGATGGCGTTGCCGCGCTCCTGCGCCGAAGAGACAACGCCCTTGATTCGTTCCTCAAACTCGCCGCGGAATTTGGTTCCGGCAACCAGAAGCGCCAGATCCAGCGCATAAATCTGCGCGCCGAGCAAAGAAGGCGGCACGTCGCGGCTGGCGACGCGCATGGCCAGCCCTTCCGCCAATGCGGATTTGCCGACGCCCGGTTCGCCAAGCAGCAGCGGATTGTTCTTCATCTTTTTGCCGAGAATTTGAATCATGGCGTCAAGCTCCGCCTCTCGCCCGATCAACGGTTCGAGTTCGTGGCGGGCAGCCGCCTGCGTCAGGTTTCTCGCATAGGCTTCGAGCGGATCTTCCTCCGTTTTGCTGTCGCCGTTTTGCGTGGGCGCCTTTGCCCCCTGCTGCGCAAAGGCGGCTTCCTGTCGGGAAATCGGCTCGGACGAAGCGGCGATTCGCGTCGCCTGAAGCGGCCGCTCAATTTCGCCGACGGTATTGAAGAGCACCGTGCGCATGGCGTCCACCGTCCGCCCGAGCGAGTCCAGCACGATCAGCGCCGTGCAGCCGTCCTCATACAGAAGCTCCTGCCAGATATGCGCGATGCCGGCGAGTATCTTTTTTTCCGGGTTTGCATACGTAACCGCCCGCAGCAGCGCGCGCTGCGCATGCGGCGTCAGTCCCGTCACGCGGGAAAAGCCCACTTCTCCCCGGCCGCAGCGGCGCAAAACTTCTTCTTCAATCTCTCCGGCTGTCAAATCGCCGAGGATGCAGCGGGTCAGCTCGTCACCGACGCGGCACAGACCGCAGAGCAAGTGTCCGCTGCCCATCTTTTCGTGCCCCATCGAGGCCGCGCTGATCTGCGCCTGAACCAAGGCTTTCATCGCGCCTTGGGTAAAAACATTGGGAACATTCAACAATTGGGTATACCTCCTTGCCCGCCCGGACGGGTCAGCCGTTCGGGCGACGCTTGGCCAAAGCGAGGATCATGCTGCGCAGCGTTCCCGCGCAAAGCGCGTCCTTCATGGTCAGCGGCAGCGGAACCGCCTGCGGCGAAAGCGCGGCCTTCATCAGCTTGGCCTCATCCGACGAAACGATCTTTTCGCTTTCCAAATGATCGACGATTTTCATCGCGTCCGCCGAACTGATGGACATGCCGATGCGCTGATAGAGCGATTGCAGCAGCTCTTCCCTGCTGGTAGACGCCAGCCGCATGATGCGGATATAGCCGCCGCCGCCGCGCCGGGATTCGATCACGTAACCATGGTCGGGCGTGAAGCGCGTGGCGAGCACGTAATTGATTTGGGATGGCGCACATTGGAAATGCTCGGCCAGCTCGTTTCTGCGAAGCTCGATGGCCTGCTGTTGATCCTGCTCATCCTCCATGAGCGCCTTGATAAAATCTTCAATCGAATCGCTGAGTAATCTCATGCGGAACACCTCATCATTTAACTATCTTTGACCTTTTATTATTATACTCAAATCGAACCCATTTTGCAACCCTCGCGCCTGATTTTTTTCGCTTTCGCGGCCGATGTGCAAAATCGCCTTGCCTTGATGCGCCAACTGTCGTATAATAAAAAAGTATGCAGTTTTAAGCCGGTCGAACGGCTGAACATGTCAATGAAACAGGAGTTTGCCTTTATGATTATCTTATCCGCCCAGCATATCGCCAAGTCCTTCGGCGTCAACGCTGTGCTGCGCGACGTCTCCCTGACCGTGCAGCAGGGCGATCGAATCGGCCTTGTGGGCGTAAACGGCTGCGGCAAATCGACGCTCATGCGTATTCTCGCGGGGCTGGATGCACAGGACGGCGGCGAGATTTCGCTCGTCCGCGGCCTGCGCGTCGGCTATCTGGCGCAGCAGAACATGGTGACCAGCGGCGAAACCGTCTGGAATGAGCTGCAAAAGGTGTATGAGCAGGTCTTTGCCATGGAGAAAAAGCTGCGCGAGCTTGAGGATGAAATGGCGCACGCGCACACCGACGCGCAGCGCTTTGCGCAGCTTTCCGCCGACTATGACCGCCTGACGCAGCGCTTTGAGGAGGCGGACGGCTATTCATGGAAGAGCATGGTTTCCGGCGTGCTCAACGGCCTCGGGTTTAAGCCCGCGCAATACGATCAATGTGTGGATTCGCTCAGCGGCGGCGAACAGACGCGCCTTTGTCTGGCGCGCCTGCTGCTGCAAAAGCCGGATCTGCTCCTGCTGGATGAACCGACCAACCACCTCGACATGGAGACCCTGCAATGGCTTGAAAACTATCTGGCCGCTTACAAGGGCAGCGTGTTGGTGATTTCCCATGACCGCTATTTTCTGGATCACGTCTGCACGGGCATTGTGGAAATCCTGATGGGGTCTTCCGAACAGTATAACGGAAACTACACCCGGTATATCGCGCAGCGTCAGGAGCGTTTTGAATCCCGCATGCGCGCCTATGAAATCCAGCAGAAGGAAATCGAGCGCCAGCAGGCGATCATTGCCCGCTACCGCATGTTCAACCGCGAAAAATCCATCCGCGCGGCAGAAAGCCGCGAAAAGGCGCTCGACCGCATGGAAAAGCTGGAAAAACCCGTGGACGAACGCGCCATCCGTTTCTCCTTCGAGGCGCGCAGGCGCACCGGCGAGGATGTGCTTCAACTGACCGAGATAAGCAAATCGTTCGGCGAAAAGCATCTTTTTCACGATCTGACGCTGCGCGTGCGTGCGGGCGACCGTGTCGCGCTCATCGGCCCGAACGGCGTCGGCAAATCGACGCTGATCAAGATCATCGTCGGCGAGGAGCAGCCGGATACCGGTTTTATCCGCTACGGCTCCAATGTGGATATCGGCTACTACGACCAGCACCAAAGCACGCTCCATGCCGATAAAACCGCTCTGGATGAGATTTGGGATCGTTTCCCGCAGATGGAGCAATCCAATGTGCGCGGCGCGCTGGGCATGTTCCTGTTCACGGGCGACGATGTGTTCAAGCCCATCCATACCCTCTCCGGCGGTGAAAAGGGGCGCGTCGCGCTGACGGCGCTGATGCTGCGCAAGGATAATCTGCTTTTGCTGGATGAGCCGACCAACCACCTCGACATGGATTCCCGCGAGGTGCTGGAGGATGCGCTGACCGATTTCGGCGGCACGATCATCACCGTTTCGCACGACCGGTATTTCATCAACCGCATCGCCAACCGCATCATCGAAATGCAGCCGGACGGTGTGACGGAATACATCGGCAACTACGACGACTATATCGAGCGCAAAAACCGCCCGGTTGCCGTCGAAGCGGAAGCCGGAAAGACGAAGACGGAGCTTGAAAAGGAAAAACGGCGCGAGAAGCTGAGCCGTCAGGCGCTTCGCCAGCTCAAAATCCGCGCGCAGGAGGCGGAAAAGGCCGTCGGCGTCAAGGAAGCGGAAATCGCCGAGCTTGAGGCGCAGATGGCCGATCCGTCTCTGTACAGCGATGCGCAAAAATCCGCGGACGTTCAGCGCGCCTATCAAAAAGCACAGCAGGCGCTTCAAACGCTTTACGAACAGTGGGAGGCTGCCGAGGCCGCCCTGTCTCAGGAGGAAGCCTGATATCTTTGCAACAGAAAAAGGAGAGCGAATAACCATGCTTTTTATCGGAATCTGCGGCGCGAGCGGCAGCGGAAAGTCCACGCTGGCCGAGGAGCTGGCAACGATGGTCAACAAAAGCATCCTGATTATCAATCAGGACGCCTATTATAAGGATCATCCGGATCTGAGCTTTGAGGAGCGCTGCCTGCTCAACTATGACGAACCTTCGATCTTTGATCACGATCAACTGCTGGAAGATGTGCAGAATCTGCTGGAAGGCAGGCGCGTTTCCAAAAAGCGCTACGATTATTCGCACCATTGCCGCGCAGACGTGCCGGGCGAATATCTGGAGCCGCACGACGTCATCATCGTCGAGGGCATCCATGCGTTTTACGACGCGCGCCTTCGCGCGATGATGGATCTCAAGCTCTATATGCATGTGGAATCCGACATCTGCCTGCTGCGGCGTATCCAGCGCGATATCAACGAGCGCGGCCGTCAGATCGACAACATTTCCTCGCAGTATATCACGACCGTCAAGCCGATGTTCGATCAGTATATCCGCAATTACGAGCAATACGCCGACGTCATCGTCGCCGGCGGCGGCAAGGACGCCAAGATCACGGAAATCCTCGCCGGATATATCAACAACGATCTGCACCTCTATCGCGGCCTGAACCGCAGAAGGGACGAGAAAAATGCTTAAAGGCTATACGAAGGCGGAAAAGAGCTGGATGCTCTATGACTGGGCCAATTCAGCGTTTGCAACGATCATAGCGGCCATCATTCTGCCGATTTTCTTCAAGGAAATCGCCCATCAGAACGGCGTGAGCGACGTGGATGCAACCGCGTTCTGGGGATATGCCACCTCCTGCGGCACCCTGATCTGCGCGGTGCTTGCGCCGTTTATGGGAACGCTCGGCGACTTCAAGGGCATGAAGAAGCGGCTCTTTACCTTCTTCATGCTGCTCGGCGTCATCAGCAGCGCACTGCTTGCATTTACGGGGAATTGGAAGGCGCTTCTGGCGCTGTATGTCCTCGGCACGCTCGGCTTTAACGGCTCCTGCGTGTATTACGACAGCTTTCTGCTGGATGTGACGACCGAGGAACGCATGGATCGCGTTTCAACGCTGGGCTACGGCTTGGGTTACATCGGCGGCTCCACGATCCCGCTGGTGCTCTCCCTGCTGCTGATTCAGCTCGGCGACGCAATCGGCATCGGCACCATGCTTGCCACGCGCATTTCCTTCCTGCTGACGGCGGGCTGGTGGCTGGTGTTCACGCTCCCCATGCTGCGCCATGTCCATCAAAAGCACGGCATTGACCCGGAGCGAAACATTGTTCTGCACACGCTGCGCAATGTAAAGGATACCTGCTGCATGATTCTCAAAAACAAGAGCGTCGTGTTCTTTATCATCGCGTATTTCTTTTACATCGACGGCGTGGGCACCATCATCCATATGGCGACGGTATTCGGCGATTCCTGCGGGCTGGGCAGCATGGATATGATGGTCGTGCTGTTGGTCGTGCAGATTGTCGCGTTCCCCTTCGCTATCCTTTACGGCAAACTTGCGGAAAGGTTCGGCTCCCGAACGATGATTCTGACGGGCATTACGACCTATATCGTCGTCTGCTTCGTGGCGTTCCGCCTGAGCACCCTCCGCGATTTTCTGATTCTCGCGGTGCTGGTGGGCACCGCGCAGGGCGGTATTCAGGCGCTTTCGCGCTCGTTTTTCGGCAAGCTGGTGCCGCAGGAATCCGCCAGCGAGTATTTCGGCTTCTTTGATGTGTTCGGCAAATTCTCCGCCGTCATCGGCCCTACGCTGTTCGGCATTGTCGCGCAGGCGACCGGCGTTTCCCGTTACGGCATTCTGCCGGTGCTCGGCATGTTCATCCTCGGCGGGGTGATTATGGCGTTCGTCGTGCCAAAGAATATTCAGCGGATTCATTGATCGCAATCAAAAGCGCATAAAAGGTCGCCTGCCTTACCTTCTGAGGGGTAAAAGCAGGCGATTTTTTTATTATTTCAGTTTCAACTCCATTTCAACAGCGCCTTCCTCGCTCAGCGACGGCCAATCCCCTTCCCCATCAAACCGGCCTGCGCCCTTCCGCGGGTAGAACGCCAGCTTTTCGGGATAGCTTTCGCGGGGATTACCTTCCAAGGCGATGGTTGCCGTCAAACCATCCTCCGACCATGCTGCGCTCGTCGGATATGCGATTTCCTCGCCTTCCCCCGCTGTGATCGTCATTATGCCCTCTGGCGCAAGCAATCCTTCCAAATAATCCGTTACGGTCGTTTCCCGCGCCATTGTATCCGTCTCAGCGTCAAACGCCAGTTTCAGTTCGCCGTAGGTTTTCAGGGACGATGCTTGCAGCATTGTGACTTGAACCGTATAACCGTCAAAGGAATACACGGCGGACGGCTCGAATTTTCGCTGTTTTCCGTAATCCGTGTCCTTTATCGCAATGTGCAGCGTTCCGACGCCCTCCGAGCAGGAAACCGGCAGGGTCATCGTGTACGCACTCGGCATATTTTCAAGCTCGATTTCATAGGTATACAAAATTTCGAAATTCGCCTCGTTTCCCCATCTGAAATCGGAGCTTCTCACCTGCGCCGTTCCAGCGGAAGACGACGCTTCCATCGGGTCGTGGGTCAGCCCATAGCGCTCAAGCCCCGCGAGATAATCCTCCTCCTCGTCCTTCGGAACGTAATAACCTTCTGTTTCCAACGCAGGGTCTATAACGCTCAGGGTTAAGAATAACCGCTGGCCGTCGCAAACCCATTCCTTTACGCTCGCTTGGCATGCTCCGATCCGGATGCTTTCCCCGTTTGTCCGCACCATTGCGCCTGCATCGTCCAATACCCAGTGTTTCGCCGCTGTACGGGTTATGTCATCCAGAATCCCTGTGAATTTGGCTGCCACGCCGATTGCGGAGATCATCAGAAGCGCCACAAGAAGCGCAATTCCCCCATTTACTTTCCTTTTCACAACCGGTTCCTCCTTTTGCTCTGCCTGAAGGCTGCGCAGCGTTTGTTCGATGCGCCGATGAAACGTCTCCGGCGTTTCGCCGAAGGCCGCGTCCATTTCATCCCGCCATTTTCTTTCTTCCTTCACTTGACTGCGCCTCCTTTCAGCTCGTTTTCCTGTTTTTCTATTTCCCTCCGAAGGGCACGTCTGGCCTGAACGGCACGATATTTGACCGTGTTTTCCGGCGTGTGCGTGACGGCTGCGATTTCCGAATAGGTGAAGCCCTCCAATTCGTGCATGGTTAAGACGATGCGCCACGATTCTTTGATGTTTTGAAGCGCCTCCATCATTCCGGTTTCTTCGGCTTGCCAAACAGGCTGATCGGGGATTTTGTCAACTGGCGTTACGCGCTTCAATCGCCTGCCGATATTGTGACATTCATTGATCAAAATACGCACCAGCCATGTTTTGAAAAAACTCGGATTTACATCGTTTCGGTGCTTCCATGCGCGGGTTAAGGCCTCCTGAACAGCGTCGCAGCAATCCGCGTCGCTGCTGAGAATCGTTCTGCTGACGCGGTAAAGCGTTCGCTCGCAGGACTGCACTTCGCGGATAAAATCCGCATCGGTCATCATCCGTCATTCCTCCTTTGTTTTGAGCGCTCTCACTGATTAGACGCTTTTGTCGCTTAAAAAGTTGGACTGTAAACAAAAAAGGCGGAGTTTTTTCCGCCTTTGAGATTCTATGCCGAAAATTCTTCTCAATCCGCATATCCATTCGGGTTCTGTGTCTGCCAGCGCCATGCGTCGCGGCACATATCCTCAAGGTTCTTCTGCGCCGTCCAGCCCAGAAGTTCCTTTGCCTTGGCCGGGTCGGCCCAGCACTCGGCGATATCGCCAGGACGGCGCGCCTCGATCTTATAGGGCACCTTCACACCGTTCACCTTTTCAAACGCTTTTACGATATCCAGCACGCTGTATCCGTGGCCGGTGCCCAGATTGATGATCTCCGTGCCGGTGTGCTTCATGGCATAATCGGCCGCCGCGACATGGCCGCGCGCCAAATCGACGACATGGATATAATCGCGAACGCCCGTTCCGTCCGGGGTCGGATAGTCGTCGCCAAACACGTGCAGATAAGCCAGCTTGCCCGCCGCAACCTGAGAGACATACGGCAGCAGGTTGTTTGGAATGCCGTTCGGCATTTCGCCGATACGGCCGCTTTCATGCGCACCAATCGGATTGAAATAGCGCAGAAGCACGACCGACCAATCCGGGTTCGCCTTCGCCACATCGGTCAGGATGCGCTCGTTCATATACTTTGTCCAGCCGTAGGGATTGGTGCAGCTCGTGGGCATGGTTTCATCCAGCGGCATATGATCCGGAATGCCGTACACCGTAGCCGAAGAGCTGAAAATGAACCGCTTCACGCCATGCTTCTTCATCGCTTCGCATACCGTCAGTGTGCAATCCAGATTGTTGCGGTAGTATTCCAGCGGCTTGGCGACGGATTCGCCCACCGCCTTATAGGCCGCAAAGTGAATCACCGCGTCCACCTTGTTTTCAGAGAAAATCCGATCCATCGCATCGTGATCGCAGGCGTCCGCGCAATAGAACTTCACGCGCTTGCCGGTCAGCTCTTCCACGCGCTCAACCGCCTTGGCGCTGCTGTTGTACAGATTATCCACGATGATGACGTCGTGCCCCGCGTTCAGCAGCTCAACTGCCGTGTGAGAACCGATGAAACCGGCGCCGCCGGTCAAAAGAATGTTCATGGAATCATTCTCCTCCCTTTTCTTTGGCTTGTTTTATTATAGCACGATGAATGTCATATGGCAACGCATGCCCGATTATTCTTTTTCGATCAAAACCGCGCGGCACGGCGCGCCGTTTTCGCCCATCAGCCGAATCGGCAGCGCGCTCAGCTCGTAGTTCTCCTTGTCCGCTTCCTCAAGCCGAAGCCCTTCCAGCAGCGGAATACCGGCCTTCAGCAGTGCGGCATGCACCTCGCCGTCGCAAAGCTCCATGTTTTCCACCGTCGGCGCGTCGATGCCTACCAGCTTCACCGGGAGCTGCGCCAGATACTGCGCCGCGCGCATGCTCAGCACAGACGGATTAAAGCGCGCGTGTTTGTTGTATTTTCCATTCGGGTCGGTGCGCAGCAGGATGCGCTCGCCCGGCTGAACATTCAGCTCCTGAAGCGCCTTTTCGCTGATGACGGGATACGGAACGTTCAGCACGCGGCACGGGCCGATAAAGCAATCCAGCGGGAAGCTCTCCAGCGGCTTGCCGTCCGGCACCATATGCGTCGGCGCGTCGATATGCGTGCCGCAGTGGGTGCCCATCGTCACCTCGCTGACCTCGCACATATCCCCCTGCTTGAAGCTGTTCACACGATGGCTTTGAAATGTCGGGTCGCCGGGATAAACGGGCATGCCCTGATAGATTTCCTGAGAGATGTCGATAATTTTCATATCAATTTCCTGCGGCCTGATATGCTGCCGCAGCCTCCTTCCATTCGCTCGTGAATTCTTCCAGACACAGGTTGTTTTCACGCATGTACTGCGCGATCTGAACGCCGACATAGCGCAGATGCCACGGTTCATAGGTGATCTGGGTGATTTCTTCCTTTTCCTTCTGATAACGGATGACGAATCCGTAATCCCAGCAGTGCTCGGCGATCCATTTGCCCTCTTTGGTATTGGCAAACGCGGATGTGAACTTCTTGCCGATACCGGCCTTATTGATGACGTCAATGCCCAGCCCGGTTTGGTGATCCGACGCGCCCGGATAAGCAACAACCCCGTCGTCCTTGCCGTTATTCCGCTTCAGGCGGTTGGAATACATGGTCTTTTGCGTGCGATAACTGCGATAACCGGAATGGGCGTAGAGCGTAATGCCGTCCGCCTTCGCCGCGTCGAACATGTCCGAGAGCGCCTGCGCGGCAACTTCGCGCATCTGGATCGGATCGGAGCTGATCTTTCGGCAGGTCAGCTTCACCAGATCCTGCGGCACGTAGGTTTCATCCAGCAGGCTTTCCTTGTTGGCCAGCACGATATAGTCGCTGGTCATCAGCAGATCGTATGGGATGGGATATGTCCACGCGCCGTCCTGCGCGTCCATGTCGATCATCTGCGCATCCTGCGCGTCCGCCAAATCCGCCAGGCTGAGCGACTCTGCCGCGCACGGCAGCGCAATCGCAGAGGCCAGCGCGGCGGCCAGCAGCATATTATGGATTCTGATCATCGTATTGCGTTTCCTCCTGCAACCATTGAATGCGGTCGCTGCGTACCATGGCGATATATTCCTCAAACGTCACGTCAAGCGCCGTGATTTCCTGCGCAGCCTCCCTGCCCACATACCGAAGATGCCACGGCTCGTAAATGTAGCCCGTGATCTTCGTCTTATCCTTTGGATAGCGGATGATAAAGCCGTATTCCGCGCAGTGCTTCGCCGCCCAGATTCCCTCCGGCGATTCGCCGAAGGCCTCCGTCAGCCCGGTTCCCTTTGTGGTTTCGCCCTCGATATCCATCGCAAGGCCGGTTTGATGCTCGGAATAGCCGGGTTTCGCGACGCTCAGATTGGCCTGCTTTTCGCTCATCCGATCGAGCTTGCGCTCAAAAATCGCCTTTTGCGTGGAATAACTGCGGTAGCCGCTCGTTGCGTACAGCGTCAGCCCGTCCTCCGCCGCGCCCGCGAACAGCGCCTCCAAGGCCGCCGCCGCTTCCGGCCGCATGTAAATGTTTTCGGAAGCCGATTCTCTCGTCGGCTGCACATTCGGCTTCACCAGCGTCACGGGAACCGCCGGCGCTTTGTTGGTCTTGTTGACCAGAATCAGCAGGTCTGTCGGGTTCTGCTGCGGCAGCATATACCCCCATGCTTCAAACATCATCGTCGTGCCAAGCGTAAGGGCGGCCAAAGTCTGTAAAGAAAACACCGTTTTTCGCCCCTTTTCCTTAGTCCTGCCACGTGACGGCCTGTTCACCCAGCTGCGCGGCCAGACGGCCGAAGAGCTGCTCGTCGGCCAACGCCGTCACGTCGATGCCTTCCGCCGTATATTCCTCGCCGAGCACCTGCCCGTCGGCGTGTATTTTCGCCAGCAGGCCGCCCTGCGCATAGGGAATCACCGCGTGCATCGGCCTTGCCGCGCCGCGCAGTTTGAGGCGAATGGCTTCCAGCAGCGCGTCCAGCCCTTCGCCCTTCTTGGCGCTGATTGCAATCGCGCCGGGCCATTCGTTTGCCGTAACGCCGGGCAGATCGGCCTTGTTGATGACGTCGATCATTGGTTTATCCGCCGCGCCGAGGGACGAGAGCACTTCGAGCACAACGTCGTGCTGGCGGATCATCTCGCCGGATGCGCCGTCGGAAACGATCAGCAGCACATCGGCCAGCAGCGCTTCTTCCAGCGTCGAATGAAACGCATCGACCAGCGCATGCGGCAGCTTGCTGATGAAACCAACGGTATCAACCAGCAAAAACTCGCCGCCGGCAGGCGTTTTGACCGTGCGAACCACCGGATCGAGCGTGGCGAACAGCTTATCCTCCGCCAGCACGTCCGCGCCGCTCAGCGTATTGAGCAGGGTCGATTTTCCGGCGTTGGTGTAACCGACCAGCGCCACAACCGGCACCTTGTTTTTCTCTCTTCGGGCGCGCCGGAGACTGCGCTGGCCGCTCAGTTCATCAATTTCCCGGCGCAGGTCGCTCATCCGCCTGCGGATGCGCCGCCTATCCATTTCCAGCCGCGTTTCGCCCGGGCCGCGCGTGCCGATACCGCCGCCCAAGCGGGACATGGCCACGCCGTGACCGAGCAGGCGCGGAAGCTGATACGCCATCTGCGCCAGTTCAACCTGCAGGCGCCCCTCGCGGGACTGCGCCCGCTGTGCAAAAATATCCAGAATCAGCGTCGTTCGGTCGATGACCTTTGCGCCGCGCAAAATATCTTCGAGATTTCGCGTCTGCACGCCGGATAGCTCGTCGTCAAAGATCACAACGTCCGCGTCTCTGGCCTGACACGCCAGAGAGAGTTCATCCGCCTTGCCGCTTCCGATATAGGTGGCCGTGTCCGGGCGCGTTTTGCGCTGGAGCATGGTTCCGACAACCTGAGCGCCGGCGGTTTCGGCCAGCCGCGCAAGCTCCAGCAGCGATTCGTCGCTGTCCAGCCCCACCAGAAAAGCGCGTTCCTGCTCCTCCTGCGTGCTGTTCGGCGCACCGATCAGCACCTCGTCATCTGCACGCTCAATCGCATCCATCCACGCGCGCTGCGGCAGCTTATGGATCGACACGATATTCGTCAGGTGAACCTGATTGACGCCGCCGACGTATGAACCGAGGAAAGCCGACTGTATGCCGGTTGCATAGCCGTCCTTTGCGCCGACGGCAGCCATTGCGTCAAAACGCATGGCGCGCAGAGAGCTGATATCCACATCGGAAAGCTGCGGATTTCCGCCCGGATGCGTATGGATGCAGCGCACCATGCTCAGGCGCTTTGTATTGCGGCGCAAATGCATATCCTTCAAATCGACGCTGCTGATTCCGCCGATGGTGATATCCAACACTTCGCCGCTGCGCGAGATATACATGCTGATTTCCCGGTTGATTGCGCAGGAAAACGCCGCCAGCGCATCGAGCAGCTCCGCCGGGGCGAAGACCTCTGTCGGAATTTCGATATCGTACAGCGTTTCCAGCTTAGCCAGCATCGAATCGCGTATACCCTCTTTATTGCCGTAAATCATCCGATTCAAAGACTCCTTTATCCGTTCATCACCCGGCAGAGCGCGTCAACCGCCTGCCGAATCTGCGTTTCATCATTTTCATTGCCCAGCGAGAAGCGCACATCCGCGCCTTCCGGCACATGCATGGCGCGAATCACATGGGAGCGCTCTCTTGCGCCGGCCGCGCACGCGCTGCCTGCCGATACCGCAATACCCTCCATATCCAGCCGCATCAGGAGCATGCTGGTGTCCTCGCCGGGAAACGTTACATGGAGCGTCCCCGGCAGGCGATTTTCTCGGTCTCCGTTGACGATTGCATTTGGAAAACGGCGCGTAATCTCGCCTTCCAGCAGGTTTCGAAGCGCGCGAATCCGTTCTGCGGTCTGTTCAAGCTCCGCGCAGGAGAGCGACAGCGCTTTGCCCATGCCGACGATGGCAGGTGTGTTTTCCGTGCCCGCACGCAGTCCGCGTTCCTGTTCGCCGCCGTAAATGAGATTGGTCATTTTTACGCCATTTCTGATGTACAGCGCGCCGATGCCCTTCGGCCCATAAAACTTGTGCGCGGAGAGCGACAGCAAGTCCACGTCAAGCGCCTCGACGTCAACGGGAATATGGCCGACAGCCTGCACCGCGTCGGTATGCATCAGCGCGCCATGCATATGCGCAACTTTGGCGATTTCAGAAATGGGCTGTATGGTTCCCACTTCATTGTTGGCCAGCATCACGGAAACCATGCCGGTTTCCGGGCGAACGGCGTTTTCAATCGCCTCCGGATCAACACATCCCTGACGATCGACCGGCACATAGCTCACCTCATACCCGAGCTTTTCCAGCGCCGCACAGGCGTTCAAAATCGCATGGTGTTCAACTTGAGTGGTCACGATATGGTTTTTTCCAGCCATAGCGCGCATCGTGCCGAACAACGCCCAGTTGTCGGCTTCCGATCCGCTGCCCGTGAAATAGATTTCGGCCGGTCTAGCGTGAATGGCGTCCGCAATCTGCCGACGCGCAGCGTCAATCGCCGCCCGTGCGCGCCGCCCTTCGGCATAAAGCGCGTTGGCGTTCGCCGCATGCTCCGTAAAATACGGGAGCATGGCGTTCAGCGCTTCCGGCCTGAGCGGCGTTGTCGCCGCATGATCCAGATTGATCATGTATTTTTATCCTCCCAAAGCGAACCCATTTTATATATTTTACCCCCCAACCCCATAGCCTGTCAATACGTCAAAAAAGGCGACGCATGCTTCGCGCACACGTCGTCTTCCATCCATTTTAATCGCAAACGCAGTCGGCATATAGCGGATGCTTGGCACAAATGGCGAGAACCTCCTGCTTGACCTCCGGCAGACACCCTTCGCCCTCGCGAATGACGCGCGTGATGAGCGCGGCAATCTGCTTCATTTCCGCTTCCTTCATGCCGCGGGTCGTCACCGCAGGCGTACCGATGCGCACGCCGCTGGTCACAAACGGGCTGAGCGTTTCCTTCGGAATGGTGTTCTTGTTGACCGTGATGTTGGCCTGACCGAGCAGCGCCTCGAGCGCCTTGCCCGTCACGCCGGTTCCCGTCAAATCCAGCAGCATCAGGTGATTATCCGTACCGCCGGAGACGAGGCGAATCCCTTCCTTTGTAAATTCCGCCGCCATCGCGCGCGCGTTCAGCACAATCTGGTGCTGATACGCCTTAAACTCCGGCGTCATCGCCTCTTTCAGGCAGACCGCCTTGCCCGCGATGACATGCTCCAGCGGGCCGCCCTGCGTGCCCGGGAAAATCGCCTTATCGATTGCCGCGGCGTATTCTTTCTTGCAGAGGATCATGCCGCCGCGCGGGCCGCGAAGCGTTTTGTGGGTGGTCGTCGTCACGAAATCCGCATACGGAACCGGGCTGGGGTGTTCGCCCGCCGCGACAAGCCCCGCGATATGCGCCATATCCACCATCAGCAGGCAGCCTGCTCGATCCGCGATCTCGCGCAGGCGCGCGAAATCAATGATTCTCGGATAGGCCGACGCGCCCGCGACAATCATCTTCGGCTTGGTTTCAAGCGCCATCTTTTCCAGCGCATCATAATCGATGATTTCTTCCTCTTCCGTTACGCCGTAAGGCACGAAATGGAAATACTTACCGGACATGTTCACCGGGCTTCCGTGCGTCAGATGACCGCCGTGGGACAAATTCATTCCCATCACCGTATCGCCCGGCTCGAGCATGGCAAAATAGACCGCCATATTGGCCTGCGCGCCGGAATGGGGCTGCACATTGGCGTGTTCCGCCCCGAAAAGCGCCTTGGCGCGTTCGCGCGCCAGATCTTCAACGATATCGACATATTGGCAGCCGCCGTAATAGCGCTTTCCCGGATATCCTTCGGCATATTTGTTGGTCAGGTGAGAGCCCATTGCGGACAGAACCGCGTCGCTGACGAAGTTTTCGGATGCAATCAGCTCCAGATGCTCGCGCTGGCGCGTCAGTTCCTTGCGCATCGCGTCGCAGATTTCGGGATCAACAGCCTTGATGGATTCGAAATCAATCATAGTCCGTACCTGCCTTCCTGATATGATAAATGTATTATACGCTCGAAATTTGACAAAAGCAAGACCCCGTGATTCAAATGATCGACGGAATATGCCCGAAAATTCCGAATAAAAGAAAGAGAAGAGGCCGAATGATTCAACCTCTTCTCCATGCTTGTGTGCGGCGACGGATTACTTGCTCTCCGCCGGAGCCTTCGGCGCGACAGGCGCGGCGGGCTTTGCGGCCACCGGAGCCTTCTTCACCTTATCCAGCTTGTTGCGCGGCGCGCGGCGATCACGCATGGTGATGGCCTTCTTCGGGCACTTCGCCGCGCACAGGCCGCAGCCCGTGCACGCGCCAAGCACCTTATGCGGCTGCTTGAGCGCACCCTCGATAGCGTCGAACTTGCATTGCTTGGTGCACAGGGTGCAGCCCACGCACTTGCTCGGATCGATGTACGCTTCCTTGCGCGTCTCAAAATTGGCCTGCATCGCGCCCGTCGGGCAGGCATCTGCACAAGCCATGCAACCCACGCATTTCTCGTAATCAATCTTGGGAACGCCATTCTCCATTTCAATCGCGCCGAAGTTGCAGGCCTTCACGCAGGCTTCACAGCCGATGCAGGCGCGGTCGCACTTCTCTTTCAGCGCAATGCCCTTTTCCGGGTTGTGGCAGCCGACGTTCACCGTGCGCCCGGCGGGACGCATGGAAAGCACATGCTGCGGGCAGGCCGCGACGCACTTCTTGCAGCCCTGGCACTTCTCCTCATCGACGACCGCGATCTGCTTGATCGGGTCAATGTGGATTGCGTCAAACGGGCAGGCGCGCTCACAGGTGCCCAGACCCAGACAGGCATACTGACACGCCTTGGTGCCGTTGTTGACCATGGAAGCGGCGACACAGTCCGTCATGCCCTGATATTCCGCCTTGGGCTTGCAGTGGTCGCCATAGCCCTGGCAGGCCACGGACGCAACCATGCGAACGGAAGCGTTGACGCTCACGCCCATGATTTCGCCCATCTTCGCGGCGCAGGCCGGACCGCCCACGGCGCAGGCGCCGACCTCGGCCTTGCCATCGGCAACCGCAGCCGCATAACCGTCGCAGCCCGGGTAGCCGCAGGCGCCGCAGTTCGCGCCCGGCAGACATTCGCGCAGCGCTTCCGCCTTTTCATTGGTGGGCACCTTGAACACGCGGCCGGTGACGCCCAGCAGCGCGCCAAAGATCAGACCGAGAACGCTCATCACGAGCGCCGCAGTCAAAATTAACATTACATCCACGTTGGTTTCCTCCCTCGCTCTGCGATCAGATCAGGCCGCTGAAGCCGTTGAACGCAACGGCCATCAGGCCAGCGGTAATCATCGCGCCGGTGAAACCCTCCATCCACTTGGGCATGTTGTTCAGCGCCAGACGCTCGCGGATACCGGCGAACAGGCAGATGGCCAACGTATAACCCAGCGCGGAAGCCACGCCGTTGACAACGGAGAGAATCAGGTTGTAGCCTTCGGTCACGTTGAGCTGAGCCACGCCCAGCACGGCGCAGTTGGTCGTGATCAGCGGCAGATAGACGCCCAGCGCCTGATACAGACCCGGGGACATCTTCTTGATCGCCATTTCAACGATCTGCACCAGAACAGCGATAACCAGAATGAAGGCGATGGTCTGGAGATACTCGATTTCCAGCGGAATGAGCAGGAACGTGTTGACCAGATAGGCCACCAGCGAGGCGACGGCCATAACGAAGGTGACGGCCATGCCCATGCCGAACGCGGTCTCCAGCTTCTTGGAAACGCCCAGGAACGGGCAGATGCCGTAGAAGCGGGACATCGCAAAGTTGTTGACGAAAATAGACCCAATCAGGATCGTAAGAACTGCATTCATCGTTTTTCCTCCTTACGCCTTCTTGGGCAGCAGCTTGTTCATCAGAGCCAGGGTGAGACCGAGCACGATGAAGCCGCCGGCCGGCTTGACCAGAATATCCATCGGCAGATAGCCCTCCGGCATGACCTGCACGCCAAAGACGGTGCCCGCGCCGAACAGCTCGCGGATGGAGGAAATCAGGGTGATGGCCAGCGTGAAGCCCAGACCCATGCCCAAACCGTCAACCGCAGAGGCCAGCGGCTTGTTCTTGAAAGCGAACGCTTCCGCGCGGCCGAAGATGATGCAGTTGACGACGATCAGCGGAATGAACACGCCCAGAGACGCATCCAGCGCAGGCAGGAACGCCTTGATGATCAGTTGAACGATGGTAACAAAGGTCGCGATAACCACGATAAACGCCGGAATACGAATCTGATCCGGAATCGCCTTGCGCAGCAGGGAGATAACCAAGTTCGAGAAAATCAGAACGAAGGTCACGGCCAAACCCATGCCAATGCCGTTGCTCGCCGCGGTCGTGATGGCCAGCGTCGGGCACATGCCCAGCACCATGCGGAACGTCGGGTTCTCGTCAATGATGCCGTTCATGAAGATTTTTCCATATTTCTTCATTTACTGCACCTCCTTAGCGGCCTGACCCAGCGCGTCGTTGATGGCGTTGCTGGTCAGCGTCACGCCGCTCTTTACATCAATCTTCGCGGTCGCGATGTCCTGACCCGCCAGCGCGTCAAAGACGCTCTGGTCGGCAATCAGGTCAGCGCCCAAGCCCGGCGTTTCATTGTTTTCCGGCACGGACACAGACACGATCTTGCCGTTGCCGTCCACAGCGATTTCAACCTTGAACGGCGCGAAGCCCGTCACGTCATACGTGCCGATCGCCACACCGTCAGCCGCGCTTTCGTCGCGCGTCGCCTCGCCGCCGAACTGAGCGGCAGCCTGACGGAGCGCGTCGTTGATGGCGTTGCTGGTCAGCGTCACGCCGCTCTTCACGTCGATCTGCGCCGTTGCGATGTCTTGACCCACCAGCGCGTCAAAGATGCTCTGGTCGGCAATCAGGTCAGCGCCCAAGCCCGGCGTCTCGCTGTTTTCCGGCACGGACACAGACACGATCTTGCCGTTGCCGTCCACGGCGATTTCAACCTTGAACGGCGCGAAGCCCGTCACATCGTACATGGTCGGCTCAACAGCGGCGTTTTCGGCGACAGTCGGCTCGACGGCCGGTTCGGCGACAGTCGGCTCGACGACGGCGTTTTCGGCGACAGTCGGCTCGGCGGCCGGTTCGGCCGTCGCTTCAACCGTCGGTTCAGCCGCAACCGCAACGCCGTTCGCAATCGCAGCCTGCTTCAGCGCCGCATTGATGGCGTTGCTGGTCAGCGTCACGCCGCTCTTCACGTCAATCTGCGCCGTTGCGATGTCCTGACCCACCAGCGCGTCAAAGATGCTCTGGTCGGCAATCAGGTCGGCACCCAAGCCCGGCGTCTCGCTGTTTTCCGGCACGGACACGGACACGATCTTGCCGTTTTCATCCACCGCGATGCCGACCTTGAACGGTGCGAAGCCCGTCACATCGTACATGGTCAGCTCAACGGCGGCGTTTTCGGCGACGGTCGGCACGGCAGCCGGTTCCGCCGTCGGTTCGGCTGTCGCTTCAACCGTCGGTTCGGCCGCAACCGCAACGCCGTTCGCAATCGCGGCCTGCTTCAGTGCCGCATTGATCGCGTCGCTGGTCAGCGTCACGCCGCTCTTCACATCGACATGCGCCGTAGCCAGATCCTCGCCGACCAGCGCAGAGAGCGCTTCATCGGTCAGCATATCCGCGCCGAAGCCCGGCGTCTCGCTGTTGTTCGGCGCGCTGACGGAAGCGATCTTGCCGCCATCCTTCACCTCGACATACAGCGTGAACTTGTTCATGCCCTTCACGGTGTACGGATCGCCCGCCACCGCAGGCGCGGCCTCAGCGCCGCCGAGGTCAGCGGCGGCCTGCTTCAGCGCATCGTTGATGGCGTTGCTGGTCAGCGTCGCGCCGCTCTTCACGTCGATCTGCGCCGTTGCGATGTCCTGACCCACCAGCGCGTCGAACACGCTCTGATCGGCAATCAGGTCAGCGCCGAAGCCCGGCGTCTCGTTGTTTTCCGGCACAGACACGGACACGATCTTGCCCGCGTCGTCCAGCGCGATTTCCACCTTGAACGGCGCAAAGCCGGTCACGTCGTAGACCTTCGCGCTGCCCTCGCCGGACTCACCGGCAGAAGCGGCCTGCTTCAGCGCGTCGTTAATGGCGTTGCTGGTCAGCGTCGCGCCGCTCTTCACGTCGATCTGCGCGGTTGCGATGTCCTGACCCACCAGCGCGTCGAACACACTCTGGTCGGCAATCAGGTCAGCGCCGAAGCCCGGCGTCTCGTTGTTTTCCGGCACGGACACAGACACGATCTTGCCGTTGCTGTCCACAGTCACATCCACCTTGAACGCCGCAAAGCCAGTCACGTCATAGGTGTTCGTGGTGGTTTCCACCGGCGCGTCCTCGCCCTCGTCGCCGCCGTTGATGGCAGCGGCTTCCGCCAGAATCGCGTCCTTGTCGCCCGCGTGCGGCTCAATGCCGAGCGTGCCCTTTGTGTAGGTCAGCATCTCCTGCACCGCGTTCACAAACGCGCTGGAAGAGATCGTCGCGCCCGCAATGGTGTCCACATCATTGCGCAGCGTGTCCGGGTCAGCGGCAATCGCGATGAACTGCTCCTTGAAAGCGTCGTCGCCCACGCGGCTGCCGAGACCCTGCGTCTCCTGAAGGGAGCCGACATAGACCTGCGTGACGTAGCCGCCTTCGCTCACGCCGAGGGTGATCGGAATCTCTCCGCCATAGCCCTGCGGGTTCGCGGTCAGCGCATAACCCTTGATGCTGCCGTCAGCGTTTTTGCCGATGAAAATCTCATCAAGCGCGCTGTCGTCAGAAATACCTTCATACTCAATCTGCTCGTATTCGCAGCCCGGCAGCACCGTGTTCAGCGCAGCCATCTTGGAGGCCAGCTTCTGCTGCTCGATCGGGCCCTTGGTCACTTCGTTCGTGACGGCCAGCAGCACAGAGGCAACAAGCGCAAAGATGAACAGACGGAGCGCAAGCTTCACAATATCACCCATTACTTCTTGACCTCCCCAAAGCTCTTGTTGCCGGTCACGCGCTCAATCAGCGGCGAGCAGACGTTCATCAGCAGGATGGCGTAGGAGCACCACTCCGCCGGGGTCTTCTTGCAGGCGCGGAAGATGAACAGCAGCAGACCACAGCCGATGCCGAACACGATCTTGCCCTTCGCCGTCGCCGGAGAAGAGGAATAATCGGTCGCCATGAAGAACGCGCCGAGAATCAGGCCGCCGGAAAGGAGCTGCGCCAGCGTCGCGTTCACATCAAAGCCGGTCTTCAGCAGATAGCATACCGCGAACGTGCCGATAAAGGCCGCCGGGATGTGCCAGGTGATAACCTTCTTATAGAAGAGGTAGGCCGCGCCGATCAGCAGCGCCAGCTTGCAGGTTTCTCCGATGGTGCCCGGAATATTGCCCAGGAAAAGCTGGCCCAGCGTGTAGGTGCCGGCCGCCGCGCCGATCGGGGTCGCGCTCGCCACAGCGTCAACGCCGGCCAGATTGCCAAACGCAGGGGTAGCGAACGTATTCATCAGGCTCGCCCAGGACAGCGCCAGAATCGCGCGCGCGGCGAGCGCCGGGTTGATGAAGTTCTGGCCGATACCGCCGAAGATCATCTTGCACAGCAGGATGGCGATGACAGAACCGATCACCGGCATCCAGTACGGCACGGTGGACGGCAGGTTCATCGCCAGCAGCATGCCGGTCACGACCGCGCTGAAATCGCCGATCGTGTTGCGGCAATGAGCGGCCTTGCAATACAGCCACTCGCTCAGAACCGCAGCCGCGACAGACAATGCGAGGATGATCGCCGAGCGATAGCCGAAGAACAGCACACCGGCGACGGCAGCGGGCAGCAGCGCAATGCAGACATCCCGCATGATGCTCGTGGTCGAGACATTATCGCGCAGATGCGGAGAAGACGAAATCACATACTTGGACATTTTCACGTTCCTCCGTACTCAATTAGGACTTTTTGGCTTTCGTTCTGGCGATCGCCTTGGCCACGCGGCAGCTCTGCGTAAGCTCGCGCTTGGCCGGGCAGGCGAACGTGCAGCTTCCGCATTCCATGCAGTTCATCGCGCCGGCTGCAATCGCGCCGTCGTAGTCGCCGTGGCGAACGAGCGCGTCGATCTTCGCGGGCATGAGCTTCATCGGGCAGGCGCGCATGCAGCGGCCGCAGCGGATGCAGGCGGATTCCTCGGCGGAAATCGCTTCCTCGCCCAGCGCGAGGAAACCGCCGAAGTTCTTGGTGATCGGCAGATTCAGCGTCGGAACCGCATTACCCATCATCGCGCCGCCGACAACCAGCTTGCGCACGCCCTCGGTCAGGCCGCCGGCCTGATCGATCAGATCCAGCAGCGGCGTGCCGATGCGGACGCGGAAGTTGGCCGGGTTGGCCACGCGGCCGGTCACGGTCACAACGCGGTCGATGAGCGGCTGACCCTTGCGCACGGCCGCAGAAAGCGCCGCGCAGGTGCCCACGTTCATCACGACGCACTTCGCCGCGGACGGCAGCTTGCCATTGGGCACAATGCGACCCGTCAGCGAATAGATCAGCGTCTTTTCAAAGCCCTGCGGATAGCGCGCGGGCAGAGAAACGACCTCGATGTTTTGCTTGCCGGAAGCCGCCTCGCGCATGGCCGCGATGGCGTCGGGCTTGTTGTCCTCAATGCCGACCTTCGCACAGGCCACGCCGCTGGCCTTCATCGCCAGTGCGATGCCGTCCACAATCTGCTCGGCGTTTTCCACCATGATGCGGTGATCGCTCGTCAGATACGGCTCGCATTCGCTGCCGTTGACGATCAGCGTATCGGGCTTTTCTTCCAATTTAGAAGTGTCGAGCTTCACATTGGTCGGGAAAGCCGCGCCGCCCATGCCGACGATGCCGCAGCGCGCCGCGATGGATGCGATATCCGCCGCACTCAACGCATCAACATTGTCGCACGGCTTTACGGACTCGTCCCAGCGATCCTCAAAGTCGTTGTCGATCACGACAGCGGGAACGCTCTTTCCGCTCGCCACGGTGCAGGTGGTAATCGCCACAACCTTGCCGGAAACGGACGCATGAACCGGCGCGGAAATGAATCCCTGAGCCTCTCCAATGATCTGGCCCATGTTTACCGTCTGACCCACCTTCACGCAGCACACCGCAGGTGCGCCGGCGTGTTGAGCCATCGCAATCATCACACGAGCCGGGGCGGCCGCGTTCACGATCTGCTGGGATTGGGTTGCATTCTTGCCATTGCCAATCTCGCGGGGATGGACGCCTCCGCCAAATGTCTGGGTAGTAGCCACAGACAAGTTCCTCCCTTCGCTTTTCAAGATGACGTGTCTGAGACATGCCATGGACTTGAATGAAATGTCAGGAGTCATTATAGCATAGAAATGCTAAAATGAAAACAGAGTTTCCACTTTTCTTCATCGTTAGTTTTTTCTCTAACCAGTGTTTCCCTATGTTTCGTTCGTTTTCTGCCGTCTGTCGGCACTTTTCGCCGCGCTTTTTCGAAAAGAAAACCACGTTTTTCTTCACAAACAGCAAAGCGGGTCGAGCCCGCCTTTACCTCCGTCAAAGTCTGCCAGGCATCAGGCTCTCGCTTACGTGGATGATTTTACGCAATTTCCCGCGCATCAAAAAAAGACCGCCGGTCTGTTTCACATCCGGCGATCCTTTCGCTTTGACTTGAGATCAGAGCAGAATGCATACCATTCCGCCGTTCCCTTCGTTGATGATCTTTTCAAGCGTCTGCTGAACCTTGAGCTGTGTGTCCTCCGGCATGTGCATCAGTTTGTTGGAAAGCCCTTCCCTCACCAGATCGGAAAGCGGCTTGCCGAACAGATTGCTCTGCCAGAGCTTCTGCGGATCCTGCTCGAACCCTTCCATGAGATACCGCAGCATTTCTTCGGACTGCTGCTCCGTGCCGACGACCGGCGAAACCTCGGTCTGGATATCCACGCGGATCAGATGCAGGCTCGGCGCGCTTGCCCGCAGACGAACGCCGAATTTTCCGCCCTTCCCCATGATTTCCGGCTCCTGAAGCGTCAATTCGTCAAGCTGCGGCGGCACCAGCCCATATCCCGTTTCCCGAACGGATTGCAGCGCCTGCGCCACATGGTCGTATTCCTTTTTTGCCGCGACCAATTCCCGCAGCAGCGCCAGCAGATGCGCGTCGCTTCGAATCTCGGTGCCGCATTGTTCCGCCAGCACCTGATTGAACAGTCCTTCCTTGAGCACCATCTGCATGCCGACGCAGCCGCTTCCGTGGTCAACGCTTCGAACGGCCACATCGTCCAGATACTCGTTCTGTTTGAGCGCCTGCGTGAAGGCGTCGGCCTCCCCGATTCGGAGCGTTCCCGCGACCGATTGCTGTAAGCTGTCCATCAGGCTCTTGACGAGCCAATGCGTTTCATCCAGCGCGCCGAGCCATTCCGGTGTTTGAATGTTCATTTGAACCACGGGGAATTGTCCGAGCACCTGCTCCAGCAGGCCGCGAATGTCCTCTTCGTCCATTTCCTCCACGTTCATGGCGACCACGGGAACCGCATAATCCTCTTCGAGCGCCTTTCGTAGGCTTTGCGTCTTGGTTGTCGCCGCGTTTTGCGTGTTCAGGATGATCGCAAACGGTTTTCCGAGGCTTTTTAGTTCCGCAATCACGCGCGCCTCTGCCGGAATATATGCCGTGCGCGGCAAATCGGTCACGCTGCCGTCCGTCGTTACCACCAGGCCGATGGTCGAATGTTCGGTGATGACCTTCTGCGTCCCCAATTCGGCCGCGCGCTCGAAGGGCATCTCCTCGTCGGCCCACGGTGTGCGAACCATTCGCAGCGCTTCGCCTTCCGTCGTGCCCAGCGCGCCTTCCACCATGTAGCCGACGCTGTCAACAAAGCGCAGGCGAACATGGTTGTCGCTGGGCAGTGCGATATCCACCGCCTCCGACGGAATAAACGCCGGTTTGGTCGTCATCACGGTGCGCCCCGACCCGCTTTGAGGCAGGTCGTCCTGTGCGCGCGCCCGGATATGCGCGTTTTCAATGGCCGGAATGATCATCTTTTCCATCAACCGGCGAATAAAGGTCGATTTGCCTGTCCGCACGGGGCCGACAACGCCGACATAAACATCGCCCTGTGTTCGCTGGGCGATATCCTGATAAAGGTCATACGCTTGCATAACATCCCTCCCTGCCGTCATGCCAGCGTATGCGCCCTGTCCGCCCGTTATTACGCATCCTGCGACGGCATTTCAAGCGTAATGGTCAATTCAAGCTCCTCTCCTGCGGGAATCGCATCCTGCAGCGTCAGCTTTTCCAGACCGGGGATTCGATAGACCGTCAGTGCCACCACGTCTCCGGCCGCATGCGCCGCCAGCCGGTTGGTCAAATCGGTATGGAGTGTTACCCGTTTGCCATCCATCCGGATAATGATGTCGTTCGGCTTGATCCCGGCTTTTTCTGCCGCACTTCCCGGAGAAACCGAGCTGACATAGACGCCGGCCGGAATAAAACCGACGGTCGGTTTGTCGCTTCCGCGGATGGTTATGACGGAAATGCCGAGCTTCGGGCGCGTCACCCTGCCGTATTGGATGATGCTGTTTACGACCGGCTGAACAACGTCCACCGGAATGGCCATCGCAATGCCCTCGATGGAGGCCACGTCGTCCTTCCCGTTCGAGCTGAATTTGAGAGACGGAACGCCAATCAGCTCGCCGCGCGTATTAAACAAACCGCCGCCGCTGTTTCCCGAATTGATCGCCGCGTCGGTTTGCAGCATTTTGACGATGGATGATCCCTCCAATTCCCGGTTCAGCGCTGAAACAACGCCGACCGTCACCGTATCCGCAAATTGCTTGCCCAGCGGATTGCCGATGACGATGGCCCAGTCGCCGACGCGAACCTGCGCGATATCCCCCATCTTGACGGCTGGCAGATGAACGTCCTCCATCACGCGCAGAACGGCCAAATCCGTCAGCTCGTCATAACCGACGATCTCCGTTTTCAAATACCGTCCCTGACTGAGCACCTGCACGTCGTTTGCACCTTCAATCACGTGGTAATTGGTCACCACATGCCCCTGCGTCGTCACCACAACGCCGGAGCCCGTCGCCTGCTCAATCAATTCCGTTTGCCCGCTAATCATATTGAACGTATTCGCCCGGTTGCTCACGCCGACAACGCAGGGCATCACCGTCTGCACAACGTCCGCAAACGGGCTTTTCGCTCCTTCCAGCGTCTGAACATATTCTCCCTGCGCGTAAACGCTTTCGGCAGGTTGCGCGTCCGCGCCGGCAATCGCCACAATTTCAATCGCCAGCACAAGCCCCAGCGCCGTAAACGCCATTTTTCGGAGCACTTCCCTTTGATCCATCCCGCTCACCTCGCAGGTAGTTTCCCCGAATTTCTGTTTTTTCACGCGCAGACTCGCGTATCTTTTCGGTTGTTCGGTTGAATCACGAAAACGCCCCGTCACCATGACAGGGCGCTCGTTTGTTGACATAAGCAAACTTGGCTTGGATAGCAAAATCAAGAAATTCACAGATTCTTTCATTTGCAGGAAGGGCTATTCTCCCCCCGTAAGGGGGAGAATAGCTTATTGTCCACAGTCTGCCCTCCGTCACCATGGCAGGCCGCTTTGAGGCCGTTATTTCAGGGAGACGATGGTTACGCCGGTTTCGCCTTCGCCGTACCGGCCGAGGCGGAAGCTGCTCACGCCCGGATGGCGGCGCAGGCAATCCTGTATGCCGGCGCGCAGAACGCCGGTTCCGTTTCCGTGAATGATGCTGACCTCGCCGAGCGAGGAGAGCATCGCGTCGTCGATGAATTTTTCGACCTCGGGAATCGCTTCATCCAGCGCCATGCCGCGCACATCCAGCTCCTGCCGAACGGCTCGCGTGGTGATATCCACCCGGGCTTCCCGCATGGATTTCTTGCGTTCCAGCTTTTTTTGCTCCTTTTTGACGAGCTGCTGCGTCGCCGTCAGCGTTCGCAGATCGGAAAGCGGCGCGCGCATTTTCATCATGCCGACCTTGAGCTGCACGTAGCCCTTGCTGTCCGCAGGCGCAACGATCGTCGCATCCACATCCATGGAGGCGATGTGCACCATATCGCCCGCCTTGACGCTCTTTGGAATTTCGCCGCCCACTTCCTTCTTGTCGGCCAATTCGTCCTGCGCCTTTTCCATCTGTTTTTTGACCTTTTGAATTTCGTGCTCCTGCGCGCCGCCCGCTTTTTTCATGGCGCGAAGCTCGGCGATCATGGTCTCCGACTCCCGCTTGGCATTCTCGACGATGCGCTTGGCCTCTTCCTTCGCCTTTCGGATGGATTTTTCACGCTGATCTTCGAGCTTTTTCCGCTCTGCTTCCGCCTGATCGCGGATGGAGATCATCTCGTTGCGCGCCTGCTCGGCCAGTTCGCGCTCCTTCTTGGCCACCTGACGGTGATATTCGGCGTTGGCAATCACGTCCTCAAAGCGAACCTGCTCCTTGGAAAGCAGCTCCTTCGCCCTGCCGATGATAAATTCCGGCAGGCCGAGCTTCCGCGAAATTTCAAATGCATTGGATTTTCCGGGGATACCGATGGACAGACGATACGTCGGTCTGAGCGTCGCCACGTCGAATTCAACGGAAGCGTTTTCAACGTTCGGCGTGGTCAGCGCATATTCCTTCAGTTCGCTGTAATGCGTCGTGGCCACCGTGCGCGTATGCATATCCAGCAGGGTGGAGAGCACCGCCTGCGCCAGCGCCGCGCCCTCCGTCGGATCTGTGCCCGCGCCAAGCTCGTCAAAGAGCACAAGCGAATCCGGGGTCACACTTTGGAGGATCGAGACAATGTTCGTCATGTGACCCGAAAAGGTGGAAAGCGACTGTTCGATGGACTGCTCGTCGCCGATGTCCGCGAAAACGTCATCAAAAACAGCCAGCTCCGTGCCGTATTCCGCCGGAATCTGCAAGCCGGACTGCGCCATCAGCGTAAACAGACCCGTGGTCTTTAGCGTCACCGTTTTGCCGCCCGTGTTCGGGCCGGTGATAATCAGCGTCGTAAAGTCGCTGCCCAGCCGGATATCCAGCGGCACGACCTTCTGCGGATCAATCAGCGGATGGCGGCCGCGCACAATGTTCAGCCGCCCCTCACAGTTGATCTTTGGCATGCATCCGTTCATCTGCTTGGCCAGCGACGCTTTGGCAAACGCAAAATCCAACTGAGCGAGAATCGCCAGATTATCCGAGATGGCGTCCGCTTCCGGCGCAATTTGCGCGGAAAGTGTCCGGAGAATCTTCTCGATCTCCACTTTTTCTGCCGAAATCAACTGCTTCAGCTCGTTGCCGATTTCGACGACGGACATCGGCTCGATGAACACTGTCGCGCCGGTTGAGGATTGATCGTGCACAATGCCCGGCACCATCGAGCGGTATTCCTGCCGAACCGGCAGAACATAACGATCCGCGCGCATGGTGATGATGGCGTCCTGCAAATATTTCTGGAAATTCGGATTGTGGATCATGCCGTTCAGCCGCTCGCGAACCCGTTCATTGCACGCGCGCATCTTGCGGCGGATTTGGAACAGCTCGTTGCTCGCGCGATCCGCGATTTCGTCCTCGCTGATGATCGCGTCGGAAATGGCCTGTTCGATGTCCTTGAACGTCGAAAGCCGCGAGGCATTCGCGCTCATCAGCGGCGTATCCTGCCTATCCGTCACGATGGCCTCGCGCGCAGCGCGGGCAGCACGCAGGCTTGCGCCGATTTCCATCAATGCGCGCGGCGAAAGAGACGAACCGATCTGCGCCAGATGCAGCGAAGCGTGCACATCTGAAAACGAGAGCATCGGCGTGCCGCCCAAATAGGAAAGCAGGCTGTGCGCTTCCTCCGTCTCCTGCTGCATGCGCAAAACGTCCTCCAATCGGTTGGACGGCGTTAAAGCGTCGCACAGCGCCCGCCCCATGTCGGAAACGCAGTATTGCGCAAGCTGCGCACGGATTTTTGTAAATTCAAGCACACGTAAAGAACGTTCGTTCATGGATTTCTCCTTTTTTGCGCAATTAGAAAATGACGTAAAACCGCCCGCGTGGGCAATACTCCGACGCTCTGCCGACGTTGGCAAAAGCGGGTTCAACCCGCTTTTTACTGAACGCCGCGCAGAAGCTGCCCCGCCGTCGCGGATGGCGAAATGCTGTGAAGCGCTCTGCCGCTATCCAGCACGCCACGGTAAGAAGCGACAATTTCCCGCTGTCTTTCGGGCGATTCATCGGTAAAGGCAAGGCGGAGGCTGACGGAAAGATGATGCAGCTTCTCAGCGTATTTCGCCATATCCGTTTCCACGCTGTTATACAGCCTCAAAACACAGCCGTGCTCCATTTGAAGCCTGCGCAGCGGGAAACGGTATCCTTTTCGATCCGTATAAATTTCCGGGCAGCCGCCGAGCCTTGCACATTCGTTGCAACGGCTGTCCTGCTGTTCGTCCCCTTTTTCCGTTCGGCGCGGGCAATGGTTCAGCAGCATCAACTGCGTCCGCCCATATGCCTCCATCACGTAATTGCCGCCACTGGCGAACAGCTCCCGCAGCTCCTTTTGATTCAGCTCGCAGGAGACCGTCAGTCGGTTGACGTTCAGAGCGGCATAAAATGCCGCACAGGCATGGTTCATAACGTTCAGTCCCTGACCGCCCGAAACCGGAACAGGCCACGAGAGCGCCAACTGGCCGGGATTATTGGCCACCACGCCGCTCAGCTTTTCCGCGTTTTCGCAAACCCACGCATGGATATGCTCAAGCTCGTCGCTATGCATGACGGCCGGAAGAACGAGCGCTGGTTTAACGCCGTCCGCCTCCGCAAGCATGCGGCTCAGCGCATCCGCCTTATAGACTTGCGGCTGCCATTCAAAAATGTCCGCTCCACATTCAATCAGGCTTTTTGCCCTCGCAACGTCTTCGCCCTGCACGATCAGCAGCTTTTCCTGTGTCGGCATTTCGCGCGAGTCGGGAACAAACCGACGGTCGGTTTGTATCGGCTCCGTTCGAGCTTTTCGCATTTTTTCAAGCGCGTCCCGCCGCAAATTGTTGAGCATCGCGGCAGTCATAAATGCGCCTTCACTTTCAAGCGTCAAATCTCGAAGTCGGTACGGCGTTCCGCCCAGTTTCCCGAGCTGCTTGGCGGCGGTTTCCTCATTCAGCGCGCGCTGCTGCGCAGGCATGACCGGCTGCTCACCGACGGATGAAACGCAGTGCCCGTCTCCATCCGAAACGGTCAAAACAGCGGTGCTGTTCGGCATGGCGTATAGATGCATGTCCAGCGGAATCTGCACATTTTCACGGCCCATGATTTCCCGAATTTCCCTCATCTGCGCGGCGTCCGTCAGCCGGAAGATCTCGTCGCCCACGCGCGCCTGACCGGCCGCGATGCGAACCGTCGCCTCCGCGCCCGCCGGAACGTCGTTGCCGGAATAGGTGAACTCGGTCTCCTGCCGCCCGCGCGATTGCAGTCCGTCGCCGTCGTTGAGCGCCTTGGTCAAACGAACCTGCGCAAGCGCTCCCCGCATCGACATGATTTTGCCAACCGAAATACCCCAGTGGTTCGGTTTTTCCCAGCTCATCAACGCGGCGTTGCTCTTTTCCATCACGTAGCCTTCCGTGAAGCCGCCGCGATTGAACACCTGCCGCAGGCCTTCGATGACCGCTTGGCTCGGATGATAGCTGACATGCGCTTCCGCCGCATCGAGCGCCTCGCGATAGGCTCTCGTGATGACGCCGACGTATTCCGGCCTTTTCATGCGGCCTTCCAGTTTAAAGGAATATACGCCCGCGTCGCGCAGCTCGGGAATGCGGTCAATCAGCATCAAATCCTTTGTGGAGAGCAGGTAGCCGCTCGTTCCGTCTTCCAGCGTGTAGGGCAGTCGGCAGGGCTGCGCGCATCGGCCGCGATTGCCGCTCCGTCCGCCGATCATGCTGGAAAACAGGCACTGACCCGATACCGCCACGCAAAGCGCGCCGTGCGCAAAGGCCTCTACCTCAACGCCGACATCCGCCATCTTTCTCAGCTCATCCAGCGTACATTCCCTTGCCGGAACGACGCGCGCAAAGCCCATCTCCTTCATCAGCCGAGCGCCCTGCGCGTTGTTGATCGTCATCTGTGTGCTGGCATGCAGCACCAGATGGGGATAGCTTTGCTGAATGATCCGCACCACGCCCATATCCTGCACCAGCACGGCGTCCACGCGCACATCGGAGAGCAGGTCGAGCACATCGCGAAGGTCATCCAGTTCGCACTGCTTGACCAGCGTATTGACCGTCACATAGATTTTCTTCCCTCGTTCGTGCGCATAGGCCACAGCGTCTCGAAGCCCATCCGCATCGAAATTCCCCGCGTAGCTGCGCGCGCCGAAGGCCGTATAGCCCAAATAGACAGCGTCCGCGCCGCAAGCGATTGCCGCAACGAGTGCTTCGCGGTTTCCCGCAGGTGAAAGCAGTTCCATTTTCTCCTCCGAAAAAAACGGCGCAGGGCAACCACCCCAGCGCCGCCGCTTGATTTATGCGTTTTCGTCCTGTTTGGTTTCAATTTTTGCCGCGTCAAGCTCGCGGCGAAGGCGGTTCACCTCGTCCTGCGCGGTAAACAGCTCGTCCGCCAGCGTCATCGCCGTCAGCACGGGCAGCATATTTTCCCCGGCTCGCGTCAAAATCGCCAGCTCGCGCATCCTTCGATCCACGTATCGGGAGAGACGCTGCACCTTGTCCGGCTGCTGATCCGTCACCAAAGTATAATCGCGCCCCATCAGGTGGACGACGACTTTGTTTTTGTTCACGGTGCCGCCTCCGATCAGCCGCGCCCTTTCAGCTTTTCAACCGTGTAGGTTTCGCCGTGCGTGTCCACGCGGACGGACTTCATCTTCTGCTCCTCATACGGCTTATCCATCGGATCGCGCGGAACGCTGACAATCGCGTCCGCCGTTTCCATGCCCTCCGTCACCTTGCCGAACGCAGCGTATTGGCCGTCCAGATACGGCGCGTCATCCACCATGATGAAGAACTGGGAACCGGCGGAGTTGGGCATCATGCTGCGCGCCATGGACAGCACGCCGCGCGTGTGCTTGAGCGGATTGTTGAAACCGTTTCGGGCAAATTCGCCGCGGATGCTGTAACCCGGTCCGCCGGTGCCGCGGCCGAGCGGATCGCCGCCCTGAATCATAAAGCCCGGAATCACGCGATGGAAGATCACGCCGTCATAAAAACCGCTGTTCGCCAATTCCACGAAGTTCGCCACGCTGTTGGGCGCCGTTTCGGGATAAAGTTCGCCCTTCATCGTCTGCCCGTTTTCCATTTCAATGATAAACGTCGGATTCATTTTGTCTTCCTCCTACTATAATAAAGTCGTATCTCATTCTTGATACGCCTCATGCGTATTGTCGTCATCCATCAGAAAATGCCCGCCAAGCAGGGCTTGAACGTCCCTTGCAATCGCTTCGCTGGTCAACGGATAGCCGCATCTGGCCAGCAGCAGATAGGCGTCGCACAGCGCGGGCCAAATCGCCTCTCTGGCCGTGATCCATCGCCCCAGCATCTGCTCCGGCAAATCCGCCTCGCTGGCGTAGGGCACAAAGTGCAGCCCCAGCTTTTCAAGCGCAAGCGGAATCCGCTTGTTTACGCGCACGAGAAGCCGCCGCCTTGTCGCGGCCGCCTCAATCAGCATCGGTTCGACGGTTTCATCGCCAAACGCCAGCGCGCGCACGGTATGGGAAGCATCCAACTGACGCAGAAAACCGTCTGCCTGCGCGCACGTATCGAGCCGGACATGCAGACGCAAACGCTCGTCTTCGCAGACGGGAATCAGGCAAAAGCGGAGCGCGTCCTCATCAAACTGCCGAATGAGCACATTCCTTGCGCCGCATTGCTGTGCCGCAAGGCGAATCTCTTCGGCTCGACGGGCGTATTCCACGCCATAACGCCCCGGCGCAAAGAAATCCTCCGGCAGTGTCAACAGCGGCGCTATCCGGTCATCCTCAAAGACGGCGCTCTGCGCATCCCGAATGGAGACGCAGGCAAATACGCGCTTCGCCCGCATCTGGTCAAGAATTTCGCGCAGATACGCTTCCCTTGTGTAGCCGCTTTGAATCAGCGCCGCGCGCGGGATATCCTCTATCGGCATTTCCAGCGCATCCATCGCGGCAAACGCCGCAGCCGCGTCGGCCTGAAGCGGCGTCAAGCCCTGCGCCTTTGATATCGACGTCGTCAGCGCTTTTATGCCCATTTCGCCCCGCGCCGCGTCAAAATTCAGCAGGGTCTCCACCACCGTCGCCCGGCGAACCGCCTGCTTGACGCACCGCCGAAGCGTCTGCTTATCGCTGATTACCATGGTCTGCGCCTTCCTCCTCCCGCCGATGTTCAATCCAGCTTTTTCGCCTTTTCGGCAAAGACGATCCGCTTTCGCTCGATCATCTCATCCACGCGGTCAATATATTGCTCAATATTGGCTATATTCGGTGCGCGAAGGATTTTTTCCTCTTCGCGCATGACACATTTTGAAATTCCGCCCGCGCCGAGCGCCAGAATGCTGGTGGTTTCTTCCATGTTGTCGATGTTGTATCGGCAGAAACGCCCCGGCAGTGCGTAACCCACGTTTTCCAGATTTTCCGCCATGTATTTTTGCCGGTACAGGTAGTACGCGCGCATGCCCATGTCGTGCGCCGTCTGCCGCCCGAGCGCCACCATGCGAGCGACGTCCTGTTCCGCCTGCGCGTATTTTTCTTCGTGCAGCCTGCTTGAACGCTTGATAGCCAGCGTGTGAACGGTCAGGCTTTCCGGGCGGAGCCTGCGGATCTCCGCCAGCGTGTGCGCAAACATGGCGTAATCCTCGCCGGGGAGCGCCGCAATGACGTCCATGTTGATGTCGTCAAAGCCGATGCTTCTGGCCAGCTCATATGCCTCCACCGTCTGCTTCGCGGTGTGCGCGCGGCCGATTCGCGTCAGCGTCGCGTCGTTCATCGTCTGCGGATTGATGCTGATCCTCGTCACGGGATGGTCGCGGAGCATGCGCAGCTTCTGTGCGTCCAGCGTGTCCGGCCGGCCGGCCTCAACGGTAAATTCCGCCAGCGCGCCGAAATGCTTTTCGACATGCGCGAGCAGGCGGTCAAGCTGCGGCGTGGTCAGGCTGCTGGGGGTTCCGCCGCCGATATAGCCCACGCGGATATGCAGCCCCATCTCTCGCGCCATCTCGGCGCATGCCTCAATCTCATGCAGCAGCGCCGCCAGATACGGCTCGACCAATCGCCCGTCTCCGATTTCGCCGGATGAGAACGAGCAGTACGCGCAGCGCGTCGTGCAAAAAGGAATACCGATATATACATCGCATGCGCGCGCGCGCCGATCCATCATCCCCTGCTGTGCGTCGAGAATTTCATCGAGCAGATCAATCTTTTCCTGCGACAGATCAAACAGGTCTTGCAGCGTATGTCTGGCCTCGCCGCGCGTTTTTCCGTTTTCCAGTTGCTGGTAATACAGCCTCGTCGGTCGGATTCCCGTCAAGGAGCCCCATGCGGGCTGCCGTCCGGACAGACGCTTGAGAAGCATATAGCAGCAGCGCTTAATCAAGCGTTTCTTCTGGCGTTTTTCCTCAAGGCCGCCGAAAACCGCCGGGGCGCTGAGCGTATTTTGTTCCGTCCTGCCGCTGCAATCCGTTAAAACGAAGGTTTCGCGCCATTCCCCGTCTGCTTCCTCATGGATATGCGTGAGACGCGCGTCGGCCTGCTGCATTTCCTCCACAGCCGCTCCCTCGCCGTAAAACAGGCGCACGACGTCGCCGATATCGTTTTGAAACGCAGGCAGCGATGTTTGGACAGCGATCTTCACGCATTTGCCTCCTGTTCCCAGGCGATCTTCGTTTTCATGCCGTGGCCGGGGTAACAGACGGTATCGCCCGGCAGTTTCAGCAGCCGTTTCAGAGAGAGCGCCATTTGCAGCGAGTTTCCGCCCGCCAAATCCACTCGGCCATATCCCTGATAGAACAGCGTGTCGCCGCAAAACAACGTCTTTTCATGCCGATAACAGACCGAACCCGGCGTATGTCCCGGCGTGTGCAGCACGTCAAAGCGAATGCCCGCCTCTTCCACGCAGTCGCCCTCTTCGAGCAGAACATCCGCATCCGGCAGTGTGAGCTGTGCGCCGACAACGCCGGAGAGATTCAGCGAGGGATCGGCAAGCGCCGGTGCGTCCAGCTTATGCACATAGAGCTTCACGCCGTCCTTCAGCCACGGTCTGGCGTAGAGCATGTGATCGAAATGCGCGTGCGTGAGCAGCACCGCCTTGACCTCTCTGCCGCAGACCGCGCCGTTGACTGCCGCATATTCCGCGCCGGGATCAATCAGCACGCACTGATTCGAGCCGGACGCACCCACCACGTAGGTGTTCACATCCAGCGGGCCGCCCGTCACGGTTTTGATATCCAGCTCCATCAGAACGTCCTCCTTGAATCAATCAGCAGTGTCACCGGGCCGTCGTTGACGAGCGAAACCTTCATATCTGTCTGGAAAATGCCGGTTTCCACATGAATCCCCGCCTCGCGCAGCCCCTGACAATATGCATCGTACATCGGCACGGCCACTTCCGGCCTTGCCGCGCGGATGAAGCTCGGACGGCGGCCATGGCGGACGTCGCCATGTAGCGTGAACTGGGAAATCGCCAGAATTTCGCCGCCCGCATCGAGGATGGAGCGATTCATCTTGTCGTTTTCATCCTCAAAAATGCGGAGATTGACGGTTTTATCCACGCAATAGCGCACATCCTCCGCGGTATCGCCATCTTCAACGCCGCAAAGCACCATGAATCCCTTGCCGATGCGCCCGACTTCCCTTCCGTCCACCTTGACGCTTGATTCGAGCACCCTCTGTACCACCAGTCTCATGTATGTGTCCTTTCGTTTCCGCTTACACGCGGAAAATCTCTATGGTATCCTGCCGCTTGGCAATCTGTTTAATCACCCAGTCGAGCTCCTGCTTGTTGGCCACCTGAAGCGTCAGCTCAATCGAGCAGGTCTGGTTGTTGTTGACCTTGGCATTGAGCGCGCAGACCGTCACCTTCTGCGCGGACAGATAGCTCATCAGGTCGGCCAGCAGGTTGTGACGATCCTGCGCGAGAATCTGAATCGAGCCGTTATACGAGGAATTGACCGTGTCGCTCCACTCGGCCTCCACCCAGCGCGCGGGGTCATGCGATGCGTTGACGTTGACACATTCCTTGGAATGGATCGTCACGCCGCGTCCGCGCGTGATATAGCCGATGATTTCGTCGCCCGGCAGCGGCGTGCAGCATTTGGCAAAGTGAACCTGACACCCCGGCAGCCCGGCGATCTTGATGCCCATATCCTCCTTTGAGGAACTCTTGCCGCCGCGGGCGGGCGTCGTCGGTTCGGCCACGCGCGGCAAAACCGGCACAAGCGGCTTGTCGTGCGCGCGCTGTTCCTCGCGCAGGCGAGTGACGACCTGCTGCGCCGCAATGCCGCCGCATCCGACCGCCGCGTAGAGATCATCCAAATCCGCAAACGAGAATTTCCGCAGAATCGGATCGACATATTCCGTTTTCAGCAGCGACGGCAGGCTGACCGCCTGTCGCTTCGCCTCATAATCGAGCATCTGCTTGCCGTTGGCGATGTTCTCGTCCTTCAATTCCTTCTTGTAGAACTGCCGGATTTTCGCCTTGGCCTGCGCGGTTTTGACGATTTTGAGCCAGTCACGGCTGGGTCCCTTGCTGTTCTGCTGGGTGATGATTTCCACAAAGTCGCCCGTGTTGAGCGGCGTATCCAGCGTCACGATTCGGCCGTTGACCTTCGCGCCGACGCACTTGTTGCCGACCGCGCTGTGGATGCGATAGGCGAAGTCGAGAGGCGTCGCGCCCTTCGGCAGATCAATGATTTCGCCCTTCGGCGTAAAGACGAAGATTTCATCGCTGAACAGATCGACCTTGAGCGATTTGATGAATTCCTCGGAATCTCGCGTGTCGTTCTGCCAATCCAGAATCTGGCGCAGCCAATAGAGCTTATTATCCAGCGAATCCGCAACCTGCTTGCCTTCCTTGTAGCGCCAATGCGCCGCAATGCCGTATTCCGCGATGCGGTGCATTTCATAGGTTCGAATCTGTACTTCAAAGGGCATGCCGTTTTCGCCAACGACCGTCGTGTGCAGCGATTGATACATGTTCGGCTTCGGCATGGAGATATAATCCTTGAAGCGGTTGGGAACCTGCTTCCAGAGCGTGTGCACCACGCCCAGCACGGCATAGCAGTCCTGCACCGTATCCACCAGCACGCGAATGGCGATCAAATCAAAAATCTGCTCAAACGGCTTGTGCTGGAGCACCATCTTGCGGTATATGCTGTAAAAATGCTTCGGCCGGCCGTCGATTTCGTAGTGAATGTTCATCTCCTTGAGCTTGTCGCTCAAGGTATCGATCACCGTGCGGATGTTTTCCTCGCGCTCGGCGCGCTTCATGCCGACCTTGACAATCAGGTTCTGATATCCCTCCGGGTCGAGATAGCGCAGGCACAGATCCTCAAGCTCCTGCTTGATTTTATATACGCCAAGACGATGCGCCAGCGGCGCGTAAATGTCGAGCGTCTCCTGTGCGATTCGCTTCTGGCTCTCCGGCGGCTGAGATTTCAGGGTGCGCATGTTGTGCGTTCTGTCCGCCAATTTGATGAGCACAACGCGGATATCCTTGCTCATCGCCAGGATCATCTTACGGATGGATTCGGCCTGCTGCTCCACGCGGGAGGTAAAATCCAGCCGTTTTAATTTGGTCACGCCGTCGACGAGCAGCGCAACCTCCTGCCCGAATTCCTGCTCGATGACCTCGATCGTCACATCGTCGCAATCCTCCACCGTATCGTGGAGCAGACCGGCGGCGATTGTCGGCGCGTCGAGCATCAGCTTCGCCAGAATCCCGGCAACGGTCAGCGGATGCACGAAATAGGGTTCACCCGATTTGCGCAGTTGTCCGGCGTGCGCCTTTTCGGCAAAGTGATACGCCTTTTCCACCAGCTCGACATTGGCCTCCGGGTGATATTTCACCAGCGTTGCAATCAATTCGTCGAGATTCTTACATTCGTCCTGCGTCAAAACGGTTTCCCCCCTTCGTCCTTCATCTGTAACAGCTTCGCGCGAAGCATGCTGTTTTCCAGCGACACTTTGCCGCTGGGAATGAGCTGAAAGCGAAACGGCTGAAGCGTATATTCGACCAGCCCAAGCTGCTCCATGATGCGCATGCCGCATCGAATCGTGCTCTCGTCCAGCCCGATTGCGGCGGAAAGCACGTTTAGGGTGCAATCCGTCCGTTCCCGCTGGCGCAGCGCCTTATACAGTTGGCGCAGCGCGTCGTCGCTCGGCAGCAGCCTGCCCGCGCAGGCCGCGCTCTGCGTCCGCATATTGGTCACTTCAATGATGCGCGCCTCGGGAAACTGGCGCTTGGCCAACGCGCGCTCGCCGTCGCTCAAAAATCCGTCCATCGCGACAATCAACCTCGGCGAAAACGCGATGTTCGCCCAGTCCGGCGTCATCACCAGCGCGTTAAAGCCGCGAATGTCGCTCGTCCGCTCAATGGCGTAGTCCAGTTGGGCATGCATCACAGCCAGATGCACGTTGAGCAGCTTCATCGCCGCCAGCGTATGCACACCGATCAGAATGCCCTGATAGCCTTTTTCAAATTCACCGGCCAGAACCGTTTTCGCCTGCTCAAGGGACATCTGTTCAATGCCTAGCGCTTCCCCCTCCGGCAGGCACAGGGCGTTCAGCAGCGCGTCATCCAGTACGTCGCTCTGCCGCTGACATTCGGCAATGAACGCCTTTCCCGGCATATACGCCTGAAGCTGACGCAGTTCGCACTGCACACTGCGCTTATCCTGCCAAACGTTGATGGAAAGCGTGATGATCGCTTCAATGATTTCCGGCAGATCGGCCGCACGGTCGCCCATCCGAAAGCCAATAGCCGACCGCATTTCGCCGCCCTGCGCAAGCCTCATCCGCAGATGCGCGCCGTCTTTGCCGATGGTTCGCACGTCCGTCGTGTGCACGCCGCGCACGCAGAACACCGGCGCGGGATTTCCGAACCCCGTCGGCTGCATGGCGGAAAACGCATCCACAAACGCCTCCGTCATTTCGGAAAGCTCCAACTCGAGGTCATATTCCTCCGTCGGAATAAATGCTTCCGGCGCGGCCTGCACCCGAATAGCCTCGCTCAGCCGCCTTCTAAATTCCGGCACATTTTGGGCTTCAATCGTCAATCCGGCGGCCTGCGCATGCCCGCCGAAGCGAACGAACAGGTCACGGCATGTGCTCATTGCATCATGGATGTTCACGCCGGGAATCGACCGCGCAGAACCGACGCAGATATCGCCGTCCTGAGCGAGCAGCACCGTCGGCCATTTGTATTTTTCCACCAGCCTGGAAGCTGCCAGCCCGATGACGCCGGGATTCCATCCCTCGCCACAGACGACAATGGCGCGTTCGTTCATAAAATCAATCTGCTGCCGCGTCATCTCGTCCGCCTGCTTGAAAATGTCAATCTCCAGCTCCCGGCGGCGGATGTTATCCTGATTCAGTTCTTCGGCAATCTCCTTCGCCGTGTCCATTCGCCTTGTCGTCAAAAGCTGAACGCCGCGCGAGGCCAGCGCCAGCCGCCCGCCCGCGTTGATTCGCGGCGCCATGCGGAATGCAACGTCGGCGGATGTGACCTTCTGCGGGTCAACTCCGGCGGATTCCATCAGCGCAATCAGCCCCGGCCGCTGCGTAGCCGCCATCGCCGCCAGCCCGTAGGACACAATGACGCGGTTTTCATCCATCAGCGGCACAATATCCGCAATCGTCGCCAGCGCGGCGAGCTCCCAAAGCGGCTCAATCGCTTCCGTCCCGCCGATTGCCTGAACCAGCTTAAACGCAACGCCCGCGCCACACAGCCGACGAAACGGGTAATCACCCAGCAGCGGATTGAGCACCGCCTCGCACTCGGGCATCTGCGGTCCGAGCTGGTGGTGATCCGTCACAATCACGCGCATCCCCAATTCCTTCGCCCGCGCGACCTCCGCCGCGCAGGTGATGCCGCAATCCACGGTAATCAGCAATTTGGAATGTGACGCAATCTGTTCGACCGCCGCGATATTCAGGCCGTATCCCTCGCCGTGTCTGTCCGGAATATAAAAATCGACCTGTGCGCCCTGTTTGCGCAAATAGGTCAGAAGAATGGCCGTGGCGGTGACGCCATCCACGTCGTAATCGCCGAAAACCGTGATCTCCTCATGCTTCTCGATGGCGTCGCGGATGACGGCGACCGCCTTCCCCATATCCTGCATCAGCATCGGGTCATGCAGATCCTCGCGCTTCGGATGCAGATAGCGCTCGATTTTTTCCGGCGTGTCGATTTGCCGATCCAGCAGCAGCTCAAGCAGCCTGTCGGGCAATCCAAGCGAGGCAAGCTCCGGCGGAACCTGCCTCTTTTCCTGATTTTTCGGTATCAATCGAAGCATGCCGAAGCCCCCTTTCTCCCTCGTGGTTTGGCGATAAACGCAAATTCGCGTTCATCGCCAAACCAGAGGGTTGATCCTCTGATTTGGCGGGCTGAATCGCCCGGTTGATTACGCCTTGGCCTTCGCGCGCTTGCTCGCGTCGCGCTTGTCCATCAGCGCCGCCCACACATAGCCGTTGATCAGGTTCGCGGAATAGGTGCCCGCGACAATGCCGATAATCAGCGGGAGCGCAAACTGCTTGATGGAGTCCACGCCCATGATGTACAGGGTAACGATGGTCAGCAGCGTGGTGATCGTCGTGTTCAGCGTGCGGGAGAGGGACTCCTGCACGGAGAGATTCACGATGCTCTCACGATTCAACTGGCGCAGCGTACTCTTGTGGGAATTTTCGCGAATGCGGTCAAAGATGATGATCGTATTGTTGATGGAATAACCCACGATGGTCAGCAGCGCGGCGATGAACGTCGTCTCCACGCGGATGAAGCTGTGCAGCAGCACCACCGCGGAGAGCATGATCGCCACGTCATGCAGCAGACCGATGATCGCAGCCAGACCGGAATAAAAGTCGAAGCGAACCGCGATGTACAGCAGCATCAGCACCGCCGCAAGGCTTACGCTCTTGATGGCGTTGTTAATCAGGTCGCGGCCCGCAATCGCGCCCACGCGGGAAATATCGACGTATTCCATGCCGGTGTATTTCTCGCCGAGCGTGTTTTCCAGCGCCGTGCGGAGATCGTCCGTGTTCTCCTTGTCGCTGATGCGAATCTGCACCTGCGTGTCGTTTTCGCCCGTCTTGGCGATCTGCGCGTCGGAAATGCCGTTGTCGGCCAGAACCTTTTCAACGTCCGCAGTTTCAAACTGCTCGCCCATGTTGTAGGTCATAATGGTGCCGCCGGTAAAATCAACGCCCAGATTCATGCCGTGGCCGGTCAGCGTCATCACCAGCGCCACAATCATAATGGCGATAGAGACGGCTGCGCAGGGCTTGAGGTGGCTTTTCACTTTGATATCCATGTTTCATTCCTCCTCGCCTTATCACACGTAGAGCTTCTGGTTCTTGATGCCGAGGTCGGCAAAGATATCCAGCAGCTTGTGGGTGACGAACACAGCCGTGACCAGAGAGGTCGCCACGCCGATGCCCAGCGTCAGCGCGAAGCCGCGCACAGAGCCGGTGCCGAAAGCATACAGCACGACGGCGGCGATGATGGTCGTCACGTTCGAGTCGATGATGGCAGAAAGCGCGTTGGAGAAGCCCTTGCGAACGGCAGAGCCAATCGGGCGGCCGTTCTTGACTTCCTCACGGATGCGCTCAAAGATGACAACGTTCGCGTCAACAGCCATGCCGATGCCCAGGATGATACCCGCAACGCCCGGCAGGGTCAGCTGCGCGCCGGTCAGCGCCAGCAGCAGCACGACGATCATAATGTAAATGGTCAGCGCGATATCCGCCACGAGACCGCAGAGGCGATAGCGGAAGAGCATGAACAGCATGACCAGCGCCACGCCGATGATGCCCGCCTGAATCGCGCGGTCGAGCGCCTCAACGCCCAGCGTCGCGGAAATGGCGCTCACTTCGAGCTGCGTCAGGTTCAGCGGCAGCGCGCCGGAAAGGATCAGGGTCGCCAGGTTCTTCGCCTCGTCCGCGGTGAAGTTGCCGGTGATTTCGCCCTTGCCGCCGGCGATGACGGTGTTGACCGTCGCGCGGGAGATGGTCTCGCCGTCCAGCGTGATGGAGATGGTCTTGCCGAGGTTGGCCGCCGTGGCCTCCGCGAAGATCTTCGCGCCCTCGTCGGTCAGCTCGAAGGCGATGCAGGGCTTTCCGTCCTGATCCTGCGCCGCCTGCGCATTCTTCACCATCCCGCCTTCCATCAGGTTGTTGCCGCTCTCATCGACAAAGTAGAGCTGAGCCGGCGTACCGATGATGGTCAGGATCTGGTTCGGGTCAGACACGTTCGGAATCTCCACGCGGATGCGGTCGCTGCCCTGACGGGTGACGGTCGCCTCGGTGAAGCCCTGACGGGTCAAACGGCTGGTGAGGATGCTCACCGTGGATTCCATCTTGGTGTCAAAATCCGGGTCGCCGTTGTTTTCCGCCTGATAGACGGTGTAAACGCCGCCGCGCAGGTCAAGGCCGAGGCTGATTGCATCGCCCCACGGCTTGAGGTAGTTGATCATCGTGCCCTTGCCGAAGCCGCACAGACCCAGATAGGCGCAAACAGCGACGACAACAATGATTGCGACGAGCGAAACCAGCGCGCGGGCGCGCAGATTTTTCGTCTTAGCATGCTTGTTAGCCATAACGTTTTTCCTCGCTTTTGATATTGTTGAAAGGTTCGCGTCTCCATTTTTCGCGCTATGCGAACCCATCACCCAAGGGAAATGCCCGATAGACGGTCTTCATATAGCTTTCGCTTCCCGGCAGAATGTTGCCGTTCGCGTCGCGCCGCTGCAAAAGCGCTGCTGCGCGCTGCCCTTCCCGGTTCGCGGAAAAGGCGAAACGATGCTCCCCGCCCGGCCGAATCTCCTGACGTGCATCCGTCAGCGGCTCCTGTGCCGCATTAGGCGCGGCGCAGAGCCACGCCTGCCTTTGGCTCAGGTCGGGCATGTGCTGCCCATCGCCTTCCGAGGCGATCAACCGCCCCGCTCCGGCCAGCAGCAGGCAGACAAATACAAAAAGCACAATCGCCCCGCTGCATACGCGGGATCCCTTTGCTTTCATCGTATTGCCCTCCTTCCGCCATGCCGTGTTCTCCGCCAAAACGGTTCTATGCCGCCCTATATAAGCATATCCTCAATTATATGCGTAAACGGGGATTCCGTCAAGTTTTCTGCACGTGAAACAGCAAAAAAGAGCGCTGAAACCGTACAATTACGAAAAAACTGCCGCTTTCTTTCAAACGGCAGTTCATCGTTTATTCTCTTCTGAGCGCCAGCGCGCGATCAAGAATCCGCTGCGCGACCTCCGCCTTACTCATCATCGGCAGTGCCTCCTGCCCGTCCTTCGTGATGAGCGTCACGATATTGGTGTCCACGTCAAATCCCGCGCCGGGGCGCGTCACGTCGTTAGCTACGATCATATCGAGATTCTTGCGCGCCAGCTTGTCCCTCGCGTGCGCCAGAACGTCGTTGGTTTCCGCCGCAAAGCCGACAAAAACCTGCCCGATCCGCTTGGCCTTTCCGAGCGTCGCGGCAACATCCGGGTTTTCCACCAGCGTGAAGGTCATCGGTTCGCCGCCCTGCTTTTTGATCTTCTGGGGCGCGACTTCCTTCGCCCGATAATCCGCCGGCGCGGCGGCCTGAATCAGCAAATCCTGCTCCCGTGCCAGCTCGCTCGCCCGGTCAAGCAGCTCCTGCGTCGTCGTAAACGGCACGAGCTTCACGCCCTGAGGTGCTTCGATTGCAACCGGCCCGCTGAGCAGCGTCACCTCCGCGCCGCGCTTTTGCGCCGCCTGCGCGATGGCGTAGCCCATCTTGCCGGAGGATCGGTTGGATATATAGCGAACCGGATCAAGCGCCTCTCTGGACGGCCCCGCCGTCACCATGACGCGCAGGCCTTCCATATCCTTTTTCGCAAAAAGCAGCTCGCAGGCGCGTTCGGCAATCACTGCAACGTCTTCCAGCTTTCCCGCTCCGTTGTCCCCGCAGGCAAGATGGCCGGAAACCGGCGCGACGATTTCAACGCCGCGCGCTCGAAGCGTCTTGATGTTTTGCTGCACGGCGGCGTTTTCCCACATGCCGGTATTCATTGCGGGCGCAACCAGAACAGGCGCGCGCGTCGCCATCACCGTCGTAGACAGCATGTCATCCGCAATGCCGCAGGCCATTTTGCCCATGATGTTGGCCGTCGCGGGCGCAATCAGAAACAGATCCGCGCGTTTGGCCAGCGCGATGTGCTCGACCTCCCACGTCTGCGGGCGGTCAAACGTATCCACCGCAACGGGATGACCGGAGAGCGTCTCAAACGTCAGCGGCGCAACAAAACGGCATGCGTTCTGCGTCATCACAACAAAAACGTCGATGCCCCGCTTTTGCAGCAGGCGCAGCAGCTCGCATGCCTTATAAACCGCAATGCCCCCGGTCACGCCGAGGACAACGCACGGTTTTTTCATCTCACTTGACATCAATTTCCGGGGAACGCTCGTAGGTAATCAGTCCGCGATTCACCTCGTCAATCGCGACGGAGAGAGGCATGTTCTCCTTGTCCTTGGCGTCGATGAGCGGCGGAACGCCATCGATGAGCTGACGGGCGCGCTTGCTCGTTTCAACAACCAGCGTATAGCGGCAATCCGCCTTTTCAAGAAGCTGCAAAATCGTAGGATCGGTCATAGACATATCGGGTTTTCCTCCTCTAAAATATCGCCGTGAAGCGGGTTCATTGCGCTTTGGGCATCAGGCCTCGCCCGTGCTCTTGAGAAATACCTCGCGCAGGCTCTGATAGGCGGCCTCGATATCGCCGCCGTTGACGATCTGGTAATCGTACTGCGGCGCATACGGCAATTCGCGCTTGGCGGTTTCCAGCCGCTCGCGAACTTTCTCCTCGGTCTCGGTGCCGCGTCCGCGCAGCCGGTGCTCCAGTTCTTCAAAGCTCGGCGGCAGAATAAACACGCTGACACATTCGGGCATGCTCTTCATCACCTGAAGCGCGCCCTGCACGTCGATTTCCAGCACGACGTTCATGCCGCTGTCCAGCAGCTTTTCCACGTAGGCGCGCGGCGTGCCGTAGCAGTTGCCTGCAAATTCGGCATGCTCCAGAAATTCATTATTCTTCACGCGCCGTTCAAACTCCTGCCTGGAGATGAAAAAGTAATCCTTTCCGTCCACCTCGCCTTCGCGCGGCCCGCGCGTCGTTGCAGAAACGGAATACGCGATTCGGTCGGCAAATTCTTCAAACAATTTGGCCTTCAGCGTGCCCTTTCCCACGCCGGACGGCCCGGAAAAGACAAACAGAACGCCCCTCTTCCCCTTGTGCATTACAGTTCTTCCTCCTCGACGATGGTTGTGTTATCCTTGATATCAAAGCGATGTGCAATCGTTTCCGGCTGAACCGCGGATAAAATCACATGGTCGCTGTCGGAAATGATCACCGCGCGCGTTCTTCTGCCGTATGTCGCGTCAATCAGGCGGCGCTCCTCGCGCGCCTCCTGAATCATGCGCTTGACCGGCGCAGATTCCGGCCCAATGATCGCGATGATGCGGCTTGAAGATATAAAATTGCCGTAGCCGACATTGATGAGCTTGATGTCCACGGATACCTCCGATGTTTTTCGTTATTCGATATTCTGAACCTGCTCGCGCAACTTCTCGATTTCGCCCTTCGCCGCAACGACGCACCCGGCAATCTGCGCGTCGGAGGCCTTCGATCCGATGGTATTGACCTCTCGGTTCAGCTCCTGCACCAGAAAATCGAGCTTTCTGCCAACCGGCTCGTCAAGCTCCGCCGTCGCACGAAGCTGCGCAATGTGGCTGCTCAGGCGCACAAGCTCCTCGTCAATCGCCGCGCGATCCGCAAAAATCGCCACCTCGGTGGCGAAGCGCGCCTCGTCGATGTCGCCGCTGAGCAGCGCGGACAGCCTCTGGCTGAGCTTTGCGCGGTATTCCTCCACGACCGTCGGCGCGCGTGTCGCAATGCTTTCGCGCAGACCGTCAATCGCGTCGAGCTTTTTCATCATGTCGCCGCGCAGGCTGTTTCCCTCGCGCTTCCGCATGGCCGTCAGATCGTCCAGCGCCAGATTCAGCGCCCGCATGAACAGCGTGCGAACCGCGTCCTGATCCTCCTCGGAGGCTTCCACCGTCAGCACATCCGGCATGTTCATATAATCCGAAAGCGGAAGATCGTTTTTCACGCCGAGCGCCTCGCTCAATTCGCCCGCCGCCTGCCGATAGGCTTTCGCAAGCTGCATGTCCACATGAACGCGGCGCGCATCCTCGCGATGGTTCACATAATTGACGAAGACGTCCACATGCCCGCGCGCCAGCCGCTCTGCCACGCCCGTGCGCACAGCGTCGTCCAGAAACGCGATGGGCCGCGCAAGACGGAAAGAAACATCCAGAAAACGATGATTGACGCTCTTGACCTCGACCGTCATTTCGCGCCCGTCCTCGCAGACAAGCCCGCGGCCGTAGCCGGTCATGCTCTGCACGGAAAATCACCCCTTCTTTTCACGCAGATTTATTCCTGATTATACCACAGAGATTTACAAAAGGAAATGGCCTACTTCCACAGATTTTTTCGTTAAGCGTAGACGTTTTCAATCGCCCGTCGGCTCCGGGCGCTTCTGCTGCTCGATCATCTGCAAAAACTGCGCCTCGTCGATGATGCGCACCCCCAGCTCGCGCGCCTTATCCAGCTTGCTGCCCGCGCTTTCCCCGGCCAGAACGATGCTGGTCTTCTTGGATACGCTGCCGGTCGCCTTGCCGCCGTTTTTGCGGATCATCTCCTGCGCCTGCGCGCGGGAAAGCGTCGGCAGCGTGCCGGTCAACACAAACGTCATTCCCTCAAACAACGTGCCTGCGTCCTGCTGCGCGTGCATCTGCGGGCGAACGCCGGCTTCCAGCAGGCGGTTTACAAAGCGGCGGTTTTCTTCGTCCGCAAAGTATTCCGTAATGGAGGCGGCCACAATGCCGCCCACATCCTCGACGTCCACCAGCTCCTGCTCGCTCGCGCCCATCAGCGCTTCCAGCGTGCCGAAATGCGCCATCAGGTCATACGCCGTCTTTTTGCCGATATTGGGAATACCGATAGCGAACAAAAAGGCGTCCAGTTCGCAGTCCTTGCTCTTCTCCAGCTCGGCAAAGAGCTTTTCCGCCTTTTTTTCACCAAAGCCCTTCAGCGCGACCAGCTTTTCCCGATCCAGATGGTACAGATCCGCCGCCGAGCGAACGCCCAGCTCGTCGTAAAACAACCCGGCCGTTCGCGTGCTGAATGTTTCGATGTCCATGCCCTGCCGCGAGGCAAAATGCGCCATGCGGGCAATCGCCTGCGGGCGGCAGCTCGTCCGATTGAGGCAGAACAGGTGAACGCCGTCCTCCCTCAGCTTGACCAGTTCGCCGCCGCATGCGGGGCAGACCGTCGGCGGCTGGATATCCGTTTCCGGCGCTTCGCCTTCGCCATCCCAAACGACGCCCATGATTTCCGGGATAACGTCGTTGGAGCGGCGCACCCAGACCTCGCTCCCGATGCGCACGCGCTTGCGGCAGATATCGTCGTAGTTGTTGAGCGTCGCTCGCTTCACCGTCACGCCGCAGATATCCACCGGGGACAGGTGCGCCAGCGGCGTGAGCTTGCCCGTGCGCCCGACCTCCCACGTGATTTTCAGCAGCTTGGTGACGGTTTCCTGCGCGGGGAACTTAAAAGCAATCGACCATCGCGGGAATTTGTCCGTCGTGCCCAGCACCTCGCGCGTGCGCATGTCCGTAATCTTGATCGTCGCGCCGTCGATCAGGAAATCCAGCGTCTCCCGTTTTTGCTCGATTTCATGCACGGCCTTCAGCGCTTCCTCAATGGTCTGCGCCGGACGAACGAACGGGCTGATGTTGAGGCCGTTTTCCTTCATAAACGCCAGCATATCCTGCTGGGTTTCAAAGCTCCTGCCCTCGATATAGCCGATTTGATAAAAGAATGCGTCCAGATGGCGGCTCGCCGTCACCTGCGGATCGAGGTTGCGCAGCGCACCCGCAGCCGCATTGCGCGCGTTTTTGAGCGGCTCGGCGGCGGTTTCGTTGTATTTTTTCAGTTCGGACAGGCGCATGATGCCCTCGCCCTGCACCTCCATCCTGCCGGTGAACGGGATGGTCAGCGGAATGGTGCGGATCGTCATCGCCTGCGGCAGAATCGCTTCGCCGATCTCGCCGTTTCCGCGCGTCGCCGCCTGAACCAGCTTTCCTCCGTCGTATGTCAGGTTGACCGTCAGGCCGTCGAGCTTATATTCCACGCAATAGCTGTTTTTCGGCAGGCCGCCCGCGTCGTTCGTCTGCTTTTCGCAGCGCTGCGCCCACGCGAGAATCTCCTCTTCGCTCTGCGCCTTGTCCATACTCCAGAGCCGCGCGATGTGACGATGCTGCTCAAAGCCCTCCATCACCGCGCCGCCAACGCGCCGGGTCGGCGAATCTGCCATGCGCTCGCCGGTCTTTTCCTCCAACCCGCGCAGCTCGGCGTACATCGCATCCCATTCGTCGTCGGATATATCGGATTCATTCTGATCGTAATACCTGCGCGAGGCCTCGTTCAGCTTGTCGATCAACTCGCGCATGCGCTGCAAATCGTTTGTCTCGCTCACGTTTTGTTCACTCCTCCAACCTGATCATCGGCGCAATCGCCAGCGCCAATTCCTTCACGCCCACACGAACATCGTCAAATCGAATCATAATGCGGGCGTCCGAGCCGCTTCCGCTGACGCGCACAACCGCGCCGCGCCCAAATTTTCTGTGCATCACATGGTCGCCGGGCGCGTAGATCGACGGTTTCTCCGTTTCATGTGCCTGCGAGGCCACCACCTTCGGCGGCTCGTTCATTCCGCGCTGCACGCCCTGAACGGTCACGCCGCCAACCGTCGCGCTTTTTGCGTTCCAGCCGGAGAAGCTCTGCGCCTGTCCCGTCGGCTTTGCGACGTTGTAGCTCGTCTTTGGCTTCCAGTTTGATTGCCCCGCCTGCGGCTGCATCGGTGCAAAACCGCTGCTCTTGCTCCACGCGGGCTGCTGCCAGCCGCCGCTTTGCCAATTTCCTCCGGGCTTTTTGTTTCCCGAAAAGCCGCCGCTCCGGCCGCCCCTGTCGGAAACATCCTCGATCAGCCGCGCCGGAATATCGTCGATAAACCGGGAGCGATCGTTGAATTGAATCTGGTTATACAGCATGCGCCGCGATGCGTGAGACAGGAACAGCCGCTCCCGCGCGCGCGTGATGCCGACGTAGCAGAGGCGGCGTTCTTCCTCCATGCGCGCCTCGTCGTCGCGGCTTCTGGCCGACGGAAACAGGTTTTCCTCCATGCCGACCATGAACACATTCGGAAATTCAAGGCCCTTCGCGCTGTGCAGCGTCATCATCGTCACTGCGCCGCCGTCGTCGCCCATCTCATCCAGATCAGACACCAGAGACACGTTTTCCAAATAATCCGTCAGCGTCGGGTTGTCGGCTTTCTCTTCAAATTCCTTGACCGCGCCGACGAATTCGCGAATGTTCTCCACGCGGGAACGGTTTTCGTCGTTGTCTTCCTTGGTATACTGGCTCTCCAGCCCGACCGTGTCGATGACATACTGCACCAGTTCGGTCAGCTTCATCGTCTCCTGCATCATGGTCAGGCTCATCATCAGCTCGCTGAATTTCTCCACGCTCTTGCGCGCGCGGGCGTTCAGGCTCTCCGGCATATCCATGCACGCGGTCAACAGCGGCATTTCCTCCTGCGCGGCGTGGCGCGCCAATTCGTTCACCGTCGTATCGCCGATGGCGCGCTTGGGCACGTTGATGATGCGCCGCACGGAAATATCGTCCGCCGGGTTAACCAGCGCGCGCAGATAAGCCAGAATATCCTTGACCTCCTTGCGGTCATAGAATTTCAGGCCGCCGTACATCCGATAGCGGATGCCCGCCTGCACGAACGATTCTTCAATGACGCGGGACTGCGCATTGGTTCGATAGAGCACGGCAAAGCGGCCAAGCTCCTCTCCGCGCGATTTCAATTCGCGAATCTGCTGGCAAATCCAGGCCGCCTCCTCGCGCTCGTCGCCCGCCCGGTACAGCCGGATCAATTCGCCGGGTCCCTGCTGCGTCCACAGCGCTTTGTCCTTGCGGTTGGCGTTGAGCGCGATGACCTGATTCGCCGCGTCCAGAATATTTGCCGTGGAGCGGTAATTCTGCTCCAGCTTGATGACCTTTGCATCCGGAAAATCCTTCTCAAAATCGAGGATGTTTCGGATATCCGCGCCGCGCCAGCCGTAGATGGATTGATCGTCGTCGCCGACGACGCAAAGGTTTCGGCTCTGCGCCGCCAGCAGGCGCACGAGCATATATTGCGCGTAGTTCGTATCCTGATACTCATCGACATGGATATACCGAATCTTGCGTTGATAGGCCTCCAGCACCGGCGGATGCTGCGCAAAAAGCTCAAGCGTTTTGACGATCAAATCGTCGAAATCCAGCGCGTTCGAGCTTTTCAGCTTTTCCTCATACGCCTGATAGACGTCGTAAACGAGTTGGCTTCGATAGTCCCTCTCGCTCTGTGAAAACCAATCCTGCGGGCCGAGCAGCTTGTTTTTCGCATCGGAAATCTTGCCCTTGATCTCTCTGGACGGCAAAAACTTGTCGTCGATGTTCAGCTTTTTCAGAATTTCCTTCAGCGCGCTCATCTGATCGTCGTCGTCGTAGATCGTGAAGGAGCGCGTGTAGCCCAGTTTTTCGATGTCGCGGCGCAGAATTTTCGCGCAGCCGGAGTGGAACGTCGAAACCCAGATGTCTTCCGCCCCCGCGCCCGCCAGTTTTTCAATGCGCTCCCGCATCTCCTTCGCCGCCTTGTTGGTGAAGGTGATCGCCATAATCGCCCACGGCGGCACGCCGTGCTCCAGCAGGTTCGCCACGCGATACGTCAGTGCGCGGGTCTTGCCCGATCCCGCGCCCGCAAGCACCAAAAGCGGCCCTTCAAGCGTTTCCGCCGCGAGCCGCTGTTCTCTGTTCAGGTCGTTTAAGTTCATGGATTTCCCTCGCTTATTTCATCGCCGAATTTCGTTTTGCCCAAAATGAGCTGATATCCGCCCGCGCCATAGGTCAGGCAGCGATTGACGCGGCTGATGGTCGCCGTGCTCGCGCCGGTGCGCTCGGCAATCTCCTGATAGGTGACCTTTTTCTGCAAAAGGCGCGCAACCGCCAGCCGCTGCGCGACCGCCTGCAATTCGTGAATCGTAAAAATATCTTCAAAGAAACGATAGGCTTCGTCCATATTATCCAGCTCAAGCATCGCGCGAGCCAAATCGGCAATCTGATCGTTGATGATGTGATCCTGCATGCTGCCGTCCTCCTCATAACGTCTGTCGATCAATTTCACTTCATTATAGCACAGATACCGCGCAAAAAAAAGCGGCGAACGCTCTGTTTCACCGCTTTTCTTCTTTATTTCACTAAAGCGACCGCTTATTGCGGCTGCGCCGCCTCCGCGTGAAACGCATGCGCGGGATGTGCCTGCGCCGGATCGGCGTTATGCGCGCCGTCCAGCAATTCCAAATGGCCGACGGAAACCTCATACGCCGTTTTTTCGATCACGCTGCCATCCGGCATCTGCTTCTGATACGCGCGCGATTGCAGCCGCCCCGTCAGGGTGATCTTGTCGCCCACATCCAGCTTAGCGGCAAAACGCGCGCTCCGCCCCCACGTGATGCACGGAATATAGTCGCTCTTTCCGTATGCCCGGTTTACAGCCAGCATCATATCGGCAATCTCGCGCCCAAACGGCGTCGTTCGATACGCCGGGGCCTTGCAGAGCGTGCCGGTCAACTGGATTTGATTGGGATTCTCGTGCTCGTCGTTTTCAACGATCTTCTGGGCGAACGCCGTAATCAGCAGCCGCCCCGCGCCTTCGATGATTTTGTTGTAGGAGCGCACCTGTCCGTCAATGGCCAGCGTATCGCCGTCGGAGAGCATCGCGCCGTCGAGCAGCCGCTCGGAAAGCGTGACCGGCAGCAGATCCTGCGCGCCGGACAGACGCGGCACGCCCAGCGTCAGGTAATAAAATTTCTCGCCGAACGCTTCATGCCCCACCACGGGCGTCCCCACAACCTTACCGCTCAAATGCAGTGTGTTAATGACGTTTTCCATTGTACGTCCTCCTTATTGCTCAATCTTTCTTGATTCATTGCCTGTTGACGCCGAAGGCGGCGGCGTGGCCAAATGCTGTGTGCCCGCATGATCGATCCACGTTTCGCCCTCAAGCAGGAGTTCGGAAATCGGAATGACCCTGTAACCCGCCCGCTGATAGTATTCAAGAATCTGCGGCAGCGCTTGCAGGATATACTTGGAATCGTTATGGAAGAGCACGATGTCGCCGGGATTCACGTTCTTCGTGCATCGCCTGACCATGTCTTCGGCGCTGATGTTCTTCCAATCGAGCGAATCCACATTCCACTGGATACATTCATAGCCTTCTTCCCGGCTGATGCGTACCACTTCGTCGTTGTATTCGCCATACGGCGGTCTGAAAAGCGTGGTCGGCTTGCCCGTGATGGACTGCACCAAATCGCTGCACCGTTTCAGCTCCTCGCGAATCTGCGAATCGGAGAGCTTCGACATATGCGGGTGCGTGGCGGAATGGTTGCCCACCTCATGCCCTCTGGCTTGCAGCTCCGCCACCAGCTCGGGGTATTTTTCCGCCCAGAAGCCGACCAGAAAGAAATTGGTCTTCACCCCGTATTGATCCAGAATGTTCAAAATCCCCTCTGTATTGGCGTTTCCCCATGCGGCGTCAAAGCTGATGGAAAGCACTTTTTCCTCTGTATCGACGTTATACACCGGCAGCTCGCGCGTCGTCGTCGCCGCCATCAGCCCCGAGCCGTCGCTTCGCGTCACATAGACGGCCGTCAAAGCCGCCAGCGCAAAGATCATGGCCCAATGCCTCACGGAAAGCGAACCGAAGCGCTTTTTGTTCATCCGCATCGCCTCCACTTATCACCTCGAAGGTTTATATGTGGCGCGCTTTGCATTTAGAACTTCACTCATTAGACGGAGCAGACCGCCCGTTTCTTCCCTAATTTTTCTCTCAAAAGAAAGATTTCACATTTCCGCCGCATTTGATCGTTTCAGAGCAATATGATCTATCCGATTCGGATTGTTTGCGCGCTGCCCTTTGCCTTGCCGCGCGCCTATACAAAAGAGCTGCTTCTTCTTTTCAGAAAAAGCAGCCCGGAATCCTGTTTATACTAATTCGCAGTTAAAATGCTTAACAGAGCGCATCAGATTTTTTGTTCTGACGAAGCCAAGTGAAGTGAGGCGTACTGGAGGTACGTTGAACGGAACGAGGCAAAGTCAGAGCGAAAAAGATGGTGCGCGGATTAAGCCATTTTAACAAGAATTAGTATTAATTGTCGTTATTGGTCTCCGCGGTCAGTGCGGCGTATTCCACCACATCATCAAGCAGCACATTGATGAGCAGTTGCCCCTTGCTCGTGCGGCGTTCCACGGCAATTTCGTCCATGTTGAGCACCGTCACATGGCCGTGCCGCTGTTCCACACGCGCGCTCTTTGCGCCCGTGACATTGAGGCAGGCGGCAAGCTGTGTGCCGGTTTCGCCCGTCTTGTTCATCGGCAGGAGCTTCTGCCCCTTGCCTGCGCGGCCCTGCCGCTCCACATCGTCGCTGAGCATCCGCTTGCCGAAGCCGCGGTCGCTGAGCACCAGCAGCATATCGCCTGCCTTCGGAATTTCAAACCAGCGCACCTCGTCGTCCTTGCCCACGTCCATACCGCGAACGCCAGCCGTTGCGCGCCCCGTGCAGGAGACCGTGTCGAGCCTGAAGCGGAGCGCCGTACCCAAACGGGTAATCAGAATGATATCGTCCTTGTCGTCGGGACCCACCTGTACCATGCCGACCAGTTCGTCCTCGCCCTTGAGGTTGATCGCTGCGAAGCGCGCACGGCGGATTCCGTATTCGGCCGCCGTCGTGCGCTTGACCTGTCCGTTCCTGGTGATAAACAGGAAATCGCCCTTTTTCGCCATCTCCTCCGTCTTGACGCAGACCATGGCGACGGCATGCTCGTGATCGGCCAATCCGGCGATCAGTCCGGTCAGCAGGCTTCCGCGATCCCTGAGCTTCATCGTCTCCGGAATTTTGGAAACGTCCAGCATGAAGCAGTTTCCCTTGTTCGTAAAGAAGTAGAGCGTCTCGTCCGTCGCCGTCTGAATGGTTTCCACCACGTCGTCCTTTGCGCCGGGCTGCGCGAGGTATTTATCCACCATGCGTGGGCTCATGCGGCGCAGTTGCCCGTCGCGCAGGCGTAGAATCGCCGTGTCTTCCGCGGCGGGCTTGTTTTCCACGACCGGCAGCGTCGCGCTGTCGTCCTCGATCAGCTCGGTGCGGCGTTCGTCGCCGTATCGATCCCGAATCTCGGTCATTTCCTGACGAATCACGTCGTCCAGCTTCTTTTCGCTCTTCAAAATGCCCTCAAGCCGCGCGATGGTTTTGAGAATCGCGGCGTATTCCCTGCGAAGCGCCTCAATTTCCAGTCCGGTAAGGCGCTGAAGGCGCATATCCAGAATCGCCTGCGCCTGAATATCCGTCAGCCCAAACCGCGCAATCAGCTGCTCCTTGGCTTCCTTGGGGCTTTTGCTTTTGCGGATGAGCGCGATAACCTCATCCAGATGGTTGACCGCCACCATCAGACCGGCCAGAATATGCTCTCTGGCCTGCGCCTGTTCCAGCTCGTATTTCGTGCGGCGGGTCACCACGCGCTTCTGATGCTCAATATAATAGGTAAGCATCGCCTTGACGCCCATCTGAACCGGGCGGCCTTCCGCAATCGCCACCATGTTCACGCCGAAGGTGATCTGCAAATCGGAATATTTATAGAGCACCGACAGAATCGCCATCGGATCGACGTCCCGCTTCAGCTCGATCACCGCGCGCAGACCCGTGCGGTCGGATTCGTCGCGGATATCGTAAATGCCGCCGAGCTGAACCTTGCGTTCCTCGCTGAGCTTGAGAATTTTTTCCAGCATCGCCGCCTTGGGAATCTGATACGGCACCTCGGTGATGACGATCAGCTTGCGTCCCGCCGCGCCATCCTCGATGTGCACCTTGGCGCGCAGGGTCAGCTTGCCGCGCCCCGTTTCGTAGGCCGCGCGAATTTCGTCGTTTCGAATCAGCCTGCCGCCCGTCGGAAAATCCGGCGCGGGCAGAACATTCATAATCTCTTCCAGCGTCGCCTCCGGCTTGTCCATGACCAGAATCGCCGCGTCGACAGCCTCCTTGAGGTTGTGCGGCGGAATATTCGTCGCCAGACCGACCGCAATGCCGGATGCGCCGTTCACCAGCAGGTTCGGATATCGCGCAGGCAGCATATCCGGCTCCTTGAGCGTATCGTCAAAGTTGAAGCTGAACGGCACGGTGTCCTTGTCGATATCCCGCAGCATTTCCAGCGCGAGCGGCGCCATGCGCGCTTCGGTGTAACGCATCGCGGCCGCGCTGTCGCCGTCAATCGAGCCGAAATTGCCATGGCCGTCAACCAGCAGGGCGCGCATGCTGTATGGCTGCGCCATGCGCACCATCGCGTCGTAAACCGAGCTGTCGCCATGCGGATGGTATTTGCCCAGACAATCGCCGACAATGCGCGCGCATTTTTTGTGCGGTTTATCCGGCGTAACGCCCAGCTCGCTGAGCGTGAAGAGAATACGCCGCTGAACCGGCTTGAGGCCGTCCTCCACGCGCGGGAGCGCACGTTCCAGAATGACGTGCTCCGCATATGGGATCATCGAGATATGCATGACCTCTTCCATCGGGCGCTGGATGATCTCGTGATGCGGCGCAGTCCCCTTTGGCGGCTGACCGCCTTCCTTTTTGCGTGCCATTACTTTGCCTTCCCTTCTCGAGCCAGGAACGTATCCACCTTGTTGAAATCGGCATAGGTGGTGATATAGTCGCGCCGCGGCTCAACCTTGTCGCCCATCAGCAGCGTCACCAGCCGTTCGGCCTCGGCCACATCCTCCAGCGTCACCTGCATGAGCTGGCGGTTCTCCGGGTTCATCGTCGTTTCCCACAGCTGGGAGGGATCCATCTCGCCCAAGCCCTTGTAGCGCTGAATGGTGTAGCCCTTGCCCGCCTTCGCCGTGACGGAGGCCAGCTCCTTGTCGTCATATGCATAAACGATCTTGTCGCCCTTTGCAACGCGATACAGCGGCGGCATGCCGATGTACACATGGCCGTCCGTAATCAATTCGCGCATATAGCGATAGAAGAACGTCAGCAGGATCGCGCGGATGTGCGCGCCGTCCTGATCCGCATCGGAAAGGATGATGACCTTGTAATACTTGAGGCTCTTGATATCAAAATCCTCGCCGATGCCCGTACCCAGCGCCGTGATGATCGAGCGGAATTCCTCGTTGGCGAGCACTTGGTCGATGCGCTTTTTCTCCACGTTGAGCGGCTTTCCGCGAATCGGCAGAATCGCCTGAAAGCGGCGGTCGCGCCCCTGCTTGGCGCTGCCGCCTGCGGAATCGCCCTCGACGATAAACATTTCGTTCTCCTCGGCCTTTCTGCCCGTGCAGCTTGAGAGCTTGCCGACCAGCGGCGCGGCGTCCAGTTGGTTTTTCGCGCGGGCGACTTCCTTCGCCTTTCGCGCAGCCTCGCGAACCTTGCAGGCGCGCAGCGCTTTTTCGACAATCGCCTGCGCAACGTCCTGATTTTTGAGATTTTCGAGGTATTCCGTCATGCGGGCGTACACGAAGGCCTCCACCGCCGGGCGAACCTCCGTGTTGCCCAGCTTGCCCTTCGTCTGCCCCTCAAACTGCGGGTTGCGCACAAAGGTCGCCAGCACCGCCGTGATTCCTTCGCGGTAATCCTCGCCCATCAGGTTGTTGTCCTTTTCCTTGAGCGCGCCGACCTTACGGGCGTAGTCGTTCAGCGCGCGCGTAAATCCGGCCTTAAAGCCCATTTCATGCGTGCCGCCCTCGGCCGTCGGGATGTTGTTGACATAGGAAAAGATGTTCTCCGCGTAATCGTCGGTGTGCTGAATCGCCAGGCACACGCGCACGTCGTCCTGTATGCCGTCGAGCATCAGCACGTTTTCATACAGCGGCGTTTTGTCCCGGTTGATATAGCTCACGTAATCCGCCAGCCCGCCCTCGTACATGAAGACGGTTTTCTGCTTTTCCGGGTCTTTTTCCCGTTCATCGACAAACGTGATGGAAAGCCCCTTGTTCAGATATGCCAGCTCGCGCAGATGGCGGCGGACGGTTTCGGCATTGAATTTCGTTTCTTCAAAAACGGTGTCATCCGGCAGGAACGTCACGCGCGTGCCATGCTTGCGCGTCGCGCTGACGCGCTCCAGCGGGGTCACCGCGCGCCCGGAAGCAATTTTCTTTTCCGCCGGATCATAATTGCTTTCAAAGCGCATGCGGTAGTGGCCGCCGCCGGTGCAGCTATCCACGACGAGCCATTTGCTCAGCGCGTTGACGACCGATGCGCCGACGCCGTGCAGGCCGCCGGAATACGCATAATTCTGATGATCGAATTTGCCGCCCGCGTGCAGCCGGGTGTAGATCACCTCCACGCCCGTGATGCCCAATTCCGGGTGGATATCGACCGGAACGCCGCGGCCGTCGTCCTCCACGGAGGCGCTGCCGTCCTTGTGCAGCTCCACGGAGATGCTCCTGGCGTAGCCATTGGCCACCTCGTCAATCGCGTTGTCCACGATTTCCCAAAGCAGGTGGTGCAGACCGCGGGAGCCTGTCGAGCCGATGTACATACCCGGACGCATCCGAACCGCATCCAGCCCTTCAAGCACCTTGAGCATGCTGGCAGAATAGGTTTTCGCCATGAATAAAGCCCTCCTTATAATCGTACAACTCTATATTATACCTGATTTTTCCGTTTTTTGCAATGCCCCGCCTGAAACTTGCGCATTTCCGTTCAGGTTCGGACACTGTTTTTCGCGCCTTCAGGCATATGAAACGCCGTTTCGGCGCATCCTGTCTTTACTGAAATGAAGCGAGGAGGGATACTGTGTGTCTCTGGGCATGATTCTTCTGGTGGTGCTCGCGCTGCTGATTCTGTTCGGCGTTTTGCAGCGCGTTCTGGATCGAATGGCGCTCACCGACAGGCAGGCGCTGCTTCTGGTCGCGCTGATTTTTGTCGGCGGCTGGCTGCCGGATATCCGCTTGGGAATGGTTTCCATCAACATCGGCGGCGCGCTTGTGCCTTTAGGCGTTTGCGTCTATCTGTTTTTTCACGCCGGCACAGGCAGGGAGCGAATCCGCTGTCTGGTTGCGTCGGTGCTGACCGCCGCGGTGATTGACGTCATCAGCCTGCTGTTCCCAGCAGACCCCGTCGCCATGCCGTTTGATCCGATGGTGCTCTACGGTCTGTGCGGCGGCGTCATCGCGTGGCTGACGGGGCGCTCCCGGCGCAGCGCGTTTATCGCGGGCGTGCTCGGCATGATTCTTGCCGACACGGCAATCGGCGTGGTCAACTGGACGCGCGGCGTTCAGCAGGTTCTGTATCTGGGCGGTGCGGGCGCGCTGGACGCCGTCGTGCTTTCCGGCGTGACGGCGGTGATGCTCTGCGAGCTGTTCGGCGAAATCATGGAGCGCATGGCGCGCGGCAAGACAGACGGCAGCACGCTGCAGGGAGGTCAAAGCGCATGAAGGAAAAGCTCTCCCGCCTCGCGCTCTCCTTTGCGCTGGCGATTGCGTTATATGCCGCCTTTCTGCCGACGGCCTCCGCCGACGACGTCGCCGAATCGCTGCACGTCGCGGTAGATGGAACGGGCGCGTATCTGTTCTCCATCAGCGGCGAAATCAGCGAAGGCGACGAATACATCAGCGCCGACAACATTCTCTACCGCATCGCAACCGTGCAAAACGGAAACGCCATCGCGGAAAAAATCGGCGAGGAAGCCATGCCGGACGTTTCGTGGCTGGATGTGGGGCAGGCTCAACCCGTCTTCGCGCAGGAAAGCGCCGTGCCCGCCGCCAGCGCAAAAGCCGACGATTCCCGCAAGCTGATCGCCATGTATGTCACGCACAGCGACGAAAGCTACGTTCCCTCCGACGGAACGCAGAGCGTCAACGGGCAGGGCGGCATATACGACGTGGCGCGCGAATTCCGCGATGCGCTTCAGCAGCAGGGCATCGACGTGATTCTGGATGAATCCACCCACCTGCCCCACGATTCCGGCGCGTATCGGCGCAGCCGACAGACCGCCGAGCGGCTTTTGCAGAAAAGGCCGGACGCGATCATCGACGTCCATCGCGACGGCATCCCCGATCAGAGCGAATACGCATGCAGCATCGACGGTGAAAACGTGTCGCGGGTTCGGCTACTGGTCGGGCGCGGCAACCAGAACAGCTCGGTCAACCGGGAGTTCGCCAAACAGATGAAGGCCGTCGCCGATAAACAATACCCCGGATTGGTGAAGGATATTTTCATCGGCAAGGGCACGTATAATCAGGATCTCGCGCCGCATGCGATTCTGCTTGAATTTGGCACGCACACCATCAGCAAGGAGCGCGTGCTCAATTCGGCGGATATGATGGCCAAGGTCGTCTCCAACACGCTTTACGGCCCGCAGACCGGCAGCGCCAGCGCGGAAAAGAGCGAAAAGGGCGCATCCGGCGCGCAGAAACCGGCCGCGAAGGACGACGTTGGCGTTTCCGGCGGCGTCATCTTCCTGATTGTGGCCGTCGTGGTAGGCGTGCTGATCTTCGCGTTTGCGCAGACCGGCAGCGGCAAAGCCATGGGCGAAAAGCTCGGGCGAAACGTCAGCGAAATGACCGGCGGCCTGTTGGGCAAAAAGCCGAAGGACAAAAACGGATAACAAACGGTTTTACTGCGCGGCACGGCGGTTTTTCAGCCTGCCGCGCGTTTTTTTATGCAAATGCTTGACTTTGCCGCCGAAATCCATCATAATATGTTGGGTTATTTTGAAAAAGAAGGTGTTTCGTTTCCATGCCCCAGCGTATTGTTCGCGTTCACCCCGGTTCGCTTGCCGCGCGCAGCGGCATCCGGGAAGGGGAAACGCTCGTTTCCATCAACCGAACGCCGGTGCTCGATCTGGTCGATTATCAATATCTCACCGCACGTCCGTCGCTGGAAATGCTGCTGGAGGATAACGAAGGCCAGTCGCGCACGGTGCATATTCACAAGCTCGTCGAGGAGCCGCTCGGGCTGACGCTCGAATCCTCCCTGATGAGCTGCCCGAAGACCTGCGCGAACCACTGCATGTTCTGCTTTATCGAGCAAATGCCGCCGGGCATGCGTCCCAGCCTCTATGTGCGCGACGATGATTGGCGGCTTTCGCTGATGGCGGGCAATTTTGTGACGCTGACCAACCTGCCGCCGCAGGAAATGGATCGCATGATCGAGCGCCACGCCAGCCCGCTGTATATCTCGGTGCAGACGACCAACGGCGAATTGCGCAAAAAGATGCTGCACCACATCCATGCCGACCGCATCATGGAACATCTTCGCCGCTTTGCCGACCACGACATGAGCTTTCACTGTCAGGTCGTGCTCTGCCCCAGCATCAACGACGGGCCGGAGCTGGAACGAACCATGCACGATCTGGCGTCGCTCGCGCCGCACGCGCTGACGGTGGCGCTGGTGCCGGTCGGGCTGACCAAATACCGCGAACATCTGTATCCGCTTCGCCCCTATACGCAGGAGGAGGCCGAGCAGGTCATCCGGCAGGCGGAAGCGTTTCAAAAGGAGATGCTCGCCGCGCACGGTACGCGGTTCGTCTTCCCCTCCGACGAGTTTTATCAGATTGCGAAGCATCCGCTGCCCGATGTGGACAGCTATGAGGATTTTCCGCAGTTCGAAAACGGCGTCGGCCTGCTCTGCCGCCTGAAGGATGAATACGAAACGGCCGTCCGCCTCGATCCCGACGAAGGGCAGGCGGAAAAACGAAGGGTCATCATGGCCTGCGGCACATCTGTCGCGCCGTTTCTGCGGGAGCTGATAACAAGCCATCCCGTCAGCGGCGTCGATATCCGGATTAAACCCATCGTCAACTACTTCTTCGGCGAGACCGTGACCGTCTCCGGCCTGATTACCGGGCAGGATCTGGTCGCGCAGCTCAAAGGCGAGGAAGCAGATGAAATACTCATCACCGAAAGCATGCTTCGCCAGGGAGAGGAAATCTTTCTGGATGACATGACGCTTGAACAGGCGCAGCAGCAGCTCGGCATCCGCATCACCCCCGTCCCGGACGACGGCGCGGATTTGCTCTATGCCCTGCGCGGAACGGAGGAATAAGCATGGCCAAACCCCTTGTCGCGGTCGTCGGCCGCCCGAACGTGGGCAAATCGACCTTTTTTAACAAAATCGCGGGGCGGCGCATCTCGATCGTGGAGGATACCCCCGGCGTGACGCGCGACCGCATCTATGCGGATTGCGAATGGCTCAACCACAAATTCACCCTGATCGACACCGGAGGCATCGAGCCGCGCACGGACGATATCCTGCTCAAGCAGATGCGTCGTCAGGCTGAAATCGCCATCGACACCTGCGATGTGATTCTCTTTTTTACCGACGGCCGCACCGGCATGACCGCTGACGACGAAGACGTCGCCACCATGCTGCGCAAGAGCCGCAAGCCGGTCATTCTGGTAGTCAACAAGGTCGATTATCAGGGCGTGAACGACAACATCTACGATTTCTACGCGCTCGGTCTGGGCGATCCCTTCCCCATCTCCGCGACCAACATGCTCGGTCTGGGCGATTTGCTGGATGAAATGGTCAAGCATTTCCCGCAGGATGAGCAGACCGAGGGCGAAGAGGAGCACACCATTCAAATCGCCGTCGTCGGCCGCCCGAACGTGGGCAAATCCAGCCTCGTGAATCGGATTCTCGGGCAGGAGCGCTCCATGGTTTCCGGCATTGCGGGCACAACGCGCGACGCGATTGATACCGCGTTTGTTCGCGACGGCCAGCGCTACAACATCATCGACACGGCCGGTATTCGCCGCAAGCGCGCCATCGAGGAAGAATCCATCGAGCGTTACAGCATCGTGCGCGCGCTGGCCGCGGTGCGCCGCTGCGACGTGGCCCTGATCGTCATCAACGCCGAGGACGGCGTAACCGAACAGGATACGAAGGTCGCGGGCTATGTGCACGACGAGGGCAAGGCCGCCATCATCGTCGTCAACAAGTGGGACGCGCTGGAAAAAGACACCAACACGATGGAAGCCTTCCGCAAGAAGGTCATCGAGGATCTCAAATTCATGGATTATGCTCCGGTGCTCTTCATCTCCGCGCTGACCGGTCAGCGCGTGCCGAAGGTGCTGGAAAGCGTCCGCGAGGTCTACGGCCAGACCTCCCGCCGCATCACGACCGGACTGCTCAACGATATCCTGGCCGACGCAACCACCGCGCTCCAGCCGCCGTATATCAGCGGCCGCCGGCTCAAAATCTATTATGCCACGCAGCAGAGCGTCTGCCCGCCGACCTTTGTGCTCTTCGTCAACGACGAAAAGCTGATGCATTTCGCCTATCAGCGCTATCTGGAAAACCAGTTCCGCAAATCCTTCGGATTTGAGGGCACGCCGATTCGTTTCATCCTCCGCAACAAGAATCAAAAGGGAGATGACGTGAAATGAGCGTTTCTGTCAAGCTGATTCTGACGCTTGTGATCGGCTACCTGCTGGGCAGCATTTCCACGGGCGTCATCGTCTCCCGCGTGTTCGGCCACAAGGATATCCGCAGCGAAGGCAGCGGCAATTCCGGCACAACGAACATGCTCCGCGTCATGGGCAAAAAATACGCCCTGCTGACATTCGCGGGCGATTTGCTCAAGGGCATTGTCGCCGTGCTGATCGGCAAGGCGTGGCTGGGCACGCAGGCGGGCGAAATTGTCGGCGCGTTCGGCGCCATTCTGGGACACAATTTCCCGCTCTACTTCGGTTTCAAGGGCGGAAAGGGCATCGCGACAAGCTTCGGCTGTCTGCTGATCGTGTTCCCGGTGCAGACGCTGTGCGCCTTCGGCGTGTTCCTGCTGATCGTGGCGCTGACGCGCTATGTCTCCGCCGGTTCGCTGGGCGCGGCCGTCACGCTTCCGTTTTTCATCATGCTCACCACGCCCTGCAACCCGGTCATCTGGGGTTCGGTGATCGCCATCTGCCTGTTGGCGATTTGGCGGCATGCGCCGAACATCAAGCGCCTGATGAACCACACGGAAAGCAAAATCAGCCTGAGCAAAAAGAAATAGTCGCGCAATCAAACATCATCCAATCACAAAAGGAGCGGGTTCGCAAGACCCGCTCCTTTTTCCCTATATGGAATTGAATGGCGTGCGTTTTTTTATGTAGGTCAGGCCTCCGGCTCGCTTTCCTCCACGACGCGCCGCTTGGTCGGCAGGCAGATCACCTGCCCGCTGACAAAATCGCTGGGCAGCAGGTTAGGGTTCAGCCGCAGTAGCTGCTCAACATTCGTGCCGTTGCGCGCCGCGATTTCATCCAGCGTGTCGCCTTCCTGAAGGCGATAGACCGGGCCGCCGTTCTCGCAAAGCCCCCGATCCCCGCTCGGCGGCACACAGAGCACATCGCCGGGGCGCAGCGCCGTCAGCCGGATATCCTCGTTGTATTCGCGCAATGCCCTGAGCGACACGTTGGAGGACAGCATGACGTCCACAACGCTCTGCCCCGGCCGCACCGTATACGCGGAGGAACCGACCGGACAGGATCGCCCCTCTCCCACCGGCACGCACAGGATATCGCCCACCAGCAGATGACCCGCCGCGATATTCGGGTTGGCGTTCATCAGCGCGCGCACGCTCACGCCGAACTTTCGGGCGATCAGGTAGAAGCTGTCGCCGCGCTGAACCCGATAGGTTTCGCTGCCCGGCGGGCATGCGCCGGTGTCTCGCTCCATCGCCGTCTGATTGATCCATTCGTTTTCGGTCGTGGTCGCATTGATTTGATCCATAAAAGAACAGCCCCTTTCGACGTTCTGCTAAAAGCCTATGCGTCGAGGAGCTGTTTGTGCATGAAATCAGCCGAGAACCGTACCGTCCGGGTTAAAGAGCGGCAGTTTCTCCAGATAGATGATATCGCCGCGCTCCTGCGCGTCGCCTTCCGCGAGAATCGCCATGCGGCCGCAGATGTTGCCGCCAGCCTTCTCCACGAGCTTCTCCAGCGCGGTGAGGGACTCGCCGGTGGAGATCACGTCATCCACGATCAGGATGCGCTTGTCCTTCATCAGCGCGGCATCTTCGCCGTCGATATAGAGCTTCTGCACATGGTCGGTGGTGATGGAGCGAACCTCCACGCCGATCACGTCCTTCATATAGAGCTTCACACCCTTGCGCGCAAGCATCCACTTCTTGCAGCCGCACTGGCGCGCCATTTCATAAACCAGCGGAATACCCTTGCTCTCCGCCGTAATCAGATAATCAAACTCCGGCGCTTTCTTGAGCAGCTCCGTCGCGCAGGCCTCGGTCAGCTCGCAGTCGCCAAAGATGACGAACGCGCCGATGGAAAGCTTGTCGTTAAGCGGGCAAATGGGCAGATCGCGCTCACAGCCGGCGATTGTCATGTGATAATGCGTATTCATGGAGTCGAACCTTCTTTCTTGCCGCCGGAAAACCGAGGCAATAATCATCGTTTTTATTATACGCTGATTTCCTTTTTTGTCAATGAATGTGCCCGTCATTTTTCCTGTTTTTATGCCACAATTTTGCGTTTTTGTGTAAAAACGAAACAAAAACAAGATTTTTGTGCTTCGGCAGGGCTGAAAATCGAACGATTTTTACAAATACAATAAAATCATTCGCATATTATTTTCCTTTCATTTATCGGTAAAGCCGCCGCCTGACCGCCGCCCTGCAAGTTTTTCCGCTCTCTTTGGCTGAATCACGCATTTTTTTACAATATCCTGTCTGTTCCGCATGAATCCCCGTCATTTTTCCGCAGCCCGTCCCCGCCGCCTAATTGCCCGCGAAAAGGGCTAACGTTCACGCGGAAGATATTTTCTTTTTTTAAGCGCAATCGCCCTTGACGCTCCCCCTGTTTTCGTGATAAGATGGTTCTCGATAGCGAAAACTAAATATTGTGTTCAATCCAAAGGCCAGCATCTATATATTGTGGTTTCAGGTTTCAATCATACAAAGAGAGGAATGAGTGTGGGGATGTACATCATCAAAAAAGACGGCACGAAGGAGCCGTTTAACGTTCAAAAGGTCGTCGCCGCCGTCAATAAAAGCGCCGAGCGTGTGCTTTATACCTTCAAGCCCGACGAGCTGGATTTTATCTGCCGCTTCGTCACCGAGAAATGCGAAGCGCTGGGCGCGGACGGCATTATGATCGCGCAGATGCACAACATCGTCGAGGGCGCGTTGGACGCCATCAACCCGGCGGTCGCCAAATCGTATCGCGATTACCGCAACTATAAGACCGATTTCGTGCAGATGCTCGACACGGTCTATAAAAAATCGCAATCCATCATGTACATCGGCGACAAGGAGAATTCCAACGCCGACAGCGCGCTGGTTTCCACCCGCCGCAGCCTGATTTTCAACCAGCTCAACAAACAGCTCTATCAGAAATTCTTTTTAACGGTCGAAGAGCTTCAGGCGCAGCGCGACGGATATATCTACATTCACGATATGTCCGCCCGCCGCGACACGATGAATTGCTGCCTGTTTGACGTAGGCGCCGTGCTGCGCGGCGGGTTTGAAATGGGCAACCTGTGGTATAACGAGCCGAAAACGCTGAACGTCGCGTTCGACGTGATCGGCGATATCGTGCTCTCCGCCGCGAGCCAGCAATACGGTGGCTTCACTGTGTCCTGTGTCGACCAGCTTCTGGATAAATACGCTGAGGCCAGCTACATCATGTTCTATGATCGCTATCGTTCCCTCGGCCTCTCCGACGAGCGCGCGCAGGAAGAAGCGATGAAGGATATCGTCAACGACTTCGAGCAGGGCTTCCAGGGCTGGGAATACAAGTTCAACACGGTCGCTTCCAGCCGCGGCGATTATCCGTTTATCACCATGACGCTCGGCCTCGGCCAGACGCGCATGGCCAAGCTCGCCAGCAAGCTGTTCCTCAAGGTGCACGCGGGCGGTCAGGGCAAGAAAAACAACAAGAAGCCGGTGCTCTTCCCCAAGCTGGTTTTTCTCTACGACGAAAACCTGCACGGGCCGGGCAAGCCGCTTGAAGACGTCTTTGAAGCGGGCATCGAGTGCTCCTCCAAGACGATGTATCCCGATTGGCTGAGCCTGACGGGCGAGGGCTACGTCGCCTCGATGTACAAGCAATACGGCGCGGTCATCAGCCCGATGGGCTGCCGCGCGTTCCTCTCCCCGTGGTTTGAGCGCGGCGGCATGGAGCCCGCGGATGAAAACGACAAGCCTGTCTTTGTCGGCCGCTTCAACATCGGCGCGGTTTCGCTGCATCTGCCGCTGATTCTCGCCAAGGCGCGCAAGGAGAGCCGCGATTTCTACGAGGTGCTGGATTATTACCTCGAACTGATCCGCCGCCTGCACATCCGCACCTACGCCTATCTGGGCGAAATGCGCGCAAGCACCAACCCGCTGGCTTACTGCGAGGGCGGCTTCTACGGCGGCCATCTGGGGCTTTACGACAAGATCAAGCCGCTGCTCAAAACGGCGACGGCCTCTTTCGGCTACACCGCGCTCAACGAGCTTCAGGAGCTTTATAACGGCAAGAGCATCTACGAAGACGGTCAGTTCGCCCTCGAGGTGATGCAGTACATCAACGACAAGGTGAACCAGTTCAAGAAGGAAGACGGCAATCTCTACGCCATTTACGGTACGCCTGCAGAGAGCCTCTGCGGCCTGCAAATCGAGCAATTCCGAAAGCTGTACGGCATTGTGGAAAACGTGTCCGACCGGCCATACGTCTCCAATTCCTTCCACTGCCACGTCACCGAAGAGATCACGCCGATTGAAAAGCAGAACAGCGAAGCGCGTTTCTGGAACCTCTCCAACGGCGGAAAGATTCAATACGTCCGCTACCCCGTCAGCTACAACAAGGAAGCCATCCGCACGCTGGTGCGCCGCGCCATGAAGCTCGGCCTGTACGAAGGTGTCAACCTGTCGCTGGCTTACTGCGACGACTGCGGATATCAGCAGCTCGAGATGGACGTCTGCCCGAAGTGCGGCAGCACCAATCTGACGAAAATTGACCGCATGAACGGCTATCTCTCCTATTCCCGCGTCCATGGCGAAAGCCGTCTCAACGACGCGAAGATGGCCGAAATTGCGGAAAGAAAGAGTATGTGACATGAATTACCATAACATAACCGTGGATGATATGCTCAACGGCGACGGTCTGCGCACGGTGCTCTGGGTTTCCGGCTGCGCGCACCATTGCCGCGGCTGCCAGAATCCGCAAACATGGGATGCCTGCAGTGGGATTCCGTTTGACGACGCGGCGAAAAAGGAGCTTTTTTCCGACCTCTCGCGGGATTATATGAGCGGCGTGACATTTTCCGGCGGCGACCCGCTCTGCCCCGGCAACCGCGAAACCGTCGGGCAGTTGATTGCCGAAATTCACGAGCGTTTCCCTGAAAAAACGATATGGCTCTACACCGGGGATCTGTTTGAGAGCTTCCGCGACACGCTCAGCTTCCTTCCGATGATCGACGTGATTGTGGACGGCCCCTATGTCGAGGCGCTTCGCGACGTCAATCTGCGTTGGAAGGGCAGCAAAAACCAGCGCGTCATCGACGTTAAAAAGACGCTCGCCAGCGGAGAAATCGTCCTGTGGGCAAAAAATTAACCGATACAAAAGGAGTTTTTTATGGTTCGTGTCGCACGTTTTGAAAAGGTTTCCCTTCGCCGCTTTGTCGCGGATTGGGTCGCGACGTTTCCTCAGCAGACCGTTGAACAGGCCGTCGCCGCATATGAGCGCATCCGCCTGCCGGAGCGCGCGACAAGCGGTTCCGCTGGGTATGACCTCTTTGCGCCGGTCGGTTTTGAACTCGGCGCGGGCGAAGGCATCAAAATTCCGACGGGGCTTCGGGTGCTGATTGAAGAAGGCTGGGTGCTGACAATCTATCCGCGCAGCGGTCTGGGCTTCAAATATCGCTTCCAGCTGGATAATTCCGTCGGCGTCATCGACAGCGATTACGCCCGTTCGGATAACGAGGGGCACATCTTTATGCGCATGACCAACGACAGCCGCGAGGGCAAGACGCTGATCGTCCCCTCCGGCACGGCGTTTGCGCAGGGCATCTTCCTGCCGTTCGGCATCACGGTAGATGACCATGCGCAGGGCGTTCGCAACGGCGGCCTCGGCTCAACCACCGGCCATTAAACGCTTGGAGGCGCGTCCCGCGCCTCTTTTTCTCTTTGCCTTGAAGGAGGAACAGCCACCATGTCGTTTTCCAAGCCCTGTTATCCCGAGGATCGGGCGGCGCGCTATGAGCTGATTCTGGCTCAGGCCGTGTCCCTGCTGGATGAAACCCTCAACCCCATCGCCAATCTGGCGAACATGGCCGCGCTTCTGGCCGACGCTTTGCCGCGGATCAACTGGTGCGGCTTTTATCTGCTGGACGGCGGCATGCTGACACTCGGTCCCTTCTGCGGCCTGCCCGCCTGCACAAAGATTCCGCTGGGGCGCGGCGTATGCGGCACGGCCGCCCGGAAAGACGAGGTTCAGCGCGTCGCCGATGTGCACGCCTTTCCCGGCCATATCGCCTGCGACAGCGCATCCCGAAGCGAGATCGTCATCCCGCTTCACCATCAGGGGCGCGTCATCGGCGTTCTGGATATCGACAGTCCTGATCCCGCGCGCTTTGACGAGTTGGACGAGCGATATCTGGTTCAGCTCGCGGCGCATATACAAACCGTCTGCCGGTTTGAGCATACAGCCTACTCCCTGTAATAAGCGGGTTGAGGCAACCTCGCCGTCAAACATATCCACACCGGCGATTATTCGCATTTTCACACATTCAAAGAAGAAACCGACGGTCGGTTTGTACGCCTGCCGTCGGTTTCTTCTTTTTATTAGATTGTCCCCTTGGCCGCCAATACGCGGTCGATCATCGCTGCAACTCCGCAATCGTCGTTGCTCGCCGTCTGATATCGACACGCAGCTTTCACCTCGTCACTCGCATTCGCCATCGCGACGCTGTGCTCCGCATATTCCAGCATGCTCAGGTCGTTCTCCGCGTCGCCCATCGCCATGACCTGTTCCCGCTCAAGGCCGAGGTACTGCGCCAGATACGCCAGCGCCGTCCCCTTTCCCGCGTTCTCCGGCGTAATTTCGATATTGCCCGGCGCAGACTTGGTCATCTGCAAATGCGGCAGCGCCGCGCGAACGGCCGCGCGCGCCGCCTGAATATTCGCGTTGTCCGCCGCGCCGTCGCAGCCGTCTTCCGCCAGATACAGCTTCATAATGCCGCGCTCTGCCGCCGCGTACATCGCTTCTTCGCCATAGCAGACATCAACCAGCGCGCGCTTTGCGACATGATAATGCTGTCCCGGCGCAAAGGCGATTGTCGTCACCCGTCCGTCCTCAAAGCCGTTCATCATAATGTGATACGGCATCAGAAGGTCAATCGCGCGTTTGGCGTCCTCCGGCTCAAGCGAGCGCCTGTAAAGAATACGCCCCTCCGGAAGCGGTGCGTCGCTGATTCGCGTGCCGTTGCAGGCAATCAACATGCAGGGCAGCTTCAGCCGCTTCACAAAATCGCTTGCATCCTCGATCATGCGCCCCGTGCAGATGCAGACGTGAATCCCCGCCGCATCCGCTCTGCGAATGGCGTCTATGTTTCGCTGCGGAACGGTCTGATGGTCACTGAGCAGCAGCGTTCCATCCATATCCAGCGCAATCAGCCGCACTCGTTTCATGTGTTTCCCTCCTCGGCATCAAAACGGACAATCCACCGAAAACGCCTTGCCGTCCAAATAAGCCAGCGCGCCGCCCGCGTGAAAAACAAGCCGCGTCGCCCAGAGCTGCTGACGGCGAAGCCCCAGCCTGCGATTCAGCGCGCGGTCGCCGTATTTGTCGTCGCCCAGAATCGGATGGCCGATGTGCGCCAGATGCGCGCGAATCTGATGCGTGCGCCCTGTCATCAGCTCAACCTCAAGCCGCGCATATTCCCCCGGCTCCAGCACCCGATAGCCGGTGATAATTTCAAGCGCCCCTCTGGCCGGATAATCCGTCACCGCAACGCGGGAAAGCTGCGCGTCTTTCCGCAGATACGCATGCATGACCGCTTCCCGTTTGGCCGGGCAGCCCTTGGTTCGGCAGGTATAAAATTTTTCCATCGTTCGCTGTTCAAACGCTTCTCGAGCCGCCTCATAGGCCGCGTCGTCCTTGGTCAGCAGAATCAGACCGCCGGTCTGTACATCCAGCCGATGGCAAAGCCGAATCCGGTCTGTTTTTTCGCCCTGTCGCTGCTTCTCCGCCATCACGCGGGTCAGCACGCTGTCCCCGGCAAGTGGATTTTCCTCATTCTGCGTCTGAATCCCCTGCGGCTTATTGACGAGAATGATATGCTCGTCCTCAAAAACAATCGGCAGGGCGGGCTTGCTCTGCCCCTGCGAGGCGACGACTTCCTTCGGCCAATAGACGCGAATCTGCTGTCCTTCCCGCACCCGCACGTCGCCCGATACCCGAACGCCGTCCACGCGCACGTCTCGGTTCTTCATCGCCTGCCTGACGGCCCACTGCGGCACATCGGCCACCTGCAAGAGCAGGCGCGAAAGCATCATTCCGTCTTTTTCGGGCGTTACGTCGAATTGCATATGGATTCTCCTCTTTGGTTATTGCAGCGTCTCGCTGCCTGCGGATATGACCCATTTGGGCGTTTGAAAATACAAATCGGAAAGCGCGGCGCGCATCGCGTCGGAAACGTAGATGATCAGCGCCGTCTGCAAAACATCTTCCAGCGCGTCGAGCGGCGCCCCCTGCTTGCACAAAAGGCGCAGCGTTGTGGCGACGTCCTCCGCGCGCTGACCGTCGCGGAGCGCCCCCGCAATCGCGCGTTCCATCTCCCGTTGCAGCGGTATTTCCTCCGGGAGGATATCCGTGCACCGCGCCGAGCCCGTCGGCGTCATCAGCAGGCCGCCTGCACGGCGCTTTCTCCGCATCACGCTCTGCGGTTCAGCCAGCGCCGGATGAATGAGCATCACACCGCCGCTGTAATCCATGCAGTCATAGCTCGCCCACAGATAGCGGCGCGCCAGATGCATGCGAACCTCGTCCCGCTCGTCGCCGCCCAGAACCTCGCGCAGAATCATTTTCTGCGGCTGTCGGTCGTCCATCGCGCCGACGCGGTACAGCGTCCCTGTCAGATATTCGTGAAAACAGCTCAGCCGCGCCCGAACGCGCTCATGCTCCTCTCTGGCAAACGCGCGCGCGACGGGCTGGCGAATCGCTTTTTCCAGCTCCAGATAGGGTTTGTCGGAAATCAGCCCGATGTTCGCCCACAATCTGAGCGACAAAGCGCGCGCCGCTTCCAGCTCCGCCGCGTCCTCGATTTGCGCCGTCCCGCCCAGAATGATCGCCCGCTCCACCAGCTCGTGCTCCTCGTTTGAGAGGCAATCTGCCTGCGCGTCGATGGTTTCCAGCACCTGCTTCCACACCTGCGTCAGTTGCTGGTGGTACATCGGCCTGCGCTTGACCTCCTGCCAGCTCTGCTCCAGCCTGCGCGCCAGCGCGCCGGGGGGCAGCGTTTCCAAGCGATTGGCGTCAAGCGGCTCCATCTGGCGGATGCTCTGCTCAAAACGCCGTTTCCGCATGGCCTCCACGGTCTTATCCGGCCAGCCGCCCGGAAATACTTCTTCCTGCCTGAACATTTGTCGATCCCTCCGCGATTGTTTTCGTTTTCTCCGCATGACAATGGCACCCGTGATTTGCATGGGTGCCATTTATCATCCGTTTATCTTTCGGAATCGGACAAAGTTCGTCCTTTATCGCTCGTTTTTAAGAAATCTTGACGACCCAGCCGAACGGATCTTCACGCTCGCCATACTGAATTCCCGTCAGCGTATCATAGAAATCCTGCGTCAGCTTGCCGATCTGGCCGCCGGAAATGGAAATCTCGCGATCCTTCCAAGCAAGGCGACCCACCGGAGAGACGACAGCCGCCGTGCCGGAGCCGAACGCCTCTTCCAACGTGCCGTTATCCGCCGCGTCAAAGACGTCCTGCACCGTAATGCGGCGCTCGTCCACGGGGATTCCCTTGTGCTTGGCCAGCTTGATGATGGAGTCGCGGGTGATGCCGCCGAGAATAGAACCGAGCAGCGGCGGCGTAACCAGCGCGTCCTTGAACTTGAAGAACATGTTCATCGAACCGACTTCCTCAATGTACTTATTCTCCTTGCCATCCAGCCAGAGCACCTGCTCATAGCCCTTTTTCTCCGCGATGTCGCCTGCAAGGATCGACGCGGCGTAGTTGCCGCCGGTCTTGGTGAAGCCCACGCCGCCCTTGACCGCGCGAACCAGCTCCGGCTCGACGTAGATGCCGACCGGGGCGAGCCCCTTGGCGTAATACGCGCCGGACGGAGAGCAGATGATGAAGAAGCGATAAGTGTGAGAGGCGTGAACGCCCAGCATCACATCCGTCGAGATCATCGTCGGGCGGATATACAGCGAAGTGCCCGGCGCGCTCGGCACCCAATCCGCATCGACCTTCAGCAGCGCGGTCAGACCCGCCAGCGCCTCCTCCACGTCGATCTTCGGCATGCCCATGCGCTCGGCAGAGCGGTTCATGCGCTCAAAGTTGTCGCGCGGACGGAAGAGATTCAAACCGCCGTCCTTGCGGCGATAGCACTTCATGCCCTCAAAGATTTCCTGCGCATAGTGGAACACGGTGCAGGCCGGATCCATCACAAACGGGCCATAGGGCACCACGCGGGCGTCATGCCAGCCGCGTCCTTTTTCGTAATCCATGATGAACATATGATCGGTAAAGATCTTGCCAAAGCCGAGTTTGGATTCATCCTCCGGCTTTTTTTTCGGATTGGTTGTGAGCGTCACAGGAATGTCGTACATGGTCGTATCCTCCATCAAAGTTCGGTTTGCCGCGAACTCTGGGGCAAAAATGCCTCGAATCGTAGTGGTTCTATTGTATCGCCACATGTACATAATGTCAAGCGCTTCCGTTGTCGAATCCTGCGGAAATGCGCTCTTTTTTGCAGGAAATCGGCGAAATCTTCTCACCTTTTCCGCCATAATCGTGCAAAACTAGAATGTTTCGTCAGTTATGATACGATTTCGCGCGAATGGCCGGAAATCAAAAAAGAGCGCTTCCGCGCCCCTTTTGAAACTTTGTTTACTCCAGATAGTCCTTGAGCTTCTTGCTCCGGCTCGGATGGCGGAGCTTGCGCAGCGCCTTGGCCTCGATCTGACGGATGCGTTCGCGCGTCACGTTGAACTCCTGTCCGACCTCTTCGAGGGTGCGCTGGCGGCCGTCCTCCAGGCCGAAACGCAGGGAGAGCACCTTCTTTTCGCGCGGGGTGAGCGTATCGAGCACGCCCATGAGCTGTTCCTTCATCAGCGTGAAGGAAGCGGCCTCCGCGGGCGGCGGCGCGTCGTCATCCTGAATAAAGTCGCCGAGGTGCGAATCCTCTTCCTCGCCGATCGGCGTTTCGAGCGACACCGGCTCCTGCGCAATCTTGATGATTTCGCGCACCTTTTCAACGCTGATGCCCATCGCTTCCGCGACCTCCTCCGGCTGCGGTTCGCGCCCCTTCTCCTGAAGCAGCTGGCGGCTGACGCGAATCAGCTTGTTGATGGTTTCAACCATGTGCACCGGGATGCGGATCGTGCGCGCCTGATCGGCAATCGCGCGGGTGATGGCCTGACGAATCCACCACGTCGCATAGGTCGAGAATTTGAAGCCCTTTGTATAGTTGAACTTCTCAACCGCCTTGATCAGGCCGAGGTTGCCCTCCTGAATCAAATCGAGGAAGAGCATGCCGCGGCCGACATAGCGCTTGGCGATGGAGACGACCAGACGCAGATTCGCCTCGGCGAGCTTCTTTTTCGCCGCCTCCGCCACCTCGCCGCCCATTTCCATCTGCTTGGCGATTTCGATTTCTTCTTCCGCCGTCAGCAGCGGCACCTTGCCGATTTCCTTGAGGTACATGCGCACGGGGTCGTCAATGCTGATGCCTTCCGGAACGGAGATGTCCATGTCCGTGCCCGTCACATCGGCGGGCAGCACGGCGGTCTCGTCCTCGGTCGCGTTAATGACGTTGATCCCTTCGGATTCCAGCGTTTCAAACACCGCGTCAATCGCGTCCGCATCAATATCCAAATCGCTGAGCTTGTTCATCACGTCCTGATAGGTCAGCGTTTTCTTTTCGTTGCGCGCAAGGTCGAGGATTTCCTTCACCTTTTGCTGTGCCTGTTCCTTGTTCAATGCCACTAACGATCATTCCCTTCTCCCGGTCTTGTTTTCCTGAGCCAGTAATTCCTGTATTTTGATCAGCGTACCGCGCTTTTCCTCGCCCTGCTGTGTGCTCATTTTTTCTTTAAGCGCCTTGATCTCGTTTTCCTTCCGCTTCTTTTCCAGCACACGCAGATAATCTGCAACCATGCGCAGTTCCTGTTCGCCTGCACCGCTTTCGCTTGAGAGCAGCTTCGCCGTCCGGCTCCGCTCCTCCTCGTCGTCCATTTCTTCCAGAATGGCCGCCGGGGTCAGGCCGTCCAGCAGCTTCTGCGCCAGCGCCCGCCTCTGCGGCGAAATAAAGTCATCCGCCGAGATCGTTCCCGGCTCAATGCCGCCCTCCGCCAGCAGGACGAGCAGCCCCTTTTCGGCAGCGGCGGTTTCGGTGTCCACGCCGTCGTTTTTCTCTTCGAGCGGCCGCGCGGCATGGCGGAACATCGGCCGTTTGTTTTCCTCGATCAGCTCCGTCCGCCCAATCTGAGCCAGCAGAACCTCCCGCGTAAAGCCCGTTGAGACCATCAACTGCTTGACGTAATTTTCAAGCTCGACCGGCTCCTTCACCTTCGCCAGATACTTGGCGCAGGCGATTGCGTAAGCCGTCCGCCCTTCCTCCGTGGATAGATCGTGATTGGCCGCCTCCTGCTTCATGCGATAAGCGGTCGCATCCGTCGGTCTGAGCTGTTCGACGCTCTGCGGGCCGTAGGTTTTGATGTATTCGTCGGGATCCATGCCGCCCGGAAAATCCAGCACGCGAGCCGGAACGCCTTCTTCCTCGAAGATATCCAGCGCACGCAGAATGGCGTGCTGCCCGGCCGCGTCGCCGTCGTAGGAAACCCAGATTTCCGGCGCATAGCGCTTGAGCAGCCTCGCCTGTTCGAGCGTGAGCGCCGTGCCGAGCGTCGCGCAGACGCCGGGCACCCCCGCCTGTACCAGCGCGATCACGTCCATGTAACCCTCCGTGAGGATCACGCGCTTGAGCCCGCGCTGCTTTTTGAGCAGATTGGCGGCAAACACGCCGAGCCTCTTGTTGAATATCGGCGTATCGCCCGTGTTCAGGTATTTGGGCTTCACATCGCCCAGCGCGCGCCCGCCGAAGCCGAGCACACGCCCCTGCGCGTCGATGATGGGAAAGATGGCGCGCTGCCGGAACATATCATACACGCGGCCTTCCCGCCGCACGGAGATTCCCGCGCTCACCAGCTCGTCGTCCGTAAACCCAAGTTCGCGCATCGCCCGCGTCGCGCCATCGCTCTGCGGCGGCGTTGCGCCAAGGCCGAAGACGCGGATGGTGCTGTCGCTCAGCTCCCGCCCGTGCAGATATTCCAGAATCTGCGCGCTTTCCTTTTTCCAGAGCTGTGCGTGAAAAAAGCGCGCGCACTGACGGTTCGCCTCGTAAAGCCGCTCCTTGCGTGATTTGCTTTCCGCGTCCTCCCTGCTGTGCGTAAGCTCCGGCACCTCCATGTGCACCTGCTCGGCCAGCAGCTTGACCGCTTCCATAAAATCCAAATGTTCCATTTCCATCACAAACGTGATGGCGCTTCCACCCGCATGGCAGCCGAAGCAATAATACATCTGCCGCTGCGGATTCACGGAAAAGGACGGCGTTTTTTCCCCGTGGAACGGACAAAGCCCCCAATAGCGGCCGCCTTTGGGATTCAGCTGCACATATCGTGAAACCACCTGCACGATATCCGCCCGGTCGCGAAGCTCATCAAGCCATGCCTGAGGCAGCCTTCCGGCCATCGTCCTTCACCGTCCTACTCTTTTTCGCCGTTTTCTTGCTCATTCCTGCATCCTTCATGCATTTTTTTGTGGATTGATGCGTATATTCATCCAATTCCGTCAAAAGTCGGCATAATAAATCGCTTGGGGCGGGGTTTTCTGCCCCGTTCGCATCCCGAAAAGGCCGAAAAGCATTTTCCGCCCTCTTTAATCCTTTTCCCTGTCGTTTCACGCGCTGAAACGACATAAAGCATTATTCGACACAAACTCGCAAAAACCTATCAGCCGGGTAAAAATTCCTGCAAAAAAGGCGGGCTGAGCCCGCCTTCACCTCCGCCAAACCCCGCAAAGCGCCAAATTCCGGCTCTCGCGGGCTATTCTTCTTCCGCCGCCCAGCGCATACTGCGCTTCACGGCGCGGTGCCAGAGCGTCATGGTCTTTTCCCGCTCCTGCTCCGTCATCTGCGGCGTCAGGCTCAAATCCATCTGCCAAACGCGCCGGATTTCATCCATGTCCTTCCAAACGCCGACAGCCAGTCCGGCCAGCAGCGCCGCGCCGAGCGCCGTCGTTTCAATCACCGCCGGGCGGATCACCTTGCAGCCCAGCACATCCGCCTGAAACTGCATCAGAAACTGGTTCGCGCTCGCGCCGCCGTCCACGCGGAGTTCCGACGGCTTGCGCCCGCAGTCGGAAGCCATCGCGCTGACCAGATCGGCCGATTGATACGCGATGGATTCCAGCGCCGCGCGAACAACATGCGCACGTCCCGTCCCCCGCGTAAGCCCGATGATCGTGCCCCGGCTGTACATATCCCAATACGGCGCGCCGAGCCCCGTGAAGGTCGGCACCATGTACACGCCGCCGTTATCGGGCAGGGAGCGCGCGATGGTCTCCGTTTCGGAAGCGCGCTCGATGATCTTCATCTCGTCCCGCAGCCACTGAATCGCCGCGCCGGCAACGAATACGCTTCCTTCCAGCGCGTAGGTGCATGTTCCGTTCAGCCGCCACGCAATCGTCGAAACCAGCCCGTTCTGGCTGACGGCAGGCTGATCGCCCGTGTTCATCAGCAGAAAGCAGCCTGTTCCGTATGTGTTTTTCATCATACCCGGCTCAAAGCAGCCCTGACCGAAGAGCGCGCTGTGCTGGTCGCCGCAGAGCGCCGCAACAGGGATGGATCGTCCGAGGATGGACGGATCGAGCATGCCGATCACGCCCGATGTATCCGTCACGCGCGGCAGCACGGCGCGGGGAATGTTCAGCGCGTCGAGCAGCGTGTCGTCCCAATCGTTCTTGCGGATGTCAAAGAGCATCGTCCGGCTCGCGTTGGTCGCGTCCGTCACATGCGGCCGCCCGCTGACGAGGTTCCACGCCAGAAAGCTGTCCACCGTGCCGAAGCAGATTTCCCCGCGCTCGGCGCGCTCGTGCAACCCAAGCCGATCCAGCAGCCAGCTCAGCTTGCTTCCGGAAAAATAAGCGTCCGGCACGAGCCCCGTCACGGATTTGATGTGCTTTTCAAGTCCTTCCTCGCAGAGTCGGGCGACAATCGGCGCGGTTCTGCGGCATTGCCAGACAATCGCGTTGTGCAGCGGCCTGCCGGTTTTCCGATCCCAGAGCAGCGTGGTCTCGCGCTGGTTGGTGATGCCGATTGCCGCGATGCTGTCCAGCGGAACGCCGGAAATGCGGACGACCTCGCGCAGCGCGTCAACCTGCGTATTGAGGATCGCCGCCGGGTCGTGCTCCACCCAGCCGGGCTGCGGATAAATCTGCTCAAATTCATAGCTCTTCATGGCGACGATCCGCGCGCTTTCGTCGAACAAAACGGCGCGGGAGCTGGTCGTCCCCTGATCGAGCGCAATCACATAGGTATGCATGGCGCAAAGCCTCCCGTTTTTTCGTATAAAACGCGCCGCCGCAGGTCATCCCCGCGGCGGCGCAGGCCTTCCGTTTCTTACTTCAGTTCAACAAAATACAGCATGCCGCCCGTCGTGCCGATGACAATCTCATTGCCGTAAGCCGCCGGGGAAGCCTGAATCGCGCTGCCCAGATTGAGCGTGCTGAGGGTCGTTCCGCTAAAACCGTCCATCAGGCGCAGCGTGCCGCCGTCGTCGCCCATAACGATGTAGCTCTTGCCGTCGCGCTGATACAGCCCAATCGGGGAAGACTTGGAATCCACATCCAGCGGCTGATTCCATACTTCCTCGCCGGTCGTCTTATCCAGCGCATACACGACCGCGCAGATGCTCTTGTCATCCAGCTCGACGTGGTTCACGTTGAAGATGATCAGGTCGTTGATTTCACCCTCGCCGACGAGCGGAGAGGCCATCACGCCCGCGTAGGAACCGGCCTTCGCCTCCTTGCTGGCATACTTGCCCTTGATCGCGCTCTGGCATTCCCAAACAACGTCGCCGGTCAGCGCGTCAATCTTCAGCAGGCGAATCTGCGCGCTGCGCCCCGTCTTGCCCAGTGCCGTGCCGGTGTACAGGTATACGCCGCCGTCTTCTTCCGTTTCCAGCGCTGGCGTGCACATCATGCTCTCGCCCAAATCAATGGCCCAAACCGCCTGCATCGTGTTCATGTCCACGCACTGGAGGATGCCCGTGTCGTCGCCATAGTACGCATAATCGCCGTAGCTGGCCACGCCGCCGGTGATCCCCTGCTTGAAATCTCTGACGCTGCCGGTATAGCCGTATGCGGTCTTCACCGGGTTGACGGAGATCGTCGCATTGTTCAGATCGAACGAGGTATTCATCGCCAGCGTGTAGAGCAGACCGTTCTTGGCGGTGTACACCAGCGTATCCGAGCCGCTTTCCACGATGGAAGACGGCGCGACGGCGTCTTCCTTGCCCAGCGCGGCCTCGTCCTTGCTGGTTTCAAAGTCGATCATCTTCTGATTGATCAGGTTGTAAATGCGCATGCCGATAATGCCGGTGTAGGCGGAAGTCGCCTCCGCATTCTGGCCGACATACAGCAGCGGATAACCGTAGGGATTGACGCTGGCCGTCACGCCGACCGGCAGACCAATCTCAATCGCCGGGCGGGAATACGCCTTCGTGTCCAAATCGTAGAAGTAAATCTTGCCGTCGTCGGAGGGAACAATGACCTCCTTCATCGCCGTCGTGTTCTTCGACTCATCCGTGATGTTCATCATCTCGCGGATGTTCTTGTACCACTTGACGATCAGCGGCTGGCTGCCGAAGCCAAAGCCGGTGTATGTGTTATCCAATCTGGAGGTGCGCATGCCGCGGACGACGGAAAGCTGCTCCTCCGTGACCTCGACCGTGCCGTATGCCGCATTCTGGCGAAGCGGGCCGCCGCGGAAGGTCAGCACACCGCCCTGCGCGCTGTACTTGTTCGGGTCGCCCATGCTGACGGTTTCGCTGCTGGCATAGGTATCGACCTTCTGCCCGCCGGAAACGACAAAGCTGCTCTTGAGCACATTCTCCGGCAGAGCGTTTTCCGATGCGGACGCCTTTTCGGCTCGATAGGGAACCGGGGTGGGCGTCGGAGTCGGCGTAGGCGTCGGAGATGCGGTCGGCGTCGCCGTGGGCGTGGCCGTCGGGGTGGCCGTCGGCGTTGCGGTCGGCTCAATCGTCGGCGTTATGGTCGGCTCGGCCGTGGCCATGATGCCGATTCTGGTGAGAATGTCGTCCTTCTGCGCCGGGAATACAATCCAGCCCAGCACAAACACAACGATAACGATCAGCAGCAAAATGATGATGCCGATCAGGCATCCCGTTTTGTCGCCCTTCCCGTGCTTCTTTCCACCCTTTTTGTGGCGCGGCTCGTCGTCAAAATCATCGTATTCATCTTCCCAGACCTGACGCTGCACGCTGCTCTGCGCGGGCTTGCGTACCTCGCTGCGGGGCTGGCGCGCCTCTTCCCGAGGCTTCGCCTCCTCCGGCTGGAAGGAATCCGTATAATCCTCGCTGATTACCGTTCTTTGCACGTCGGCGCGTCTGCGTCTTCTGGGCGCAGGCGTTCCGTTCTTCTGTTCGTCCAATTCATACACCTCATTTCAGGCAATCTTCGGTTAGGGATATTATACATGATGTTCCTCTTTTTCTCAATCCCATTTTATCGAAAAGGTGGAAATGCTGCCACTTTTTCCGCGTAACGCCTGCCTTTTACGGGCATAGAATGAAGAAAGAAATAAAGAAAGGGGCTTGATTGCATGATTTCCCCGTATGCGCTTCTAAACGCCAGCCGTCCGAAATCCCCCGCGTCCGTCGTCACGGCCTACGATCTTTTCAGCGCGGTTCAAAGCCGTGCCGATGCGCCGGTTCAGCCGGCCGTTCCCGCCCCGGCGCCCGAACCCGCTCCGCCCGTCCTTCCGCCCCGGCTGCAAGGCGGCCGAACGCACTACATCCGCGAAATCGGTCTGCGGCACAGCAGCGCGGCGAATCGAACGGTTTTCAGTGCGCCACCCCTTGACTGACCTTCCATGCGCCGTTTACATACCTCGCTCCCGGCATGCAGGGCGGCGGCGGCCATCTGCGCTCCGCCGCCTCGATTGTATCTCCTTCGGTTTGGCGGCGCGCGTGCGTCCGCGCATCCTCTCCGCGCGCATCCTTTCTTTTTCCTTCCGGCCTTTGGGCGGACTGGCACGCTTCTTCGGCGCGTTCAAACGCTCGGCGCGCCGCCTCGCCCGTATCCATCAGCAGCCGCCCGCCCGAACATACATACGCGCCCAGCAGGCGGCTTCCGGCGGCCGGATATGTCCGCTCCAGCCCGTCAAGCATGCCTTCGAGCGTCTGCGTTTGATCCGCATAAATGACCGCCATTTTCGCCGTTCCCTTTTCGTTCGGCAGGCGCACACGCACCTCTTTGTCCCTCGCCATGACGTAGCCGCACGCCTCCCCGTTCCGCCGTTTCAGCACATAGCTCTCTTTCACCGTCGGACACCTCCCGGCCACAAACTATGCGCTTTTGCCGCTTGCCTTGCTCGTCGTTTGGGGGTATAATAAAAAAACAATACCCTTCAAAACGATTGACGGAGGCTCTCTGTGCGAAAACATTTCTTGCTCCTCTTTTTGCTTTGTCTATTTATGGCCTTCGGCGCGCTCGCAGACACGGGAACGGCTATCTGCATGGAAAAATTCATGCAAAATGCCAACGCGGACGGCACGCCGAAAATTCTATATACCGGCGTCGCCAAGATCTCCATGAGCATGCGCAGTCAGGCCGATAAGGACAGCGCCTCGCTCGGTCTGCTCAAAGAAGGCGAAACCGTCCAGATTTTCGGCTACGATCAGGAGTGGCTCTTCTGCTGGCGCAGCGACGTGGGTATTTACTATGTCGGTCGGCATAATGTAGACGATATTCTCCCCGTGTCGGACGACGTCGCCCCCTACGGCGTTATTCGAAACAGCTATTTGGCCGTTACCGCGGTGGAAACCGCCCTGTACGCCGCGCCGGACGCAGATTCCGAGCAGCTCGTCACCCTCGCGGCGGATTCCCGCCTGAGCATCTGGCAGATTGAGGACGGCTGGGCGGTCGTGCCGTATAAGCGCGTCGTCGGCTATCTGTACGTCGGCGATATCAAACAGCTCGAACCCGTCGCCCCCAACCCCGATTATGCGCAGGCGGGCGACGTCATTTCCGTCTTCACAACCTTCTATTCACTGCGCACCTCCGAGCTGAATCTGGGGCGCATGGAAAACATCCGCGTCGGATGCGGCTATATCAACGGAACCTACGCTTCGGGCTATGTCTTTGATTTTGACGCGGTCGCCGGGCCGTATCGCAAGAGCCGCGGCTACAAGGATTCCCCCGTGCTGATCAACGGCGAATCTGTCGCTGGCTCGGGCGGCGGCACCTGTCAGGTTTCCACAACGCTTTATAACGCCCTGCTCCAACTCCCGGAGGGCATTTCCATCATCTATCGCCACACGCACGGCCCCAGCGGCGCGACATATGCCCCGCACGGCGTAGATGCCGCCGTCGGAAGAAGCAGCCCCACGAGCGGCACCATCAAGCTCAACCTCGAATTTCAGAATACGTTCGATTTCCCGATCACCATCGACTGCACCGTTCAAAACGGCGCGCTGTGCATCGCCATTCGCAAGGGCGAAAACTAAAAGCAAAACCGGCGGCGCTTCCTCTGCCTCAGGCGGGAGCGTCGTCGGTTTTTTCTGCTTTTTCTCTTTTCCACTCTGTGACAGCGGCTTTATTTTCCCTCTATGGCCGCGCGGAGCGCCTGCTTGCGCGCCCTCGCTTCCTCCAACATCACGGCCGCGTGGCGAACGCTGCTCTCGCTTTCGCAGCCCGCCCCGCCCACCATGCGGGCGATCTCCTGCGCGCGCTGGCTCTCGCTCAGCCGCGTCACCTCGGTGCGCGTCGCGCCGTTCTCATCGTATTTGCAGACCAGATACTGCGTATCCGCCATCGCGGCGATTTGCGGCAGATGCGTCACGCAGATCACCTGATGATGGTCGCCGATCTGGCTCATCTTCTCGGCCACAACCTGCGCCATACGCCCGCTGATTCCGGTGTCGATTTCGTCAAAGACCATGCTTCGGGGAATTCCCGGCTTCTGCGCCGAAAGATTTTTGAGCGCCAGCATGATGCGCGACAGCTCGCCGCCGGAGGCTACGCGCGCCAGCGGCTTGAGCGGCTGCCCCAGATTCGCGCAGAACATCATTTCAATTCGATCCACGCCCTGCGCGCTGAAGCGGTCGCGCAGCTTTTCGCCCTCACCCAGCGGCGCAAACGCCATCGAAAGCCGCGCGTTTTTCATGCCGAGATCGTGAAGCTGCTCGACAATCGCGCGTTCAAAGCGCCTCGCGGCCTCCTCCCGCGCATGCGTCAGCTTTACGGAAATCTCCTCCAGCCGCCGCGTCATCTGGCGGTAATCCTTTTCCAGCCGTTCCGCCGCCTCGTCGGAATCCTCCAATTCGCTCAGCTCCGCCTCGATTTTATCCCGATAGCGGATCATCTCCTGCGTCGTCGCGCCGTATTTGCGGTTCAGGCGGCGCAGCAGATCCAATCGGCTTTCCACACGTTCGGCTTCCTCGCCGTCGTAGTCCATGTCCTCGCGCAGGTCGCGCAAATCGCGCGCCGCGTCCTCCACCTCATAGCAGAGGCCGTCCAGCCTCGCGTATACCGTTTCATATCTCGCATCGAGCGAGGCCACCGGCTCCAGCGCATTCACGCCCTCGCGCAGCAGCTCCACCGCCGAGGATCCGCCCTCCACGCCGTCGCTCAGCAGCGCGCAGGATTCGTCGAACGCCGACATAATCTTGCCCGCGTTTCGATAGAACACCTTCTGGCGCTCCAGTTCTTCTTCCTCGCCCGCCGTCAAATGCGCACCGCGCAGTTCTTCGAGCTGAAAGCGAAGCATGTCAATGCGCTGTTCCCTTTCGGCCACGCTCTTGCGCAGTTTGGAGAGCTTCTGCGCCGTCTGCCGCCACGCGGCATACGCCTGCTCATTTTCCGCCAGCAGCGGCCGAACCTCGTCTGCGGCGTATTCATCCAGATAACCGATGTGGTTTTTGCTGTCCAGCAGCAGTTGGTGCTCGTGCTGGCCGTGGATATCCAACAGCTGGGCGGAAACCTGTTTGAGCGTTTGAAGCGGAACAATCGTGCCGTTAATCCGGCAGATGTTTCGCCTCGCGCTGGTCAGCTCGCGGGAGATGGACGCGGTATCCTCGTCGCCGGTCAGCGTCAGTTCGCCCAGCAGCGCCTTGACCTTTTCGTTGTCCGCGATATCGAATACCGCCTCCACGCGCGCCTTCATTTCGCCGTTTGTAATCAAATCCCTGTCCGCGCGTTCGCCGAGCACCAGATTTACAGCGTCCACGACGATGGATTTGCCCGCGCCGGTTTCGCCGGTCATCACGTTCATGCCCGGCTCGAAGTCGATGGTCATGTCGTTAATCAGCGCAAGATGATGAATACTAAGCTGCAAAAGCATCGCAATCTTCCCCTCTTACCTGACGATGTTCTTAAACCGGCGGATCACCGCGTCCACCTCGTCGTTGGAACGCACGATAATCAGAATTGTGTTGTCGCCCGCGACTGTGCCCAGCACCTCCGGCCAGCGCAGGCTGTCCACCGCCTCTGCCGCAACATGCGCGCTGCCGGAAAGGGTCTTAATCACAATCAGGTTGTTGGCGCTGTTGATATCGACCACCGAATCGGAGAGCATGCGGATCAGCCTGTCGCCCACGCCCTGATCGTTTTTGTCAATCATCGCGTAGCGATACACGCCGTCCTCCGCAAGCACCTTGATGAGGTGCATCTCCTTGATGTCGCGGGAAACCGTGGCCTGCGTAACCACCATCCCGTGCACACGCAGGGCTTCGGCAAGCTCCTCCTGCGTCTGTATGCTTTGGCTCTCCACAATTTCGCGGATCAAAGCCTGCCGTTTTGCCTTCATAACGTCCTCCTCGAATCGGGTCGGTCGGAAAATCCGCCGTTTATAAGCTCCACTGAGAGAGTTTGTCCTTGAGCAGCGAGAAGAAATTGCGCGCCCTTGAAAAGCGCACAAGCTGCGCGTCGTGCGGCGAGCGCATCACCGTCAGCCGTTCGCCGTTGCGCATCCGGCTGATCGCCTGCCCGTCAATGGAGAGCTGCATGCCCTCGCGCATCTCCTTCATGTTCAGCAGCAGCGTCACCGGCTCGTCGGCGGAAAGCACAATCGGCCGGGATTGCAGCGTGTGCGGACAGATCGGGTTGAGCACAAAGCACGGCACATCCGGGCTGACAATCGGCCCGCCCGCCGAAAGCGAATACGCCGTTGAGCCGGTCGGGCTGGCCAGCACCACGCCGTCCGCGATGTAATGATCCACCAGCGCGCCGCCGACAAGCGCATCCAGCGCGATCATCCGCTGGGAGAGGCCTCGGGAAATGCTGACTTCGTTGGTCGCATAGGCCGAAACGGGCTTCCCGTTGCACATGCCCTCCGCATACAACATCATGCGCCGCTCGATGGCGTATTCGCCGCGAACGAGCATATCCAGCGCCTCCGGCAGCTCCTGCGTCTGCGTCTCCAGCAGAAAGCCCAGCCGCCCGAGGTTGATCCCCAGAATCGGGATGTCCCTGTCCACATACATATCCAGCGCGCGCAGCACCGTGCCGTCGCCGCCGAATACAAAGAGCATATCGACCGTTCCGGCCTCCGGTTCGGGGAGATACCGCGCCGTTTCCGCTTCATCGCCCAGCTTTTCGATCAATTCTTCCCGATTCGCCTCAAAGAAAATCGGCTCGATGCCCCGCTCGCGGCAAAGCTCTGCGCAGACCCGCACGGTGTCGAAAACCGACGGCTTATTCTGGTTCAGATAAAACATCGCGTTGCGAATCATGCGCCGATGTCCTCCCTCTTTTTTTCAAATCAGGCGTTGCCCAGCGATTCGTGTGCCTGACGAACGACCTCCGCCGCCTCCTGCTCGGTGACGCAGTGCGTCGCGCGGCATTTGGGCAGGATGTGCACCAGAAACTCGATGTTTCCTTCCGGCCCCTTGATCGGCGAAAAGGAAAGGTTCTGCGCCGTCCAGCCCATGTCCGCGTCGATGAATTGCAGAATCTCTTTCACCACGTCAAGGTGAACCTGCGCGTCGCGAACCACGCCTTTTTTGCCCACGCGGTCGCGCCCCGCCTCGAACTGCGGCTTAATCAGCGAAATAAACTCGCCGTCCTCGCCCATGATCGCGGCGGCCGCAGGCAAAATCTTCGTAATTGAAATGAACGACACATCCATCACGCCCAGCGTCGGCTTGAGCGGCAGGTCGTCCGCCGTCAGGTAGCGCGCGTTGGTGCGCTCCATCACGGTCACGCGCGGGTCGTTGCGCAGCTTCCAATCCAGTTGGCCGTAGCCCACGTCGATGGCATAGACATGCGCCGCGCCGTTTTGCAGCAGCACGTCCGTAAAGCCGCCCGTGGATGCGCCTAAATCCATCGCCACGCGCTCCTTGGCCTCCACGCCGAAGACCGCGAGCCCCTTTTCCAGCTTCAGCGCGCCGCGGCTCACGTAGCCCGTGCCCGTCTGCCGCACGATCAGCTCGTCCTCCGGCGTCACCTGCGCGGAAGCCTTGTCCACCTTGTTCTCGCCGATATAGACCACGCCGGACATCACCAGCGCCTGTGCCTTTTCCCGACTCTGCGCCAGCCCGCGCTCCACCAGCGCGACGTCAACCCGTTTCTTATCCGACATGACTGCTCTCCTTGTCTCCTGCGATTTCTTCTATTCGATCCGCGAGCTGCTCCGGCGTCAGCCCGCACTCGCGCAGCAGCTCCGGCACGGAGCCGTGCGTGATAAAGCGGTTTTCCAGCCCGATGATCTGCACGGGCGCATCCGCGTTTTCCTCCACGCACACACGCGCGATTTCCGAGCCGAATCCGCCGATCATTTCGCCTTCTTCAATCGTAACGATCTTCGCCCTCCGCTCGAACAGCGCGCGCAGGCAATCCATATCCAGCGGTTTCAGCGAGCAGCAGTCGATCACGCCGACCGACAGCCCACGCTGAACCAGCAGCTCGGAGGCCTGAATCGCGTTCTGCGTCATCCGGCCATAGGCGAGGATGACCGCGTCCTGCCCGCCGGGGATCAGCGTCTGCCATTTGCCGACGGCAAACGGTTCGCCCGTCACGTTCTGCGCGTAAGGCTCGATGCCCTCCTTGGGATACTGTACGACGCACGGCCCATCCAGCTTGAGCGTCGCGCGCACGGCCTGACGAATCTGGCGCGTATCGCGCGGTGCGAGCAGCGTCAAATTTGGGATGCTCATCAGCATCGGAACGCTGAGCACGCCGTGATGCGTCTTGCCGTCGTCGCCGACCAGCCCCACGTGATCCGAAAGGATGCACACCGGCAGGTTTTGCAGGCATACGTCGTGCACAATCTGGTCATAGGCGCGCTGCAGGAACGTAGAATACACCGCGAAATACGGCCGGTAGCCGCCGCGCGCCATGCCCGCCGCCATGCTCACCGCGTGCTGCTCGGCAATGCCCACGTCAAAAAACCGGCTCGGATAATACGACGCGAACTCCGTCAGCCCCGTGCCGCCCGCCATGGCCGCCGTCACCGCAACCACGCGCGCATCCTCCGCGGCCATGTTCATCAGCTCTTTGCCCGCGGCCTGCGCGGCGCTCTCCTTGCTGCTCTGGCTCCGCTTCATGCCGTTTTCCACGCGGAACGGCGCAACGCCGTGAAATTTCTCCGGCTGGCGCTCCGCCAGATCGTAGCCGTATCCCTTTTTCGTAATCACGTGGATGAGCAGCGGCATATCCTGAACCTGCTTCGCCTCCTCAAACACATGGGTCATCTCTTCGATGTTGTGGCCGTCGAACGGGCCGAGGTAGCGGAAGCCCAGCGCTTCAAACATCTCGCCGCCCGTCGTCACGGATTTGACCATGTTCTTCGCGTTTTCAATCGCACGGGCCAGCGGCTTGCCGATCAGCGGAACGCGCGTCAGCTTGTCGCGGATGCGCTTTTTGCTGCCGTACCACGACGCGCTCGCGCGAAGGTGCTTGAAATATTCCGACAGCGCGCCCACGTTTTTGGAAATGGACATTTCGTTGTCGTTGAGCACCACAATCAGCCGCGTGTGCCCGTTGCCCGCGTCGTTCATCGCCTCGTAGCACATGCCGCCCGTCAGCGCGCCGTCGCCGACAATCGCCACCACGTGATAATCCTCGTGGTTCAGATCTCTGGCGCGCGCCAGCCCCAGCGCCATCGAAATGGACGTGGACGAATGACCCGTATCAAACAAATCGTGCTCGCTTTCCTCGCGGCACGGAAAACCGCTCATGCCGTGATAGGAGCGCAGGGTTTTGAATTGCTCCTGTCTGCCGGTGAGCAGCTTATGCGCGTAAATCTGATGACCGACGTCGAAAACCAGCTTATCCGTCGGGCTGTTGAACGCCCTGTGCAGCGCAATCGTCAATTCAACGTCGCCTAAATTGGATGCCAAATGCCCGCCCTGACGCGACACGGTATCAATAATCGTCTGCCGCAGCTCCGCGGCCAGCTCGTCCAGCTGCTTCGCATCCAGACGCTTGACGTCATCCGGCCCGCTGATTTCAGGCAGAATCGCCATCGACAGCACCTCCCTCAGTTTTTCTTATTTTTCTTTCGTTTTGTCGTTTTGCGCTCAAAAAGAGCCATCGTCTTGCCGACAAACAGCACGATGTTCGCGCTCTGCTCAATCGCGATGGATTTGCCCGCCGCTTTGCCGCCGATCATAAACGCGGACGTGAACGCCGCAATCAGCACGGAGGCCACCGCCGTCGGCAGCCCCATCGCCGCCAGATACAGCGCGATCACCGAACCAGCCGAACCGCTGATAACGCCGACGATATCGCCCACCACGTCGTTGAGCAGGCTCGACACGCGCTCCGCCTTTCGAATGAGCCGAAGCGCCTGCTTCGCGCCCCTGATCCGCTTGGAGGCCATCGCAATAAACGGCTGCTCGTCCGCCGACGTGACCGCCGTACCGATGACATCCGTTATTACGCCGATGGAAATCAGCACGATCAGCGCCAGCAGCGCGACCAGCAGCCCCGCCGAATCGACGAACAGGCTCGTTAAAACCGACATCAGCACGGAAAGCACAAAGGAAAGAATCACGACCGTGACCACCCACTGCCGCTTTTCCTGCTTCGTTTTTTCCTTTTTACTCACAAAATTTTCACTCCATCTAAGCCGTGAAGGCGCTCTGCGCCGTAGCTTGTTGACATAAGCAAACTTGACTTGAATAGCAAAATCAAGAAATTCAGCTATTCTTTCATTTGCGGAAATGGCTATTCTCCCCCCTTCGAGGGGGAGAATAGCTTTTTGTCTACAGTCTGACCGCCCCGTATCCGGGGAGGCTCATGCGTCGTTTCGTCAGGAAACCTTGAATCCGTTCGCCCGAAGCGCGTTAATCACCCGCTGTGCGTGCTCGCGATCCTGCGTTTCCATCGTAATTTCCAAAATAGCGTCGCGGATATCCAGATCGACGTCCGTTCGGTCATGGTGAACGACCATGACGTTCGCGCCCTCGGCGGCGATGATGCGGCTGGCCATTTCGAGCTGCCCCGGCCTATCCTGCATGAGGATGCGGAGCTTGGTCATGCGCCCGGCGCGAAGCAGACCCTTTTCAATGATGCGGGAGATCATCGTCACGTCGATGTTGCCGCCGGAGATCACCGCCGCAACCTTGCCGCTCACATCGAATTTGCGGTTCATAATGGCGGCGACCGGCGCGGCGCCCGCGCCCTCGGCGACCATCTTGCCGCGCTCCATCAGGAACAGAATCGCCTGCGCGATTTCGTCGTCATCGACCGTCACGATCTCATCCAGATATTTGCTGCATAGCGCGAAGGTCAATTCGCCCGGCTTCTTCACCGCGATGCCGTCTGCAATCGTCTTGGCCGTATCGAGCGAAACGACATGCCCCGCCTCGATGGAGGCCTTCATGCCCGCCGCGCCCGCGGCCTGCACGCCGATCACCCGGACGTTCGGGTGGAGCATCTTCACCGCGGAGGCCACGCCGGAAGCCAGCCCGCCGCCGCCGATCGGCACGACGATGGTATCCACATCCGGCAGATCATCCATGATCTCCAGCCCGATGGTGCCCTGCCCCGCAATGACCATCGGGTCGTCAAACGGGTGGATGAACGTCGCGCCCGTTTCCTGCTGAATCCGGCAGGCCTCGGCGTATGCGTCGTCGTATACGCTGCCGTGGAGCACGACGTTCGCGCCCAGCTCGCGCGTGGCCTTCACCTTGGAGAGCGGCGCGCCCGCAGGCATGACGATGGTTGCCGGAACGCCGAAGGCTCTCGCCGCCAGCGCAACGCCCTGCGCATGATTGCCCGCCGACGATGCGATCACGCCGCAGGCGCGCTCTTCCTCGCTGAGGCTGGCGATTTTGATATACGCGCCGCGCACCTTGAACGAGCCGGTGTTCTGCAAATCCTCGGTTTTCAGGTAAATCTGGCTGTGCTCGTCGGAAAGCGCTTTGAACTGCACAAGCCCCGTCCGCTGCGCCACGCCTTTCAGGCGCTCGCGCGCTTCCAGAATCATTCCCAGCGTAAATGTCATCGCTTTTCTCCCCTGTTTTTCAGCCTTTCAGCCCTCTGGACTGACGATCCATGTCCTCCACGACGATATCGTAGATTTCGCCGAGGGACGCGCAGTATTCCAGCACCTTCCACGGCTGGTTGGTATGGTAATGAATCTTGATCATTTCTTCGTCGCCGACGGCAATCAGGCAGTCGCCTTCAAAGTTATCGACGAAATAATCGTAAATCTTATCCTCATCGAGGTCATGGCCGTCGATGAGCAGCTGCGTGTCATACCGATATTCAAGCATGGTTTTTCCTCCTTAGCTTTGTTCTCTGGCCATTTCGTAAATCATAATGCCGGCGGCAACCGCCGCGTTGAGCGATTCCGCGCCGCCGCGCATCGGCAGCGCCAGATGATGGGTCGCCGCGTCGCGGACGGGCTTGCTGATGCCCTGCCCCTCGCTGCCGATCACCAGAATCGCCTTGCCGCGCGGGCAGCAGGCGTAAAAATCCTGCCCGCCGAGTTCGGTCGCCGCAACGGCATAGCCCTCGTGCTTCATCGCTTCCAACGTCCCCCGGCAGGTCGTTCGTCGGCAGCACCGGCACGCGGAACACGCTGCCCATCGTCGCCCTCAGCGTCTTTGCGCCGTAGAGATCCGCGCAGCCTGGGCCGAGGATCGCGCCGTCAACCCCCGCCGCATCCGCCGTGCGCAAAATCGTGCCGACATTGCCGGGATCCTGCACCCCGTCGAGCGCAACGAGCCGCCGCCCTGCCAGCGCCTTCGGCGGCTGGGGAATCCGCGCCGTGCAGACGACGCCCTGCGGCGTTTTCGCCGTGCTGACTGCCTGCATCACCGCTGTTGAAACGACGTACAGCTCGCAGCCCGCGCTTTCCGCCTGCCCGATCATCGGCGCATATTCCGCCTCGCGCCCCTTTTCGATAAAGAGCGCCTGAGCGAGCCGCAGCGCGACCGCTTCGCCCACCAGCTTGGCGCTTTCGCAAACGAAAAGGCCGTTTTCGCGACGCGCCCTCGGTTTTTGAAGCTCCCGCAAAAGCTGAACGGCAGCATTGTGTACGCTCGTAATTTCCTTCATGTCGATCCTCCCCGTGGACGTATAAACGCATTTTACAGCAAAATGCGCCGCAATGCAAGAAAAAGCTATCCCTTCCGTGCGGAAAGAATAGCTTCTGATTCATGCTTTCGATGAGTTTTTTTCATCATAAAGAAAAGCGAGATCGCGATTGCCGTCACCATCTCGCAGATTCCGTATGAGCTGCGCCGCGAAAACCCTTTCCACCAAACAGCGTGAAGCCGATTGTTTTCTGCCTTTACTCATGCTATAATATTTTTTGTCAGTCTCTACTGACAAGCACGGCGGAAGGGCGGATACCTCATTTTATCCAATCGGTGAAAGGAGGTGAAGCTCATGCAAAAGCTGAAAGTAAAGAGAACCAAGCGAAAGACAATCACGGAAACGGAGATTGTTGAGTACCAATTTTTCTCAGAGCCTTCCGGTCGGACTGCCGCTGTCGAGGCCCATCAAAACCCCGACAACAATAAAAGCGAGATCGTGATTGCCGTCACCATCTCGCAAGTCCGCAAGGGCTAAACCACAAAAACCCTTTCGTCGTGCTTTTATTATAGCGGATTTCATCGCGGAATGCAAGCAAAATCCAACGGATTTTCCTGCGTTTCCGCGATGTTTTCTTTTCCAAACCGCTTAGATGCAGCAGAACATCGGATAATACATCATCCGACCGCCGCCGCAGCAGGCACAGCACAGGTTCAGCATCAGGATGGTCGTGCAAACGCTGTTCATGCTGCCGGTTCTGCGGCCGTATTCCTGCCCCTGCTGGCTGTACCAGCTTCCGCCGCCCTGAAGCTGGCTGAGAAGCTGCTGATACTGCATGTTGCCCGGTTCCATGCTCGCGGCCTGTCTGGCGTATTCCATTGCCTGCGCGTTGTTGTGCAGGCCGCTCTGCGCCAGCGCGCTGAGGAAATACCAGCGGGCGTTCCGCTTTCCGGGGGGCACGCTGCCCAGCGCGTTGAGCGCCTCGGCATAGTGGCCGGTGTCGATGTAGTTCTTCGCCGCGCGCATCTCGATGGAATCATCCTGCCGCGTCTGGCCATATCCGCCGTAGCCCGCGTTGCCGTAGGGATTTCCGCCGTAAGCGCCCCAAAACGAGGCAAACGGGTCGTCATACTGCGGCTGGCGCTGCTGCTGCGCGCCGCCGTTATAGCCGCTGCCCGCGCGCTGGCCGCCGCCCTGCCGGCGGTGCATGATCTCCTCATACGCCTGCTGAACTTCCATGAATTTCTTTTCGGCCTGCGCGGCGTCCGGCTTGCCCACGTTCGCATCGGGGTGATACCGCTTGCAGAGCGTTCGATAGGCCTTCTTCACCTCGTCGTCGCTGGCCGTCGGGGATACGCCTAAAACCTGATACGGATCTGTCATTGCTTGCTTTTCGCCTTTCTTCGCTCACATGCGCCCTCAAAGCGCAGCCATATGCCCGAATAGAGGATGTTGCGCATGATCGGCGCGTCCTCAAGCAGCGGCAGGCACTCAAACGCCCTGCACGCGCGAGCCATCATATCCTCCAGCATCATGCGGCTCTCAGCCTCAAATTCCGGCCTTTCAAACCGCTCGACGAGGGGATTGTAATTCTTCTTTTTGATATCCTGCTCGACGTCCTCAAAGCTGTCGCACAGATAGATGAATTTGCCGAGGTAAAAGCCCAGTTCGCGCAAATCCCGCTCGTAAACGTCCTTTTTCCAGACATACAATTCGCCGAGCATTTCGCCCGAAAGGTTCGCCGCCGCGTCGAGGTTCATGTCGTTCCTGCGTTCCACCTCGTGCAGCCGGGCGACGTATCGCTCCACCGCTTCCTTCTGCCGGGGGAGCGCATTGCCCGCTCGCCCTGCCGCCGCTTTGAGCAGCGCGCTTTCGGCGAGCCTGTCCACGCGCCGTTCGTCTTCCCATCCATCGCGCAGATCGTAGTAGGAGATCAGCGCGCTCAAATCCGCGCAGTAATCAATGGCGTCGTTGCCCAGCATCAGCCGCTTTTCGATGGGATGAAACGCGCACCGGCGCATTTCGCCGCTCGTCTGCGGCTCATACAGCGAGGTCAGCAGCATGGATAAAAACGTCATCTCAAAACTGAGCGCCACTCGGCAGGCTTTGCCGCAGCGCCGGCCGATGGCGCGGCACAGCCCGCAGTAAAACCCGCGATATCGGTCAAATTCGCGGAACTTGAGTTCCTCCTTGCGGACGGTCATCACGCCGAGCACGGCCGCGCCCCCTTTCCTTCCCCGCTTTTATGCGTTCGCTTCTGTATTCGCTTCTGTATCTGCTTCCATACTCGCTGGATTATAACATAACAGCCCGACGCAGACAAGCGTTGTGGGCTGAAATGTCGGTTTTAAGGGTTATTTTCTGCGCATCGGCAGCGTCACGAAATACACCGCCGCGCAGCAGAGCACAATCGCCGCGCCCGCGCTCGTGTTGAGGTAATACGACAGCGCCAGCCCGATCACGCCGCAGCAAAGCGCGATGATCACGCTCGTGCGCATATACCCCGCCGCGCTGCGCGCAACGTTGCGGGAGGCCGCCGCCGGAAGAATCAGCAGCGAGTTAATCAGCATCACGCCGACCCAGCGAATGGACACCATCACCGCGACGGCGACCAGCATCGTGAACGCATATTCCGTCATCCGGGAGCGAATCCCGCGGCTCTGCGCCAGCGGCGCGTTGACGCTGGTAATCAGCAGCGGGTTAAACAGGAAAACCCAACAGACGATTGTGCCGACCAGCGCCAGCAGCAGCGCCAGCAAATCGCCCTGCGCCACGGAGAGCACGTCGCCCACCAGCACGGAGGAATATTTGGCAAACGCGCCGCCGCGCGAGAGCACGACAAGCCCCAGCGCAATCGAGGTGGAGGAAAACACGCTGATGATCGTATCCGCGCTCATTTTGGAATGGTGCTTCACAAACGTGATGAGCACCGCCCAGATCAGGCCAAACAGCAGCATCGCGCTCATCTGGCTCTGCCAGCCGAGCACCACGCCGATGGCGATGCCCGTCAGCGCGCTGTGCCCCAGCGCGTCCGAAAAGAACGCCATCTTGTTATCCACCGCCATCGTGCCCAGCATGCCGAACAGCGGGGTGAGCAGAACAATCGCGATCAGCGCGTTCTTCATGAAGGTATAATGCAGCCACTCAAAGGGCAGAAGCGTGTCCATCAGGGCATATACGCCGCTCATACGTGCCCTCCTCTCGTATAAAACACCTGCGCGAATTCTTCGCTGTCAAAGACGGTTTCCGGGTCGCCCTGCCGCACGATCGTGCCCTGCATCAGCGCCACGCGGTCGGCGTAGCGGCGCACCACGTCCAAATCGTGCGACACCAGCAGAATCGCCATGTGGTTGGTGCGCTTCAGCTCGTCCACCGTCTGATAAAACGACTCCAGCCCGTTTTGATCCACACCGGAGACCGGCTCATCCAGAATCAGCAGATCGGGCTGCGGGGTCAGCGCCAGTGCCAGCAGCACACGCTGCAATTCGCCGCCGGAAAGCGCGCCCAGCGGGCGCTTGCAGAGCCTCTCGCTGTGCGTTCTCGCCAGCGCGGCCATCACCTTTTCGCGCGTCTTTTGGCTCACGCCGAGGAAGACCGGCCTTTTGGAAAGCGACGCGGCCATGAAATCCGTGACCGTCACCGGGGAGGAACGGTCGAATTCGAGCTGCTGGGGCACGTAGCCCGTGCGCACGTCCGCCGCCGGCCGGCCGTCCGTGGTCAGATGGCGGATGACGCCCTTGTATTCCACCTGTCCAAGCAGCGCGCGGATGAGCGTCGTCTTGCCCGCGCCGTTCGCGCCGATGAGCGCGGTCAGCTCGCCGCAATGGATGTGCAGGTTGACGTCGTGCAGAAGCTGCTGATTGCCCGCCGATACGCTCAGGTGATCGACCTCGATGCGGCAGAGCCTGCACGGCGCATGGCCGGGGCAGTTCACATGCGCGTGACCGGCGTGGTCATGCGTAATCTGAGGCTGAACCGTTTTTTTCTGCGTCATTTGGAAAGCGCCTCCGTGAGTACCCTTGCGTTTTCGCGCATGATGGTTTCGTAGCTTTCTTTCGTGCCGTCGCCGGATACGCACGGGTCGAGCGTATAAATGGAAGCGCCCGTCTCCCGTGCGATGGTTTCGGCGGCCTTCTGCGGGTACTGCGGCTCGACGAACAGCGTTCGAATCCCCAGCGTCGTCACCAAATCGCAGGTGTCGGCGATGTCGCGCGTGCTCGGCTCTTCGCCCGGCTCGTTGGCGATCACGCCGGCCACATGCAGGCCATACGCATCGGCAAAATACGCGAACGCCTCGTGGAACGTGATGATGTCCGCGCCCGCAAACGGCGCAAGCTGCGCCTTCAGCTCGTCGTCAAGTGCCGTCAGGCGCTCGATATAGCCCGCCGCGTTCTCTTGGTATGCCGCCGCATGCGCCGGGTCGGCCTCGGCCAGCCCGTCCGCGATGTTCTGCACCTGCTTTATCGCGCGGCTCGGGTCCAGCCAGACGTGCGCGTTATAAAGCTCGTCATGCTCGTCGTGCGCGTGCGCGTCGTGGTCGTGCGTCTCGTCGCTGGGGAACATGGCAATGCCCTCGCTCGCGTCGATGACCGGCAGATCCGCGCGCAGGGTGAGCACCTTATCCATGAACTGCTCCATCCCGCCGCCGTTGATGACCAGCGCGTCCGCGCCCTCCAGCGTCACCATGTCGCGGGTTTGGAGCTGATAGTCGTGCAGACAGCCGACGTTCTGCTCCGCCATGTTCTGCACCGTCACGCCGTCGATTCCGTCCGTCACGTTGAGCGTCAGCACATACATCGGGTAAAAGCTCGTGACGATCGTGGTCCGCCCGTTTGTCTGCGCCGCGCAGCCCGTAGCAAGCAGCGCCAAAAGCGCCGTCGCCAGCGCCCAAATCGTTTTTTTCTTCATCGGGGATATTCCTTTCTTTGGGTCAAAACGCCGTATAGGCATACACATACAACTTTCCTTTTTCGCGCAGCTTTCCGTTTTTCCTGCTTTTCCGCTGAAAAAGGATGATTTTTCTCGCCGCGCCGTTTCAAAAACCATTCGCTATCCATTAACCGCCCTTTATACTAATTCGCAGTTAAAATGCTTAACAGAGCGCATCAGATTTTTTGTTCTGACGAAGCCAAGTGAAGTGAGGCGTACTGGAGGTACGTTGAACGGAACGAGGCAAAGTCAGAGCGAAAAAGATGGTGCGCGGATTAAGCCATTTTAACAAGAATTAGTATTACATCGCTTGTATCTTGTTTCCTTCTATGGTATACTTCCCCTATATTCCTGAATGTAAGGGGGGTTTACGTATGGCTTACGCTTCCTCCATTGATTTTTCCGGCGGCCTCGCGCTGAACGGGAACGATCCGTCGTTCTACCTCGCCCATCTCCGCCGCTTTGCGCAGGATACCTCGCTCCTGCCGCTGAGCGACGCGCTGACGCAGGGCGACGTTCATCAGGCGTTTTTGCTTGCGCACACGCTCAAGGGGCTTTCCGCGCAGTTGGCCGTCACCTGCGTCTATCGCCCCGCCGCCGTGCTCTGCGATCTTCTGCGCGACGGCAGCGCAGACCGTCTGCCGCAGGCGCAGGAGGCGTTCTTTGCGCTGGTCGCCGGGCTTGAAGAAGCGCGTTCGGAAATCGAGCGGTATTGACGTCCGCCATTCGCCCTCTGCGCAGAACATGCTAGGCGCTTAATCGGAGTGTTTTTTTCCTTTTACGAGGAGCTGTCAAGCTTAAAACGAACATTTCAAGAAACAAATATTGAAGCATTTTGAGATATGGGGCTTTGCCCCATCGCCCCACCAAAGGGCTTTCCGGTCGCCCTTTGGAAACCTTCGGGCGCAAATGCTTAGTTTTATTCTTGAAATATCATTGTTAGCTTGACAGCTCCTTGTTTATATTTCCGTATCTAAGCGCGGGAAACGCGCCCTGCCGCCGCGCGCCGTCAATCCGTTTGTATTTTTGCCCCCTTTGTGGTATCATAATCGTGACTGAATATCATCTGAAAGAGGAGAACGCCATGTCTCAGCCGGATACCTTTGTCATCGTGGATGGCAACAGCCTCATGCACCGCGCTTTCCACGCCCTGCCTCCGCTTTCCAACGAGGACGGCGTGTTTACCAACGCCGTTTTCGGCTTTCTTTCCATGCTCTTTAAGGTCATCGGCGACGAGCAGCCGCGCTATCTGGCGGTGGCGTTCGATCTTCACGGGCCGACCTTCCGCCACACGGATTACAGCGAGTACAAGGCAGGGCGCAAGCCGACCGCGCCGGAATTGAAGCCGCAGTTCGACCTCGTGCGCGAATGCCTGACGAAAATGGGGGTCAAAATCCTGGCCTGCCCGACCTTCGAGGCCGACGACATCCTCGGCACGTTTGCCCGCCGCTGCGAGGAAGCGGGGATTCCCGCCCTGCTCGTCACGGGCGACCGCGATTCCATGCAGCTCGTCACCGAAACGAGCAGCGTGCTCTACACCCGGCGCGGCGTGAGCGACGTGGTGCGCTACACGCCGGAAAAGGTGCTCGAGGATTTCGGCGTGACCCCGGCGCAGATTCCCGATCTCAAGGGGCTGATGGGCGACGCGAGCGACAACATTCCCGGCGTTCCCGGCATCGGCGAAAAAACGGCGGTCAGGCTGCTGACCGCCTACGGCACGCTGGAAAACGCGCTCGATCATGCCGACGCCGATCTCAAGGGCAAGCAGCGCGAAAAGCTGCTCGACGGGCGCATGTCCGGCCTGATGAGCAAGAAAATCGCAACCATCACGCGCTACGTGCCGCTGGACGACGTAACACTGGAGGATTGCCGTCTCGGCGATATGACGGGCGTGCTGCCGCTGTTCGAGCAGCTCGGCCTCAAGACGCTGGCCAGCCGCCTTTCGCAGCTTTCCGGTTCGCGCGCGGCGGATCACGCGCCCGACGTGCCGCAGATCGTCTGGCAGGACGAGCTGACACTGGCCGATGAAGCCGCCGTTGCCGCCTTTATCGCCGCGCTGCCGGAAACCGCGCGCGTCGCGCTGCTCATGC
>ENA-ORTY01000026-ORTY01000026.1-human-gut-metagenome-genome-assembly--contig:-NODE-26-length-158942-cov-6.589790_pt1 | contig 158942 bp, 196 predicted proteins | sample MGYA00241917_ERZ509198 | MGnify/ENA primary metagenome ERZ509198 (study PRJEB26280, sample SAMEA2338857) | human gut metagenome | biome: human gut; feature: human-associated habitat; material: faeces...
AATGTGAGATAGAGCGTATGGAAATAATCTATACGTTCTATTTTTTTGCCTTTTTTGAAAAAGTGATTAAAAAACTATTGACATTTTGTTACTGGGATTATTACGAAAACAGTTTTGTTGAGTATATGTCATTTTTTAATATTAGCGACAATTCGGACCCTGACAGGAGGATATCATGCATCAACATATTTGAAATGTGAAATAGTGGGGTGTGTGACGTATATTACAATCGTGTTATGTTTAGAAAAAGTCACTCAAATTTTTTGTGTTTCAAATTGGTTAATTGTGTGTAGTTTAATAGGGATAATTACATTAATTAATTTTGGAGTTACCAATAAAAGAGCTGTTATTGATAAGGAACTAAAAAGATTGAAAAAAAAGTAATATTGAGAGAAATGATATGGATTGTGATTGTAGTACTGATTGGCGATAAGAAAGTAAAAGGAGGAATTCTCTTATCATTTTTTCGGTATTTTTATTTATGGTAATTGGGATAAAAAAGGATGAAAGAAGAGATTAAAAAGGTAGTATTGACAAAGACAGTTAAATTAATAGAGAAAGTGGCAGTTAAATCCAGTAAAGATCCATCAAAACTAGGGTTTTATGAAACGCCAATTCCAGAGATATTGAAAAATAGAAAACAGAATTCTTAGAAACAGGACGTTAAGGAGATAACGCCCTGCCTCTTAAATAGTATTTATTTTTTGTATTGAGCAAAGATATTAAATATTACCGATGATATTGCAGTCTCTAAAATTTGGGTAACGATCCATGCCAGTATCCATGAACATTGGTCCATTGCTAGGATCTTCTTCGCCCCAACGCTCTACGTACATCAAGTTTGGATGAGACTTACCGGAAGCGTTGCTGGAAGTAGCAACAAAATAGCTTTTCGGTACAGTTCCAAGGTATTTTCCAGTTTTGTCATAGTATTTTGCAGCACGTCTTGTCTGGAAGACAGCTTCAACAGTGCCATCACCGTCTACGTCAACATTGTACAAACCACACTCTGTTAGAGGTGTAAATGCTCCGGTACCGGTAGCTCCATCAATCCAACCATACATACCGTTGCAATAAATCCCCTGATAATCGGCTCCAGCGCTGTTTCCAGCCCAGGAATCTGTCCATGCAAAAATAGCATTTACTGGAAGCGTTCCGATAACATCAGATCCTCCGTTTGTTCGTGTGATTTTAAAGGCACAACCGCTTTTGTTTACAAATAAAGTTCCCATAATAAAATCTCCTTTTTAATTCATAAATGTAATAATTGATTATTCAATTATTAAAAAGAAATTATATGTGGGAATGTAAACTGAATTATAAAAAAATTAAAATGTTAAGTTGTAAATTCAGATACAATTCTGACTATATTAATTTTAGAAAAATATCTCGACATAATATATCAATTATGGTACAATCCTTTCAAGCATTATATTTCCAAGATCTTGAAGGTTTGTACCATTTCTAATTTCAATATATTTTCTAGGAATTTTCAATGCTTGAATTACCACAATGAACAAGCAGAAGGGATTTTTAGAAATATTTATATGGCATATGTATTTGGGGATAATCTGTATGGACGGAAGTTGATTAAGATACCAGATGCAATGATGATTTTGTAGAGTGATTCACTACAAAATAGCGATACAACAGAATACGGAGATATGAAGAAAGCCAGGGGAGATTAAACCTCTGGCTTTTCTTTGTAAATGAACGTGTGAGATAATCCATTGCGGAATGTGATAGAGTGAATGGCTCCGTCCTTGAAAACGATGTTGTCTATGATGCTGCTGAGAAAAGAATCAAGGACCTCTGGAGAAACGGTAGCACTCAGAGACTGAAAGCTGACGTAGTTTCGGTCAGTGAGTTTCTGGGAGAGTATGAAGTTGCTTGCTTTGGCGATAAATTCATCATCAGTGATAGACTGTTGCAGGCTGCCTTCCGATGCCAGGAACGCCAGCTTGTCTTCGACTTCTTCCAGGGAGTCCGAAAGCTGAATCTTCTGAGTGAGGTATTCGGATTCCGACATGGCTTTTTCGGAATAGAGGAACAGCTTGTTCAGACGGTCAATAGCTCTTTCCAGACGGACTTTTTCCTTTTTGAGTTTTGATAGCTGCAATGGCGGCTCGGAGCCTGTTTTGATTTTGACGTCTTTTCCGAAGACCTCTCCCTTGATGGTTCCGGTGCGGAGCGTATGAAACAGATCATGTAATCCGTCCGGGGCAATGGCGGCCACCGGGGAGAAAGTATCGCCGGAGAGTAGCTGCTGTTCCAGTTCCTGTATGCTCGTTTCCGGAGAGAACGCTTTTTGAGCGTTGAGCATATTGAGAATGTAGTTGAAGACGAACTCGCCAACGATTGGGTCTGAGGTAGATTTTCCGATACACCACAGCTTGCTTTTTCTATGCGTAGGGCAGAAGTAGAGAGAATAGCGTCTGCCAGTAGTCTTCTTTATGGTGGAAATGGAACTGGTCATAGGTTGACCGCAATTTCCACAGATGAGCAGGCCGGAGAAAATGTGCGTGTATTTGCTCTTGCCACTCTTACGAAATGATTTGAGCCTGCGGTTGGATTCCAGGAGTGCAAGGATACGTTCTTTCTGTTCTCGGCTTACGATGGCCGGGTGGTGGTCTTTCACGGTAATCCATTCGGATTTATCCTTAGGACGTTGCCGGTCCCCTTCCTTAAGGCGGTTGTACTGGTAATCGCCGCAGTAGAATACGCTGCGAAGAATAATATCCAGAGAGACAGGAGACCAGTCATTACCGGCACGAGTCCGGTAGCCATGTTCGTTCAGATACCGGGCCAGGTAAACCAGGGAGCGGAGTTCTTCGTATTTGTCATGAATCAGATGGGCGATGTTGTACTCGTCGGAGTTGAAGCTGAAAGCCTGTTCCTCCGGGTCATAATCGTAGCCGTAAGGAATACGTCCGCCGTTCCACTGCCCGTTGCTGGCTCTGGAAATCATAGTGGCAGTGACACGTTCCGAGGTCATGTTACGCTCCAACTCCGCAAAGACAAGGATAATTTTGAGCATCGCTTCTCCCATAGCCGTACTGGTGTCGAATTGCTCGTTTTTCGAGACAAAGGTAACGCCCAGGTTTTTAAGCTCCTGGTACATCTCTGCAAAGTCCAGAAGGTTTCTGGAGATGCGGTCAATCTTCCAGACCAGCAGATGCGTGTACGTGCCGGTCCGAAGCTGAGACATCATTTTCTGAAATTCTGGCCGGATGGTATTTTTGCCAGAGTACCCGGCATCCTCGAAGATTGTCACATCGTCAGTGTTCAGTATCAGCTTGGCGTAGGCAATCAAATCTTGACGCTGCATAGGCAGAGAGTCCCTGTCGATCTGATGCAGTGTAGAGACTCGTATGTAGATAGCCACTTTTGCGTGAGCGGCAGCACTGTTTGAAATCATATTTTTCCTCCAAAAATACGCCGTCCCATTACAGAACGGCGCATGTTCATTTCTACGCCCTTTTAGTCGGGCAATTCAATATTACATCCCTTAATCCGGCAAAATCCGTTATGTAAGGTTTTAGAGCTTTCAGCGAATTAAGAGAAATATTTTTCTGATTGGGCTTTTGCTCGTTGAGCACATAGGTAGGCAACACATAGAACTCCCAGTATTCCAGGGCAAGCGGCGAGACGTCTTTTGTCAGTGCTTTGTAAAGGCAAAAAACGTAGAGGTCAGAATGACGCTTGACGTCCGGAGAATATCCGGCTTTCGGGTCCCAGGCTCTGTGAGGTGCTATGCTGAACTGTATATGCTCGTGGTACGCTTCATCCCAGGATTGGAGATAAGAAGCGGATTTGACTTCGATTCGCTGTCCGGTAGGACTGGTCAAATCAAAGGGGAGCCAATCAGTTCGCATTTTCGAATCGGGGGGGGGTAATAACGCACTGTGTACTATGTATTCTGCAAGTACGCCCCGGTCTGTGTTGTTGAGCAGATCACTGTAAGCCCAGGACCAGAAATCTACTACCGACAAGCCGGTGTCTTCCCCATGAAAAGTAAATTTGTTATTGGATGTTAATTGCTCCATGCAGGAACCCTCCCTTCGCAGAGAGAGGTTATGCCATGGATGTTGCCGTCAAGAGCGAAAACCAACGCCCGGCGGCAGTCAATGTCTGTCAGAGTGTCAGAATAGGTATGGATCAACGGCAGAAACTCACGAACAGAAAGCGAGAGCTTCTTCCGTAGGTGCGCTATTTTGTTGATGGTTCCGGCAGACAGCGATGCAGGCCCTTCCTCCAGAGAAGAACAGAAGGAAGAGAGATAGAGCAGTAGAGCCGCAGCATCGCAATTCAGTTGTTCTTCGGTCCAGGCCAGGAAAAAGTATTTCTTTGAATCCATAAGCCCTCCTGTCCGGTATCATCTGAAACGACGATACCAATCTAAACGGATAATCTTTTTTCATCGTCAAGGTATTTTTTGCTTTCCTCAAGAGCTTTGAGGTAGCCCTTCATTTCCCCTTTAAATTCATAACGCTTTTCTGTTGGCAGAGCCTTGTAAATACTCAGCAGTTCCTTCTCATCATCGGTGTAAGTTTCGGTCTGGACGTCAGTGTAAGCAGATTCTTTTCCGGTCAGAATGTAGTCGGTAGAGACGTGTAGAAACCGGGCAATGTCTGCGATGTATTTAGCTGGCGGCAGAGTGTTTCGAGCCTTCCAGGTAGAGTAGGAAGACTGGTTAATGCCAAGAAATTTGCACAGTGCATAAGGCGTTTGCTCCCTCTGTTCGAGAACTGTTTCGATTCTGTCGATTGCTTCCATGTAGCACCTCCGTAAAATAATTCGAGAAATCGAAGAAAAACTCTTTACAAATTCGAGTTTTCGAGCTACAATACAATCACAAGCTACAAATGATTCGCAAATGGGAAGTGCTAAATCGCATAAGTAGTTTGTGATTGCGTATGTAGTGTACGTTTGTACCGTTAAATTGTATCATTTTACTTCGAGAAAGTAAACTACATATGCAAAAATCCATCAGAAAGGAGGAAAAGCATAATGCAGGGCAATATCACTGACTGGGGCAAGGAAGTTAAGAAGGGTCTGATTGAACGAGGCTGGTCTATCAACGATTTGGCTGAGAGAATCGGCAAGTCAAGAACCAGGGTATCCGGAGTTGTGAATGGCCGGATTTACTCGGATTCGATTGCAAGTGCAATCAGTGACCTTCTCAATATCGAAAAGGCATCAGCGTCCATGAAAGAAGCAACCAGAGATTGGTGTATGGATGCAAGAAAAGCCATGATTGACCTGGATATGAACACAGGGGAGCTGGCTGAGAAGACTGGCTACTCTACACAATATCTGAATGCAATTATCTGTGGCAGATGCTATTCGCCACCGGTTATGAAAGTGATAAGCGGTGCACTCGGAATCCAGGAATATCAAGGGAAACAGGATTCCTCTAAGGACAGTTAAATTGTAACAGGAAAGATGGTGTGAAGAAATGGGAAGAGGCCCTACGAAAAGCAATGAAAATGTATATTTTGTTGCCAGAAAAAAGGCGGCAATGTACAACGAAAGGCTATACTCCAGAGAAGGTGCGGCGGAGCTGCTTGGTATATCTGTTTCGACACTCGCAGACTATGAGCTTGGAAATACGAAGGTAGTTCCGGTAGACAAGGTGGTTCTCATGGCGGACCTCTATAATGCACCGGAGCTGAAAACCGGGTATTGCAAGCATGAATGCCCGATATGCAGTTATCTCCCGGTTGCAACAGAGGCGAAAGGCCTGGAAGGGATAGCCCTTCGGCTGATGAAGAGGCTGGATTGTGATGAGCTGAACCGCATCAAAAAAGAACTTGTAGACATTACGGAAGATGGAATCATCGATGAAACGGAGAAGCCGGAGCTGAAAAAGATCCTGGCTTTTTTAGATGAAGTTGCGGAGTCCATCAGCGAACTGAAAATCGTAGGCGAGAAGTTTTTGAAGAAGGTGTGAGTATGGATGTGCAAAAAATGCTTGAAATTCTGAAAAGAGATTACGGAATCGAAAGCAAAGAGGAACTGATAGAAAGATTTGAGTCCAGCAAGGGGATCAACATCGGAATTTTCACTGAACGGAGGCAGACAGCATGAGAAGCAGAGTTATGAGACGTAGGATGCACAGGGTTCTGTGGAAGAAACTGAGCAGAATCTACGCAGTGGATATGGCAGAAGTTCTGGGCTGGATAGAATACATAAGCATCACGGGAATTTTCCAGTGCTTTTGTATTGTGATGGCTTGTGAGCAGAGAGGCAGGGTAGCTTTTGGAGGAGAGTATTTGATTCTTCCGGCGGCGATACTTGCAAGACTGTGGATTCCAGAAATGATACAGAGTGTGACTGGTGTTCTGGAGATGCCGGATGAGGAAGAGGATAATGTGTGAGATATGCGGACAGGATCCTTGCCATCCGAGATGCCCGAATGCTCCGGAACCGAAAGAGGTTCATATCTGTTCGGAGTGTCTGGAAGGAATTTATCCGGGCGACAGATTCTATGAGAGCTGCGGAAGTTATGTGTGCGAGGAGTGCCTAAAAGGCATGACGATTGATGAAATATTTGAATTACTGGGCGAGAGCCTGGAAGAAGCATAGGAGGTAGGATATGGGACAGATGACCGTAGAACAGTGGTACGGCACGATAAAAACCGGACTGACGAAGAAGCTGACCGAAAACAAAGAAGCGTTACCGGCCGGCTTTAATCAGCAGAGATTCATTCTGAATTGCATTACGGTAATCCAGGATATGATGAAAGACGATAAGAAGAAAGCACAGTTGGAGAAGATCAACCCGGAAACTATCCCGGTTTGCCTGGCAAAAGCGGCATATCTGGGACTGGATTTTTTTAATGGAGAGTGTTACGCAATCCCGTATGGCGGAAACCTCACTTTTCAAACTGATTACAAAGGCGAGATCAAATTGTGCAAGCGGTACAGCAAAAATAAGATTAAAGACATTTTTGCGAAAGTAGTACGACAGGGCGATTTCTTCATGGAAGAGGTAGATGGAGGCAAACAGAATGTGAAGTACAGACCGAAGCCGTTTTCCAATGAACAGATGATTGGAGCATTCGCTATTGTGGTTTTTGAAGATGGTTCGATGATGTATGACACGATGAGTTCGGAAGACATCGAAAATGTCAGAAACACATACTCTAAAGCAAAAGACAGCCAGGCATGGAAAAGCAGCACTGGTGAGATGTACAAGAAAACGGTATTGAGAAGATTGTGCAAGTTGATTGATTTGGACTTTGACAATATAGAGCAGCAGAAAGCCTACGAAGATGGTGGGGATGCAGTATTCAATCAGCAGTCCCTTCCGGGAGCAACAACAGGACAGGCGTTGTTGCCGGAGAATGATAAGCCGGTAGACGCTTTTGCAGCGATGAAAGCCCAGAAGCAGGCAGAGCCGGTTATTGACGGAATGGTTTTGGAAGAGGCGTAGGAGGTAGTGGCATATGGTTTTGACGGCAGAGAATTATTATAGCAAAGAAGCGAACGAGAAGTATATGAGTGTGTCCCAGTATAAGGATTTCGCAGGAACATACGGAAAGATGGCGTGTGAATTTTCGGCCATTGAGAAGCTGGAAGAACGGTGGGCACAGAAAAAGACCACGCCGCTTCTGGTGGGGTCCTATGTGGATTCCTACTTTGAAGGAACGCTCGAAGAGTTCAAGAAAGCGAATCCGGAAATCTTCACTCAGAAAGGCGAGCTGAAAGCGAATTATAAGCAGGCAGAGAGAATCATCGCCAGAATGGAGAGAGACCCACTGTTTATGCAGTATATGAGCGGAGAAAAACAGGTCATTATGACTGGAGAGCTGTTCGGGGCAGAATGGAAAATCAAAATTGACAGCTTCGTGAGAGGAATTGCGATTACGGACCTTAAGGTTATGGCATCAATCACTAAGTTGGAGTGGGTAAAAGACATCGGCTATTTAGATTTCGTGCGGTACTGGGGTTACGATATCCAGGGTGCGATATACCAGGAAATTGTGTACCAGAACACCGGAGAGAGACCACCATTCTACATTGCAGCAGGGACAAAAGAAGAGGAGCCAAACATCGAAGTGATTCATGTAACACAGAATTATCTTGATGAGGCAAAACACATGGTAGAAATGAATATGCCGAGAATCCTCAGAGTGAAGAACGGAGAGGCTGAACCGGACAGATGCGAGATGTGCGATTGTTGTAGGCATACAAAGGTTTTGAAGAGACCGATTTCAATTACGAACCTGGTAGCCGGAATTTAGGCGGTGAGTAGATGGCAGATAACAAAAAATACTACTACTTGAAATTGAAGGAGGATTTCTTCGATTCTGATGAAATGCTGCTTCTCCAGGGGATGAAAGATGGGTATTTGTACAGTGACATACTGATGAAGATGTACCTGCGGAGTCTGAAAAATGAAGGGCGGTTGATGTACAAGGACTATATCCCGTATAGCCTAGAGATGATTTCGACGATTACGAGGCACCAGGTAGGGACAGTAGAACGTGCGATGAAGATTTTTGAGCAGTTGAAGTTGGTAGAGGTGCTGGATAACGGTGCAATCTACATGATGGATATTCAGAATTTCATCGGGCAGAGTTCCACAGAGGCGGACCGGCAGAGGAAGTATTATCGCCGCATCCAGGATGAGAAGAAACTGAGCGGTTCCCAGGTACCGGAGGCATTGATTCCAGAGATGCAGGAACCGGAGCAGGAGAAACCGCCAGTAGAAAAGCCACCGAAGCCGAAAAAGGCAACTGTAAAGAAGGAAGACACGATGCAGCTCTATGAGCGTCTGGCTCCGGATTATGCACTTGGCGGCGAAATCAGAGAAAAGATGCGTGAATGGTGTACATACAAGATTGAACGCAAGGAAGGTTATAAAGAGCAGGGCATGAAATCCCTTCTCCGGCAGGTAGAGAAGAAAGTGGCAGAATTTGGAGAAGGCCGGGTGTGCGATTTGATTGAGGAGTGTATGTCAAATAACTGGAAAGGCATTATCTGGGATAAAATGACGCAGATTCCGCAGAGATCAGCCGGGGAACGGATTCAGAACAGAGTGAGTGAGGTAGACAACTGGTAATGACAAGAGAGGAGTTCAAAACGCTTGTTAAGGGAATGAAAGCTGTATATGCACAGCCGACATTCATCCCGGACCAGGATGCTTTCAATGTATGGTTTGAGTTGCTGAAAGATATTCCGTATCAGCAGGCCAACGTAGCAATCCAGAAGTACATGCTGACAGAGAAATTTCCACCAACGATAGCAGACATCAGAGAAAAGGCAACGCAGATCGTTGAGAGCGTGGATAACAGCATGAGCGAGTTGGAGGCATGGTCTTTGGTAAGAAAGGCGGTCAGAAATTCCGGGTATCATTCAGTGGAAGAATTTGAGAAACTGCCGGAGGCTTGCCAGAGAGCTGTAGGAAGTGCGGCAAATCTGAAAGAGTGGGCGTTGATGGATTCTGAAAGGGTTGAGACAGTAGAGCAGTCTCATTTTATCCGGAATTACAGGACAACAGTGCAGAGAATCAGCGAGGAGAAAAAGCTGCCGGAATCTATCCGGTTGCTGATTGCCAGCATGAGAGACAATGCGTTGGAGTTGGAAAAGAAAGAGCAGCCTGTGCTCGAAGTTAAGAAACAGGAGGAAGAAAAAACAGATCCAGAACCTGGAATGTCTGAGGAAACGAGGGCGAAGTTCCAACAGGTCATGCGGAGCTTACAGGGAAAGATGTGACATGGAGGTGAAGCGACATATGGATATGGCAGAAATTGGAGCAAACATTCGGAGTTGCAGGACAGAAAAGGATATGACGATGGAGGAACTGGGAAAAGCAATCGGCAAGAGCCAGTCGGCGGTAGCGGATTATGAAAAAGGCAGAGTAGACATCCCGGCATCCTCTCTCATCAAGATTGCAGAGGTCCTGGAAGTCCACCCGGCGAAGCTGTTCGGTATGCAGACAGCAGATGAGCAGTTTAAGCCGGACGCCACGCTGAGAATTTTCAGTGCGGAGGACAGACGGATTATTGCAGGAATCCTGGTAATGAACGGTTATACAACCCGACATATCAAGGTTGCGAGAGAAGGAAAGAAAAGTAGCTGGTACTGCATCCAGGCCATGCTTGAAGAAAGCAATCTGGGGAGCCAGTAGGAGGCGAATATGGAAAAAGCAAAGTTTACGGTATACGGGGAGCCGAAAGGGAAGGGCAGACCAAGATTCAATACGAAGACCGGTCACGCCATAACCCCGAAAGATACGGTGTCCTATGCAAGACCGGAAAGATCACAAAGCGTCAGATTGCAGAAGACCGGCTGAACCAGGATTTTAAGCGAACCCTGGAGGCTGAGAGCGAAGTTGCGAAGATGCTGACACAGCGTATCGTTGACCGTGATCTGCAATTAAAGCCAATTCGCCAATTTCAAAGGGTGGATGGGCTGACGCAGAAACTAAGAGACATCTGCCAGGAATCTCCGGAACAGCAGGTGTTTGAGTATATCGCTGTCTTTGCTTTGAAACCTCTTTTCCGGGCAAAGATTCTGCCGGTCCAGTATGGGAGCATCCCGAAGAAAGGCGGAGTTGCTGGAAAGAGGAAGATTGAAAGACTTTTGAGAAAGAAATTCCACGGCAAGGTTGTAGCAATCAAAGGAGATGTAACAAAAGCCTATCCATCGGTAACGGTGGGTATCGTAATGGAGATGTTGCGAAGAGATATAGGCAAGAATAAAGTGCTGCTATGGTTCCTGGGTGCTCTTATGAGCAATTATCCTGGGAACCATTTGTGTATTGGTGGATATCTTCCGGCATGGCTATTTAACTACGTGATGTCATATGTTCTGAGATACATCTACGAGCAGGCACAAATACGCAGAGGAAAGCGGAATAGGCTTGTCTATGCGGTTGTATGCTATGCAGACGATTTCACGATATACGGCGATATCTCGAAGCTGAGAAAAGCCATGAAGAAAGCCACAGTCTGGGCGCATGATAAGTTCGGACTGAAAATCAAGGATATCTGGCAGTTCTATCAAGTGGCATCGTTCAATGAAGAGAAGGAGAACCACGAAGAGAGAAAGAAAGGCAGTAAGAAAAGAACTCCAGGAGTTGACATGATGGGCTATGTAGTCCGCAGAAGATACACGATCATCCGTGGCAGAGTATTCCGGAGAATCCGGAGGCAGGTGCTACGTGCCTGGATGGATTTTGTAGAAAGAGGATTTGTCCCGTGGTGGAGGGCTTGCAAGATTGCAGCCTATAAAGGATGGGTTGAGCATAGCAATAGCCAAAAGTTCCGGGAGAAATACAATTTTGATGCATTATTCAAAATGTGTTCATACAGTGCAAGTAAGCACGGAAAGGAAGTTGAAAATGAGAAGAGAATCTTACTTATCGCAGCCATCGAAGATTGAGATCTATCCGGTGTTTTCTGGTACAGATGTGATTCTGAGACAGAGCATCGAGCTGGTGGAGAGAGAAGAGATCCAGGATGGAAAGAAAAGCAAATACAAAGTCTGGGAATGCGACGAAGTGCAGTTCCACTACAACGGAGAAGTAACCGAGAAAGAGATCGAAGCCGATTTTGACTACTGGCTCAAGAAAGCGGAGGAAGTACCAGATCCATCCAGTGTAGAAAATCTGAGCCTTGAGGATGCCAGAAAAGCGAAATACCGGGAAATCGCATCTGCATGTGAGGAGACGATTTACGCCGGAGTAGATGTGAGTACATCTTCCGGAGTGGAGCATTTCAGTTTGACAGAAAAGGATCAGTTGAATCTTTTTGGGAAGAAAATGCAGTTACTAGCTGGAGAGGAAAAGCTGGAATACCATGAGGACGGACATCCTTGTAAGTATTTCTCTGCGGCAGACATGCAGAATATCGTAGAACGGGCAATGTTTTTCGTGTCTTACAACACGACCTACTGCAATGCGGTCAATATGTGGATTAAGTCAGCAGAGAAAGCAAGTGATCTGGAGCAGATCCAGTGGGGAGCTGAAATCCCGGAAGAGTTCCAGAACGAGGTTCTGAAAGATTACATGAAGATTCTGGCATCCGGAGGTATCTCGTAATGAAAAGCATAATCAAATATCCAATGCTCTTTCTTTTCGGAGGGAGCATTTATTATTTGCTGGAGATAATTTTTCGGGGTTATTCATTCCCGGCAATGGTAGTCTGCGGAGGCCTGTGCTTCATTATTTGCGGTGCGATCAATGAGAAAAACCGGTGTATGCCACTGGTTCTGCAACAGTTAGTTGCGGCGGCAGGAATCACAGCGATAGAATTTCTGTTCGGATTGGTTCTGAACGTGTTGCTCGGTCTGCATATGTGGGATTATAGCAACATGCCGGGAAACTTTCTCGGTCAGATATGCCCTCAGTTTACAGTGCTGTGGTTCTTTTTGTCTGCGCTTGGAATCTTCCTGGATGATTATATTCGGTGGGTATTTTTCGGAGAAGCGAAACCGCATTACCACCTATTCCGGAAGAAGGAAGAGAGAAGAGAATGACAAAGCTACAGATTATCTCAAAGCTCTGGTCGGCAATCTATGACCTGGTGTTTCTGGTCAAAGGGACGCCGACAAAGAGTCTGGAAGAAATAGAGACAGATCTTGACATCGTTGAGTATGCGTGCCGAAAGTACGTTGACTGCGACGATGATGAGATAATATTCAAGAGCGAAGGAGGTACAGCCTATGCAGATCCGAGCACAGCCACGGAAGCAGATTAGTTCCGAAAATCCGAAATAACAGGGAGGAGATACCAATGGAATTATTGATAGCTGCCGGTATCCCGTCCGCAATCGTGGCATTCTGTTTCTGGTTGCTGGAGAAGCGAATCCAGGAACGGGCAGAAGCTGAGAAGAACGAACGGGCACGCAGGCAGAGAGAACAGGATGAGAAAGAAGAGAACCGTGAAAAGCTCCAGTACATGATGCTGAAAGCCTTGGACGGTTCTCTTTGTTTGTCAGAAGCTACAGCAAAGGCAGTGCAGAGGATTCCGGATGCGAAGTGCAACGGAGATATGCACGCTGCATTAAATTATGAGCTGGAGCAGAAACATGATCTGGAGAACTTTCTGACAAGGCAGGGAGTGAACCAGATCACAGGGGAATGAAAAAGAAGGCTGTATTTGCCCCATATCCGCCCGTATAGCGGTTAGGTAATAATTTCCCCACTCACACAATTACAAACGATACAGGGAACTATCAAGAGATTACAAAGCATAACAGGAGGATTGATTCTATGGAATTATTGAATTTTTTAAGCCAGGTGCCGATTCCGGTTCTGATTCTGGTGATCGCAGTGCTGGTCGTTGTGACAGCAGTGGTCGTATATCAGTATGCGAAAGCGAAGGGACTGGATGGCATCCGGAAAGAGGTGTACAAGCTATTCCTGCACGCTGAACATATCTACAAAGAGTCCGGCCAGGGAGAAAAGAAACTGAAATGGGTAGTACAGCAGGCAAGAGGATTGCTGCCTAAGTGGTTGCAGGTAATCATGTCCGAAAAGGTACTGCTGAAAATTATTGACTGGTGGTTCAAGGAAGTTAAGGACCTTTTGGACGATGGAAAGGTAAATGGCTCTCAGAACTGATCGGAGAAGGGAGAGAGTAGCTATGGGCTTAAAAATCCTATTGGTGTACCTTTTGGGGATTTTGCTGTGTCAGCCGGTCTACATCTGGGGCATTCGGACATTGTGCCGGATGGAAGATGAAGACGAAGAGCTGTACTGCCAGGACAATGGCATGTACTATGAGCCAAGCAAGCCGAATTATCCGCTTGTGATAGTGCTGTTGCTGATGGCAGGAATCTTCTGGCCGTTGGTAATTTTGTTTGCGGTGTTCGTTCCGTTGACATTTTTGCTGATGGACAAGATGGGACAGTTGCATCCGAAAGATGATGATGAGATGGACCCAGAAGAGGACACATACTTATGACCGGGTGGGGAGAAATCCCTGCCCCTTTTTTGTGAATGAAGGAGAATTTACAAATGGCAATAGAACGGAATACATACACAGATATTTTGTTTGACGCTTTGATGGCTGCCGGTTGCACGATATATGGTGCATGTGCGGCTATGGGGAATATTTACGCAGAATCCAGAGCGAATCCCCGGAATCTGGAAAATCTCTGTGAGAAGAAATTGAACTATAAATACACGGACGATACCTACACGGAAGCAGTAGACTCCGGAAAGATAACGAGAGCGTTATTCCTGCATCCGTTGGGAGATTCCAGGCAGTACGGTTACGGATTCTGCCAGTGGACATCTGCCGGAAGAAAGGCCGGCCTTTACGATCTGGTTAAGTCCAGAGGAGTGTCCATCGGAGATGCGAAGACGCAGACAGAGTACATGCTGAGTGAATTGAAGACGAGCTATAAGAGTGTCTGGAAGGTATTGCAGACCGCAACCTCAGTGCAGGAAGCGTCCGATATCTTCTTAGTCAAGTTCGAGGCTCCGTCGAATGTAGGTTCGGCAGTGAAGAAAACAAGGGCTTCTTACGGGGAGCAGTATTTAAAGATTTACCAGAATCAGAAGAAGGAGGAAAACAAAGTGAGCAAAATTGAAAATGCAGTAGCAAGAGCAGAGGCAATTGCCCTGGACGATTCACATGGTTACGACCAGGTAGACCGTTGGGGCAATCCGAATTACGATTGTTCCGGGCTGGTAATCAGATGTTTGGAAGAGGCCGGAATCCCGGCAAAGTCAAGCGGAGCAACCTATACAGGCAACATGCCGGAGGTTCTGCCAAAAATCGGATTCAAGGATGTTGTAAAATCCGTGGATCTGGCAACCGGTAGCGGAATGATCCGTGGAGATGTCCTGCTCGGAAATGGACACACAGCATTCTACTGCGGAAATGGTAAACTGGTGCACGCAAGTATCAACGAGAAAGGAACGGTCACAGGAGGAAAGTCTGGAGATCAGACCGGTAGAGAAATCTGCATCCGCAGCTATTACAATAAGCCGTGGATTCATGTGTACCGTTACACCGGAGTGACAGCATCTGCATCCGGAACGGTTAATGTGAGAAATTATCTTCAGAAAGGCGATTCCGGGGACGCAGTAAAAGAAATGCAGAAAATGCTGATCGGTTGCGGATTCTCCTGCGGAAGTTCCGGAGTAGACGGTTCTTTTGGCGGAGACACAGAGAAAGCTCTGCTTGCGTTCCAGGCATTTTACGGTTTGGAGCAGGACGGCAAGTACGGACCGGTATCTAAGAGTAAGCTGGTTTCTGCTTACAACGGAAAGACAGCAGCCAGTGTTCCGGAAAAGAAGAACACTCCGTCTTACACTGCTGGACATGAGTACACTTTGCAGGTAGAACTGAAAGTTCGTACAGGTCCAGGAACAAACTACAGCGCAAAGAAACATTCGCAGTTGACGGCTGACGGCCAGAAACACGATAAGGACAATGATGGCTGCCTGGATGCAGGAACAGTCGTAACATGCCAGGCAGTCCGGAATGTCGGAAACGATATCTGGATGAAAGCACCGAGCGGTTGGATGGCTGCTTATTACGATGGCAAGGTATACATCAAATAATGCCTTTAAGGCAAGGAACTAAGAAAATTAAACACACCTCTTATGGTCAAAAAAGGAAAATATGTCACATTGCCCCGGTATCACGCCGGGGCTTCTTTTTTATTGCGGAGCAAGTCCGCAGAATAAATCAATATACAAAATTCACAAAAATTCCCATCAAAAATTGACGAAATGTGCCTGAGTAACGATAGACGTTTTTAGATACTAACTTATGCCTAAGAGCTAAAAGTCGGTATAGAAGCGTGTACGATGCTATAGCCATATATGCTGAAAATGCGGTTCTGCAAAGTTCAATCTGAGTTCCGAAGTTATCCACAGGAAGAATGTTGATAATGTGAATAAGTCGAAAAATCGAAGTAAAAAACATTTCCTATATATAAAACCTTGTAAGATTTCTTACATGATTTCTACACCATAATTAGAGATAGAGTAAGAGATAGAGATAAAGATAGATAAAGAGATAAAAAAGAATAGCACTTTGCGTTGCAAAGATGCTACACACACTAATTCGACAGCTCGAAAAATAATTGAAAAATAGAAGTAAAACACTTGACACGTTCGAGATATCGAAGTATAATAAAGTTACAAAATAACAAAACAAATACACGATACAAAGTAATGCAGGCGGCAAGGTTGATGGAATAGTACATATGCTTGTCAGACGGTTCCAACCCCGTAGGAATGCAGAGGACAGAACAAATGAGAAAGGAGGAATTGCCCGTTGGGAAAAAGAAAACGCAGGATTGAAGAAAAAGAAGAAGAGCTGCTTTCAGAGCAGTTGAAGAAGACCAAAATTGAAATTTATGAATGCTGGACACATATCGTAATTTCCATAGTAACAATGCTGATAGCAGTTGTTACGGCAGTTTTGACCTGGTTCAAGTAATGTTCTGAAAAACAGCTCGGTAGCCGGGGAGACAAGTTCTCCTCGTGCTACCAAGTTTATCACAGAGGAGGCAGAAAGTAAATGAAGAAAAGCAGAAGAATGTTTTCACTGGCTATGCTGGTGTGTTTGATTGTCGGAGTTTCAACCGGAATCAGAGAATGTATCGGAGCCGCATGTGCGCTGGCATTCGTAAATGCAACACTCGGACTGGAAGATTTAGAGAAGAAAATGGAGGATAAGAAATAATGGATGCAAAGAATCAGCAGGACAGAGCAAAAATGGTAGAAGAAGCGGTTGGTCGTATGTGCCGCCTGGGAATGATGCCGCAGGTAATCACAAAATTCAGAAAGCAGGGAACGGTCCTTAAATCTGAGACGGCAGGTATTCTGTACGATTTGAACGATGAGGAGAAGAAAGCTGTTGCCGACTGGGAAGAAGAAAGTGGCGGTATTGTATACGCTGCAATATTGAGCAATATGGTGTTTGGAAGATGCCTGGCATTGTTGTATGTCAGTGCAGAGGATGAGGAGTGGGAACTGGATAGAGAAGACCTGGAAGGAAGAGTTCCACTTGCGTATGTGGCAAATTTGGACGCTCCGGATTGTTCCGAACTTGGAAGCATTGGAATTGCACCTGCAAATGGCGGCTTAGTAAGAACAGAGTAGGAGGTGGCGTGATGCTGGAATATAACGAGCAGACGGAAAATCTGATGGAGATTGCTATGATGCTGGAACAGCTCAAAGGCGAGAGCGAGTATCTGTTCGAGGTACTGACAGACATTGATAGCATAACTTGGAAACAGAAATTTGTGGACTGGGCGAATGAGTTCACAGAAACCTACGAGCCGAACAAGGATGTGTGGCCGGGAAATTACCTGGAAGTGATTGAGGGATTTGCCAGAGAGAAAATTTTGGAGTTTGCCGGAGTGGAGGACAAGGAATAATGAATTTGAGAAGAGCGGGCAAAGGAATTGTCAGAAAAGGTAAGTAGCCGAGCGTATACAGAATCGGCTTCAATGATGGCGATGAAACAGAGCTGACCGCAAATGGCATAAATGAGCTGGAGGAGTTATGGCGGTCCTTGTGTCCGGAATTTGAATGCGAACCGGACAGCGTAAACTATGTAGAGAGAGTAGGATATGAGGAGGAAGACTGATGGGAAAAGAGTATGAGGAAATCAAGGCTGAGATAAGCGTACGAATCAGCACAGAGGATATTGATGATATTGTTACAACGGCACTGGAGGGCGGTATTTGCTACTGGTGCAGGCGAGCAGAAGTCAAAGGAAAGTATCTCGGAGAATTTGCATCGGAGCAGATCAGCAGAGGAGGAGTCCTGGTATTGCATGATTCGGTGGATGGCAAGAAGAGAGAACTGAACAAGGAAAAGTTGCTCAGCGGAGTAAAACAGTATCTGGAGGATGAAGACAAGCCGTACAATATCCTGGTGGATGCGGAAGACTCTGTAGGATGCAGCAAAGGAGTCTATGAATTGGATTGTTGCATGGTAGATGCGACAGTGGCAGACATGATTATCCAGTATGCGATATTCGATGATATTATTTACGGATAGGAGGACGCCGGGATGGAGGAAAAGAAAATTGTAGTGTATGTCCTGCATGGGTTCTGGGAGAACGAATTTACAAATGGGTGTGCAGTGGTGGATGTGTCGATTGACCTGGAGACGGTCATGAAGAAACTGGATGAAATCGTTGAGAGTAAGGCACGAGAGTATGTGAAGGTGCAGGAGGATAAAGCCGAGGAAGAACGGGGATTCCGGTATTTTGAAATATGGGATGAGAACGGGCAGAGTGCTAAATTCTATATCGTAGAGCAGTATCTGGAATTATCGCAGAGTATGATGGAGGCGATTGCTGAATCATTAGCGAAAGGAGCAGGAAAATGAGAAAAGTATATCGGTGTGAGCATACAGTACCGCCGGTTTGGTGGTTTACCTTCGCAGACAGAAATGCGTTGGGAGAGGAAATTGTAGTAGAGTTCCGAAAGAACGAAAACACGCATGGAAAGCATTCACTTCCGGCAATGTGGAAGAGAAAGGGATTCATAGATAAAGAACCGGAAACGTGGTGGGGCGTTCAGACCTATGTAACGGACCGGCAGGGCAGATGTTCCGGAAAGTACAATCCGACAACCAAGGATGGGAAACTGAATTTTGAGTGGCTGTTGGAGGCAACCGAGGAAAATCGACAGAAGATAATTGATGAGATTTACCGCAGGGCAAACGCTATCTGGTACAGGGAAGATTGGTATCTGGAAGACCTGGAAGAAGCAATCCGGAGTACAGGCCTGGAAGTAACCCAGGAAAGAGTAGACAAGCTGTTGGAGGAGTGCCACCGGATATTTGATGATAAATCCGGAAGAAATGAGATGCTGGCCCAGAAAGCAAGCAAGCTGTTTGAGGAGGAGTAGGAAATGTTTGGAAGACTGATTCTTGAAACCTATGTACAGGACAGATGCCGGGACGTCAGATTTAAGGATGAACACTTGACCTGGTTCGAGATTAAAAAGAACGATGCGAAGCGGATTGTGAAGAGAATGGGGTGGGAGAGCCTGGCAGATTTTCTGAACAATTACACCTGGGATGATACGGAGATTCTGTATCAGATAGCTGATAACTGCGGAATGATAGTTGCTGATTGGATTGAAAGAGAGGTAGAGGATGGAAGAAATTAGAGGAACTGACTGCAACGAGCTGATAAAAAAGGTTCTGGAAGTTGAGGAGTTGCGACCAGTGGACCTGGCAAAGAAAATCGGGGTGAGCAGACAGTATGCGAACCAGATTATTTCCAGAAGCAAATGCGGTATTCGCTGTGATACGTTGGAGAAAATCGTAAGTGCGTTGGGATATGAAATCGCCCTGGTAAAAATAATTGAAAAATAGAAGCAAAACACTTGACACGTTCGAGTTATCGAAGTATAATAAAGTTACAAAATAACAAAACAAATACACGATACAAACGGAGGTAGTCAAGATGAACGCATTAGTAATATACAGAAGCCTGTTAAGTGAAAGAGATAAAAATGAATTTGGTTATCCGGAATGGGATGCAGCACAGAAGATGCTGTGGGTGTTCATTGAAAAAGCCCTGGAAGCTGGAGAAGAAAGCATTGCTGATGAAATCGTAGATGAGCTGTATTCTTTGAGTGATTGTGGATGCACGCTGGAAGATGAGGCAGTGAAAGCAGATTTGGAGATGCTTGAAAAGTATGGATTTGGTAGCCGAGCAGACAAAGTAAGAGAGCTTTGTTGGAAGTAGGCTTATTTTTTTACCTGCAAGGTTCGCAAAATCGAAGTAATAATTCAAAGGAGCGAAGAATATGGCAAAGAGATCAAGAGCAAACAGAACTGAAAAGGCTACATACCAGAACATCCGGAATGAGCACAAATACATAGACGTTGTTCATCATGGAGATGGTCATTATTACATAATCCAGTACATAAAGCATGAGCTTCCAGAAAGAACGGTTGTCAATTATATGGGAACCAGATGCGGGCACAAGCAGAAGTTCAGAATTGGAAAAGGGACGCTGTTGAGCATCCTGGAAGATTACAAGAAAGTTGAGGAGGCGTAGAAGGTATGACAAAACAGGAATTTCAAAAGAGAATTGGGGCTGAGATAAGCCAGAAAGATTATTCCATCGTGGAGCATGTGTATACATGGCATCCGTCCATCAGCGAGGTAGAGGGTAAGGAACAGATAGCAGAGTTGTATAAGGTCTTTGGAATGCCAATCATCAAGAATATGATGGAGGCTGCGAACTATGCAGAGACGCTTGACCGGGCAATGGCACAGGCACAGAGACAGGTGGAGGAGCTGAGAAAGCGAATCATCAGAGTTGCGAAAGGAGACCTGGTAGTGGAACAGTGCATTACAGAGGCTAAGAAATTATTTGAGACGGTCAACAATCCGCATGAGTGGGATGTGGCAGTTTCTTATCTGAAAAAAAGATACGGAGCAGATGCAGTAGACGAAGCCATTAAAATTGAGCATCTGGAAATGTAGGAGAGGAGTGAGAGTATGGCAGACAGAAGCAATGCCCGGCTGAATGAAGAGATTGAAAGCAAAATCAGACAGTGGGATGGCACAATATTTGGAGCATCATTGAAAAATATGTATGAGAACGGCACGAGCTATGAAGGTATCTGTGAGTATGCAGATATTGATTACGAAGATTACGAGGAGGAATAGAGATGGCGGACATGACGCTGAGAGAGTTTTGTGAGAGATACCGCAAGGGAGATTTCCTTGCAAAAGACAGAAATACCCAGATTGAGGCCGGTTGGTATGACTGGTTTTGCAGTGACAAAGCACTGGCAGGCCGGTTGGCGAAAATCTGGAGTATCTTGAAAGGGGTTACGAGCAATTACATCTTGGATAACTACAGAGTATGGTTCAAGAATAACTGCCCGATGGTCGGTCCGCTCTATGATGATGTAAGATTCGAGCCGCTTGACGAAGAGAAGAGGGATGAGTTGTATTTTGGAGTTGCTATTGATGATGAACGCAGAGACAACAAGTACATTATCTTCACTGCCAGAAATGATTACGAGGATGAGTGCGGATTTAATAATGTCCGAGAAGTACGGCAGTTCATCAATGGGTGGGAAGAAGAGCTGAAAAATGAGGAGTTTTACAAAGAAAGGGAGCGGAAGAAAGAAGAGCTGAAAAAGGAGAATGATAGATATCTTGAGCTGTTAAGAAAAGCAGATGAGGTTCTGGGAAAGCATGAGGAATAATGTATGCAGGATATGAAAGTGGCACTGTTCACGATTGAGGATTTGAAAAAGAATCATCCGGATTATTACAGACGGTTAAACCCGAAATGCCAGGTTTGCCAGAATATTTTAAGCAGCAGTGAATGCGATATGTGCGAGGATTTTGATATGTTCGCCAGAGTAAAGGAGGAAATGAAGTGAGACAGGCAGAGTTTGCGGAACTGAGCAGGGAAGTAATGCCGGTACTGGATAAGCTGACGGAGATTGCAGGCCAGCATGGAACGGCAGAAAAGCTGGTAAGCATTACATTGAGTGCAGAAGGTTATATTCATTTTACGGTACATGACAGTGGAATGTGTCTGAGCAGATTAAAAAGAGAAGATGCACCGGAGTTGGAAATCAGAAAACAGTTATCCCAGGAAATGGGAAGAGAGGAGAACTGATATGGCAAGTTTGAATGTTAAGACAGAGTATTCAGAGTATAAGGACTGTAAGTTAAGAGTCGGTAAGTATGTGGAAGACAATAGCGTTGCTGTTGAAATTTATAACAGATGGGATGGACCTATTGCGAGAGTAACCACCTGTCTGTGCGACCATTCGTTGGCAGAAGATGAGGCGTATGTTGACACCAATAATTGCCCTTGGGCGGTAGCTCTTCTGGAAGAAAACGGATTTGCGGAGAGAACCGGGCGTACTCGGAGAAGCGGTTACTGCGAATATCCGGCAATGAAATTTGACAGAAGCAAGATGGCAGAGTTTGAGGAGGAAAGTTAAGATGGAGAGCTATAGAGAGTTAAGAGACAGACAGCAGAAAGAGTTCAATGAGCTGCCGTTGGGGTTTGCATTCTCAGATAAGCAGTTTGATGAAATGATGGGAAAATGGGGACTTGACCCGGAGAAAGACCTGGATAAGATTTATCGGATTCCGGGCGGTGGATTCATCCAGAAGAAAGATCACAAGCATTTCCATGAGGTACTGGACCGGCACAACGCTGAGATGGAGGCGGCAAAGGCGGCCGATGAAGATGGAACAGGATTTCTTTACCAGATGTTCAAGTACGAACTGGATAATCACGAGTACGGATACACCGGAGATCTTGAGGATACGCTGGATTGCTTAGGATTGACTTGGGAAGAACTGAAAGCGTCACCGGTAATGCTGAAAGCTCTGGATAAGGCTTCGACAGAAATCAGAGAAAGAGAGGGATGCTAAGTATGGATGAGAATAAACGCATAGTAATATGCAGACGCTGTAAAAAGCCGGAATACTGGGGAGAAATGAGATGGCTTTCCGGATTTTGCGTATGCAGAGATTGCTACAAAGCGCAATGGGAAAGCGAAAATCATAAGCCGTATACCTGGGATGACCTGGATGGAAAAAGACCAACGATGGAAGAATTTGAAAAGGAGAATGAGTAATGGCAAGAGAAGAGCTAAAGACAATCGAAGGATGGCACAAGAGCGGCTGCAACAGTTGGGATGAATATTGTAAGCCGGGAGATATGGTAGACCAGGGAGTAGCAGATTACTTCCTGGATATCCTGCCACCACGGACAATGACAAGTGATTACTTCCAGGTAGGAGAGCCGCACAGTCATGCAATCAACCCGAAGACAATGAAGAACTGCGGCACATATGCAACATTCGCCGTAAGAGGAAAAGAGATCTGGGAGTATTGCGGAAACTGTTTTCCTCACATGTGTGTAGATGTTGAGAAATTCAAGAAACGGGATAGCGTGCAGGCTTTTTTTGCATGAGACATACAAGCTGGTGTGCGGGATTGCACAGGCTCCGAGACCTCATATCTTCTGCAAAGACGGTTTTGAAATGAGTGTCCAGGCTGGAGATGGATTGTATTGTGAGCCACGGGTGAATTTGGAAAGCGGAGAATATGCAGCTTGCGAAGTCGGATATCCCAGCCAGAAAGAAGAGTTGTTGATGCCGTATATTGAAGATCCGACAGAACCGACAAAGGCAGTGTACCCGTATGTGCCGGTTGAAGTGATTGAACAAGTGATTGAGAAACACGGCGGCTGGTTTGACGCCAGGATTCCATTTGCATAAAGGAGGCGAAGCAGTATGAAGAAATTTATGAAGAGCATGAAGAAGTTCTTTAAGACTATGAAGAAGCTGGCAAAGTAGAGGAGAAGGAGCATGAACAAAGCAAAAAACATGACAACCGGGGCAGGTTATCTGCTCCGGAGAGAAGATTACAAGAGAGTCAAGAAAATGGATCGACAGCAATTTGAATCGTTCTGTAAGAATCTTTATATGACAGCATATGAAGAGGGCAGAAAGTCGGTTCCTGGGATTGACATTACGGAAGTGCAGAAAGCAATCAGCGAGACACCGGGAATCGGAGCGAAGAGACTGGAGGCAATCATGGAAAGCCTCAACAGCAGATTTGCAAAGGAGGGAGATGTGTGATGAAGAGAACGGAGCGGACGGTAAATGTCAAAGCCTGGGGCTGTCTGGGAGCAAAGAGAGTTGTTTTATACGAAGACAGAGATGAACTTAGATTTACGGATGGGTTCCACGATATGAGAATGACCCAGGCCAGAATGGAAGCCTTTGTTCCTGGCGGCGATGCAGTTCTGGCTGATGTGTACCGGAGAGTGAGAGGAACCAGAAGCTGGCATCCGGTTGTAAAAGAGCTGAAAAAATTATTGGATGAGAGAGGGGGAAAAGCGGTATGAAGATTGAACCGAGGAAAGAATCGGACAGAGGCGGTTGGCTGTGTATGCCGTTGTTAGCCAGTGTGCCGGAAGGAAAGGAAGGATGGGAAAAGGTGCGTTGCCCGGTATGTGGAGCACTTTGCTGGAAAAGACCGGAGGATGCAGGCGTGATTTGCCATAGCAAACTCGACGGAGCGTGTTGTACGTTATGTGCTTTGAAGAAAGGAGCTGGCAGGTTATGAAGAGAAGCGAGCAGATCGTAGAATTGATGGACGATGTAAAGAAGATTATCTCACAGATGGCAGTGGTGGATGTATGTGAGGAAGAGAAGCCGGTAGAGGTTGGAAAAACCATCATGACAAGCCGGGAGGTGGCGGATATGTTCCAGGAATATCACTCGGTTACATATCGCAGAATCGCACAGCTTATCGTGGAGCTGGAACCGATGGAGCAGACAGAGTTCAAAATGGCACAGTTCAAGGCAAGACACCAGGAGTACCCGATGTGGGAACTGACTGAAAAAGCCTGCAAGCTCTATCTGACGAGAATGAAAAGAGATAGATGCTACGGTAAAAAGAAGACCGGCATTGAGAAGATGGAAAAAGAGCTTCGTTGCCGGGTAAGCGGTCAGAAACTGGTGGAGGATGCGGAGAACGGATATAAGGACGTCCGGGAACTGTTCAATCAGTTTATTACTGGTCCGAAGGGCGAAAACCGGGAAATTCCGGAACTGACGCAGGCCTACGAACGGCTGAGAGCGGTTATGGAAGCACAGGTTCCGGGTGCGAAAGCTGATACGGCGATAACGTCTGCGGTATACGATGTGGCGATAGAGTCAGAAATGCAGGGGTTCATTTACGGATTTCAGTTGTTCGGAGCGGTTCTGCAGGGATGTGGCAGCACAAGAAGATGTGCCGGAGAAAATTAAGGGCAGACAGGAGGAGTCGTGGAGAATAATTTGGTAAAGCTGGAACCATGCCCGTTCTGCGGTTGCAGAGATAGAAGAGTGGGAATCCGTAGGATGGGTAACAACGGTTATAAAGTTTGTTGCTCGAAGTGCGGAAGTCTCGGACCTCATGTATCAGTGAAGGACTGGAACGGGCAGAAGGAGCTTGCGCAGAAAGAGGCAAGAGAAAAATGGAATGAAAGGGCGTGAGAAAATGGATAGAGAAGAGTTTATGAGAGAGTTGGAAGATATGTTCCAGGATGAGCCGGATAACAATAAACTGAATGTGGTTCTGGACCTTGCGGATGCGTATGTAGAATATGAATACGAGGAAAGAAAAAAGTCTGAAAAAGTGCAATGGGGAAAAGATGTGTGTGCTGCGGCAGGAGAGAGTGTAGACGAACTTCCGGAGAAGGTGTTCATTTCTATTTCAGAGAAGTTAGAGGATAGAATGTTGGAGAATAACGGTGATCTGGAATATGCAGTAGTCCAGGAAGTTGTAAATGAGTTCTGGGAGCAGGAGGAAGAGGAAGATGCTGATTGTAAGCCAGAATAAAGAGAAGGTGTTGTGGTTCGGAAGAGCCTTTAACGCCCTGGAATATTCAGAACAGGTAAACCACAAGGGAAAGAAGGAAACCGTCAGACACACAATTTGCATATCTGATGGTTGTCTGGAAGAGATTGCAGAGTATCAGACAAAGGAACGGTGCTTGCAGGTGCTGAAAGATTTCTGCGGAGCATATGAAAATGAATGTTATACGGTTGAGTTCTTCGACACTGCGGCCCAGGCAACAAGACCGGCAATGTACAAGAAGAATATCGTGTATGAGTTCCCGGCGGAGTAATGTGAAGGAGGGCGATGATGGAACACAAGATCACAATCATGAAATATCAGACGATGTTTCCGGGGATGACAAAAAAGCTGTTCGATGAGAAAGAGAGATTCTATCAGATTGCAGTCATCAGCATCAGACTGGATGAACTCCAGACAAAAGGTGCGGTACTGCAGAAAATGGGAAAACCAACAAAGAGCGGCACTAGAATGACGTTTGCACCGGTGCGGAGTGCTGGAGAGTATGAGGCAGAGATGCAGAGGATTCTGGAAGACGGGAAAAAGCTGGGTCTGAAATTTGAAAAGAAAAAGGAGGAAAAGTAATGGAGAGCAGTGAAGTTGTAAAAATCAGAGTGGAGAATATATATCCGCATCCGGATAATCCGAGAAAAGACCTCGGAGATGTGACAGAGTTGGCAGAATCAATGAAAAAGCATGGAGTCATGCAGAATTTGACGGTTATTCCGGCGAGTGCATTGACAGCAGACCCGGAAGATCAGCCGGATGCTGATAAGGTTTCGGTAATCAGTGATTTCCATGCACTGATAGGACATAGAAGACTGGAGGCGGCAAAATTAGCAGGCCTGGTAGAAGTTCCATGCCAGATTAGAAGCAAGATTTCCCGTAAAGAGCAAGTAGGTATCATGCTGTTGGAGAATATTCAACGTGAAGACCTTACCATCCAGGAACAGGCCCAGGGATTCCAGATGATGCTCGATTTGGGAGATACGGAAGACCAGATTGCAGAAAAGACCGGATTCAGTAAATCAACCGTCCGGCATAGGCTGAATATTGCGAAGCTGGACCAGGAGAAATTGAAAGAGAAGCAGCAGGACGATGCTTTTCAGCTCACATTGAAAGACCTGTACGAACTGGAGAAAATCAAGGATGTAGAAATGCGAAATGAGATTCTGGATAAGGCCAGCAGCTCCAGAGATATTGTGAGCCGGGTTCAGAACGAGATTACAAATGCTAAGAAGAAAGAGAACGCAAAGAAGCTCAAAACGAAGCTGAAAAAGATGGGAGTAGAGAAAGCACCGGAGCAGTATTCCCAGCAGATGTACAATGGAAAGTGGAAAACGGTGATAGAGATTAACTTGACAGACGATGTGCCGGATGAGATTGAACTGCCAGAGCAGAAAGGGCAGATGTACTGGTATGAGACATGGCGAGATTTGAGAATCGTTACGAAAGCTCCGAAGGAAAAGAAGAAGCTGACAAAAGAAGAGCTGGCGAAGAAAGAGCAGGATAGAAAGTCAAAAGAGGTAAAGGAAATTCTGAAAGGAAGTGCTGCCAGAAGAAAAGATTTTATCTCCGGAATTATTTCTGGAAAAATCCCGGCTCTTAAGGACGAAAACGCAGCGAGAGAAAAAATCTGGGAAGCCCTTGTGCTGATTGGTTACGGTCTGTACGGTTCGATTGCGAGAGGCTTTTTCCTGGAGGACGATGAGTGGAAGTACAGCGAAGAAGAGAGAAAGCAGGCAACTGAGACGTTCCAAGGATTGAGCATCACACATCAAATGCTTGTGTTTCTGCATGGGTCGATGAATACGGTAGGAGAAACCTATGATTATAGCGGACGCTACGCCAAAGAAAAGGCGGATAAACTGCTGAAAGGGTATGAAGCCCTCAAATTGTTTGGGTGGTTCTTTGAGATGGATGAGGAGAAGCGAGTTCTGGACGGAACAAGTGAGTTATTTGCACCTGCGGAAGAAAAGTAAACTACTGACTTGCCAACTGGCGTAAAGTCGGTTATTATAATAGGAAGAAGGAGCTACAAAGTAGCGGTACATAAGTAGTGAAATGAAGGCACGCCCTCTACATGGGGGAACCGAGATTTGTAGTATTCTATAACGGAACAGACAAGATGCCGGAACAAAGTGTTTTACGTTTATCCGATGCTTATGGAAGTAAGTCTGAAGAATTAGATTTAGAGTTGAAGATTCGGTTTGAAAATATAAATCCTGGATATAATGAGGAAATGGTAGAAAAAAGTCCGACATTATATCAATATGTGAAATTTGTAGATACAGTCCGCAAATATCAGAAGGAAATACCATTTCCGGAAGCAGTGGAAAAGGCAATTGACGAATGTATCAAAAATGGTATTCTTGCGGAGTTTTTAAGGAAGAACAGAGCAGAGGTGTTAAGAGTGAGCATATTTGAGTATGATGAAGAAGAACATATGAGGCAGGAACGAGAAGAAAGCAGGCAGGAAGGTATAGAACAAGTGAATGATTTGTATGATAAATTGCATGACTTAAATCGAGAAGAAGATATTTGGAAAGCTATAAAAGATGTTGAATACAGAAAGAAATTGCTGGAAGAATTTCACCTTGATTAAAATTTCATAGAATAAGACATAAAGATACTGCTGGAGATGCTAGAAGTAATTGCCAGTGGTATCTTTTAATATTGAAAAATATACGAGATATATCATGATTGATACCAACTATGTCAAAAACACCAATGAATTAAGAAAAAATGCTATTATAAAATATAAAGTAAAAAGCAACTAATAGTTATAGCTGTTTTACAGTAGCGTTATTAAAAATGGATTTGTCTTTTATAAAGTTATAAAAATCAAATTGATTACCAAAGACAAAGGATTTTTTCATAACAGGTATTATATAAGTTCTGTCTAATTTTAGACTGAGACAATAGAGAGAAGAAGTTATCGTAATAGAAATAATATTTGCGTAGGAGTAGGTAGCGGTGGAAGTAAGCTGATCATTACTATATACCTGAACTTGAAATGAATCTTTATAAAAAGATATCCTTTCAAAACCGGTTTCTTTAAAAAATTTGGTGCCGGCTTTTAATGCAGAACGGGCGCGCAGCCATGGTTCCATAAAGAAACATACGAAATATAAACAACCCGCGGGTAACGGAATAAGCCATGAGAAATCACGAAATCCGGACATTCCCCAAAGAACAAGAAAGAATATCATAATAAGGATTATGACAGGTGTAAATATAAGAAAATTTCGAGAGGGCTTTTTTCGTAAAATAGGTACCATTTCATAATAGCTTTTATTATCGAATTTACATTCTGTTACAAAAAGTGGTTCCATAAACATATCCTCCATAAATAGCGTTATGTTATGATAGCATAATTTTATGTCTGGAGGAAGCAGATTGGCACAGATGGTATGTTTTTGGATATAGAAGGGGAGAAATTATGTTACATATATCAATTTGTGATGATGAGAGAATTGCTGTGGAAAAGATGCAGCGAATTGTGGAAAATGTGTTGGAGCAGGAGCAATTACCGGCAAAACTTGAGAATTTTGAAAATGGGGAAGAGTTTCTGCAGCAGTATGTCATCAGGGACGACGAACTGGTGATACTGGATCTTGATATGCCGATAAAAAATGGAATCGATGTGATACAGGAGCTTGAAAAAATTCAGAGAAATGAAGTCGTGATTCTAGTCACAGCGTATGATAATCTGGCACTGAAGACTTTTTCTTATGGGCCATTTCAGATTGTCAGAAAAGAGCAGATGGAAGAGGATTTGCCGAAGGCGATAGGCAGATTTCTGAATATACGAAAAAGAAATCAGGAGGAATTGGAATTTCGGATAAAGGGAGAACTAATTCATGTGAAACTGGAGGATATTGTATATTTTGAAAAATATAAACATCAGGTTTATGTGCATTTGGCGGATCAGACGGTTCTTACCGTTCGGGAAAATATGCAAGATTTTGAGAAAGAACTGGCGGGAAAAGGATTTGTCAGAACGCATGCGGCATATATAGTTGCGCTCAGGTACTGCCGGAAATTTGAAAAAAACGATATCGTGCTGGAAGGTGATGTGAAAGTTCCGGTGAGCCGAGAGCGCAGACAGATGGCAAAAGAGCAATTTATGATAAGCAGGAGAAGGTAGATGGATATAGCAAATTTTATAATTGGACAACTGGTGGGATTGGTAGAGCCATTTTTGGCGATTGATTTTATAATAAAATGTCTTGACTGGAAAGAACAGGTGAAGCATCGAAAGCAGTTATATATAGGTGTTTGTCTGGTATGGTTTATAGTTGCACAGGGAAACGGAAGATTTGAAGGAAGTTATACGATTATTGCGGCATTTGATATGTGTCTGGCATATTTGTTCAGTTGCCTGTTTTTAAGAAAGACAGCAGGCGTGAAACTTATGATTTGTATTTTAGAGGAAGTTATAAGTAATATTTGTATATTAAGTGTTATGCAATTGACAACGTATATTATTAATACGTCTATTTTTGATTTCCTTGAAAATGAAGGAATGATTTTTCAAATAGGGGCAATTGTATCTAAAATTGTAGTATGGCTTGTATATAAAGGTGTGTATACTTATTTTAGATACATGGCAATACATTTTCCGAAAGAGCAAATTGTTCTTACTAATGTGATGATTGGTTTTACGGCAGTCAGTGTGATATGTATTTTTCTGGCGGTTTCACAAAAAGGTGTCAGTCATTATACAGTTGTCTTGCTTCTGATTGTTTCTTTAGGAATCATTGCTTTATGCGGTTATGTTATCTATATGATGATAACAATTAGTAAGAAGAATGAAAAAATGCAATTGTACCAACTGATAGAGTTAAAAAGCCAGGAGCAGGAGCGGCAACTGGAGGAATGGAAGCATTCGGAAGAGAATATACGGAAGTTTCGACATGATTATAAGAATCACTGCATGAATATGGAGCATTTGCTTGAAGAAGGTGAATATGAAAGTCTGGGTAAGTATTTAAAACAGTTTGTGGCAGAAGAACTGGGAGAGGTCAGATCAATTTATTCGGACAGCCCGATTATAAATGCAGTATTCCATAATAAGATGTCTATATGTAAAGAAAAAGGGATTGATATTTCATGCGATATTACAGGAAGTGTGAAATGCCTTGATAATCTGATCGTTGGGAGTATTTTATTTAATCTGCTGGACAATGCAATCGAGGCATGCGAGAAAAATCAAAAAGAGAAGAGAATTATTTGTCGGATTGCCAGAGAAGCGGACGAAGTAAATATATTTGTAGAAAATAGCATTGAGCAGTCGGTGCTGGCAGAAAACCAGTTACTTGAAACTACAAAGGAAAAGAAAGACCAGCATGGCATGGGACATTTGATTGTAGAAGAGCAAGTGAAGAAACTAGACGGCATGGTGGAATATTACGAAGATAAAATGTTCTGTGCCCATGTGTATCTTCCGATGTAAAATATGATAATAGATGTGTAAATTATCCCCAAAAGTAGATATGGAGAGGCATTGATGGCATTATAAATGCCATGATAGAAAAAATGCAGAAGATATATCTGAAAAATTAGTAGAAAAAAATTTAGTGAAGAATAAGGACAAGGATGTTTATCAGTATGGAATAGAGGTTTTAATATCAACGGCAATTAATATAATGCTTTTATTGGTAATAGATGTAGTAAGTTTGAAGAGACTTCTTAATCAATCAAATTTAAAGAGTTGGAGCTCCAAAATGATTAAAAAGTCTCTTGAGGCTTATTTTTTTACCTTAAAGAACAAAATTGTATTTTGTAAAAAACAATTTCAAAACATGTCCGTATTTTGTTTCGTCAGTACAGAGATTGTGTAAGGAACTTTAAAAAGATGACACGAAATCAAAAAAGATGCAGTAAGGGGGCTGTAAAAAGACCTCTGAGCATTTCGTTTAGTGTAAGAATCTTTTTTACTTCTTACACGAACCTTGAAAACGAAACAGCCTGCCCGTAGTGATACCAGAACTGAATAGGCATTCAGCGTGTCTTTTTTGGTTAATACGTCCCGGAAACATCAGAACCCGGTACAGGAACGGATATGGGATGAGAACAGGCAATTAATAAACAAAGGAAGGAGGACATCTGACTATGACAGAGAAACAGGGATTCATGACAGCGTTGTATGAACGTCTTAGTCGTGATGATGAATTAAACGGGGAATCCAACAGTATTTCAAACCAGAAGAAACTGCTGGAACAATATGCAAAAGAACATGGATTTACCAATCTTGTTCATTTTACTGATGATGGTATTTCCGGTACAAGATTTGATCGCCCAGGCTTTCTTGCCATGATGAAAGAAGTAGAGTCGGGGAAAGTCGGAACGATTCTGATTAAAGATATGAGCCGAATGGGAAGAGATTATCTGAAAGTCGGACAATATATGGAATTGCTGCGACAGAAGAATGTCCGCCTGATTGCAGTCAACGAGAATGTAGACAGCTTCCGGGAGGACGATGATTTTACTCCATTCCGAAATATCATGAATGAATGGTATGCAAGGGATACCAGTAAAAAGATAAAATCCACTTTCAAGGCGAAAGGAAAATCCGGCAAGCATGTGGCAAGTACAACACCATATGGGTATCTGAAAGACAAGGATGACCCGAATGTATGGATTGTTGATGAAGAAGCAGCTGTAGTTGTACGGAGAATCTTTCACATGACAATGGATGGGTACGGACCATATCAGATTGCCAAGGCACTGAAAGAGGATAAGGTTGAGATACCAGCGGTTCATATGGCAAAGAAAGATGCCGGATTATGGAAAGGCAGAGTAGAAGAAATCAAAGATCCTTATGGCTGGGGCTCTTCTACTGTTGCAGGCATTCTGAAGAAAAGAGAGTATCTTGGTCATACAGTGAACTTCAAGACCAGAAAACATTTCAAGGATAAGAAAAGCCATTACGTATCTGAAGATAATTGGACGGTGTTTGAGAACACGCAGGAAGCCATTATAGATCAGGAAACTTTTGACAATGTACAGAGAATCCGAAGCAATGTGAGAAGATATCCAGATGGATGGGGAGAAGCCCACCCCTTGACAGGTCTGATGTATTGTGCAGACTGTGGTTCCAAAATGTATGTCCATCGAGTAAATAATGGCAAGCGAGTACCACAATATACTTGTTCTGCATATTCTAAAGTTCCGGTTGGAACACTCTGCCAGACACAGCACAGAATTAATGCTGATGTGGTTATGGAGCTGATTAAGGAACTTTTAAAGGCTGTTGCGGAGTATTCACAGTTGAATCGTGAAGAATTTTTGGAGACAGTAAAAAAGGCACAGACTTCACAGCAGTCCAGTGAGATCACAAGATTGAAAAGCAGATTGGCAGAGGCAAAAAAGCGTGTGCAGGAACTGGAAAAACTGATCTGCAGAATTTATGAGGACAATATTCTTGGCAAGCTGCCAGATGAACGCTATGCGATTCTTGATGGACAGTATTCTAAAGAACAGAAAGATTTGTCGGCAGAAATTGCAGATATGGAAGCTGAATTATCAGGCTATGAAGAAGGTCGCAGATCAGCGGAGAAGTTTATTGCTCTGGTTGATAAATACCAAAATTTTGAGGAATTGACCACTTACATGCTGAATGAATTTGTAGAAAAGATTGTGGTGCATGAGCGTGACCGGAAAGGAAGCGTTGAGACGACACAGGAAGTGGAAATCTATTTTAACTTCATCGGCAGATATTTACCGCCACATTTCGGTGAGGTGAAAATGACACCGGAAGAAATTGAAGAAATGGAAAAACGGGAAGCCAGAAAAGACAGGCTTCACCAGAATTACCTGAGAAGAAAAGCAAATGGAAAGCAGCAGGAATACTATGAACGGACAAAGGCAAAAAAGAAAGCCGAACTGGATGCAAAAAAAGAAGAGATCCGGCAGGAAGATATTGCAAAAGGTGTGTTCATTCCGCTATCACTGCTTCCCCCAGCAGAACCGAAGAAAGGAGTTGCATCAGCATGAGCAAATTAGAAAGAATCATTCACGATAACAGTAATGGTCTGGATTATATCCTTGTCGGGGAAATCTATCTGCCACTGATCGCAGTACCCGAAGAGAAAAGAGAGATTGGTTTTTATGGAAGTCTTCACAGAAACTATCTGAAAGATTACAAGAGTGGCTTGTATTCCTATCTGACATTGAGTGGTAAGCTCTGGACGTATCTCGCAGATCTGAATGAGCAGTGTTTGGAACGCAGGGATTTCCTCATGGAACAGATTATGGAGCAGGAAGGCATTACGGAAGAATTGAAAAGCAGAGATCAGATGGAATGGGTTCGCCGGGCAAACAATGCAAGAAGCCGGGTAGATGAAATTATTTTAAATGAACTGGTGTATGTGTAGGAGGGACTTATGAGATACTGGATTGAATATGCAGACGGAAGATGTTGTAATTTTGCAAACAGCAGAAAAGATTTACTGGACTGGCTGAAACTTTTGAAAGATGAAAAAATCGTTGATATCCGAAAGATTTACAAAAGCGGTGTGACAGATTCTGTGATAGACAGCTATCGTAGTTATCTGAAACAGTGAAAGGGGTGGACAGTCATGGTTGTTGTAAGAATTATTGTGAAAATCGTATTACTGCCAGTGCGTATATGCCTGACAATGATACAACTGGTGGTTATGTTCTTCACATGGCTGTCGGCAACGGTATTTCATATCCTGTCGGGGATCATCTGCATTACAGCAGTTTTAGGGTATGGATTCGGACAGGAGACAGGCACAGAAGCGGTCAGGATGCTTGTGGCAGGTTTTATACTTTATATCCTGCTGTGCTTTCTGGCTGGGCAGTGGTGTGGCTGGAAACAATCAAAATCAGATTGATGAAGTAGACCACTGGAGAAAGGAATAGGATTCTTAAATGAAGATTACAAAAGAGATTGAAGAATTTATCAACCTGACCATAACGGAGCATATGGGAAAAGAGTATGCAGACTGGAAACTGAGCCAGCCGTCTGTGACAGAACCAGATGAAGTTGAGGAAGAATATAAAAAAGTGATTGCCACACTTCCACAGAAACAGGAAGAGGCCATTACAAAATATTGCGACCAGATATTTAACAGTGGAGCAGAGACAGAAGAATTTTTCTACCGGTTGGGACTGAGGGACGGAATGAAACTTAGGAAGAATGTTAAAATGGTTCTGAAGCAATTATCAGAATGATACATACAGGAATTATCTGAAAAGTGAATGAGTAAAGGAAAGGGCATTAACCGTAAAAAGTTAGTGCCCTTTGTTTTACCCATTTTTATATTTTCACAAAATCCGATGCAGAGGATTTTTGAAAAACAGACGGAACGGAGATCCTGCTGAAGGGACAGCGGCAGGAGTTACGTTTTGTCTGCTGGGAGTACAGAGGGCTGGAAGTCCTTTGTGCCCAGATTGCAAAGAGCGGCAGCATCTTGCTGGGGTTAAGGGGCAAAGCCCTTAGCAGGTTAAGGGCGGCAGCCATTGCCCAGTGATATGGCGTTTCGCCATATGGTACTGGGTACTGTCTGTAACGGGGACAGAGACTTTTGGAAGCTTCGCTGCAATCCCCTCCGGGGAAACAACTTGAAAAAAGGAGAGATGTGAATTGAAAGGCACAAGGCATAACGGCAGATCTGGGAAAGACGGTGTTTACAATCCGCTTCACAATGACCGGAGATTTGACCCGGAACACAGTGAGCATATTGACAATGAACGTGTCCGTCAGAATATTTACTGGGACTGCTATCAGGGATATACCACAATGGCAGACCGGGGAAAAGAGGATAATTTTTCTTTTAACCAGATTGAGATGGCATACTATGTGGATCATTACAGCGATTATGTGATTAACCAGAATAAACGTCATGAGAAAGCAAGACACCCCGACAGATGTAAAGGGGTGGAAGATGTTCTGAAAAATAAAAAGACCTGTCCGGAAGAAAGTATCTATCAGCTTGGGACGATAGATGAACACGCTTCTGTGGAAACGCTGGTTTTGGTTTTTGATGAATTCAAGAAAGAGTTCGATGAGCGGTTTGGTTCTAATGTGCATATCATTGACTGGTCACTGCACATGGACGAAGCGACTCCGCATATTCATGAGCGTCATGTATTCGATGCTACGAACCGGTATGGGGAGATTGAACCGAAACAGGAAGCGGCACTGGAAGAACTTGGCTTTGAACTTCCGAATCCGGAAAAGAAAAGATCAAAGACAAATAACCGTAAGGTTGTTTTTGATTCTGCCTGCCGGACAATGTTCCTGGATATCTGTAAACGTCATGGACTGGAAATTGACGAAGAACCGTCCTATGGAGGAAGGCAGTATCTGGAGAAACAGGACTATATCCGAATGAAGCAGAAAGAAGAGATTGCGGTTCAGCAGGAAATGCTCAATCAGCAGAGGGATAAGGTCAATGCGAATCATCTGGAACTTGCAAGGCAGTCAAACCATGTCAGGGCAAATGAAAAGGTTATCCAGTCACAGAAAGAAAAAATAGAACAGCAGGAAAAAGAATTTAAAGAAAATTTCATTTCCAATTCTGACCGGATTCTAAGTCAGGGCGAGCTGATTGAAGAACAGAGAGAGGAACTGCAACAGCTTACCCTCCGTATTGAAGATGTGGAAACCTTGCTTGACGAAGTATCCAGTGAAGCCTATGACAAGGCTGTGGATAAAGTCGCAGAGGAAACAATGCGGGCTACCAGAAAAGATGACATTCGTCTTGCGGAAGATTCTAAGAGATGGATTCAGAGTCCGGAACGTAAGGCATCACGAAAAGAAAAGGAATATGCGATAAACAGGCTGGACGGTCTGATTAAAAAAATCGAATATGCGATGGAAAAAGCTGTTGTGAGGGTTGTCCGTCAGTTAAAACAGCCAGAGAAGAAAAAAGCCGTTGTAGAAGAAATCAAAAAAGAAGTGAAGCCGTCAATCAGAGAAAAACTTGCATTGAACGTAGCAAAGATTCAAAGAGAAGAGGCAGAGAGAAAACAACTGAATAAAGGAAGATCACATTCCAGTGATCTGGAACTATAAGGGCATTTTGTTGATTCCGTAAGGACAGGACAAAGTGCTTTTTTGTTTTTTGTGAAAACTTGCTTCCCAGATTTGGGAAGCAGATTTAAGAAAGAGAGGAAACGAATTGGGATTATTTGATGAAGTAAAACAGAATGTGACCGTCCGGCAGGCTGCGGAGAGGTATGGGTTAAAGCCCAACAGGAGCGGACTGATCCGCTGCATTTTCCATAATGACAAATCACCCAGCATGAAAGTTGACCGGAGATATTATTGTTTCGGGTGTGGCTGTACAGGAGATGCCATTGATTTTACGGCACAACTGTTTGACATTGGATTGAAAGATGCAGCCATGAAGCTGGCAGATGATTTTGGGATTCCTTATTCCGGCAGGGACAGGGGATCACCGCAGAACAGGAGAAGCGTTTCAGCAAAAAAGCCAGAGCCGACACCAGAAGAACTTTGGCAGAAAAAACATCTGAGATGCCTGAGAGCCTATCTGGATTATCTGAGCCTGCTTCTGGAATGGAAAGAACAGTATGCACCAAAAACACGGACAGAAGAATGGCATGAAAAGTTTATGACTGCTCTCAGGGAGTTGTCAGTTGTTGAGTATTATCTGGATATCCTGCTCTTTGGGGACAGGGCAGATAAGGAAGCACTTGTAAAAGAAAAATGGAAGGAGGTGGAGCGGATTGAGCAATGCGAAAGAGAAGATAAAGGAGATCGCCACAAAAGAACAGAAAGATGCCATGAAAGAAATGTTCCGGATGGTAGATAAAAGCAAAGTCGATGAAGTGAAACAGATGCTGGAATATACACAGAAAGGAACTGCGAAAGCAACGGTTGGAAATTATATGGTTGTGCTGAGAAATGATCCGCTTGTGCGTGAGAGTATGAAATACAACAAGCTGACAGGCAGGATTGATATTGTAAAAAAACTCTGGTGGAATGAGGAAGTCTGCAAGCTGGATGATGATGGCAGGACTTATTTCTACTATTTCTTTGAACGCTATTACAAACTCACAAGTGAAAAATGTATGGATAAGGCACTTCGCATAGAAGCCAACAGCCGGGCATACCACCCGATCTGTGAGTATCTGGAACAACTGGAGTGGGACGGGCAGGAGAGAATCCGTTATGTTCTGCAACGGTATATGGGGGCAGATGCTTCGGATTTTGTCTATGAGGTTGTGAAGCACTTCCTGATGGAAGCATTAAGCAGAATCTACCGCCCCGGTTGTAAAGCAGATGAAATGCTTTGTCTGGTAGGTCAGCAGGGAGCCGGAAAATCCACATTTTTCCGTTTTCTTGCATTGAACGATGACTGGTTTTCTGATGATCTGAAGCAGTTGAATGACAGTAAGATATACGAGCATCTCCGGGGACACTGGATTATGGAAATGTCGGAGATGATTGCTGCAATCAGTGCAAAGAGCAATGAGGAAATCAAGTCATTCCTGACCAGACAGAAAGACACTTACCGGAACCCTTATGATAAATATGAGGAAGACCGGAAGCGTCAGTGTATCTTTGCAGGTTCAACGAACACAAGGCAGTTCATTCCTTTTGACCGTACCGGGGCAAGACGGTTCCTGCCGATTGCTATAGACAGCAGTAAGGCAGAGAAGCATATCCTCGATGATGAAAAAGAAGCCAGATCCTATTTTGACCAGTTGTGGGCAGAAGTAATGGAAATCTACTGGTCAACGGAGAATAAGAGCAGCCTGTTGAAGTTCTCAAAGGAAATGGAGCAGGAGATCAGTGAATACCGAAAACAGTTCACACAGGAAGATACGATGGCAGGAATGATACAAGGCTGGCTGGACGCTTATAAAGGTAGTCATGTATGTTCCGTCCAGATCTGGAAAGAAGCCTTTGACCATTTTGACCGGGAGCCGAAAAAATTCGAGACAAATGAGATCTGTTCCATTATGGATACGCAGATCACTGGCTGGAAGAGAGCCGGAGTCCACAGATTTTCAAAGGAAGGATATGGCAGACAGAGAAGCTGGATCAGGGAAGGAGCAGAAGAAGAGGGTGGCAACGAACCGGATAAAGATGGATTTACAAAGCTGACGAAAGCAGAACAGTTGGAGCTGCCATTTGATCTGCCCGACAGAGAGAAAGGCTGATTTTGATGCCGAAAGGCTACTGATTACCCGGAAATTTACTGCTTGTTGACATTTTTGTTGACACCAAAATCCTTTGTATTTACCGGTGTTTCAGCTACTTTTTAACAGGTGTCAACAAGAACATTCAAAAAACTTTTCAATAGTATTTTGGAAAACAGAAATAACTACCCGAAAAAAGTTTCAAACCCTATGTTGACACTTGCGTTGTCAGCGTGCCGATAAACTCCCGGCAGGGACAGAAGCAAACCTCTCTCTGTCGGGCACAGGAAAGAAAGGAAATAGATGATTATGGAAAAAATGATGAATAAAAAAACAGAGGGAAACACATTTACAAAGAAAATCGGGCAGACAGTATATGTTGTCCGCTATCATTTCAATGAAGATGCAAAGGAAACCATGCAAGAAAAGATTAACCGGATGCTGGTTACAGAAGCAAGCCGAAAGGCAATGCAATAGATGGGGGCAGAGACAATTGGAATTGAGATATGTTTGAAAATGTGATATGATTTGAGCAACAAATTAGAAGTTATAAAGGAGAAACACTATGGGATTATTTGGTAAAAGCAAAAAAGAGCGAGAAAAAGAGTATATGAACAGATTAGATGTTCCATTATGTTTAAAAGAAGACTTTGAATTGATTATTGATGATGTATTTACAATTATGGGGGGTGGAACAGTTGTCACAGGAAACATATCAACAGGAATGTGTAGAGAAGGAGAAAATGCGTGTGTTTATAAAACAAATGGAGGTGTATTAGAGACTATAATTACTAACATCGATATACATACAAAAGAACGAAAATCAAATGGTTGTGGATATAAAACAGAACATGTTGGACTTGGGTTAAGAGGAGTTTCTAAGGAACAATTAGAAAAAGGAGATAGAGTGATTGTAAAGAATGCCAATATGTATGGAATGTAATTACAAATTCAAGTTTGCAGAATCAAGAAAACTGGAATTTGAGGTGATGAAACTATGACAGAAATACAAATTGCATGGTTAGAATTGATGACAGTTGGAGGTCTTGGTGTAATATTGGTTTTACTAGGAGTTACTTTCAATATCATTGTAAAAAGACAGAATCAATTGTGTACAAAGCAGACAGACGGTATTGTTAAACAATATGGGTTTCCGGGAAATGGAAGGGTGTATCCAATCGTGGAGTACTTTGTGAATGGAACTTGTTATAAAACAAAGAAAAAATTTCGTGGAATTAAAACAACGCAAATATCTGGAGTACCCGTACCGGTGAAATCAGAAGTCTATGAAGATGAAAAAGGCTGGCTACATGTAAAAACTGGATCCATTGCAAATTTGCGTCAACTTGCAGAGCAGTTGTGGCCTATCAACAGTAAGATGACAGTTTATTATAATCCAAACAATCCTAAAAAGTGCTATGTTGATAGACCAATTTCAAAAAGTTTTACTTCCATGATGTTTATCATAATGGGAATAGTAACGATACTCTTGAGTGTATTGGTATTCTTTTTGATGCAGCTATAAATTACAAAAGATAATTGGTAATCAGACAAAATTCAAGTTTGTAGAATTATAAAGGAATAATATTATTTTAAATGAGCTGTTCGGATTAAATGCGTTGCCCTCTAACGGGTCAAGGATGAACCATGATACAATCAAACTTGAGTATGGTATTAAACATCAAAATATTCGTAATTTCCTTTTAGTTAAGAAACAAATATAGTAAGAGCAAAATATCGCTCTTTTTTCATTCAAAAATAAGTTATACTAGAAACAGAGGTGATATCCATGATTAACAATAAAGAGAAAAAAATGATTCAAAGATATTGTATATATCCAAAGATTGCAGTGGTTGCACTCATCTTTTCATTTGTACAATGTGCATTAATAGTACCATTAGAGATGATAGATGATTTAGTATTCCAAAACAAAGGTTTTCAGCCTACAGGGATGTTTACTGCATTAGGATTTGTCATTATATATGTTATTATATTCTGTTTCTGTGCACTTGCCCCTAAGTTTGGAATGAACGGTAAGAAATGGAAATCTCTTATAGGTAGATTAAATGTGAAACAGTCAGAAACAGATTATTCTAAAGAGGTATCTGCTGCTTTGGCGTCACAAGCTGTTGGTCGATTCCTTAAAGAAAGTGATAATGATACTGCAAAGAATATAGGAAGTGCTATGCAGGTGGCTGGTGCAGTAAGTACAGTCTCTACATCTATAGATATGTTATCTGAAGCAGGAAGTAATGCCGAGAACATGGCACATGCTTATAGAATCCCTATTCCTGATATAAAAAAACAACTCATTGCCTTTGCAGTTATCCCAATACTTATTGTAGTCGGTACTTATATACCTCAATATATAAAAGGAAAGCAGGCAATGGATCAAAGAATTGCAGCTTCTGCAAAACAAGTAGAAATAGTAAAAAAGGCATTAGAACCTGTATGTGTAAGAGTACATGCAGACAATCCAAATGAATCACGTAGTAGATCAAGTTATACTGTTATGGGATATTTAAGAGATTCAGGTGCTACTGATTGTTATGTTCATGTTCAAGTCAATAATAGTGGTACTATCATCAATATCTCATATGTAGAAGGTGTGGATATTAATAAGAGTTTAGAAGAGAATTTAATGCAGACAGAAAAAGATTTTGCGACATTACAAAAGTCTTTTGAGAATTTAAATGTATCCGTATCTAATCCTGAGATATTATCTTATCAGGCTATTCCACAACAATTTAAAGATGAATTTCTAAATGGGACATTTTATAAGAGTTTCCGTTTCTATGATCAGGATGCGCCTATCAGTTTGTCTTGTTCATTTGATACAGAGACAGAAGATCAGTTTGATGAATATACAAGACCTAAAATTCATTTCTTCTTAGGATCAAAATAGACACCTTATGAATAATAAATTTGATGAACAAAATGATACAGTCAAATTTCAGTTGTTAAACTTATTAATATTTTATCACAGGCACACCTGAAATTCTATTTAAATTCATTTGCTTTGAGGATGCAGAATGATTTAAATATCCCAACATAGGCATACTTCTTATTGGACACGGAATCTTTCTTGTAAGAAAATTGGCAGTTGTATATAATAGTTACAGACCACAGAAAAAGTGGAATAAGCAGAGGAAAATGGATGATTATGAATTACGAAGGTATTTTAGAGTTTAAAGGAACATGGAGAAGGTATCAGGCAAGGGTTTTGGAACACGCAGACAGGTACATGGCAGATGGAAAAATACATATTGTAGCGGCACCCGGATCCGGGAAAACGACATTGGGAATTGAACTGATCCGCAGGATGAACGGAAAAGCACTGATTTTGGCACCATCCATTACGATCCGGGAGCAGTGGATCGCAAGGATTGAGGAAGCTTTTTTATGTGAGGGCATACAGGGGGAAGATTATCTTTCACAGAATTTAAAACAGCCAAAGGCGATCACGGTTGCAACCTATCAGGCATTACACAGTGCCATGACAAGATTTCAGGGAATACAGGAAGATGCAGGTGAGGATAGTGGCACAGGCACAGACGAGTGCCCGGCGAAAACAGAGACAAAGGAAGTAGATTACAGCGGTTTTGATCTGGTTGGGACGATGAAAGAGGCTGGGATCGAAGTACTCTGTCTGGATGAATGCCACCACTTGCGAAGTGAATGGTGGAAAGCATTAGAAGAATTCAAAAAACAGGTGAATAACCTTAAAATCATCGCTTTGACAGCAACACCACCATATGATTCCACACCGGCTATGTGGACGCGGTACATGAATATGTGTGGAGAGATCGATGAAGAGATTACGATACCGGAGCTCGTAAAAGAGGGAAGCCTCTGTCCGCATCAGGATTATGTTTACTTCAACTATCCAACAAAAGAAGAAGAGAAGGAAGTCAGACGTTTTGAAGAACGCAGTAAAGCAATGACAGAAAAAATCATGCGGGATACTCAGTTCCTTACGTACGTAAGAAGCCATAAGGGGTTCAGTGGACAGCTCTCAGATGATCTGCTTCTGGATAATCCGGCATATCTGGCATCACTGTTGATTTATTTACAGAGCAAAAATATTGCAATTCCGTCCAGATTACAGAGGCTTTTGGGGGCAAAAAAATTACCGGACATGAATGTGCAATGGATGGAGCGTCTGTTACAGGGATTCTTGTATGATGATGTGGATTCATACCTGTGTGACAAGACATATCGTGAATTGCTAATTGCTGATTTAAAATCCGACGGTCTGATAGAAAAGAAAAAAGTCGTCATGACGAAAAGTGCGGCAGTGGAAAAAATGCTCACAAATTCCCTTGGAAAATGTAACAGCATCCGTGATATTGTGTTCCATGAATATGAGGCATCCGGTCAGGATTTGAGGCTGCTTGTTTTGACAGATTACATCCGGAAAGAATATGAAAAAGCAATTGGAAATACAGAATATGATGTTAACTCACTTGGAGTGCTTCCGTTTTTTGAGATGCTCCGTCGTGACAATGAAAAGAAAAACGAACAAATCCGTTTTGGGGTGCTTTGTGGAACGATTGTGATCATTCCGGCAGAGGCAAGAGAAGCATTAGAGCAGGCGATCGGAATGAGCGGAAAAGTTACATTCAGCAGGATCGGAAATCTTTCTGAAACAGATTATCTTAAAGTGACAGCGGTTGGAAATGCACATTTTCTCACAGGGGCGGTAACAGATATTTTCTCAAAAGGCTATATGCAGGTGCTGATCGGTACAAAATCGCTGTTAGGGGAAGGATGGGATTCTCCTTGTATCAATTCCCTGATTCTTGCAAGCTTTGTAGGCTCATTTATGTTAAGCAACCAGATGAGAGGGCGTGCCATCCGTGTGATGAAAGAACATCCGGAAAAAACAAGTAACATCTGGCATTTAGTCTGTTTAAGACCGTGGAACGAAGTGCTAAAGGCAGATGACAATCAGATCAGTGAAGATTACAGTATGCTGGAGCGAAGGATGGAACATTTTCTCGGTCTGCATTATACAGAAAATACGATTGAAAATGGAATGAAACGGTTGTCAGTTATTAAAACGCCATTTAATAAAACGAATATTGACAGGATTAACAGACAAATGCTGAAAATGTCGGGGCAGCGCGATACGTTAAAAGAACGTTGGAACAGTGCACTTGCAGTCTATGACAAAATGGATATTGTGGATGAGACAGAAGTAAAAGACAAATTTGTCACAAGTGTTGTTTTCTGGGATGCGATTCTTACAATGATCCTGTCAGGAATTCTGTGTCTGATCGGGGCAATTGGGGCAGGTATTGTTGCTGCAGCGTCCCAAAATGGTATCCTGGCCGGAACCTGTTACTTCTTCATTGCTGCCGGACTGGCTGGAATTATGATACGTTTCCCGAAAATTTTCATGTTGGGAAGTCCGCTAAAAAGATTAAAGGCATTTGGAAATGGAATCCGCAAAGCATTAGAGGAGCAACAGCTTCTGGAAGAAACACACTGTAAAGTTGAGACAGAATCAAACGGACCGGATAACCATATTATTTATCTGTCCGGTGGAAGCGGCAGGGATAAAGCGTTGTTCGCACAGTGTGTCAATGAATTTTTTGATGTGATCGACAACCAGCGTTACATACTTGTGAAAAAGAAGGGACACAAAGGACTGAATGGTTTCTATGCCATTCCAAATTGTTTTTCGAAAAAGAAGGAGGATGCGGAACGTTTTGCAAAATGCATGCATCCGTATATCGGAAATTATGACTGTGTGTATACAAGAAATGAAAAAGGAAGGGAACTTCTGTTAGAAGGCAGGGTGAAGGCACTTGCCAATCGGGAGGAGCGGTGCATTTCCCACAAAAAAGTAAAAGGGGCGTTAGAGTAGAAAACATATTGACAACGAAATATAAAAAATTTGTAGAATTCAAAATTTAATATGAAATGTGAGATAGAGCGTATGGAAATAAACTATACGTTCTATTTTTGCCTTTTTGAGAAAAGGGATTAAATAACGATTGACATGACAATCTGATTTTAATCCTTTGTTCGTTTTTTGAAAAAGATCGGGTGGAACTTTTGAAGTTGATGTGGCATAATCTTAGTTAGATCAAATCAACAATAGAATGCACGCGCTGCGAGTATTCTATTGTCATGAATAAAAGTAGAGGAGTGTAGAGTTATGACGATTTTAAATCAGTTGAACAGCGCGCCCATGTACCTCATTTGCGGCAGCATCATTGCATTTGTGGCAGTTGTCTGTGTGATTTTCCTCATCAGAGCGTATCGGGCGGGCAAGGCACTGGGAATGGATGAAACGAAAATGAAACGGACCATTATTTCAAGTGCAACCTTTTCGGTACTGCCGAGTATTGGAATTTTACTGGGAGTCATTGCACTTTCCGGAAGTCTGGGAACACCGTGGCCGTGGCTTCGTCTTTCCGTGATTGGAGCGCTTCATTATGAGACACAGGTAGCGCAGGCAGCAGCGGAGCAGGTGGGAATGACGACACTTTCTGCATCTGAAATGACAGCAACGTCATTTTCTACGATTGCTCTGTTGATGAGTATCTGTATTATGTGGGGCATGGTATTATCGATTTTCTTGAATAAGAAGTATACACAGAAGCTCACGAAGAATTCCTCCTCCGGCAAGTCGGGAACGGCCGGTTTTGCAGATCTTGCGATGACAGCAATGTTCATTGGACTTGTAAGTACCTACATTGGCCGTTACATCGGAGGCTTCATTTCTGAAAATGGTCTGTTTACCTTTCATGGTGATATCATTCCGCTTGTGGTTATGGTGGTTTCTGCACTGGTAATGGGAATCTTCGTATTTCTGTCTGAAAAGAAAAAGCTTGGCTGGGTAGACAGCTTTTCCATTGCGGGAAGTATGATTGCCGGTATGACAGCCGCTGTGATTGTCGGGCTGATCTGATAAGATAGATGAAGAAAAGCAGATACATAGAAGTGGATCACAATTTTAAGAAAGGGACAGGAGAATTATGGAAGAAAATAAAACAAGTACGTGGGAAGAATACCGGAAACGCACGCATGTAATCGGAAGAGTAGTAAGTGCCGTGACACTGGTTATGCTGGTAGGGGCACCGTTCCTGATGGGAAAAATTTTAGGAGCTTATCCGGATCTTGGAGCGGTGGCAAGAGCTTTTTTGTCCGTAGGACTGGTATGGCTGGTGAGCAGTGTGGCAGAGTTTTTGATCTACACACCGATGCTGGGTTCCGGTGGCGGATACCTTGCATTTATTACCGGTAATCTGATTAATATGAAGATTCCGTGTGCAGTCAATGCGCGTGATATGGTTGGAGCGAAGACCGGAACACCGGAAAATGAAATCATTTCTACGATTTCCATTGCAACCTCATCCCTTGTTACGATTCTGGTTTTGGCAGTCGGTGTCCTTTTAATGGTTCCGCTGCAGCCGGTTTTACAGAGTGAAGTATTGCAGCCGGCATTTGAAAACGTGGTTCCGGCGTTATTTGGAGCGATGGCATATAAATATTACCGTAAGAATATGCATATCGCTGTATTCCCCCTTGTGTTGATGAGTGCGCTGTTTATTTTTGTGCCGGGACTGATCGGATCAACCAGCTTTATGATTATTCCGTCTGGTGCAGTTGCCATTCTGGTAGCGTGGATTTTCTTTAAGAAGGGAAAGAAGGAGCGAGAATCATGAAATATGTAGGATTGGGTTTACTGGGAATACTTCTGATTATTCTTTTATTGTTGCTGATTGCAATAGTCCGGACACTTTTGATGCCGAAGAAAACTTCGGATTATAAGCCGGAAGCAGAGGAAAAAGAGGCACTTCGGCTTGCCGAAAAGCTTTCCAAGATGGTACAGTGTGACACAACCTCACATGCCGGAGAGACGGAAGTAGAGAAATATCTTGAATTTCATAAGGTTTTAGAAGAGCTTTTCCCGTTGGTACATAAAGAGCTTCAGAAAACTGAAATAGACGGAAACCTGTTATATTATTGGAAGGGGAAATCGTCCGAAAAGCCGATCCTTCTGATGAGTCATCAGGATGTCGTCCCGGCAGAGGGAGAGTGGATTCATGCTCCTTTTTCCGGAGATATTGCAGATGGTAAGGTATGGGGACGGGGCACGGCGGATACGAAGTGCACGGTAATGGCTTTTCTGGAGGCCGTGGAAGAACTGCTTGCGGAAGGCTTTGTGCCGCCGACGGACGTGTATCTGGCATCCTCCTGTACCGAAGAATGGGCAGGAGACGGAGCACCGAAGCTTGTAAAGGAACTGCAGAAAAGAGGAATCCGGCTGTTCCTTCTGTGTGACGAGGGTGGAGCCATCATTACGGAACCCGTTGGAGGAATTCCTGGAAACTTTGCAATGGTGGGTGTCTTTGAGAAGGGCAAAGCCGATGTGAAGTTTACTGCAAAAAGTAATGGAGGACACGCCAGCGCGCCGTCTAAGGGAACACCGATTGCACGCCTTTGTGCTTTTGTAAACGAAGTAGAGAAGCATTCACCGTTCCAAAAGAAGATGCTTCCGGAGGTTTCTGCCATGTTTACTTCTCTGGCACCATATGCCTCTTTCGGGTTAAAGCTGGTGCTTGGAAATATGTGGCTGTTTAAGCCGCTCTTAAAAGTGGTACTTCCGAAGATCAGTGCACAGGCAGGAGCTATGCTGCAGACGACAATTGCATTTACCATGCAGTCCGGTTCCGATGCATATAATGTGATTCCGCAGGAAGCAACCCTTGGAGCCAATATGCGTTTTATTCCTCATCAGGGAGAAAAGGAAAGTCTTGAAATTATCAGGAATCTGGCTTCCAAATACGGTTTAGAGACGGAAATTATCCATTCCAATGACTATACAAAGCCCGTAGATATCCATGGTGAGGGGTATCGTCTGATGGAACAGGTAATTGCACAGACCTTTCCGGGACTGCCATCCAGCCCTTATGTAATGACCGGGGCTACCGATGCACAGTTCTATAGTCCGGTATGTGACAACTGCATCCGCTTTGCACCTGTGGTCTTCGGACCGGAGCAGATGAAGGGCATGCATGGTCTGAACGAGTGCATAGAATATAACTGCCTGCCCGGCGCGGTGCAATTCTATAAGAATCTGATCTGCGCAGAGAAGTAGTTCAAGAAAGAGAGATATGACCAATTTAAAACACTGGACAAGGTGGTTCAAAAAAAAGATACCAGGTAAAAAGCTGTCCCCTAAAACAGGAAAAACAGAAGCTGGATATACCTATATCATGAGCGATCTGCACGGCTGCTTTGACGAGCTGAATGCGATGCTTGCAAAGATCGGCTTTTCGGATCAGGATAAGCTGATCCTGGCGGGAGATTATATTGACCGTGGAAGTCAAAACTATGAAATGTTATGCTGGATGGAGCAGGTTCCTCAAAATATTCTGCTGCTGCGCGGCAATCATGAGGAAGAGTTTTTATGTTATCTGGAGCTGCTTTTGGCAGTGCAGGAGAAGCGGCAGCTTGTGATCGATGAAAGCAGCAGCAAAGATCTGGAGCATCTCTATCAGGAGACAAAGAACCTGATAGAACAGCATAACCGACAGACAGAGCAAATCCGGGTGTTCGATCATTATGGGACGCTGGAGGAGCTGATTACAGAACAGTGTATTTCCATGGCAGATCTGCGGCGGTGGGCAGTCAGGATGGAAGCAATGCCCTATTTTTGCAGATTTTCCCTGCCGGAGAGGGAATGTGTAGTGGTACATGCCGGATATCTGGAGCAGTTCCCGACAGCTGGTCTGACCGGAAAATATACCTGTGTCGAAGATTTTTATCTCCGCGCGCGGGAAGATGCGTATCTGGCAGGGGGAATCGAAAACGGGATGATCGTTGCGGGGCATACGCCGACGTTGTCCAAGGATTACATGATGTATAACGGCGGTCTGGTTTACCAGCATTATGATCCGCAGAAGAACTGTCTGTATTATGATATCGACTGCGGCTGCTCTTACCGTACTGTTCGGGCAAACGCGCGGCTGGCGTGCCTGTGTGCGGAAACAGGAGCGATTTATTACTTGTAAAAAGCGTTCAAATAGTATAAAATCGGAAACGATAGGACTGCGAACAAAGGAGAACGGTAAAATGGCACTGAATAAAAAGCCTGTCACCGGTATGAAAGATATTCTGCCTGCAGAAATGCAGCTGCGGGATTACTGCATCAACGTGATTAAGGAAACCTACGGAAAATTTGGATTTACTTCTATTGAAACACCCTGTGTGGAATCCATTGGCAACTTAAACAGCAAGCAGGGTGGCGAAAATGAAAAACTGATTTTTAAAATTTTAAAACGCGGCGAGAAATTAAATCTTGCGGAGGCAAAAGAGGAGATGGATCTGGTAGACGGCGGTCTGCGTTATGACCTGACGGTTCCGCTGGTTCGTTTTTATGCGAATCACGCAAACGAGCTTCCGTCCCCGTTTAAAGCGCTTCAGATCGGCAATGTATGGAGAGCTGACCGTCCACAGAGAGGCCGGTATCGTCAGTTTATGCAGTGTGATATTGATATTCTGGGCGAGCCTTCTAACTTGGCGGAGATCGAGCTGATTCTGGCAACGACTACGACTCTTGGCAAGCTCGGCTTTCAGGATTTCGTCATCCGCATCAATGAAAGAAGAATCCTAAAGGCGATGGCAGCCTACAGCGGCTTTGCAGAAGAGGATTATGATACGGTATTCATCATTCTGGACAAGATGGACAAGATCGGCGCAGATGGTGTAAAGGCTGAGCTGGTAGAGAGCGGTTTCGCAGCAGAAGCGGCAGACAAATATATGTCTCTGTTTGATGAGCTGACTGCAAACGGAAACAGCGTAGCATGGCTGGCAGAAAAGCTGGGAGATTTCCTCGAGCCTGAGGTTTCTCAGAACCTTTCTGAGATCATTGACAGCGTTCGCGCCACAAAGGCGTCTGAATTTGAGATCACCTTTGATCCGACTCTGGTGCGCGGTATGTCCTACTATACCGGAACCATTTTCGAAATTGCCATCCCTCAGTTTGGCGGAAGCTGCGGAGGCGGTGGTCGTTACGACAAGATGGTAGGCAAATTTACCGGAAAAGACGTTCCGGCGTGCGGATTTTCTATCGGCTTTGAGCGTATCATCCTGCTGATGATGGAAAACGGCTTCCAGATCCCCGGACAGCCGAAAAAGATCGCATACCTGATCGAAAAAGGTGTATCCGGCGACCGCCTTTGCGAAGTGATCGCACAGGCACAGGAGGCGAGAAAGAACGGCGATCAGATTCTGGTTGCGCGCATGAACAAAAACAAGAAGTTCCAGAAGGAACAGCTGACCAAAGAGGGCTACACGGATTTCGTAGAGTTTTATAAAAACCCGATCGAAAAACAATAGAATACACGCTCTGCGAGCATTCTATTGTCATGAATAATTGTGTCAAAGCGCTGTGGGTCTGTTTGAGGCGGCATTGGATGATTTAAGAAAATCTTAGGAAAATTTTCTGAAAAGAAACCGTTCCCTGTGATATCCTGACAAGTATGGCAAACTGCCGGACAGGATATAAGGGAGCGGTTTTTTATATGACAAAAGAAAAAAGAGGTTCGGAACCGGAGCTGAAATTGTGGGATAGCCCGGGGACGACGAAAAAATATACGAAGAACAGAAAAACAGGACAACTGGATCTTTTATGGGGCGAAGAACGGCCGCTGTTCGATGACTGGGATAACCGTATGGAGCAAAAAACGGCGCGTGCGCGGGATTGCCAGAGCTACAGCGACTTGCCGGCACGCCGTCCATCCGCTACGCAGTACGAACCGTCCATCCGCCGTCGTGCTGCTGTACAATATGAAGCTCCTGCCAGGCGCCGCCCTGTACCGCCTGCTGCGCACAGGAAAAGGAGCTGCCGTCGTCGAACCCGCCTGCAGAAAGAATTGCAAAGCATTGCGGTTTATATTGCTGCGTTGCTGTTTTTAGTGCTGGCGGCGTTTGCGGTTTGGAAATTCGTCAGCATTTCGAAGAATCAGAGTACGGAAACCGGGGCGATTTCCCGGATTACCCAGATTCTGGAACAAAAAAAGTGCGAGAAACCGCCGATGGAAGAAGCACTCCTGACACCGAATCCATACTCCAGACCGCAGGATGCGCTTTCGACGGTTACGCAGCTGTATGTGCATTATACGGCGAATCCTGGGACATCTGCACGGCAGAACCGGGACTATTTCGAAGGACTGGCACAGACCGGGCTGACATCAGCTTCCGCACATTTTGTGATCGGATATGAGGGCGAGATTGTCCAGTGTATTCCGTTAAATGAGATGGCATATGCGGTGATTGGGGAAAACGACCACTCGATTTCCATTGAATGCTGCTATTTGGACCAGGACGGAAAATTTACGGATGCAACCTATCAGTCCCTGCTAAAGCTTTTGGGCTGGCTGATGGAGGAATACAATCTGGATGTTTCGGATGTAAAACGCCATTATGATGCGGGCGGAAAGCTCTGTCCGCTGTATTATGCGGAGCATGAGGATGCCTGGGAACAGTTAAAGCAGGATCTTTCCGACTATATTAGTGGGGAAAAAGTCTAAAAAAAGGTTTTCTATGAAAACGGTTTGTGCTAAAATAAACGCGACAAAAAAATCGCACAGACATAATAGCGGGTAAGGAGAAAAAATGAGCATCAGAATCGGAATTTTAGGATACGGAAATCTGGGCAGAGGCGTAGAGAGCGCAATCGCCCATAATGAGGATATGGAGTTGGTCGGAGTATTTACCAGAAGAAATCCGGAAAACGTAAAGGTACGCACTGCAGGCGTAAAGGTGCTGGAAGCTTCTGAGCTGGAGCATATGCAGGATCAGATCGACGTGCTGGTTCTTTGCGGCGGAAGCGCGACGGATCTGCCGGCTCAGACCCCCAAATATGCAGCGGATTACAACGTTGTAGACAGCTTTGATACCCACGCAAGAATCCCGGAGCATTTCGCAGACGTTGACGCTGCTGCAAAAAAAGGCGGAAAAATCGGCATTATTTCCTGCGGCTGGGATCCTGGAATGTTCTCCTTAAACCGCTTATATGCAAACTGTATTCTGCCGGAAGGACAGGATTATACCTTCTGGGGCAAGGGCGTCAGTCAGGGTCATTCCGATGCGGTTCGCCGGATTGAGGGCGTAAAGGATGCCAGACAGTATACCATTCCGGTACCGGAGGCACTCGATGCGGTCAGAAGCGGCAAAAATCCTGAACTGACCACCAGACAGAAGCATACGAGAGAGTGCTTTGTTGTTGCCAAAGAGGGCGCAGATCTTGCAAAGATCGAAGAAGAGATCAAGACCATGCCGAACTATTTTGCAGACTATGATACAACCGTACATTTCATTTCTGAGGAAGAGATGAAGAGAGATCACAGCGGACTTCCCCACGGCGGCTGTGTCATTCGCACCGGCGTGACCGGAATGGACAACGAGCATAAGCATGTGATCGAATACAACTTAAAGCTCGATTCCAATCCGGAATTTACCGGTTCTGTTATCGTAGCTTATGCAAGAGCCGCTTATCGCATGAGCAAAGAGGGCATGAGCGGCTGTAAGACTGTATTTGATATCGCTCCGGCTTATCTTTCTTCCAGAAGTGCAGAAGACCTGCGCGCACATCTGCTGTAAAACGTAGCTCGAAAGGCTTTTTATCAGCGGCAGGGAAGGGAATAAAATTCCACTTTGCCGCAGGATGCTTTTCGTAGACAGAAAGGAACGACCGGATGGTTCAAAACGGAAAAGTAAAAATTTATCTGGCGGATATCCGGCCGCTCTTTGATGAGACGATGCAGAAAAAGGCGCTCGCACAGCTGGATGAGGTTCGCAGACAAAAAGCATTGTCGTGCAGACAGACAAAACAGCGTGCGGCAAGTCTGACGGCAGGTCTTTTGGCAGAAGAGGCGAAACGCAGAAACGGATTTGACGGCTGCCCGGTGTGTTATACCAAAAACGGGCAGCCGTATCTTTTTATACAGGATGGGAGACGGGCATTTTTGAGCCTTTCCCATTCGGGAGATTATGCGGTGTGCGCTTTTTCTGACTGCCCGGTGGGCGTGGATCTTCAGCAAAGAACAAAGATCCGGCGCAGCGTTTTGCAGAAGTTTTATCTACAGGAACAGCTGGAGGCCTGGAAGAAACAGTTTGACAAGAAGGAAGAACTGTTCTTGTCAGAAGCAGAGACGGAGCGATTTTTACGGGAATGGACAGTCAAGGAAAGCTATGTCAAGCTGACCGGAACCGGGCTTTCGAGAGATTTGCGTGCACTGATGGTAGACTGGAACCAAAACAGGGTCGAGGAAGCAGACCGGCCCGGTTGGGGATCGAGGTTTTGTGAATACCCGGTTTTGGAGGATTATTTTTTATCCGCCTGCAGCTGCCCGGAAGAGGTGTGATGGTTTCTGTGCGGATACTGCCCGGGAAAGCCTTGAAACGCCGGAAGTTTTTATAAAAAATTTCTCTTATCGGAAAGTTTTTAGCTGACGGGGAATATACATGGGACATGAAGAAATGCAAAGCACTGTCTGCCGTCTGGCAGGCGGTATGCAGCAGGAGGCATGTCCATGGAAAAAAAGAAAACCGGAATTTCACAAACCGGTGCGCGGATGCCGGTTGTTTTGTTAAAAAGCCTGTTGGTGTCGTATCTTATGGCCGGTGCGCTGTTATTACTTCTGGCACTGTTGCTGTATCGGATGCAGCTTTCCGCACAGGCAGTGTCGATCGGAATTCTTGTAATTTATGCGGTGACAGCGGGACTTTCCGGTTGGCTTGCCGGAAAAGGAATGCAGGATCGGCGCTTTTTATGGGGACTTTTGACCGGGAGTCTGTATTTTTGTGTGCTGACGGCTTTGACTTTGATAGTCAATCACGGTCTTCAGGATGTCGGAAATCACTTTTTTACTACACTGATGATCTGCAGCGGCGCGGGAATGCTGGGCGGGATGCTCAGCTGACGCCGGGAGAAGGGCAAAGACGCGGTTCATGACAATAGAATGTTCGCGGAGCGTGCATTCTATTGTATTGCGAATGGCGCGGGTGAACGGTAACATGAGTTCTGCCGCTTTGCAGCTCATTTTAAAAAAAACACTTCCCCTATAGAAGAATCTATGCTATAATAAATTAAATTTCGAAAAGACGGCGCCTTTTTTGGCGTGACACATAAGGAGGTTATGTGAGATGAAGCACATCAAGACATTAACAACAAGAAACCTGAAGGAATCCATGAAGAAGGGCGGCTGCGGCGAGTGCCAGACATCCTGCCAGTCCGCATGTAAGACATCCTGCACGGTTGGCAATCAGAGCTGCGAGAAGATGAAATAAGCAGACGACGCGACGAGATATAAGCAGCGATGCATATCGCTGCTTATTATGCGTTTAAGAGGAATACGAGAAACGAAAGGATTTTGGAAAGTGATACACCAGTATAAGAACAACGGCTACAATATCGTTATGGACGTCAACAGCGGCAGCGTGCATATTGTAGACGATGTGGTTTATGATGTAATCCCTCTGGCGGAACAGCTTGTTTCCGGCGGCATTCGGGATGTGGATACCGTGACAGCGGCAGTGGAAGCCTGTCAGAAGCTGACCTACAGCCACGACGAGGTGCGTGAGGCGGTAGAGGAGATTCTGGAGCTGGCGCAGGATAATGTCCTGTTTACAGAAGACATCTATGAAAAATATATCGGCAATTTCAAACAGCGCCAGACTGTAGTCAAAGCATTGTGCCTGCACATTGCCCATGACTGTAACCTCGCCTGTCAGTACTGCTTTGCAGAAGAGGGCGAATATCATGGCAGAAGAGCGCTGATGAGCTTTGAAGTCGGCAAGAAGGCGTTGGATTTCCTGGTAGCCAACTCCGGCAGCAGAGTAAATCTTGAGGTAGACTTTTTCGGCGGAGAACCGCTGATGAACTGGCAGGTTGTTAAGGATCTGGTTGCATATGGCAGAAGCCTGGAGGAGCCTCATAACAAAAAATTCCGCTTTACCCTGACGACCAACGGCGTGCTTTTAAATGATGAAATTATGGAATTTCTGAATAAAGAGATGAGCAATGTCGTTTTGAGTATCGACGGCCGGAAAGAGGTACATGACAGAATGCGCCCGTTTAGGGGTGGGCAGGGCAGCTATGATCTGATTGTACCGAAGTTCCAGAAGCTGGCAGAAAGCCGTCACCAGACCAATTATTATGTACGCGGTACCTTTACCCATAATAATCTGGATTTTTCCGAGGATGTCATGCATCTGGCAGACCTTGGTTTTGAACAGATCTCGGTAGAGCCGGTTGTGACAGATCCCAAAGAGCCCTATGCGCTGCGTCCGGAAGATGTTCCGCAGCTGCTTGAGGAATATGACAAGCTGGCAGTCGAGCTGTTAAAGCGTCAGAAAGAGGGCAGAGGCGTCAACTTCTTCCACTTTATGATTGATTTAAGCGGCGGCCCGTGTGTGGCAAAGCGCCTTTCCGGCTGCGGCTCGGGTACAGAGTATCTGGCGGTAACACCCTGGGGCGATTTTTATCCCTGCCATCAGTTCGTCGGCAACGAGAAGTTCCTGATGGGCAACGTGGACGAAGGCATTGTGCGTCCTGACATCGTGGACGAGTTCAAATGCTGTAATGTTTACGCCAAAGAAAAGTGCAGAAGCTGTTTTGCAAAATTTTACTGCAGCGGTGGCTGTGCTGCCAATTCCTATAATTGTCACGGAAAGATCGACGACGTCTATGAGCTTGGCTGTGAGCTTCAGAAAAAGCGCGTGGAATGCGCGATTATGATAAAAGCGGCACTGGCCGACGAAGAAGAATAAGGAGTACGCAAAATGAGCAAGAAGAAAGGCATCATTACACTTGTCTGTGTGATCGCGTTTCTGCTGGCAGGTACCTGGACAGCGGTATTCGGACTGGATAGCGCAAAGACAGGCTCTGCTGCAAATATTAAGCAGGGACTTGATCTGGCAGGCGGCGTAAGCATCACCTATCAGGTGGTGGGAGACGAAGCACCCAGCTCGGAGGATATGGCAGATACCATATATAAGCTCCAGCAGCGTGTAGACAATTATTCCACAGAGGCGCAGGTATATCAGGAGGGCTCCGACCGGATCAATATTGAAATTCCAGGAGTAACTGACGCAAATGCGATTCTGGAAGAACTGGGTAAGCCCGGTTCCTTAACCTTCCTGGATAAGGACGGTAAGGAAGTATTAAGCGGTACGGATGTAGCAGATGCACAGGCAGCCTATCAGACCAATAGTATGAATAATCAGGAGCCTGTTGTATCTCTGACTATGACTGCAGATGGAACCAAAAAGTTCGCGGATGCGACAAAGGCAGCATATCCGAACCATGATGTTATTTACATCGTTTATGACAATCAGGTGATCAGCGCACCGTCTGTACAGGCGGAGATCACAGACGGCAAGGCAGTCATCAATGGCATGAGCTCCTTTGAAGAGGCGGAAAACCTCGCTTCTACCATCCGTATCGGCGGTTTGAAGCTGGAGCTGGAGGAGCTGCGTTCCAACGTAGTAGGCGCACAGCTCGGATCTGCAGCGGTCCGTACGAGCCTGATTGCCGGTGCAATTGGTCTTGCGATTGTTATTGTTTTCATGATCGCTGTTTACTGGATTCCCGGTGTTGCAAGCTCCATCGCACTGTGCATTTACACGGTGCTGGTTGTTCTGCTGCTGAATGGCTTTGATGTTACCCTGACTCTGTCCGGTATCGCAGGTATCATCCTGTCGATCGGTATGGCAGTCGATGCAAACGTTATTATTTTCGCCAGAATTCGGGAAGAAATCGCAACTGGCAAAACTGTAAAATCTGCGATTCAGATCGGTTTTAAGAAAGCGCTGTCCGCGATTATCGACGGCAACGTAACGACGCTGATCGCAGCGGTAGTGCTGTACTTTATGGGTACCGGTACCGTCAAGGGCTTTGCCCAGACCCTGGCGCTCGGTATCGTCGTTTCCCTGTTTACTGCGCTGGTTGTAACCAAGCTGATCCTGAACGCATTTTATGCGATGGGTATCCGCAATGAGAAATTCTATGGCCGTGCAAAAGAGACAAAGGTAATCGATTTCCTGGGCAAAAAGAAGATTTTCTTCATCCTGTCTGCAGTTGTTATCATTGCGGGCTTTGTGACGATGGGCGTGCATAAGGGCAATGGCGGCGATGCGTTAAACTACAGCCTGGAGTTCAAGGGCGGTACTTCTACCAGTGTAGAGTTTAACGAAGATATGAGCATCGAAGAGCTGGATGAAAAGGTCGTTCCGATCATCGAGGAAATCAGCAAGGATGCAAACGTACAGACCCAGAAGGTGCAGGGCTCCAATCAGGTTATCTTCAAGTCTGCAACGCTGGATGTTTCCCAGAGAGAAGAATTAAATTCCAGACTGGAAGAGGAATTTGGTGTAGATCCGGAAAAGATCACAGCAGAGACCATCAGCTCTACCATCAGCTCTGAAATGCGTACCGGCGCAGTATCTGCGGTTGTGGTATCTACCGTGTTGATGCTTTTGTATGTATGGTTCCGTTTCAAGGATGTCAGATTCGGTGCCAGCAGTGTAGCAGCACTGGTACACGACGTACTGGTTGTACTTGCGTTCTATGCGGCGGCAAGAGTTTCTGTCGGCAATACTTTCATTGCATGCATGCTGACGATTGTCGGTTATTCGATCAATGCGACCATCGTTATCTTCGACCGTATCCGTGAGAACATGACCTCTTATAAGACAAAGGAAGAGCTTGCGGCGATTGTAAACCGCAGTATTTCCCAGACACTGTCCAGAAGTATTTTCACATCCTTGACGACCTTTATTATGGTTGCAGTGCTGTACATCCTGGGCGTGTCCAGTATCAAAGAGTTTGCACTGCCCCTGATGGTCGGCATTGCATGCGGTACTTATTCCTCCATCTGCCTGGCGAGCGCGTTCTGGTATCTGTTGCGCACCAGAGTAGGCGGAAAGAAAGCAGAGAAGGATAAAAAGGCAGCAAAATAATGGCAAAATGGTACGTTGCCGCAAAAAAGGCGGATTTTAATGGCATCGGGCAGAGGTTTTCCATCAGCCCGGTGCTGGCCCGCGTCATACGAAACCGGGACATTGAAGGAGAGGAAGCAATTGAAAAATATCTCCACGGCACGATCCGGGATCTGTATGATCCGGCATTTTTAAAAGGAAGCCGTGAGGCGGTGCTGCTGCTGAAGGATAAAATCAAAGGACAGATGCCGATTCGCGTCATCGGAGATTATGATGCGGACGGCATCTGTTCTTCTTATATCTTGAAGCGCGGTCTGGAAGCCTGCGGCGCGGTGGTGGATACGATGATTCCACACCGCATGAAGGATGGTTATGGTTTAAACGAACATCTGGTAGACGAAGCTTACGCAGATGGGATCGACACGATTCTGACCTGCGATAACGGCATTGCAGCGTATGCACAGATCGAGCAGGCAAAAAAATACGGAATGACTGTGATTGTTACGGATCACCATGAAATTCCATATGAGGAAGAACTCCTTGCAGAGCCTGACCCGGAAACAGGAGAGACGTCCAGACGGCGGTATAAAATTCCGCCTGCGGATGTGGTCATCGACCCGAAGCAGCCGGGAGACACTTATCCGTTCCAGGAAATCTGTGGTGCGGTTGTTGCATTTAAACTGATGCAGCTTTTATTTGCGGAGTTTGGGTTTGACGGGATTTCAACAGATTTAACATCCGGAAAAAGAAGCCTGCTGGATGAGCTGCTGGAATTTGCGGCGTTTGCAACGATTTGCGACGTTATGCCGCTGCGGGAAGAAAACCGGATTTTGGTGCGGCACGGGCTGGAGCTGATGAAACAGACGCAGAATGTCGGATTGCATGCGCTGATGGAGGTCAACCAGATTTTACCCTGGCAGGATGGAAAGCTGGGGGCATTTCATATCGGCTTTGTGCTCGGTCCGTGCCTGAACGCCTCCGGGCGTCTGGACAGCGCGCAGCGCGCGATGGAGCTTTTGGACAGCAAAACAAGAGAAGCTGCGGTAGCGCAGGCAGCATTTTTGAAGCAGTTAAACGACAGCCGGAAAGAAATGACAGAGGAATATGTCAAAATAGCGGTAGAGATGATCGAATCCGGCCCCTTAAAGGACGACCGTGTTCTGGTTGTTTTCCTGCCGGACTGCCATGAGAGCATCGCCGGTATCATCGCAGGAAGAATCCGGGAACGCTATTATCGCCCGACCTTTGTGCTGACCCGAGGCGAAGAGGGCGTAAAAGGCAGCGCGCGTTCGATTGAAGGTTATCATATTTATGAAGAAATGACGAAATGCAGCAGCTTTTTCACCAAATATGGCGGGCATAAGATGGCGGCGGGGCTTTCCATGCGGGAAGAGGATGTGGAGCCGTTCCGTCAGAAGATCAATGAAATATGTACGCTGACGGAGGACGATCTGCAGGAAAAAATCCATATCGATGTTCCAATGCCGGTATCCTATGTATCGTTTAGGCTGGTGGAGGAGTTGGAATTGCTGGAGCCCTTTGGAACAGGCAATTCGAAGCCGGTATTTGCACAAAAAGATCTGAAGTTTGTTTCGGCTCGTGCACTCGGCAAAGCAGGAAATGTGCTTCGTTTTACGGTGGAGGACAGCGAGCAAAAACGCTGGGAGATGATGTATTTTGGCGGAAAGGACAATTTCGAAGCCTATGCGGCAGAAAAATACGGACAGACTGCGCTGGACGGACTGTACAGCGGAAAAGGCAGTCCTCTGTATTTTGACGTCGTGTATTATCCGGGCGTCAATACCTGGCAGGGAAATACGAAGCTGCAGCTTGTGATGCAGCAGTACCGGTAACAGAGCCGCGCGATGGTGGCGAAAAGCTGATATTTTTTGACAACGCGAAATGGATTTTAGACGCAGTTTATAACTTTTAAGAAGCTTTTTAGAAACTGTACACAAAATGCTCACAATTTTCGGGTATCATAGATTTCAGATAGTAGAACAACTCACTATCTCCCCCCTCATAAGAAAGTGAAAGCTCTGCATGAAAAATGCAGAGCTTTTCACTTTCTTTTTTTTATGCTACACTAAAACAAAAGTCTGTTTTATGACATATGGGATATTTTGTATGGCAGGCAGGAGAAAAATCAGAAAGCAGGGAGAGGCAAGATGCGCTCTGAATGGATAAAAAAGGCGGCTGCAGCATTGCTGGCAGCCCTTTTATTGGAACTGATACCGTGTCAGTTCTCGTTCTGGACGACGGTGACAAAAAAAACAGAGGATCTGACTGCGCGGGTGGAAATTCTCGCGGATTATACGACGATGGAGGAGCTGGATCAGGACGTGGCGAACGACGCTGCAGCAGCAGATAGCAGTGAGGACGTGGCGGACAGCGCTGCGACAGCACCAGGCGCTCAGACCACGGACAGCGGCAGCACACTGTACCTGCTTGACGGCAGCTACCTGGATGACGCGGGCTATCTGCACGTCCCGGACGGCAGCCTGACGCTGCGGGTAAAAAATTATAAAGGCTCGCTGCAACGGATTTTTTTGAATCTGGATTTTTTGTACAATCAGCCTGTTCTGGCAGAGGTATTTGCACGGGACGAGGGAAACAGCTATCCTTATAGCCTGGGCGACGGGCGAATTTTGCTGCAGTCGGTTCCGGAAAATCGGTATTTAAAGGTGTATCCGTATGGAAAGGTGTCGGATTTCTATATCCGCATCCAGACGGCGGACGCCTCTGGAAATGCTGCCGCAGGAAGCTATGGCGAGCTGGTTGTAAAATATCATGGTTTGTCTGCAAATGGAACGGTTCCATTCCACTTTCGGGCGGGACGCTTTGTGGTTTTGTGGGCGGCTGTGTTTGGAATGCTTTTGCTGAAAAAAGACAGCAGGCTGCATCAGATCAGCTTTGACGCGCAGGATGCGCGCGGTCGTCAAAAGCGGTTTGTAGTCGTATTGGGGTTTACTGCAATATTGCTGGCAGGGGCATTTTTCTTCGTCCGCATCAATCCGGCATGTCGACAGAACTTGGCAGTGCATCACGCACAGTACCAGGAGCTGGCGGAAGCACTTTCGGAGGGGAAGGTCAGTGTCGGGGATGCAGAAGAAGCGCTTTTAGCAATGAAAAATCCCTATGATACCATCGCACTGCAGGCGGCGGGAATCGGCTATCGGGCGGATTATGCCTATCACAATGGGAAATATTATGTGTATTTCGGTATTGTCCCAGTGCTGCTATTGTATTTGCCCTATTATCTGCTGACGGGGGGCGCGCTGCAAAACTATGTGGCGGTATTTGTCTTTTTTGCAGGATTTATCATTGCGGCGGCTGGGTTTGTCTATGAACTGATGAAACGGTATTTTAAGGAGCAGCCCTTTTATCTGTGGGCGGTAGGAACCGGGATGCTCGTCGGAAGCTATTCGATGTTTTATCTGTTAATTCGACCGGATCTTTACCATGTGCCGATTGTTGCGTCCGCGATGTTTGCAACAGGGGGACTCTGGCTGTATCTGGCAGGGCTGAACCGTCCGAAAAAAGCGGTGGGGCTGTATGCGTTTGGCTCTTTCTGTATGGCTCTCACGGCAGGATGTCGACCCCAGTTTATCCTGTTTGCAGCACTGGCGGTTGTTTTGTTCTGGGAGAGGGTCTTTGTAAAAAGGGAGCTGTTTTCAAAGAAGGGCTGGAGACAGACAGCTGCGCTTGTTGTGCCCTATGTGCTGATTGCGGCCGGACTGATGGCGTATAATGCGCTGCGGTTTGGCTCTCCCTTTGATTTTGGTGCGTCCTATAGCATGACGAGCAACGATATGACACACCGCGGCACGAATTTGGAGCGGATTTTGTATGGAATCTGGTATTTCCTGTTCGAACCGATGCAGCTGGAAGGAAAGTTTCCGTATTTGCAGAGCGCGTCGATTGCGACGGATTATCTCGGGAAACTGGTAACGGAAAGCTGGTTTGGCGGGATTTTCGCCTGCAGTATGCTGACCTGGGGGATTTTTTTGCTCGGCAGACTCAAAAAAAACGGTGTACTTTCCAAAGAACTGACGTGGTTTTGCTGCGTTTCCCTTGCAGCAGCGCTTGTGATTGGCTGTGTGGATGCAAACGGCGCGGGAATTTTGATTCGCTATGGCTGCGATGTGTCCTTTGGCATCTTTTTGGCGGCGGTTGTGGCAGTGCTTGGAGCAGCGAAAGCGGCGCGGCAGAAAAAGGTCTATTGCCTGTATGTCGGCTGGCTGAAGGCAGCGATTTTCTTTCAGGCAGCGGTGCTGTTTCTGATTTTGGTCAATAAGGACGGCAGCATCAACCTGCAGACCGGAAACCCGGCGTTATATGAAACGATCCGGGCAGCATTGCGATTTTAAAACTTGAATTTTCTGCATTTGAAAGGAATAAATGAAAGAAGAAAACAATGACTCAGAGAAAAGTTTTTCTTACGAAGGAACAGAGCCTGCTGCTGCGCGGAATTGCCATTTTCCTGGTTCTGATTTGCCATTATGCAGTGTGGATTGGGGAGATATTTCACAGCGATCTGCTGGCATATGGGCTGGGCAGGTTCGGTGTTTACGGTGTGGATTTATTTTTTGTAGTGTCCGGCTATGGGCTGGTCAAAAGTGTTGGGAAAAAGAGAATCAACGGAACATTTTTGTGGAAACGTTTTAAAACTGTCTATTTACCGTATCTTCTGATTGTGGGACTGATTACGGTCTATGACGGCGGAATTTCGGGAATGGCAGGATGGGTTTCGTTCCTGACCGGGGCAGAGTATTGGTATATCCGAAATATTCTGGTCTTTTATCTGGCGTTTTACGTTGTTTACCGGCTTTCTGACAGATCGTGGGTGCGGATGCTTTTGATGGCGGTCTGCCTGACGGCGTATTCCGGACTGCTGATCTGGCAGGGACGCGCGCTGTTCTGGTACATTTCCAATGTTACATTTTTGTTTGGAATGCTGCTTGCGCAGTACGAAAGGCAGCTGTTAAAGGCGGCGGAGTTTTTGTATCCGTTACAGCTTCTGGCACTGGCGGTCGGAATGTATTTTGTCATCAAAACGGGGCTGGAAGGCTATACCGTGATCCCTCTGCTGGAAGAAAAAATCCGCAGCGGTCTGATTGCAGGGCTGATCTGGACGTATCTGATGGTGCAGGGCTGCGCATTTTTGCATGAGAAAATCCGGTGGTTGGAAGCAGTGGGCAGCTTTTCGCTGGAGCTGTATCTGTGCCATATGTTTGTGTTTTACCGCGTTGTTAATGACTGGCTGCCGCAGCAGGAAAATGTTGTGCAGATCGTGGCTGCCGTCACAATTGCAGTTGCGCTCGCCTGGGTAATCCACATGCTGTTTGATCTGTTATGGAAAGCGGCGGCTGCGCTGAGTGGGAGATGAGTGTGGAAGGAATTATGCTTACTTATCATAAAACAACAGAAGAAGAAAAATATGTGATTACGGAGTGGAAATATCCTGGAGAATATGCAGTGTATGATTCTACACCGTATGAGGAACAGAAAAAAAGAGGCTTTGGGTTTGCCAATCCTGCGAACCATTTTTACTCTTTTTATGACGAAACGGCGCTGGTCGGTTTTATCAATTTATACGAAGAGGAAACAGAAATCTTTTTCGGAATCGGCGTAAATCCTGACTGCTGCGGCGAAGGCTACGGGCAGCAGATGACGAAAACTGCCTGTGAAATATCGAAAAAACTGTTTGGAAAAAAGCCACTGTATCTGGAGGTCCGGACATGGAATAAAAGAGCGGTCAGCTGCTATCAAAAGGCGGGCTTTGTGATTAAAGGTGAGCCGATCCGTCAGACGACGTCAGCCGGGGAAGGTGTATTTTATCATATGGTGCAGGAGATGGAATAAGCTTCTGGGACAGATTTATGCCATAGCAACAAAATCGCTTTTGCTTTTCGTCGATATTTGGTATGATGGATATACAATGCAGAAGACATAAAAACCACCAGTCCTGCACTCAGGGCAGAAATGAGAGGGAGCATGAAAAAAAGAAATAAAAAAACGGCAAAAATTCTGGCTGTAGTTCTGGCGGCAGCGCTTGGGGTATGCGTGCCGGAGACGACGCTGCAGGCGGCAGAGACACTGACATCCGTACAGATTCAGATGCCGGGCTTTGTGGTGGAGCAGTTCAGCGCGCCGAGACTGATGAATGTGACAAAAAATGCCGTTGTCCGGACGCTGCCGGACAATAATGCGGCAAAGCTTACGTCCGTGACGGCAGGAAATACCGTTTGGGGCTGGGGCCAGACCAACACCGGTTGGTATTTTGTACAGGTTGGCAGCCAGATTGGCTATGTCCGTTATGAAGCGGCAACGTATGCGACGCAGGATCAGATCGCTGTAGCGCAGGCTCAGGCGGCCGCAGCAGCGCAACAAGCTGCAGCAGCGCAGGCTCAGGCGGCCCAGCAGGCGCAGATCGCGGCAGCAGCTGCAAATCAGCCGGCAGTGGCAGCTGGAATCGTCTTCATCGGGGATTCCCGGATGGTGACGCTCAAGGATGCGGTAGAACGCAACTTGGGCAGCTGCGCGGCAGCAGTCGTTGCCAAAAACGGAAGCCGGCACGAATGGCTGCACGACACTGGGATCCCGCAGGCAGACAAGATCATCGGCAAAGGCAGCAGAGTTATCATCAACATGGGCGTCAACGATCTTTCCGATGCGGATAAATATGCAAAGGATGTCAATTACTGGGCGGCAGTCTGGAGTGCAAGGGGCGCGCAAATTTATTATGCGTCTGTCAATCCGGTCTGGGCAAACAGCTATGGGATGACGGAAGAACGCGTAAAATTGTTCAACGACCGCTTAAAAGGACAGCTGATTCCGCAGATTATCTGGCTGGACAGCCACGATTACCTGATGGGCGTCGGCGTCCATGCATCGGACGGAGTACATTATAAGGATGACACCAATCTGGTGCTGTATCAGTATTACCTGAGCATGATCGGCGCGATTTAAACAGTTATTTATAAAAAGGCATGTGGAAACGATTGATTAGTTTCCCATGCCTTTTTTGTAAAACTGCCATATAATCGAAAATTATAGAGAAAAACACCTGTCAAAGAATCTTTGCGCAACTATATCTCCAATGTAAGGCAACGATTGCTTTACATTGAACATTCGGAAAGAAAAGCAATTAACGCAAGAGGAGTTTGGCAGATTATTTCATGTCACTCGACAAACTGTTTCAAATTGGGAAAACGGAAAAAGTTATCCCGAATTACAAATTCTTGTTCAGCATTCATAAAAATAACGGCATTGTAGATCGCTTTCGCAACATACAATGCCGTTACTTTTGTTCCGTTTTAGTGGACTAGACGGGAGTCGAACCCGTGTCCAAAAGCCCATTCCCTGTCCTTCTACTATCATAGTCTGTCTATTTGCCGCCGGTCTTGCTCCGGCACGTTCCCTCCTGAATCCGGGAGCAGACACCCTGATCCATTCGGTAGCTTCATGATACGCCTGCAGGGACAAAGCTTAACCTGCATCGTTTCTCACATAGTTGATGCCCGGGTCTTAAAGTGTGAGTGCTCTAAGTCGGACAGCTGCCATTAGGCAGCGTATGCTAATTCGTTGTTAGCGTTTGTATTTAATTTGTGATTTGACGCATCACCTGCGGATAGCTTCTCCAGCTGCAAGACCCCTGTCGAAACCTTGACTAGCCCTTGATCAGAACTATTATAAAGGTTTACAGACGGTGTGTCAATGCCTTTGCTGCTTCGATTTAACGCATATTTATCCCCTTTTCCCCATAAAATGATATTGCGAATGAAATTGCGCATGTGAACTGTCACGTTTCTGCAGAAATGTTTTGTGTAGATCAGGAGGTCAGATGATAAAAAAGAAAAGCGTAGAGAAAAGCAATCCGGAGTGCCGTCGCAGTTTGACAGACCGATCGGAGCTGCAAAAGTTTGTGCTGCATTTGCTGCAGGGCGCGATGATCGGGATCGGGGCAGTGCTTCCGGGAATTTCAGGCGGTGTTTTGAGCGTGGTGTTTGGCATTTACGAACCGATTATGGCATTTTTGTCAAACCCTAGGGAGGCGCTTTCACAATACGGCAGACTTTTGCTTCCGGTGCTCTTGGGGGCAGCGGGCGGATTTTTGCTCTCTGCGCGTGCGATCGGATTTTTCCTGACACGCTATGAAGTTTTGTCGGTGTGCCTGTTTGTCGGGCTGATCGTCGGAATGCTGCCGTCGATGTTTCGAGAGGCAGGAGAAAAAGGAAGGAGCAGGTGGGATCTGTATGCGCTGGCGGGGGCGTTTTTTACGGTACTGATCCTTTTGGGTCTCCTGCGTCGGATCAGCGTTTCGATTCCGCAGGGACTTTTTGGAAATCTGTTCTGCGGCTTTTGCGTGGCGCTCAGCATCATTGCGCCCGGAATGAGTTTTTCTGCGCTTTTGATGCCGCTCGGGCTCTATACGCCATTTATGGAAGACGTCGGAGCAGTGTACCTGCCTGTGGTTGTTCCGGCGGTGCTGAGCGCAGGCGTGACGATGGTGCTTCTGGCAAAACAGATCACGCGGCTTTTGGAACGACATTACTCGGTCGTGTTTCATGGGATCATCGGGATTGTTTTGGCGGCGACGCTGGTGATTGTGCCGTTTTCTGCGTTTGGAAATCCGGAAACATCGGTAGTGAGCCTGATTTGTCTGGCGGCGGGCGCCGGGACTGCGCTGTTGTTTTCCATGCTGGGGGAAATGTAACGGGCGACGCTATGGGGCGGCAGCCAGTTTTTTTCTGTATAGGAAGCGTAGCGTGCGGCGCATGTTGACTGAGGATGGGCGGTGCGCAGCATTGTGGAAAACGGGATGTCGAAGGAAAGTTTATCCTTTTTTAATATTTAATTCCCGACTGGTATATTGCATTTTGGGCGGAATGCAGTAAGATAGACTGGTATCAGAAGAGAAAGCCGCAAACCTGGCGGCGGAATGAGAGGCAGCATGAAAAATAATTGGAAAAATAGAATGATGCAGTTTATGCAGGGACGCTACGGGGCGGATCAGATGGGACAGATGCTTTCGGCAGTCAGCATGGTGTTTCTGATCATTTCCCTGTTTTCCAGAAACCAGGCATGGTTTTTGCTGGCGGTGATCGGAATCGTCTACAATTATTTCCGGATGTTTTCCAAAAATATTTCAAAGCGCTACGCGGAAAACCAGAAATATCTGAAGATGACAGCGGGAATCCGGAGAAAGCTTGCTTCCTGGAAATCCCAGCTTGCACAGCGCAAAATTTACCATATTTACAGATGCCCTGGCTGCAAACAGAAAATCCGTGTGCCCAGGGGGCGCGGCAAAATCGAAATCCGCTGTCCTAAATGCAATACCAGATTTGTAAAGAAGAGTTAAGAAGCCTATGTTTGGATATATTATCGTAAATAAGCAAGAATTGAAATTTCGGGAATTTGACGTATATCAGTCCTATTATTGCGGGCTTTGCCAGAGCCTGAAAGAACGCTTCGGCAGACGCGGACAGCTGACGTTAAGCTACGACATGACGTTTGTTGCGCTGCTTTTGTCTGCGCTGTATGACGAGCCGGTGGAAAGCTCCACCTGCAAATGCGTGGCGCATCCGTTTGAAGCGCATGCGACGAGTCGGAGCGTGTTTACCGATTACGCGGCGGATATGAATCTATTACTGTCTTATTATAAATGTCTGGACGACTGGACGGACGAACGCAAATGGAAAGGGCGTCTGCGGGCGGCAGCGCTGCGCGGCCGTGACAAAATGGTGGAAGCGCGCTATCCGGAGAAAGCGGAGCATATTTATACCTTGTTGGAGCACATCCATCTGTACGAAAAGGCGCAGGAGCCTGACGTGGATCTGGCGAGCGGCTGTTTTGGCGAAATTATGGGCGAAATCCTCGCCTGTCGGAAGGATGAATGGGAAGACGACCTGCGCAGGATGGGATTTTTCCTCGGAAAGTTTATTTATCTGATGGATGCCTACGAGGATATGGAAAAGGACGAAAAAGACGGCAATTACAACGTATTTTTACTGCGCAGGAAGAAGCTTTCCGATGACGAAGCATTCGAACAGGAAGCCTATCAGATTCTGCAGATGATGATGGCGGAGTGCTCCAGAATATTTGAAAAGCTTCCGATACTGGAGCATGCGGAAATTTTACGCAACATCCTGTATTCCGGCGTATGGTGCCGTTATGAGATGATACAGAAGAAGAGGAAACAAAAGGATGCGTGACCCTTATCAGGTACTTGGCGTGTCTCAGGATGCGTCGGAGGAAGAAATCAAAAAGGCATATCGGAAACTGAGCCGGATGTATCATCCGGATGCCAATATCAACAATCCGAACAAGGCGCAGGCGGAAGAAAAATTTAAAGAAATCCAGCAGGCGTACCAGCAGATCATGAAGCAGCGCGAGCAGGGCAGCAGCCCTTACGGCAATCAGGGCTATGGCTACGGGAACAACGGCTATGGAAATGGCGGGAATGCACAGAATGGCTACGGAGGTTATAGTGATTTTGGCGGGTTCGATGATTTTTTCGGCGGCTTTGGCTTTGGCGGCTTTAGTTCAGCGGGCGGCTATGGACAGAACGGCTATGGACGGTCAAACGCCGGTGCGGACGACGAAGAATCCGTTTATTTCAGGGCTGCGCTTAACTATATCAGCAGCGGACATTATAAAGAAGCGTTGAATGTGCTGAACAATATTCCGCAGCACAGCGCGCAGTGGTATTATTACAGCTCCATCGCAAATCAGGGACTTGGAAATAATGCGGCGGCGCTGGAACAGGCGAAAAAGGCGACGGAGATGGAACCGCAGAACGCAGAATACGCAGGCTGGCGGCAGCGGATGGAGTCCGGCGGCAGTTGGTATACCGGACGACAGACGCAGTATGGTGGAATGCCGGTATCCAGCGGCAGCGGATTTTGCTGGAAGCTGTGTCTGGCAAACCTGATCTGCAACCTCTGCTGTGGAGGCGGGGGATTATGCTGCGGCGGTATGCCGGCAGGATATCATTTATGACAATAGAATGCTGCAGAGCGTGCATTCTATTGTTGAGAAAGGAGATACTTTATGCAGACAATTGTGATTTACTCCAGTCAGACAGGAAATACCAGAAAGCTTGCAACACAGATTTTTGCGGCGATTCCTGGCGATTCCAAGGACTTAAAAAATATTGACGAATATCGGGAAAAGGACGCAGAGCTTTATTTTGTCGGTTTTTGGGTGGATCGAGGCGACTGTGACGAAAAGACAGTAGAACTGCTTTCAGGTCTGCATAGCAAAAAGATCGCCCTGTTCGGAACCTGCGGGATGGGAAACGATCCTGCCTATTACAAGAAGGTGATCGACCGGGTAAAGACATGGATTCCGGAAGATAATGAATATATGGATGCATTTCTCTGCCAGGGTAAGATGCCGATTCAGGTGCGCAGACGCTACGAGGAAATGGCAAAGAGCGGACAAAATACCGAACAGATTCAGGCTATGATCCGAAATTTCGACCGGGCGATGCTGCATCCGGATCGGGCAGATGAGGCAGCGGCAGCCGATTTTGCGGTACAGGTCTGGAAACGGATCGGATCATGACGTGTAATCTAATGTGCAGCGCCGTCTGGTGCCACAAAATACAAGGATCATTTTTTTCCATGTAAAATGCAAAAATCCCCATTGCTTTTGAAATTGTCTGTGGTATATACTACACAGAGTAATTTACAAAGGAAAGGGGATTTTTTATGGTAAAGGATATGACAGAAGGCAAGCCCGGAAGACTGATTCTGGAATTTGCTATCCCTCTTTTAATGGGAAATTTATTCCAGCAGTTTTACAGTCTGGTGGATACTGCGATCGTTGGAAAGTTTCTGGGCGTGGATCAGCTGGCGGCGGTAGGTTCCACCGGCTCGATCAACTTTTTGATTATCGGGTTCTGTATGGGAATCTGCAACGGGTTTGCGATTCCGATTGCGCAGAGGTTTGGAGCAAAGGACGAGAGCGGAATGCGCCGCTGTGTAGCCAACAGTGCATGGGTATCTGTGATCTTTGCAGTGGTGCTCACGATCGTGACGGTGCTTCTGTGCAGAAATATCCTGCAGTGGATGCGGACACCGGAAAATATCATTGACGATGCATGGATGTATATCGTCATCATTTTTGCGGGAATTCCTGTGACAATTCTCTACAATCTGACTTCAGCGATTATCCGTGCGATGGGAGATTCCAAAACACCGGTTTATTTTCTGGTGATGTCGGCGCTGTTAAATATTGTACTCGATCTGTTCTGCATTCTGGTACTGAAAATGGGTGTTGCGGGCGCAGCGCTGGCAACCGTGATTTCTCAGGCAATTTCCGGTATCTGCTGTCTGGTCTATATGATCCGCAAATACGAAATTCTGCGGATGCAGGGAACAGAAGGAAAGGCTGACCCGGAACTGATGCTTCGTCTGACAGGAATGGGTGTTCCGATGGGATTGCAGTATTCCGTTACGGCGATCGGCAGCGTTATTTTGCAGAGCGCGGTCAATACGCTCGGTTCCACTGCGGTTGCAGCGGTTACGGCCTTCGGGAGAATCAGCGGATTTTTCGTCTGCCCGTCTGATGCGCTGGGTGCGACGATGGCGACCTGGGCAGGGCAGAATATGGGCGCGAAGAAGCCGAAACGAATCCGTGAAGGACTTCGGATGGCAAATATTTACGGAATCGTGTATGCACTTATTGCATTTGGTATCCTGGCAGCTGCCGGTAAGTATATGGCGCTTTTGTTTGTGGACGGGACAGACCCGGAGCTGATGAACCGGATTCAGCAGATGCTTCTGATCAACAGCGGAAGCTATACGTTCCTGATTCTGGTCAACAATGTCCGCTTCCTGATTCAGGGAATCGGCTTCAGCACGCTGGCAATTTTCTCCGGTGTGAGTGAAATGATCGCCCGTAGTATTGCAGGCTTCGTGCTCGTTCCGATGTTCGGATTTCTGGGCGCGTGCGTTGCAAATCCGCTGGCATGGCTGTTTGCAGATCTGTTCCTGATTCCGGCGTATCTGTATGTCATGCGGCGAGTGGAAGATTTCTTTGCCGGGAAACGGGAGCAGCTGTAAGCGGTTTGGTGATACCGGAACAAAGATCAGGAAACCTCCTGTAAGCAAGCCTGCATCGGATTTCTGACTTTTTGCCCCTGGCATCACAAGTTCACATTTCTGACATATTTTTCTGCTACACTGCGGATAGATGAGTGATGACAGTTGCCGCGCTGCGGCAGATGAGGAGGCTATATGGACAGACAGAAGATTCTTGTGGTAGACGATGAGAACAGAATGCGCAAACTCGTAAAAGACTTTTTACAGAGAGAAAATTTTGAGGTACTGGAAGCAGGAGACGGAAGCGAGGCACTGGATGTCTTTTTTGCCCATCAGGATATCGCGCTGATAATTCTGGATGTGATGATGCCGAAGATGGACGGCTGGCAGGTATGCCGGGAGATCAGGTCCTATTCCAAAGTGCCGATTATCATGCTGACGGCGAGAAGCGATGAAAAGGATGAGCTGCAGGGCTTTGATCTGGGCGTGGATGAATATATTTCCAAGCCGTTCAGCCCGAAGATTCTGGTAGCGAGAGTAGAGGCGATTCTGCGCCGCACCGGTAAAAGCGCACAGGAAAATGAGGTGCTGGACGTTGGAGGAATCCATCTGGACAAAGCGGCGCATATGGTGGAGATCGACGGCAGAAGCGTCGATTTAAGCTATAAGGAATTTGAACTGCTGACTTATTTTATGGAAAACAGAGGAATCGCTCTTTCGAGAGAAAAGATACTGAATAACGTATGGAATTATGACTATTTCGGCGATGCCCGTACGATTGACACGCATGTAAAAAAGCTGCGCAGCAAGCTGGGCGATAAAGGCGAACTGATCAAGACCATCTGGGGAATGGGGTATAAGCTCGATGCATAAAAAAGAGAAAAAGACCGCAAAGCGGACGTCCATTCGCAAACAGTTTGCAGGGATTTTTATCGGTTTGATGGCGGGGACGATTCTGCTTTGCTGGTTTTTAAACAGCGGTTTTTTGCAGAAATATTATATCTCGAATAAAAAAGCAGTTCTGATGCGGATGTATGAGGAACTGGGAGAGGCGGTTGCAAACGGCGAGATTGATACGGACGAATATCAGCTTTCTCTCCAGCAGCAGTGCTCGAAGTATAATTTGTCTCTGCTCGTGCTTAATGCGAATTCCGAGGTGGTTGCGGACTCCGGCGGCGGTTCTGAATTTTTGAAGCAGCAGCTTTTACAGCATCTGTTTGCACTAAGCGGCGAGAAGTACGAGATTATGGAAAACGGCAATAATTATATTGTCGCACGCGTTTCAGACAGTCGGGCGCAAATGGAATATATAGAAGGCTGGGGCATTCTGACGGGCGGATACTTTTTTATTGTAAGAAGTGCGCTGGAAGGAATCCGGGACAGCGCGAAAATTGCGAATACGTTCCTTGCAAGCGTCGGTATTTTCTCAGCAATTATCAGCGGTATTGTGATCTGGATTGTTTCCCGCAGGGTGACGACGCCGATTCTGCAGCTGGCGGACATTTCGGAACGGATGTGCCATCTGGATTTTGAAGCCCGTTACAGCGGAAACAGCAAAAACGAAATCGGCATTCTCGGCGAGAATATCAATCAGCTTTCCGATACGCTGGAGCATACGATTTCAGAGTTGAAAACGGCGAACAATGAATTAAAAAAGGACATCCAGAAAAAAGAAGAGATCGACCAGATGCGTCGGGAGTTTCTGTCGAACGTTTCCCATGAGTTAAAAACGCCGATCGCACTGATCCAGGGCTATGCAGAGGGACTTTTGGAGGACGTCAATTCCGATCCGGAGAGCCGGAAATTTTACTGCGACGTCATTGTGGACGAAGCGGCGAAGATGAACAACATGGTCAAAAAGCTTCTGACGCTCAACCAGCTCGAAGCCGGCAACGACGTTGTTTCGATGGAGCGCTTTGATATTACGGCACTCGTGCACAACTATCTGCAGTCCGCAGATCTTCTTGCGAAGCAGAACGGCATTTCCGTCCATATGGATCAGACGAAGGAGATCTATGTCTGGGGCGATGAATTCAAGATCGAAGAAGTCCTGATGAACTATTTTTCCAATGCAGTCAACCATTGCGAAAAAGAAAAGGTTATCGAGGTAAAGATCGAGGAAATGGACGGACATGCCAGAGTTTCGGTGTTCAATACCGGTATGCCGATCCCGGAGGATTCCCTGCCGCATCTGTGGGAGAAGTTTTACAAGGTGGACAAGGCGAGAACGAGGGAATACGGCGGAAGCGGCGTCGGACTGTCGATCGTCAAAGCAATTATGGAGTCGATGAACCAGAAATACGGCGTAATCAATTACGAAAACGGCGTTAGGTTCTGGTTTGAACTGGAGCTTGCCAGGGAAGAATCGGAGATTACCCCTGCAATTTCTGAAAAAAACAGTTGAAATATGAGGTTTTTTAGGATACACTTGTATAGTATTGAAACCGTGATTATTTAGGAGGAAGATTTTATATGATTTCTGCAGGTGATTTCAGAAACGGCGTTACCATTGAGTTTGAGGGCAATATTTACCAGATTATTGAGTTCCAGCACGTTAAACCTGGTAAAGGCGCTGCTTTCGTTAGAACCAAGTTAAAGAATATTAAGAGCGGCGGTGTTGTTGAGAAGACTTTCCGTCCTACTGAGAAATGTCCTACTGCCCGTATCGAGAGAAGAGATATGCAGTACCTGTACAACGACGGTGATCTGTATACTTTCATGGATATGGAAACCTATGACCAGATCTCTCTGAACCAGGATGCAATCGGCGATGCTCTGAAGTTCGTAAAAGAGAATGAAGTCTGCAAGATCTGTTCTCATAACGGCAGCGTATTCGCAGTGGAGCCCCCTCTGTTCGTAGAGCTGGCAATTACTGAGACCGAGCCTGGCTTCAAGGGCGATACCGCTACTGGCGCAAATAAGCCTGCTACCGTTGAGACCGGCGCACAGGTTTATGTACCGCTGTTCGTAAACGAAGGCGATGTCATCAAGATCGACACCAGAACCGGTGAATATCTGTCCAGAGTATAAATTTTGAAAAAACAAAGAACCCGGTCGGTCGGCAAAATGCCGATAAATACCGGGTTCTTTCATATTTTCTGATTTGGGCAGATGTGGCTCAAATTACATATTTAGCGACAAACTAGCGACAAATTAGCGACAAATTCTATAGTTTGTTCACATAGCTCAAAAGTTCATCCATAGAAATATGAGTGTAAGTATTGTAGAGGATGCTTTTGGGTTTGTGCCCCATTATTTTTTGCATGTACAATTCGGGAATTCCGGCTTCCGTTCCCATTGATGCAAACGTGTGCCGGGTATCGTGGAACTTGTGTTCGTGTTCCAAAGCTTTATTGATTCTGGGCAGATCTCGTGCGCAGAAGTTATTGTAAGTAATCACTGTCCCGGCATCGTTAAGGATGATATTTGTTTTGGATCCCCGATGGGGATTGTCAACGAACGATCTGACAAGTGGAAGGACCCTGTCGTGCATCGGAACCTTCCGCTCACTTTCCTTGTTTTTTGCAAGATTCTTGGGGACATAGATATATTTTTCTTCAAAATTCACATTCACAATTTCATTTTTCAATAATTCATTGACTCTCATACCGGAGTAAAGCAGGATCAGCAGGATTTTGTATTGCCACTTATCTGAATTTTGCCACAGGACGGCGATTTCAGCCTTGCTGAATGGAATGCGGTCTATGACAGGGTCGCTTTCTTCAATGTTGATGTTTGCGGTGCAGTCTTTTGTGACCAGGTTCATATCCATAGCGTATCGGATCACGGTACGGATCACGGACAGGACGCTTTTCTTTGTCGAGCTGCCGGCTTCAATCCTATCCAGAACGTCTTCGCAGATCGCTTTATTCAGGTTTCGGATTTCTATGTCATAAATGCATTCACAATGCTTGTATGCCGATAGCTTTGATGTGACGCTTTTATCTTTGAGAAGCTCATATTCTTTTGATTTTTGATAAATCTCAAACATTTCCCGAAATGTGATATGGGTGTTGCTTGTATCGTAAGGATTTTTATGATATTCGGAAAGGGCGCTGTATGCTTCGTCGTAGGTTTCAAAGTATCCGATTGCCGCCGGAAGGACAGGTGAGCCGGTAAGGTGATAGCCGGTGCATTTAGGGTAGGCGGCAAAAGGTCTCCTGCGCTTGCCAGAGAGCCTTTTAATGGTGCCAAAATTGTTAGGTAGCCTGTGGTACTTCCGGGGCTTTTGAAATGGTCTACGAGGCGCAGGCGTCTGCAGTGGGGCGCTTTGGCTGATGGGGTATCCGCATCTGGGGCAGGCGAAAGCTTTGTCAGAAACAGAATTTGAACATTCGGGGCAGTTAATCAGTGCCATAACATTTCCTCCTTATTTTAAAAATGGGTATAAAAAATACACCTATGCAGGTGCAGGAGGCTGTGGTATAATTTTCATGTCGGAGAAGATTATACCGACCATCCGGTCTGCGTAGTTTTCTGAGAATGCCTCGGTGTTGGTAGCACCGGGGCTTTTTCTATCATTTTGTTGATGTTAACAAAATGTTCAAGTCCTTTCAATTATTCAGCAGATCATCAATGCAGATCTCCAGATCAGGGTAAATCGAAACAGCTACAGGCTGTGAGAACGTAAACATAACCGGCACATTATCCTCGGAAAAATCGCAGACCGTAGTGCGTTCTCGGATTGGATCGACGATCCAGTATACCCGAACACCGGCATCGAGATAGAGATTCATTTTTTTGTAATAGTCCATTCGGGAGCTGGACGGCGATACAATTTCCACGATCCAGTCCGGCGCCCCGGTACAGCCCCGATCTGTGAGCTTGCTGTGGTCGCAGATAACGGATATATCCGGTTCAACCCAGTCTTTATCGTCTGCATCCAGATTGACGGCAAACGGGGCAGGATAGACCTGACAGGAGCCGTGATGGCTGCGGATGTAATCACGGATTGTGGCAGATAACTCCATGACGAGCCGCTGATGCATCCTGCTGGGCGGAGCCATGTTATAGAGCTGCCCGTCGATCAGCTCCGCACGCTGACTGTCTGGTAAGTTCCAGTAGTCTTCGGATGTGTAGGTGTGTTGTTTCAGTAAAGGCATAGATAAGACCTCCTTGCTCAGATGTTGCAGAAATTATTCAAGCAATTGTTACAGAAGTCCCTCCTTTCTGCAGTAGATTAAGAGGGACTTCTATTTAGCATAAGCAAAGAAATAACGAGTGTGATTGCTATTTACAGGAATTTTATTCTCCAATGAGATCAATATAATATGCTTTGATGGACGGAACTTCATCTTTTGTGCCGGTCAATGCGCGAGTTATTGTTTCGACACCAGAAAATTCGGCATAGATTTTCAAAATATCATCTTGAAGTATTTTGGTATTATCATCTACGCGATAATCATACATGAAGTATTCGTCATCCATATACCAATCATAACCGTCATTGTCTGTTTGAACTCTGTAATATTCATTATTATCCAGCCAAGCGCCCTGAACAACCTGCTGTACTTTAGCCGTAATCACGATTCTTTGACCAATGTAATCATCGGGATTACGCAGTAAATCCTTGTATGGAATTTGTTGACAAGAGGCAATAAATTCATCTTTTGATTCTGTTGGTGTGGTTGAAACAGTTTCACTTTCTGTTTCTGTCTCAATCTCTGTCTCAACTTCCGATGTAACCTGTGATTCGATTTCGGAATCTGTTTCTGCTATAAGAGTTTGTGCAGGAACAGATTCTTCCACGATACTTTCAGAAACAGTAACTTGGGAGGTGTTTTTATTTGAAAGATTGGCAACAATGACCATAATGAGCCAAAAAGCACCAACGCAAAGAGCTATGATAGAGCAGGTTTTTTTACGACCATCTTTTTTGGTGAGGTCGATAATCGCACAAATTATACCGAAAATAAAAGTACATCCAATGATAGAAAGAACAAGTGCTGTGATACCTAATTTTGAGTTCTTTCCTGATTTATCGTTTTGGGGAGAACGATATTTTTCAGAATAGTTTGTGTTGGGTTGTGGAACAGGATCAGGCGTATTTGTAGTATTTACTGGTGCGCCACAGTTAGGGCAGGTTGTTGCCTTGTCTGAGATTTCTTTCCCACATTCGGGACATGTAATAAGTGCCATGATGATTCCCTCCTCTTTGGTTTTATTTGTACGCTATAATAGCGACATGGCTTGTTTCATTCTTAGTTCAATCAGATTGCTTTGATAACCAAGTGACCTTGCAACCTGATCTATGGTGCAATCCTGGTATTCCAGCAAAACTTCATCTGATATCAATAATTCCATTGCAAACTTATTGGCTTCGATCTCATTTTTTGAGTTGAGCAGCAGTGTTTTATTTCGTATAAAATAACAGTTTTCCTTTCTGTGCAGGATTGCGTGTCCGAGCTCGTGAGCCATTACCAGTTGCTTGTCGTGATATGACAGGTTCTGGTTCAAAAAAATGTATCTGTGATTTTTCAGGAACATATAACAGCCCTCATATTTCAGATCACCGAACTGATACAAAATGTTCAAACGGTCGGCAAGTTCAAAAGGGTCTGATGTGTTATATTTTCGTTTATAGTAGTTGACAATCTTTTTGATGTCCTGCAATCAAATCACCTACTTTTTATATTTCTTAGGAGTGTATTTCTCCTTGTTGATTATTTTCAGGCGGCGCAGGGCAATCTGAAGTTCGTCACGGAACAGATCAGCAGCTTCGGGGTCAAGGGCTTCGCCGTTGTAGCTGGCAGGACCATCTTCACCAGCGGTGAGCTTTGCCATGATGTTGTCAACGTCTTTGGCGATGTCACGTTCGTCTTTGGGCGTGATGCCTTCTGTTTTTTCATCAATTAAATCTGTTTTACCTATATTAAAGTAATCAGCTAAAAGTTGTACTTTTCCCATTCGAGGAAGAGCTATTCCCTGACACCATGTATTGAATGTTTGTGGAGAAACTCCAATAGCATCTGCAACTTCCTTTTGCGTTTTGTTATTCAAGGAAAGATAATTATTTAAGTTTCTTGAAAATATCTTTTTCTGTTCTTCATCTGCCATAACGATACCTCCTATTTGAATAATACAATAAAATAGTATTAAAAGCAACAAAAAGTCAAAAAAAAATTGATTCTAGTATTGACATCAAATTTAATTTGATTTATTATAATAAGCGAAAGGAAGGTGATTTGAATGGATAAATTCCAAATAAGTCTGGCGGCTGCGCGAGTTAATGCCGGACTTACACAGGAAGAAGTCGCAAAAGCCATGAAAGTCGGGAAACAGACGATCGTGAGTTGGGAAAAAGGTAATTCAGAACCTAAGATGTCCCAGAGCAGAGAATTAAGCGAACTTTATAAGATTCCGCTGGATTATATTTTTTTACCCACAAAATCAAATTTAAATTGATCTCAAAGGAGGTGGAGAGAAGATGGGATATGCTTCAAAGAATGCCAAAAAGCACAATGATAGAATTTCTGACCAAGAAAAAGTTTATCACTGTGCTTATTGCAAGGGAGTTGTTCTGAAAACAGACCATTACTGTCAATATTGCGGAAAGAAATTAAGGAAACAGAGCTTTTTTGGCTGTTTCGCTCACTACATCAACGAGAAGCTGGCGAAGAGATTCCCCAATAAAAGAGGCGGCTTTTGAAACTCCTTTTCTATATTTTGCAACAGCAATTGGCGTAGTGGGAGTATCGGTTATCAGTTCAGGAATTGCTGTCTTGATTAAATCTTTGGATATTTCGTCTAAATCATCATCCAAAGAAAGCAATTCGACAGCATTATCCAGAATGTTTTGAGTCCAGGGATAAGGCGCACCACATTCGTAGCAGTAGAAAGGCTTGGTGTAATTACGGGGGCCTACCACAATGACGCCAGGGGTCTCCCAGAGACCGCGAAGCGATGCGCGACAGTTGAGACAACGAGAAAAGGTTTCCTTTCCACAAACAGAACAGTATTTTTGAGAGTTGGCCTGCGCTTTACTGACAATATGGCCGTTCAAACAAATTGTGGCTCCAGAGTAAGGCATATTAGGGTTCTCCTTTTGTCGATACTTGGCTCGGACATGAGCCTGTACACCGATTATAGGAAAGATAAGGAGAAAAGACAAGCGGGAAGATAATCATCTTTTCCAAACAGAAGAGTAGAGGAGGTGAGAGGGATGAGGAAAAAGCATACCAGATTAGAGAAACTTCGAAAAAAAGATACGCTCCAAAGCATTGATAATACGTTGAAGCGCATCGAAGTTATTCTTCGGGATGGTCAGAATTCTCCAGCGAAGATTTTACAAGATGCAATTGAGGCTTCACTTTCGCAGCCTCAAGAGCATTCTTTGGTATTACCCCTAACGATACCAGACCTGTCACAACTACTTGAGCAGAAAGATTTGCAGATAAAATAATAGAATTAAGAGCCATTCTTGAATAAATCTGTTCTTCTGTCATGTCAGTTGTGGTTCCGTTGAATAATTGTTCTTTGATGAGTTCTTTGTTTCCATCAAAAGTATTCGCAATTTCAGCGGAAAAAAGTTCGCACAATTCAGTAGTAGTCATTGGAGTTCTCCTTTCTTTCGTACTCGGCTCTGGCGGGAGCCTGTGAGTACAGTATAGGACGGAGGTGGTTAGGAAGCAAGAGGCAGGGAGGTGGAACGCGTGAACATCCATATTTTGCAGATAGATTCAAGAATCCTGATGGAAGTTGATGGGGAGGTGTTGCCGGATATTTTTTCTGGATATGAATTAAAAAGCTCCAGCTGCGGTGAGCAAGAGCTTTGGCTATCTGTGCGAGGAACGATTAGTGAGGCTGTGTTGTCAGCCAGCTTATCAGCGCAGCTGAAACAAGGAAGAGGTGGAGAAAGAATCTGGTTCTTTCCTAGGCTCAATGATGTTGCCAGCTATGGTAAATGCACTGGCTAATTTGGTATCAGCCAGCGCAGATAGATACGAGCCAGTTTACCAGAGATTATCAGGATGAAAGGAGTGAAAGCAGTGAGCACATGCGAAAGAGTAAGTTTGCTGGATGCGGCAAGGGAACTGGGGATGAATCCGCAGGGATTGCGCGAGTACATGAAGCGCGGACTGATTGATATTGGCCTTGTTCTTCCAAATTCAAAAGGGACTGGATTCCGTTACATCATTATGCGGGAGAAGCTTAACAGGATCCTGGGAAAAGAAAGAGAAGGTGTGTTTTATGGATCAGAAAAAGATCGACAAGCTTTATGAGCTGCTGGAAGAAAAAGAGCAGAAAAAGGATACCGAAGCGGCTTCGGCGCTGAGGTGGGCGATCTTTGAACTGGAGAACAGGAGGTGAAAGTAAAGATGGACAAGTCTGATGTGTGTCTGATGACCGGAACGATGTTGATTACAGTATCCCTCATCATGTGGGAGACGTTTGGGCTGATGATAACGCCAACGGTGCTGACGGTCGCCGCCGCCGGCTGTTTTGTGGCAACAGTGCTGTGCGCGGCACGCGAAGAAGAATTAAGAAGCCGGAAAAGAAAAAGGCGCTGAACCGACCAAAGTACCAGCGCCAATGAAAAAATATTACGCCTTTAGTATAAGGCGAGAATGGAGAGAATGCAATGAAAATTACCAAAATTCGTATCAAAAACCTGTTTGGCATTTCCGAATACGAAGCGGATGGTGCGAACAGGGAACTGGCAGGACGCAACGGCGTAGGAAAATCATCTGTAATTGATGCGATTAAATATGCGCTGTCTAACAAATCGGACCGTAAGTATATTGTCAGGAACGGCGAAACGGAGGGAGAAGTCCTGATAGAGACAGATACAGGGCTTAGAATCAACCGTAAAGCGCGGACAAATCAGGTAGATTATAAATCCGTAAAACAGGATGGGAGAGAAGTCGGAAGTCCAGAAGCGTTTCTGAGGGAGATTTTCACGGAATTGCAGCTCAATCCAGTGGAGTTTCTGGAAATGTCCGAGAAGCAGCAGAATGCAATCATCTTGGACATGATTGAATATCCGTGGGATGTGATGAAGATTAAGGAATGGTTCGGGGAGATCCCGGCATGGGTCAATTACGATCAGAACATTCTTTCAGTTCTCAATGACATTCAGTCCGAAAAGGGCGAGTATTTCATGCACCGGCAGGATGTGAACCGTGATATTCGGAACAAGCGGGCTTTTATCGAAGAAATCGCTGCGACAATCCCTGAAGGTTACAACCTTTCCGTGTGGGAAAATGCCAGCGCCGGGGAATTGTACCAGAAGATAGAACGCATCCGGAAAGATAACGAGCTGATTCAGACGGCGAAGAATCTTCTGGAAAGTAGGGACAACAAAGTACGCAAGTACGAAGCCGACCGCGAGATTAAAAAGGCTGCTCTTGCAACAGAGATTGGAAACCGCCGTGCTCAGATTGACAAGGACATTGCGCGGATGCAGGAGCAAATCGCAGCCCTTTCAGCTGAGAAGAACGGGCTGAAGGAAAAACTGGCTGACAAGACAGCACTGTATGACAAGGAGTATGAAGCCAGTGTCTCAAAATATGATGCGGAAATCGAAGCTTACAGAGAGTTTCGTGACCGTGAGCCGCAGGATGTGACAGAACTGGTGGCACAAGCTGCTGAAATCGAAGAAATGAAATCCCATATTAACGAGTACCGCCGGATGCTCTCTTTACAGAGTGATGTGGATGGCTTGCGGGAAGAAACAGAAGAGCTAACCCGAAAAATCGAAAAAGCCCGCATGCTTCCGGGAGAAATCCTTCAGGAGTGTAAAATCCCGATTGCTGGGCTGACTGTCAAAGATGGCGTGCCGTTAATCAATGGGCTGCCTGTGTCAAACCTGTCGGATGGAGAAAAACTGGATTTGTGTATCGACGTTGCAATCCAGAATCCGAAAGGACTGCAAATTATCCTGATCGATGGAGTGGAGAAGCTTTCTACAGAATGGAAAAACCGACTGTATGACAAGTGCAGGGAAAAGGGATTGCAGTTTATCGCCACAAGAACCACTGATGATGCTGAAATGACGGTGTATGAGTTATAAGGAGGACATATGGAACAGGAAATTGTTTTGAGCGAAAAGTCAAAAAAAGAAATGGCAAACCCGTTTTCGAGCGGAGAAAATTTTCAGAAGATATTTGACATTGGAAAGATGTTTGCAAGCAGCCAGCTTGTGCCTCAGATCTATCAGGGGAAACCGATGGACTGTACGATCGCCGTGGACATGGCGAACCGCATGGGCGTTTCCCCGCTTATGGTCATGCAGAATCTCTATGTCGTAAAAGGGAAGCCGTCATGGAGCGGGCAGGCATGTATGAGCCTGATTCGCGGATCCGGCGAATATACGGATGTGAGACCGGTTTATACAGGGGAACGCAATACGGATACATGGGGCTGTTATATTTCAGCAGTACATAAGGCAAGCGGGGAGCTGGTAAAAGGCACAGAAGTCACGATTAAGATGGCAAAAGATGAAGAATGGTATGAAAAAAATGGGAGCAAATGGAAAACTATGCCGGAACAGATGCTTGCATACAGAGCTGCAGCATTCTTCGCGCGGGTATACATCCCAAATGCGCTGATGGGCGTAATGGTAGAAGGGGAGGCAGAAGATATTGCGGCGCCTGCCCGCATGGATACGGACGAGCCACTTGCGTGCGTGGATGACATTATGGACGAGGCGGAGGAGCATTTTAAATGATCTTGACGGCAGAGAATTATTTTTCAAAGGAGGCAGACAGGGAATACCTGTCAGTCTCCCAGTATAAAAAGTTTATGGGGACGCTGGGGCGTGTCGGCTGCGAGGCGGAAGCACTGGCGTGTCTGAACGGAGAATGGGAGATGAAAAAAACAACCTCTCTGATGGTTGGCTCCTATGTAGATGCACACTTTGAAGGCACGCTTGATCTGTTCAAGGCGCAGAACCCGGACATCTTTACAAAACAGGGTGCTTTAAAAGCGGAATACCGGCGGGCGGAAGAAGTAATTAACCGTATCGAGAGGGATGAATACTTTATGCGCCACATGGCAGGGCAGAAACAGATCATTATGACTGGGGAGCTGTTTGGCGCAAAGTGGAAGATCAAGATGGACAGCTATTTCCCGGATACGTTGATCGTTGACTTGAAGTGCATGAAGTCCCTGCGAGAAGCCAATTTCCTGAAAGATTTCGGCTATTTGGACTTCATTCGGTATTGGGGATATGACATCCAGGGCGCAGTATACCAGAAGATCGTTGAAATCAACACAGGAAAGAAGCTACCATTTAAGATCGCGGCTGCATCCAAAGAAGAATATCCGGACATCGAAGTGATTCAAGTGGAGCAGGCTCTGATGGATGAAGCGCTGGCAGAGGTAGAAAAGAACGTACCGCATATCCTGTCACTGAAAAATGGGGAATATGAGCCGATCAGATGCGAGCGGTGTGATTACTGCAAACATACGAAGGTGCTGACGCATTCGATTTGGTCGAGTGAATTACTGGTGGATGTATGAAAGACTCAATCATAATCAATAAGAAATATTCAGGATATGACCTGATCGACGGCAAACCAAATGTGGAGCGTCATCACTGCCTGATGGGCCCAGACAGAGCAAAAGCGGATGAAGATGGGCTGTGGGTGCCTTTGACAAAGGAGCATCACACTTCCGGAAAGTTCAGCGCCCACCAATGTAAAGAGATGCGGGTGCTGCTTGAAATGCTGGCGCAGGTATCTTATGAGCGCGATCGGTGCGCGGAAGGCATGAGCAAAGAAGCGGCGAGGGAAGCGTTTCGGGAAAGATATGGGAGGTCTTTCTTATGAAGGAGTTCACGATTAAAGGCAGATTTTTCGGAGACAAGACTTTCCCCAGTTTAAACAATTATCTGTCAGAGGTCGGAAGAAACCCGAAAGCGGGTGGCCGACTGAAACGGCAGTATGTCATGATAGCTACGAACGCGATACGGCGTGACTTGAAGCGTTGGAAAGCATCAGCGCCGGTTATCCTGCATTACACCTTTGCAGAACCGAAAAAGGGAGCGAAGCGGGACAGAGGGAACATCTTCGGCCTGGCAGACAAGTTCATAGAGGACGCACTGCGGGACTGCGGCACGATCCCGGACGATGACCCGAAACACGTTCTGAATTTTACACACGACTTCATTTACACGGACGGAGAACCATATATCCGCGTGGAAATTGAAGAGGTGGATATGGGTTGAAACACCCGCCAAAAGGCGAAAGAAACTGCTGGTTTGTACTTGTAAATGGGGAATATATATCACGGCTGTGACAGGCTACCTCCTGTTACCCCAGCGCCGTGGGAAAGCGGCGCATCCCATCGAAAGGAGGAGATTTTTATGGAGAACATCATTTCATTGAACGATTTTTGCGGCGGATCGTTACTGGAGAAAGCAAATACCGCGTTGAAGGTTGTGTTAGAAAATATGCAGGATCCAAACACGCCTTGGAAGAAGTCCAGAGAGCTGAATATTAAGTTGACATTTTCGCAGAACGAAAGCCGCGATGACATGGCGGTGGATGTATCTGTAACGTCAAAGATCGCGCCTGTGACGGCGATCCAGACGCGCATGGCAGTTGGAAAGGATCTGCGCACAGGTCAGGTATATGCGGAAGAATATGGCAAACAGGTCAAGGGTCAGATGTCTTTTGCAGATGTGCTACAGGCTGCTGAAACAGTAGCGGAGCCGGAACGGGTGGTTGTCGGCGAAGAAGTTGTAGACACAGAAACGGGCGAAGTTATTGGAAAAGTAATGGATTTTAGAACGAAAGAAGCATAAGGAGGACAGGATCATGGATTTAAGAAATGCAATGGAGTACATCGCAGAGCAGGCAGCGCCGCATGTGGTTGAGATAAATGGGGATACATACACAGATAAGCGGATGACAAGGATCCCGCAGGAAATGCGGGCAGAGCCGATCCAGATGCGGACGCTCACAAGCCTTCTGGATTATATTTCTTCCAATGTGGATGAGCTAGACGCGTGTAGAAAATATATGGTCCATGTGACATCGCCGACCCGCGTTGATCTGGTTTCCTGTCTCAATTTTGACCGGATGCGAGAGACGCTGGCAATTGTGGAAGCACAGATCCCGGAATTTAGCTATGACACATATATGGATCATGAGCGTTTCCTGATCGCATTACAGGCAAAATTCCTTCCGGGAGACGACAGGGAGCTGCTTTTAAAGTTTGCAGGTACGGTAGAATCCGGTACTGTAGCGCAGTACGGGGACGATGGTGTGACACAGAAGGCGACTGTGAAGAGCGGTATTTCCTCTAAAACAGATGCGATCGTACCGAATCCAGTGATCCTTGCACCGTACCGGACATTCTTGGAAGTTGAGCAGCCGGAAAGCTCCTTCATCTTCCGTATGCGGGACAGTGACCGTGGCGGCGTGTCCTGTGCGCTGTTTGAAGCGGATGGCGGGGCGTGGAGAAACGAAGCGATGAGTGATGTTGCTGCATACATTATTAAACAGTTAAGCGGACGCAATCTGCCGGAAGGTATGTTTACTGTAATTTATTAAAAAAGAGCGGCCTACCGGAAGGTGGGCCGCATAAGGAAAGGCTGGAAGAATGGGACGACCACGAAAGACCGGCATAGATTACTTTCCTTTTGACGTAGATTTTTTTTCGGACAAAAAGATTAAGATCCTAAAGAGCCGATTTGGGGTGGACGGGATCACGGTATATCTGTACCTGCTGTGCGAGATATATCGAAATGGCTATTATATCGAGTATGACGATGATTACACATATATCATTGCAGATGATCTCGGTATGAGCGGCGAAAAGGTAAAGCAGGTGCTGTCATACTTGTTGGAGCGGTCACTACTCACGAGCATACTTCTTCTTCCGGTCACTGTCATCACCTCCCATGGAATACAATGCCGTTTTCAAGAGGCTGTCAAGGGACGAGCTGCGAAATCGGGGGTAGAGGTAGACAAACAGATCTGGCTTTTAAATGAGCAGGAAACGCTACCTTTTATAAAGTATACCCAAAATTCAGTTTTTTTCCGAGAATAACGGGAGTTTTTCCGAGAAAAACCAGAGTAAATCCGAGATTTATGCCATAAAGGAAAGTAAAGTAAATAAAAGTAAAGAAAAGAATATATATTGCACGGAGCCGGAAAAACCGCCTTCCGCGCCGTCGGTCATTACACTGCCGCTGAATGATAAAACGTATTACGGAATCACGCAGGTTGAGGTTGATCATTGGAATGAGCTGTATCCTGCTGTCGATATTATGGCAGAGCTGCGGAAGATGAAAGGCTGGTGCGAGGGCAATCCGGCGAAGAGGAAGACACGGCGCGGGATCGTACGCTTTGTCAATACATGGCTGGCAAAGGAGCAGGACAGGGGCGGCAGTCGGAAAGCGTCTCAGTCGCCGGTCAATAGGTTTTTGGAGGAAACCACATGAACAGGAATGAATTTACAAAAATCATAGATATGCTGGAAGCAGCGTACCCAGCGCGTTTTGAGAAAATGGACTATGAAAAGAGGCTGGAATTTCTCAGGATATGGTACAGGGGTCTGAGTGATTTGAAAGCAGAGGATCTTGACCAGGCAGTAATAAGACATATCAGAGACAACCGCTTTTTTCCGACAATCGCAGAACTGAGGGAAGCCGCGGGGAAGACTGTAAGGAAGGTAAGCACAAGGGAGCTGTTTGACCGGTTCGCCAACTACTATCCGGAATATGATATGGGCCGAAGAAATGAAGCGTTTAAAAGATTTGTTGATAAGGTCAGGGACATGTCGCCGGAAGAAAGGTGGAACGAAGTGGCAAGAATCAAAAGCACTGTTATCGCATATGTGCAAGCCTGCGAACTTGACAGAGAAGAGCTGCCGATGCCGTTGAATGAATTTCTGGAAAGGATAGGCATATGAGTTATTTTGCAGAGCAGAATGTTGTCGGCTCCTTGCTGATGGACGGGGATGCGATAGAACGGGTTGCGGCGATCCTTGAACCGGAAATGTTTACCGCAGAGCTGCTGGGGCTCGTGTATCTAGAGTACCTGCGGGGATACGAAAACGGATACACAGTAAATCTGGTAACAGTTCGGGAGCGGCTGGGCGGCGATAAATACCCGGGAAGCGTGGTTGCGGAAGCGCTGAAAGAATGCGTCAGCGTGACGGTTACATCAGCCCAGGTCAAAAGCTATGCGGAGGCTGTGCGGGACGATTACAAGGCGGCGCAGGTCGGAAAACTGCTGGCAGCAACAAGGGTCACGGCGGTGGGTGTCAATGACCAGATCGGGAAGCTGCTGACGGATCTGGAAGCGCTGCGGGATGATAAGGCGGCGAAAGCTAAGACGCTGGCACAGATCGTGGCAGAGTATCAAAACAGTTATTTTTGTGAGCGTCCGGGCGGTATAAAAGTAGGAATACCACATCTGGATGATATGATCGGCGGGCTGGAAGGCGGGGACGTGATCGTGATTGGTGCGCGGCCGGCGGTCGGAAAATCGGCACTTGTCACGCAGATCACTACGAACCTGGCGGAGCAGGGAAAGAAAATCGGTTTTTACAATCTGGAAATGTCGGACAAGCAGCTGTATGAGCGCTTCGTGGCTTCGCAGAGCGGCTTGGGATTGACAAGAATCCGCAGAGCCGTGAAGTTCTTAGGCGACGAAGAAAAACGCTTTAAAAAGGCAAATGACGCGTTGGCAGGACGTTCGAACATCGTCATTTCAACCGGTGCAAAGACGGTCAGTGAGATCCGGGCAGAAAGCCGGCACATGGGTTTTGATGTAATCGTGATTGATTACTTGCAGCTGATCCGGTCAGATACCTTTTATAGGGGCAACCGCGTGGCGGAAGTCGGTGCGATCAGCAAGGCAATCAAGGCTCTGGCAATGGAGCTGCAGATCCCGATCATCCTGTTGTCGCAGCTCAACCGTGCGTCGGAGGGGCGGGAGACAAGGGAGCCATCCATGTCGGAGCTGAGGGAATCCGGCGACATTGAGCAGGACGCAAGCGTAATTATTCTACTTTGGAATATGTCGGAGGATGACCGGTCGAAAAAAGGCTGCAAGATCGAGAAAAACAGACAGGGGGAAACGGGTAAGATGGAGCTGCGCTTTGACGGCGACCAGATGAGGTTTCGGGATGCCGGGGAATGGCAGGAGCCAGCGGAAGAGTGCCCGTTTACATGATATGGCGAGTGTAAAATTTCAAAAAGGATCAGAGGAATGGATGATGTTCATGGAGTTCTGGGGGCTGTGTCAGAAATACTGGATCCCGGAACAGAATGATGAGTGGTGGGACGAGGCGCTGCGGGAGATGGATCTCTTTGCAAAAAAATACGGGTCAACAGTATTTGTCCGTAAGCTTTGCATGGCGCTGATCGCACGGCTGGAAGATGAGCATCAAGAACAGATGGCGAAAGGAAAGGAGAGGCAAGGATGAAAACCGCATTGTTTATTTTAGGGCTGCTTACTCTGATCGGCATCGGCGCGGCGGTGCTGTACAAGATTGGAGAGACGATCGTGGAAATTCAGGATGCGACCAGCTGCGGAAAGCCGGCCAGGAAGGAGCACGAGGATGGACGTACTGAAAAGAGTAAACCGTGAGCTGAATCAGGAGATGCGTAAGCAGGTCGATCTGATTTACAGTGCGGCAGCAATTGCCTTTGCCCGGTACTGGGATAAAGGATGGGGGCCAGAACGGATCCGAAGGATTTTTGATAAAACGCTTGAGACGTGGAATGAATGTGGAGCCACAAACCAGATCAGTATGATCCAGATGCTGGAAAATGAATCGGGTATTGAACTGAGGATTCCAAACATGGACAAAGGCTGGAGGGAGTTGGCGTATCTCAATGCACAGATCGACATGGGACAGATGTCCGTTGCACAGATGATCTACATGAGACAGCGCCAGAAGAAATGGATCGACGCAATGCTGATGGCGTGCCTGTTTCTTTCCCTGCATCGTAAGTATGGTTTTGGAAAAGACAGGCTTGTGCGGCTGATGGGGCAGATCTATGAGATCGAGACGGAATATAATTTTGACAGAAAGAAGTTGGTTGCAGCCTGCCGGACGGAGGCGGGAGTGAATCTGCAGCATAAATTTGGAGGATGATATGAATAGACTGACAGAAAAAGACGACCAGGGAAATTGGCATCTGAAAGGTGTCCGCTGGGAGCAGCTCCATGAGGGGCAGGTTATCACGGGAGAACTGCGGGAAAAGCTGTATGGGGCACTCTGGAAGCTGATGGAGTACGAAGATACAGGGCTGAGCCCGGAAGAAGTTGAGAACTTGAAAGAAAAATGCAGCCTGCTTGGAAGAAAGGATGCGGCTGATCTGGATCCGACGCAGGAGAACACCTCCTGCAGCTGGCAGGAGCAGATGGCAAGCACGTTTTTGGGGGACAGCAGGTTATGAGAGAGTTGATAATAGATTGTTTCGCAGGAGGAGGCGGAGCAAGTGTGGGAATTGAAATGGCATTGGGTAGACCAGTTGATATTGCAATCAACCATGATCCACAGGCAATCCGCATGCACAAAGTCAACCATCCGGACACGCTGCATTTGACAGAGGACATTTTTAAGGTTGACCTGCAAAGATATGTAAAAGGGCGTCGTGTTGCGCTAATGTGGGCATCGCCAGATTGCACAAGCCATAGTAAGGCAAAAGGAGGACAGCCCCGAAAAAGTGGGCTGAGAATCCTTCCGTGGGCGGTATACAAGCACGCAAAAGCAATCTTGCCCGATGTGATTATCATGGAAAATGTTGAGGAAATACAACAGTGGGGCCCGCTTGATGAAAATGGACATCCAATCAAAGAACGCCTGGGCGAGGATTACAAGAAATTTATATCTGCCATGAAGGGATTGGGCTACATATTCGATAGTAGGGAACTGGTGGCTGCTGATTACGGAGCACCGACAACGCGGAAACGCTGGTATGCAATCTTCAGAAGAGATGGGAAAGATATTATCTGGCCGGAGCAAACACACTTTAAAGATTCGGAGCCAAAGTGGAAGCAATGTGGCAAGTACATCGACTGGCCTGATTTGGGAAAATCTATATTTGATAGACCCAAACCGCTGGCAGAGGCCACACAGAAACGAATTGCAAACGGAATCCGGAAGTATATTCTGGAAAGCGAGCCATACGTGGTTCGGGACAAAAGAGCGGTGGCATTTGTCATTCAGTATCACGGGGAGCAGAAAGCCGGGTATGCCAGAGGGCAGTTACTATCGGAGCCGATCAAGACTATAGATACCAGTAACCGGTACGGACTTGTCACAGCGTTTATTACAAAGTTTTACAAGAGCGGCATTGGACAAGGATGCGATGAACCGTTGCACACGATAACAACATCGCCAGGGCATTTCGGATTAGTCAGCGCATTTCTGATTAAATATTATGGTTCTGGCGGGGGCTGCCAGACAATAGACAGACCATTAGACACAATCACGACAAAAGACCGGTTCGGGCTTGTAAATGTGATATTGGATATAGGTGGAGAGGCATATATAATCAAAGACATTTTTCTGCGTATGCTGAAACCGGAGGAGCTGAAGCGGATGCAGGGGTTCCCGGATGATTATATAATCGACCGCGATATTGACTGGAAGCCATACCCGATTAAAGAGCAGGTTGCAAGGCTTGGGAATAGTGTTGTGCCAGTTATGGCGGAAACATTAGTCAGGGCGAACTGCTCATACCTTAAAATTGGAGAAAGACTTCCGAATCTGAGAATAAATGACAGCGAAAATCAACTGAAATTTGCTTAAGTGAGCATTTAGCGGAGGATTAAAAATGAAAGGGTTTTTGAAAGATGGAAAAGATTATGCACCTTGTGGAACGTGCAAATATAGAGGGAAGATGACTGTTGAAGCACCTTGTTATGATTGCATTGACACAATGGATTTAGCTCTTCATAAACCAAATTATGAAACTGAATTTGCAAATTATGAGAAATCAGATTCTCAATAAAACTGATATTAAGCAAGCAAGTGGATGAGAAAGAAGGTGACACCGATGGATAAGAAACTTTTATCCGACTACATAGACGCCTGTGAGCTGATCCGGGAGACCGAGCAGCAGATCAGGCGGCTGCGGGCGAAGCAGAGCGAGACAACGCAGGACAGCGTAAGAGGCAGCAACCCGGAATTCCCCTATAATGCGCAGCATTTCAAAATCGAGGGGACAACATTTTCGATGCGGGACGATGCACGGCTGTTGGAAAAGAAAAAGCTGCTGGCAGACCGCCGGGCGGCTGCCGAAGAGACACGGGTGCAGGTGGAACGCTGGATGGTTACGATCCCGGCACGGATGCAGCGGATTATTCGATGGAAGTTGTTTGAGGGGCTTACGTGGGAAGAGACGGCGGCGAAGCTGGGACGGAAGGCGACCGGGGACAGTGTGCGGCTGGAATTTCAAAGATTTATGTCAGGAAAATAAAAGTTTGTTCGTTTTGTTCACATTGTTCGTTCTAAATATTATATAGTATATACTGCAATCAGTGGAAAACTGATCGTCCTCCCGATGGCTTTCTTTATGAGAGTATCGGAAAACAAAATCATTTTGCAGGACACCTGGTCGAAAGACTGGGTGTCTTTTAGACTGTCTTGCAAATAAAAAACCGGCATTTTATGAAAAAACTGGCACTTGACACAAAAACCTCCGTTATTGTAAAATATAAAAAAAGGAGGAATGAGATATGGCCATAACATCTGATGTGCAAGAACTTTTTGACAGATATGATATGATTTTATCCGATAAAAGTATTGATAATTTACCTCATGCAAAAAAACACAGAACATATGCGGTAACTAATTTTAGAGGGGGAATTGGTAAAACAACGCTATCTTTTAATTTAGCATATGCTATGTGTAAAAATTATATGACTTTGTTCTTAGATGTTTGCCCACAGCAGAATTTTACATCATTATTCTCTAATAATTTTCTTGAAAACGACATTACTATATATGATGCTCTTATGCAAAAAATGATGGGAAGTGCATGGAGCGCAGATCTGAGTAAATTGTCTAAAAGAGTTCAAGATACAAATAGTGAATTCAAGGACGGAAAAACATGTTATTATATTCCTGGGAGTAGCAGGTTGTTTCTTTATCCTAGCCAATTTTATTCTCGGTTAAATGAGTATTTGGGATTAACAAGCTCAGGAAACGGCGAAAAGCCCGTCAGAGTGCTTTTACACATGCTGAAAAGCATAATAGAAGAGCAGATAGAAGAAACAAAAGTGGAAAAAGTATTGATTGACACAAGTCCCTTTTTTGCTGGAGGAACTCATTTGGCATGGGCTGCGGCTGATGCATTGATAATTCCAGTGAGAGTTGATGAACAATCAATCTATTCTTTGGAATTAACGTTACAGATGTTAAAAGATGAAACAAGCGATTTTAATGTTTGGAGAACGCGAGCTGGTATAGAAGAAAAACCAGTTGTACAGGCTATATTGATGACACATTGTGGGTGGAATAGGCAAGCGGATCATCAGATAGATCAAGCATCCAGAATGTATATTGAGAGAGCATATGAAATTGCAGAAAAATATAGTGATATTTTTGCAACTAATAATATAATCGATCATTTTGCATTGTTGTCAGATTTTCATAGCTCAGGAAGAATAAGCGGTTCTAAGGGAATTCCTATTGATAAATTAAGCGAAGGAAGACAATATCGCATAGAAAATAAAAAGGTTGAAGTTAACAAGAGCGTGAATCGATATAAAAAAGAGTTGGCATATGCGTTCAGGTTAATTAATGAGTAAACAATATTAAGAGGCATCTTCGGATGCTTCTTTCTTTTTCCCTAAAAATCCGGACCATTAGATCAGTGGTAGATCATCCGGCTCATAACCGGTCGGTCGCGGGTTCGATTCCTGCATGGTCCATTGCCGACATGTGTCGGAACTCCACCCTCTTAGCGGAATGCTGTGAAAGACCGTCGCAAGGTCTGAGAGGGTTTGTAACATCAAAACAAATGAATGAGAGGTGGTGAGGTTGCCGCGGAAAGCAGATGTAAGGGTAGAGCAAGCCCATGAAATGTACCAGCAAGGAGCAAAGCTGGTTGAGATTGCAAATCAGCTCGGGTTGCCTGAGGGGACAATCCGGAGCTGGAAAAATAGACAGAAATGGGATTGCAACGTTGCAAACGGAAAGAAACGCAACGTTGCGAAGCGAAAGCGCGGCGGTCAGCCAGGAAACCACAACGCGGAGGGAGCTGGTGCACCGCTGAAAAATCATAATGCTGAGAAACATGGTCTTTTTCGGAAATATCTTCCGGAGGAGACCTTTTCTATTATCGCAGAAATGCCGGTCAATCCATTGGATGTGTTATGGGATCAGATACAGATTGCGTATGCAGCGATCATCCGGGCACAGCAGATCATGTATGTGCGGGACCAGACGGACAAGACGCGGGAAATGGTAAGTGATTCGGCGGGCGGAGAGTCGTGGAAAACACAACAGGCATGGGACAAGCAGGCAGACTTTTTAAAATCGCAGGCAAGGGCGCAGAGCGAGCTGCGCAGTATGATAAAGCAGTATGATGAAATGCTGCATAAAAACTGGGAACTGGCAACGGACGAACAGAAAGCGAGGATTGAACAGATCCGATCCCAAACAGCTGTGCAGGATGAGAAAAGGAACCGCGGTAGTGATGCGGCAGCTGCCATTGTGGAGAACATGCAGACGCTGGCAGAGATTCTGAAAAGTCCGCAGCCAAACCGGAACATAGAGGATTACGAAGATGAATAAGCCTGCGCCTTTTTCTGTCCGGCAGATGGAATATTTCCAACGCTGCTTTTCAAACTGGTTTAACGTCGCGGAGGGCGGCAAGCGTGGCGGAAAGAATGTGCTGCAAGTTATGGCATTCTGTACGCTGTTGGAAACGCACAAAAATAAAATCCATCTCGTTGCAGGCGTTTCCGTTGCGACGGCGAAGCTTAATATTTTGGATTGCGACGGATACGGACTGCTGAATTATTTTGAGGGACGCTGCCGGGAAGGGAAGTATAAAGACCGTGATTGCGTTTATGTGCAAACGAAAGCCGGAGAGAAGGTTGTGCTGGTGTCGGGCGGCGGGAAAGATGGGGATGAGAAGCTGATCAAAGGCAATACCTACGGGATGGCTTACATCACGGAAGCAAACGAATGCCACCCGAAATTCCTTCGGGAAGCATTTGACAGAACACTTTCCAGTTCCGACAGAAAAGTATTCCACGACCTGAATCCAAAAGAAGAGGGACATTGGTATTATACGGATATCCTGGACTTTCATGAAGAAAAAAAAGCTGCAGAATCCGGAATATGGTTATAATTATGGGCATTTTACGATCGCGGATAATTACAGCATATCCGGCAGCAGGCTACGGGATATCCTGGCAACATACCACAAGGGGACAGTCTGGTACGAGAGAGACATATTGGGAAAACGAAAAGTAGCGGAGGGAATCATCTTCCGCTATTTTGCTGATTGTCCGGATCCATATCTCTTTACAGATGCACAGCTACAGGAATGGTTTAAAGTTCGCATCAAGCAAGCGCAGCGAGCAGGAAAAAAGAAATGGTTGGATCGCATTACGATCGGCATTGACTTTGGTGGAAATGGATCGAAAACCACTTTTGTCATGATGGGCTGGCTGAACGGATACCGGAACCTGTTTGTACTGGAAGAAGATTCCCTGCCGGTTACCGAAGAGGTTGACAGTAAGCGGATTTGTGATAAGTTCGTTGAATTTTACCGCATGGTGATCGGGCAATACGGAGATGTTGACTGGATATTCCCCGACAGTGCCAGTACAACGATGATTAACAGCCTGCGAAATGCAGCGAAGTCCGCAGGATTGCCGTGGCGCAGCATCAGCGGATGTCGGAAAAACCCGATCACAGAGCGACCGAAGACTGTTGATATGCTGTTTTCAATGGGACGGCTTATGATCAGTCGGCGATGCACAAGCGTAATCGGAGCGATCAGCCGTCTACGGTGGGATCCGGATCACCCTGACCAGCCGGAAGATAAAAATATTGCCAACTGCAATGACTGGTGGGACGCCTTTTGTTATTGCTGGTTGGATTTTGTAGAGTATGTAGACCTTGGGAGGTGAGGACAGTGGAAAACTGTGTTACAGATTATCTTTTAAAGCGCGGATACCGAGTGAATACGACTGCGCTTGAGCTGATCCATGCGTGCGACGATTGGTATGCGAATCGGAAGATTCCAGAGTTCCACCGCCGGAACACAGTCCAGAATGTACCGTATGACCTGAAACAGTTAAACCTTGCGAAGCGGTGTTGCAGCGATGATGCGAACCTGTGCGAAATCTTGGATGTGAATGCAGGAAGCACGGAACAGCAGAAAGATTTTGTAAATGCAATATTGGCGGACAGCGAGTTCCAGACACAGTACAGGAAACAACTGGAAAAGGTATCCGCGGATGGAACGGCAGCGTGTTATGTACGCCTGGATGATGCAACGATCATGAAAAGTGGCAGGGTGCTGGGTGGGCGCATTCGGCTGAACTATGTGGAAGCAGAAAGCTACATTCCGCTGACCGTCGAAAATGATGTCGTGACAGAAGCGGCTTTTTCCGGGACCGGACTGGAAAAAGGGAAAAAACAGACAACTCTGGTGATCTTCACGAAAGACCGGGCAGAAAACTATACCGCGGAGACAGCTGTGTTTGACGAGTATGGAGCGAAGATAGAAGATAAGTCCATCGTGTTACGTTTGGGGGATATGAAACCGTTCGCGGTATTGCAGAATGCAGAGGTCAACAACCTTGACGATATGGTTGGGTATGGACTGCCGAAGCTGCACAATGCGATTCCAGCGCTGGAAGTTGTGGAACTGGCATTTAATGTACTGTACGGGGATCTGGACAAGGCGGATAAGCTGATACTCATCAACGAGATGCTGTGTCAGTTTGATGGCAGCGGTAAGCCGATCACCCCGAACGAGCAGGCAAAGAAGCTGTTTGTGCTGTTGGGCGAAAGGCTTCCCACACAAAAGGAGCTGATTCAGGAATATAATCCGGAAATTCGGACGGAGCAGATCACGAAGGCGCTGGAACTTGCACTTTCGTTGCTGTCGTTGATGTTTGGATACGGTACAAAGAAATACAGTTTTGAAGGTGGACAGATCAAGACCGCAACGGAATATTTTGGAGAACGTCAGGATTCCATGCAGGAGCTGAACCGGCAGCGGCAGGCTGCAAAACGGTACATACAGGACATCGTAAAAGCCGTCCTGTGGTTTGCCAATACATTTCAGGGCGGCAGCTGGGATCTTGGAGCAGATGTGAATGTGGAATTTGATGATTCCTATATCACAGACAAGGACGCTGAGATGGAGCAGATGCGATCCGATGCGGTGAGCTTTTCCGATATCCCTATTTTCAGGATACGGTATGTGATGGCTCGCCTGAACTGCGACGAAGAGCAGGCAAGACAGTACATTGCAGAGGGGCAGCAGGATCCGGATCTGGGTGATGAGACAGATGACTGAAAGGTGGTGCCGCAATGCTGAGTGATGAACAGCTGGATGTCCTATCTGGCGCGTTGGTGCCGCTTTACCAGCATCTGGAAAGCTGGGTAATCGCAGACGTGGCACGGCGCATCCGTGATACGCTGAAATACACCAGAACAGCAGAGCTGGAAGTGAAAGCGCTGCAGGCATTGGGATACAGCCCGGCACAGATTCGGGCGCGTGTTATGAAGCTGCTGCGGGCAGATAAAGAATACCAGAAGCAGGTGGAAGAAAACACGCTGCAGTATAAACGGGAAGTGGCGGAGCTGCTGAAACAGATCGATGGGCAAGTGATGACGGTAGAAAAGGATGTCATGGAAACTGCTGCATCTATGGCATGGGAGAATGATCTCAGCCTGTGGGATGCTGCGGGGGCTGACCTGAAAGAAAATAAAGAGCTGTCACAGATCACGAAGGCGATGCAGCGGCAGACGCAAGGCGAGCTGCAGAATATTACCAAGACAACCGGGTTTCGTACCAGTGCCGGAATCGAACCGGTGCGGGAGGTGTACCGGCGGGAGCTCGACAAAGCGGTGGTAAAGCTTACCAGTGGGGCGGCAACGCAGCGGCAATGCGTACAGGATGCAGTCAGGGAGCTGGCTCAAAGCGGTTTGCGGACGATTGACTATGACAGCGGGCGCAGTTATCAGATAGACACTGCGGTCAGAATGTGCGTCAATACGGCGGCTGGTCAGCTGGCGGCGCAGATTTCGAATGCGAATATTCTGGAAAATGACGTTACCCTGGTAAGGGTATCGGAGCACTGGGGTGCCCGAGATAAGGGCACCGGAGTTCAGAACCATAAAGAATGGCAGGGAAAGGTCTATAGCATTGATGGAAAGCAGCATCCGGAGGAAGAAAAGCGGATCAGAATGGAAATCATAGATCTGCAGGATGCGACCGGATATAGTGTGCAGGAAAGCAGTGGCGCTGTGGATGGGCTGCATGGTGTGAACTGCAGACATAATCATTATGCGTGGTTCGAGGGAATCAGCGAGCTTCCGAAGCCCGATCCAGAGCCGGAACCGCGGGAGATTAACGGCAAAACCTACAGTTATTACGATATGACGCAGGGGATGCGCCGGAGGGAGCGTGAGCTTCGGGCACTGAAACGGGAGCGGGAAGCGTTGGATACGCTTGGTGAGAATTCCAAAGACATCCGGGCAAAGATTCGTCAGAAGACAAAGGAGTATAACCAGTTTTGTGATGCCTGCGGTTTGCGACCGAAACTGGAACGGACAAGGGTTGAAGGAAAAAGCACAGATCTGACGAAAACGGAGTCCTGGAAAGAATATAAGAATGCAGGAAAATCGATCGAAAAGCCGATCAGGTTAGGTGATCTTTATAATGTTGAAATAAATCGAAGTGCCCGAAATGCAAATATTTCAGCGAAAGATATTTTGGCAGTGAAGCATACGATAGCTGAATTGAGCAGGGAATATCAGTTCAGACTTGATGAAATAGAGATTGGAAATTATACTGATGAAGAACACTTGAACGTGCCGATGCTTGCTCGTGTCACTGATAATAGTGGAGAATTAAGAAGGATTTTGGTCCTTAATAATGCCAATGCCATGTGGTCGGACAGTGCATACAGGAAAGATATTTTTGACGGTTACTTTTTTGCAGGACGTTCTGTAGAAGAGTTTACGGAACACGAGCTTGCGCATTTTATTACTTATGAGGGATGCGACACGATGGAAGAGTGTGAAGCGTTGGATGAGAAGATTGAACCAATGTATACCAATGGGGTTTCGCGTTATGCCTGGAAGTCCAAAGATGGGGCAGAGACGATTGCGGAAGCATTTGTGAAAAAGCGGCAAGGACGCAAAATCAATGATGAAGCGAATCAGCTTCTTGAATTGTATGTGGAGGTGTGGAGAAAATGATAAAAGTTCCAGTATGCTTTGCGTGCGTACATTACGGACATGACAACCATAGTTGTCCGGCATATCCAGACGGAATCCCGGACGACGTTTTGTTTTTGCGAAAAAGGTCTGATAAAGACTGCGGGAACGAAGTAGGATTTAAAGACAGATTTAAAGACAATAAATAATCAATGATGCGTAGGGAACCGATGCGATAAAGCACCGGTTCTTTTTATTGCATAAATTCCGATCGGGGAAAGCCCGATTCACAAATTATTTTAGGAGGATGTCACTATGAAAAACATTTTTGACCTGCTTAAAGAGTATGGCGTGGAACTGCCGGAGGACAAGAAAAAGGACTTTGAAAAAGCCCTGCTGGAAAATTACAAGACCATCAAGGACTATGATGCTCAGAAGGAGAAACTGACAGCAGCAGAGCAGAAAAACGCTACCAGTGAAACGACGATCAATGAGCTGAAAGAGGATCTGAAAAAGTTTGACGGCAAGGATGTCGGAGCGTTGGAGCAGAAAATTACTGATCTGCAGACGGAACTGTCCAACAAAGATCAGGATTATGCGAATAAAATCGCAGATCGTGATTTTAATGACCTTATTTCCGGGAGCATCCTGGCGGCGAAAGGTCGGAATGTAAAAGCAATCAGCGCGTTACTGGATCTGGATAAGCTCAAGGGCTCCAAAAATCAGAAAGAGGACATCGAAGCGGCTCTGAAAGCGCTTTCGGAGGCGGAAGACAGCAAGATGCTTTTTGGGACAGACGAACCCACCAGAACAGGAACCGTGATCGGCTCGGTTACGGAAAAGAACAGCAATGCAGATGATGCGATGATGCGCGCAGCAATGGGGCTGCCGCCGGTAAAAAGTGAGTAGAAAGGAAAAATGAAGAATGGCGAACACAATCGTATTGGCGAAGAACTATGTACCTCTGCTTGATGAGGTATATAAAAGGGAATCTGTAACAGCAGATTTGACAGGAGATCCTGCAATGGCGAGGGCTGGCGCAAATGCAGCGGAAATCGTGTATCCGCAGATCGCAGTAACCGGTCTTGGTGATTACAACCGAAACAGTGGCTATACGCAGGGCACTGTTGACTTTAAGTGGGTATCCACGAAATACAACTATGACCGCGGTGCAAAATTGTCGGTCGATGCAATGGACAATCAGGAGACGTACAACCTTGCATTTGGCATGGCTGGCGCAGAGCTGATGAGAACGAAGGTTGCCCCGGAGGCGGATGCATTTACGTTTGCGACGCTGGCAGGGATTGATGGCATTTCTAAAGGCGACGCGAAAACGCTGGCAGATGCGAAAGCGTTTCTGGAAGAGCTGCTTTTGGCAAAAAACAAGATGGACAACGACGAAGTGCCAGAAGAGGGACGAATCCTGTATGCGACCGCAAATCTGCTGAACGGACTGATGATGCTGGACACGTACAAGTCCAAAGAGATCCTTTCCCATTTTGCTATCAAGAAAGCTGTACCTCAGGGGCGCTTCTATACGGCTATTGACCTGTTAGATGGCAAATCTGCAGGCGAAGAAGCAGGGCATTACAAGAAGGCTGATGCCGGTAAGGAAATCAACTTCATGATTATCCACAAACCTGCGATCATCAAGCATGATAAGCATGTGGTCTCCAATGTGATTCCGGCATCGGCAAACCCTGATGCGGATGCAGATATCGTGAAATACCGCAAGTACGGTCTGGTGGATGTTTATAAAAATAAGGTTGCAGGTATTTACCTGAGCCATAAGGCGTAAGGAGGAGTATATGAGAACAGTAGGTATGGGAGCAGAGAAGAAGCTGGATGCACTTGAGAAGCTGAAAGCAGAGAAAGAAGCTCTTTTAAAGGAAAATGAAGAGCTCCGTAAGGCGGCAAAGACGAAATCAGCGAAGACGAAAGAAGAGGAGTGACGGGAGGGCAGGAATGGCGTATATAGACTGGGAGTGGTACAGCAACCACTTCCCTTTGGAAGAAATGACAGAGGATGAATTTATGCGCCGCCTGCCTGCCGCTGAGATGAAGGTGGATATTCTGACCCATTATCGGGCACGGGATGCTACCGGATACAAGGGAGAGCAGGTCAAGGCGTGCGTCGCAAATCTGATAAACCGTTCTGCAAAACTGGAACAGGACGGTGCAGGTGACAACGTGAAATCCGCTTCGAATGATGGATATTCTGAAACGTATGAGCTGGTGACGCCGGAACAAGCAGAAGAAGCGCTTCGGAAAGAATGCTTCCGCTGGCTTTCTGGAACCGGGCTGATGGGGGCGATGTAATGGCATTCTTTGATGATGTTATGACAGTATATAATTACCGGCTGGAAAACGGCGAGGAAAGATGGAACCGCAGCGTGGTAAGGGGTGTCCAGTGGCGGCATGGAAAGCGGCGGGTAAGTGCTGACAAAGGAGTCTTTACGGATGAACCGGAGGAATCTGTTACAGTTGACTTTACCCGGACATATCAAAGGAATCCTCTTTATGTATCGCCAAAGGAATATGCGTCCCTTGAGGATAAGGGCGGTTCCTGGACATTGAATCCGGCAGATGGAACGGACTTCATTGTGTGTGGCGAAGTGGCTCAGGAGATCGGGGACGGTTACAGCATTTCGCAGCTGAAAAAGGATTTTGATGCGTATGTGATCGTATCAGTATCGGATAATCGGAACCGTAATCGGTTGAAACATATCAGAGTGGTGGCAAAATGAAAAGGTTTGATGCGCAGGCATGTATAAAACGGCTGGGGCTGGAAGATGGCGGGAGCGTGCAGAAAGCGGTTGATCAGAGCATTTTGGATGTTTGCGAACCGTATACGCCGAAGGATTTATCCAGCGGGGCAGACGGCGGAGGGCTGATCCGCAGTGCAATCATGCACACTGTGATCGGAAGTGGGGAAATTGTATGGCGGACATCCTATGCCCATTATGTCTACGAAGGCAAGGTATATGTGTATCCGATCACCCATGAAGCCGGATTCATGACGGAAGACGGCTGGCGCTCCCGAAAGAACGTGTCCAAAATCCCTACAGACAGGAATCTGAATTATCAGGGAGCCCCTAAAAGAGGCGCGCACTGGATTACCAGGGCAATGCAGGATGGCGGCATTAAGAAGGTAGAGGACGCAGCCAGAAAGGCAATTAGGAAATGACAATCATCGAAAGCATCGTACAGTTTTTAAACCAGTACGAAAAAGAAAAGATTGGCGTGGACAAGCTCGGCAGCAGCACGATGTCGTACAGCCTGATGAAGGAGCCGCAGGAGAATGTCCAGCGTTTTATCAGCGGGCTGGAAGTACATACGGATTACTACCAGCTGGCAGCCCGTCGGGATGCAGCCAGTGAAGCAGACCGGATTGCCAATAATGCCTGGGGACAGGGAATTGCAGAGTGGATCAGCCAAAGGGAACAGGCGGGGGAATATCCGGCTTTGGACGGTTATGTATGCACCGGAATCGGGATTTCAACGCCATTTTATTTTGGCGCGTCGGATAATGGCAGCGCTGTATACCAGGTAACAATCAAGATCGAATATCGGAAGGAGAAAAGTAGATGAAAAGACATGAATTACTCCACTATGTGGATACGTCTATGGGATCCGGCAGCCCGACGTATGCGCTGCTGGGCGACGGTATTACTTCTCTGTCGGAAGAAATGAACCCGGAGGAAGAAACACAGCAGTGGATTAACCAGGAAAACGGGGATTCGGAGGTGAAGTCCTACACACCGTCGATCGAGGTGGAAAAGCAGGACTGCATCGACGATGATGCGCAGGCATGGATCGATAAGATGGTGGATGAAATGCCGACCGGATCGTCGGCGGTAACCAGTTATGTCCGGTTCCGCCTGCGGGATAAGGTTTCTGACGGTGTGTATACGGCATATAAACGCCAGTGTGTCGTTGTAGTAAACAGCACAGGCGGCGACGCTGGCGGAAATGTCGTGAATAATATCAAACTCGGTGGAAAGGGTTCGGCAGTGAAAGGAACCTTTGACGTAGCGAAGAAAACATTTACGGAAGGGGCGGCAGAATGAGCGAATTTTACAAAGAGCTGCGGGTCGACAACGGCCTGCGCAAGATCGGCGTAAATGACAAAGGCGATTATCTGGAAATTTCCATCAATGACAGCTCGGTTTTTGATCGGTTTGCAGATCTGATGACCTGGCTGCAGGAAAAAGAAAAGGATCTGAACCAGTTCCAGAAAGATCACGCAGGGGAAAAAGCGGATGATCCGGAAGTTCTGGGGATGTATGCCGCAAAGCGGACGGAAACGTATCAGGAATGCTGCGAGCGTCTGGACAAGGTCTTCGGGGAAGGCTGCTGCAGGAAAGTGTTCGGCGAAATTGTCCCGGATGAATTACTGATTATGGACTTTATCGAACAGATCGGCGATGTTCTGCATGCGCTTGGACAGGAGCGGAACAGACGGATGGCAGAGAAGTATAACCGCCGGAGAAAAGGGGCAAATACCAAAAAGCCCGAAGGTGATGTTTAACATCCTGCTCGATCCGCTTCCGACGCAATGGCATGGGTATCGGATTGATCCGGATTTCCAGATTGGAATCCAGATGATGCAGATCAGCACAGACAATGAGATTTCTGAGAGAGAGAAGGTATGGCTTATGGCTGACCTTCTCTTTTTTGAACTTCCGGGAACCGCACAGGAGATCACAGACGGGGTTCAATGGTTCCTCGGCGGCTGGTATACGGACAACAGCGAAAAATTGGAAAAAGATTCGACCCCGGTTATGGACTGGGACATGGATCAATGGAGGATTTACAGCGCATTCAGAAAGCAATACGGAATAGACCTTAACACTGTGAAAATACACTTTTGGGTATTTATGGGGTTGTTGACAACACTGGATGAGTGTGCGTTTACGCGTGTTGCAGATATCCGCGGCAAGACCGTAACCGGAAAAATGAGCGCTGATGAGAAAGAATTTTATCGGAAAGCAAAACGGCGTTACGCTATCGGCGCGCAGGAGGAAGAGACCAACGAAGATAGGCTGGCAACAGAGGAATTTTTGAAGCTGGCGGGATTGAGGTGATGGAATGACCTATGATGGAGAGATCCGGTTAAAAGCAGTTGTCGACAAAAGCGGAGTCGTTGATCTGGAAGCGGACCTGGGCGAAGTTGAGAAAAAAGCAGGCGATGCAGAGAAAGCGGTGCAGGATATAAAGCTGGATGATAGCACCGAAAAATCTGCGAAGAGAGCAGCCGGCGGGGTGCAAGACTTAGCCAGGGAAACACGAAAGGCGACAGAAGAAACGCAGCGCTTGAATCAGGCTATGCAGGATACCGAGCGGCATCGGAACACCAAAATTCACATGAACAATGGGCAGGTGTTTGACTGGGGCGGGAATCTGGTTGAAGATGCTTCCAGAAATACCGATGAGATGGAAGCAGCGCAGGAGAGACTGTCTGCAGCGGCCAAGCAAACCGAACAGGCGATGCGCAGCATGGCGGAAGAGACACAGAAAGTCAATGAAGCATCACAAGGGCTCGGAGATAACGCGGCGGATGGCATAGAGCAGCAGCTCACACCTACCCGGAATATGATTGCCTTTATCAAAAAGAGCTTTCAGGATATTCCGGAGATGTTCGGAATGTTGAAGGAAAAAGTGAGTTCCGTCCTGCAGCAGTCGGGCGCTGGTTTGGGCGAAGCGGATATGACCAGCTTTCAGAAAACAGAAAAAGACTGGGATAACCTATCTGAGAAGGCAGCGCACTATAAAGGCATTCTCGAAGAGCTTGACCGGAAGGGAAAGGGGTTCGGGGACGCGGATTATGATGAAGCATATGTGCAGTGGCAGCGTGCAGAACAGGCAATAAAGGACTATAAAGCGCAGCTGATAAACACCGGACAGAAGCAGTTGGATTTGAAAAGAGGAATCCAGCAGGTCGGGGAAGAAAGTAAGAAAACATACCGGAAGATGAATCAGGGTACGAAGAAAACGAGTTCTCTGTTTTCTTCGATGGCGAGCAGATTGAAAGGAATTATGCTGTCCCTGTTGATCTTCAACTGGATATCCAAAGCGTTCAATGCCATGATAGCAGGAATGAAAACAGGCTTTACAAACCTGATGGGATATTCAAATGAGTATGCCAACACGGTGCAGTCCCTGAAAAATGCGATGTCGACGCTAGGAAATTCATTTGCGGCAGCGTTTGCGCCGATCGTTTCGATGGTGATTCCGTGGCTGACGCAACTGATCAATGCGATTGCAAAAGCGATCAGCTATATCGGTCAGTTCTTTGCAATTCTTGGTGGCAAGAATACGTTTGTGCGGGCAAAACAGATTCAGGATTCGTATAACAGTTCTTTAAATAAAACTGGCTCAGCTGCAAAAAAGGCAGCGGGGGCGTTGGCAAAGTTTGATGATCTGGATGTGCTCCAGAAGCAGGATTCATCCGGAGGCGGAGCATCCGGTACGCAACCGAAAGACATGTTTGAGGAAGTACCGGTGGATTCCAAAGTAGTTGACTGGTTAGACGGCATTAAAGAAAAGCTTTCTCCCATTTTGGAATATCTCGAAAAGATGCGTGACGCGTTCGCAGATGGCTTTTTTAAAGTACTTGGGGATCCTACGGACAGGCTCGAAACAATCCGGAAGGGATTGGAACAGATCAAAACAGCCATGATTGACATCTGGACAGATCCGGATGTGCTGGGGGCGGCTGACAGATGGGTGATGTCTCTCGTGGAGATGCTTGGCAGCTTTGCAGGCATGCTCGCGAGTGTAGGCTTAAGTTTGGCAGCCTTTTTTATTGGCGGATTTGGTCAATATCTGGAAAACGATACGGATAAGATAAAGCAGTGGTTAATCCGAATGTTTGATATTGGTACAGAAATCAATCAGCTGCTTGAGAACCTTTTTGTCGGAATCGCTAAAGTATTTGAAGCACTTGCAAGTGAAAACGGTATTCGGATGTCAACCGCTATGTTTGGCAGTTTTTTCAGCGCTATGGGAGGAATGTCTGAGCTGGCGGCAAAGATCGGACGAGACCTGTTGGAGGTCATCGTACAGCCATTTACCGATAACGCAGGGATATTTGAACACGCGTTTGAAGGCCTTTTTGGGAACACAGCGACATACCTCGAAGGGCTTAAACAAGCGCTTGATGACTGCTTTGCGTACATAAATAGAATGTATGATGAGTACGTGAAGCCGTTTGTAGACAGTTTTGCAAACGGTATAAGCAGTATTATTACAAATCTAATGAACGCCTGGTATCAATATATACAGCCTACGATTGACAGGATCGCCGAAAAAATGTCCTCGCTGATGAATGACCATTTTGTACCGCTGGTGGCTGTTTTGTCAAGCGTAATTGGGCATATTACATCCCTTTTACAATCCGCATGGGAAACGATTATTCAGCCAATATTGGACTGGATCATCAATTATGTTGGAATCCTCCTTGTTGAGGTGTTTAACTTGCTTGTGGATATCCTTTTGCAGGGAGTACAACTTATTATTGATGGTTTTACTAACTTTATGATGTTTCTTGATACGTTCGTTCTCCGTCCCTGGGCAGAGGGCTGGGAAAATGCGAAAGAAATCTTTGCGTTTTTCTGGCAAAGCATTAACGAACTAAGCGAATTTTTAAGAAAAGCGCTTGAACATGTGTTTAAGCTTATCAGGAAGCTGATTGATGGGGATTGGAAAGGCGCCTGGGATACTGCAGTTGATATATTTGATAAAGCGAAGAAGACAATTGAAGACAAATTAAATGCGTTAAGAGACTTCGTTGCAGGTATATTTAACTCAATAAAGGAAAAGTTAAGCGAGCTTTGGGATTCCATCGGCGGATTTAGTGGAATCGGAAACGCAATCAGTGGGATGCTCGGCGGAGGCAGCAAAGGTGGTGGAAGTGCCTCTACAATGGCAATGTCTATGGATGACGCGTCTGCTGCTTTAAATAGCGTTCCTGCACTTGCGTCCGGTTCTGTGATTCGAGGCGGCAATCCTTTCCTGGCAGTTCTGGGAGATCAACCATCTGGGCAGACCAACGTAGAAGCGCCGCTGTCCACGATCGAACAGGCATTGGAAAATGTGATGAACCGAGGCGGTTATGGCGGACTGAACCCTACGATATCTTTAAACGTGGATGGTCAGGAGTTCGCAAGGTTGACGCTGCAGGATATTTTGCAGGAAGCGTCCCGGCAGGGATACAACGTAGAAGTATTGGGGGTGGTCTGATATGAAATTTACACAGGGCATCATAGTGGACGGGACATATTTTGATCTGCCAATGGTGTCCCTGAAAAGAAGCGCAGATTTTCTCGATAAGTACGCAGAGAGAACAGAAGATGGCGTGCTCCACCGGGAGCTGATCGGAGTGTATTACAACTTCACGCTTACCGTCGGGGCAAGCACGGCTTTCGGGGAAACCACAGACTATGACGCATTCTGGGATAAGATGACGGAGCCAGCTGAATTTCACGATTTTGAGCTGCCGTCAGGAAACGGTGTATACCGTTTTACCGGGTATATTTCATCTGTATCCGATGAATACTCCAAAATTTTGGTGGGAGATTCGCAGTTTAAAGGTTTTACCTGTAAGATGACAGCACAGGCGCCGGCAAGGAGGCCGGGATGACAACAGATTTTTTTGTGAAATATGGACTTTATGACACAACTGCATCGCAGGACGCGAAAGAAAGTTCCGAAACAAATGCGGTTTTTGGAAATATCGGGCTACTCAAATCAAGGAACTGTCCGCCTGATTATGCCACTCTGGAGCACAATTTTTTTGCGCTGGATGGCAGCCTGCACGAGATGCCGGATCATCCAACAGACATCCCGTTTTTTTCCAGCGTACAATCCGGGGCAGATGGGATCTTTGCAAAACAGCCTGTGATCCAGATAGATTTTACAGAAAATCATACTTCGGTCGGATTGACATTCTGTTTTTCTGAAACGTATCCGCTTGAGATGGAAGTGACATGGTATGACCTGAGCGGCACATATAAATCACGGCAGCGCTTTTTCCCGGACAAGCTGGATTATTTTGCTCAAAATCAAGTGGAAGAGTATGGACGGATTGAGATCCGCTTTATTCGCGCCCTGCCGTGGCGCAATGTAAAATTGAACTACATTGAGTACGGCACAACGTATATCTGGGGACCGGAGGTTATAAAAAACGCGAAACTTGTGAATGACACAGATCCGATCAGTAACCAGATCAAGACGGATAAGCTTACCTTTGATTTTGTTGACCCTGATGATACCTTTAACATCGGCAATCCGAATGGATTGCATAAAACCCTGCAGAAAAAACAAAAAATGCTGCCCTATGAGATCGTTGGTGGCGTGGAAATGCCGTTGGGCGTATTTTTTATGGATTCCAACAGCACAACTAAGAATGTCAGCAAAATATCCGCAATCGACTACAAAGGTATGTTGGCAAACGTCGATTTTAAGGACGGGCGAATTTATGCAGGAGAACCGGCGGGAAGCGTGATTGATGAGATCATGAGGGCGGCTGGGATTGTGGACTATACGGTGGACAATGAGGTGGCAAATATGCCACTATATGGAACACTGAAAATCCAATCCTGTCAGAAGGCTCTGAGGGAAGTTCTGTTCGCCTGTGCGGCGATTTCGAACACATCCCGAAAATCTGGCATTGAAATCCGGAAGGCGAACCGAAGAACATCGGTAACGATCCCGCGCAGCCGGAAGTTTTCAACGTCCTTAAAAACAGATCCGTATGTGTCAGATGTGAATGTGAAATACAAGACATGGGTGCTGGATGAAACGGAAAGCGAGATCACGAAAGGAACGTATGGACCAGGCGTGCATACGATTCAGCTTACCAATCCGGCGGCTAATATGTCCGCGTCGGCAGGCAGGATCGTCAAGCAGATGCCCTATTATGTTGTGTTGGAAATTGCAGAGGATACCCGCACAGAGGTCACGATCGTGGGTCGAAAGTATGTTGGCGAGGAATTGGCGGTTCTCTCCAGCATTGAGTATATCAAATCCGGAGAGGTGCGGAGCACTAAAACATTTACCGGGACGCTGCTGAATTATGAAAGTGCGCAGAGAGTAGCCGATAACATTCTTGATTATTACCAGCTCCAACAGATCATTCAAACGCGGCATTTGGCGGCGGAAGAAAAAGCGGGGGACTGGGCGGAAGTTGAAAATACGTTGCAGGCTCACGGCAATTTTGTTGCGTGTATCGAATCCATCAGCATTGACCTTGTGGGGGGATTTATCGGGACAGCAAAATATCGTGGGTACTACAAGTTGACAACGGAAGAGTATTACTCCGGAGAGCTGTATGCGGACGAGGAGGTAGGGATTTTCTGATGGAATGGATATATGACCGTACACAGGCGGACGTTGATCGGGTAAGTCTGTTGAATCAAAAATACGCTACCGGGGCAATTTCCGAAGAAGAGAAAAAAGAATGGGATGCCGGGATGAAGGGAGCATTGAATGCAGCAGATCTGAACCGGATCGAAGGGAATATCCGAGAGATTGCCGGAGTACTGGCGGTAAGCGTGGTAACAAAAACGTGGGAAAAAGAACAGATCCCTCGAGTAAGTGATTTTAAGCGAATTCGCGACAACGTGCAGAAAATCCGCGACGCATGGAGCACCTTAAAAGATACTCCTGACACGCCGGATCCGCCGCTGGTTACTTATCAAAAATGGAATGCTATAGAACGGATTTTACACGATGTTAAATATGTATATGACCGCGTCATGGACAGTTATTATTATTGCGGCGATGAAATCTACGCCGGGGAAGGAATAGGGATTTTATAATGGCAGAGACATGGTTTACGCTAAAAGAGTGGAAAGCCCGCCTTGTGGAATTTGCAGGACGGCGGTTGCTGAGAAATGTTGCAAACGGAGAAACTGTAACATATGACGTATCCCGTAGCGAGGGGCAGGTTTCGCAGGAGGGCGATGCGTTTAACACTAAAAATATGAACGACCTTGAACAAAGGGTAGCAAATGGATTTGCAAACGCAAAGACAGCGGTTGATGCGCTAAGTAAAGATTTGCAAAATAAAATGAGTAAATATTATGGCTCTGCAACGTTAAGCGAGACAAATGAAAAATCGGTATTGAAACACTTACTGGTGGATGTTGATTTAATGGGAAAATACGGAAATTGCAATTTTTCTGTACTTGTTAATAGCACCCAGTTTTATTCCGGAACTATGCACTCTGATGGCGGAGTAACCGCATGGGGGCATATCCAACAGGGGAATTCCAACAATGCTCCGGGTAGTTTATACAGTTTCTATTACAACAGAGGTGCTGATCCAGTATTAAAAAAATTGGGTAGGTCCGGAACCATTGCGGGGGTTGGCGGGTATTGGATGGACCCTCCCGCCGGGGAATATAAAGAGTGGACTACCGGATGCGTTAGATGGGATGGGGATAATCTCCTGGTAACCGTAGAGGATGATTATGCACAAGGGCATTTGGCTGTTGGGGCTAAAGTTGGTAGTAAGAGTAGACCCAGGCAATGGGGCGATAAAACAGGCGGACTAATTACATTAAATTATTAATTTTAGGGAAAAGAGGTATTGTTATGAAAAAAATTGTATTCAAATCGGGGAAAGAGTTGGAAATCGACGGAATTTCCCAGAGCGGGAATAGCTTACATATATCTGTTCTTAGCAAGGATGTGGCAAGCATTATCGAAACATTTTCAAACCCGGATAATACAGCAGTAATGCGATATTATGTTGGCATTGATCTGATGTGTGGATATGCTGGGTTCAAAAAAATTGCGAGGCTCGAATATACTCCAAACATTGTATCGTCTATTGATTACACACAGGAGGACAAGACAACAGAAAGCGGATTTGCAGAAACACATGTGGATGTCTGTACAGTACACATGGAGAAAGTTGAAACAGCCGAACTTCCGGAAGGGCTGACTGATAAGGTCGCAAAGCTGGAAAATGATGTATCCAGTATCGCATCTGGCATCAATGCAATCAACGGAATTTTGGAGGGCAAATAATATGTTTACAGAAAAGGCAAAAGAGAATCTGAAAGCAATGCTGTGGCAGGCTAAGATCAGCGCGGTTGATAATACAGATGCGCAGGCAATGCGCGTGCCGTCTTTGTATGCTGACTGGGAAGCGCTGGAAAGCGGGACGCATCTGACCAAAGGGCAGCGCGTCAATTATAAAGGCATGCTGTATAACGTGCTCACCGATCACGACAAGCAGGCACAGTGGACACCAGAGGCGGCACCGTCCCTGTTTGCCAAAGTATTGATCCCAGACTCCGGAGTGATACCGGACTGGGAGCAACCGTTAAGCACCAACGGGTATAAAAAGGGCGATAGAGTGAGGCATAAGAGCAAAATCTGGGAGTCTCTGGTAGACAACAACGTATGGGAACCGGGAGTGATGGGGACCGAAGGACAGTGGAAAGAAGTGACAGAGTAAACAGGAGCTGAAAGGCTCTTAATTTTTGCCCAAAATGGGAGAAAGTGAGGAACATATGAAACAGATATATTTTGCAATCCAGGGAGCAGTTGCAGCATTTATTGCATGGCTGTCGGCAAAGTTGGGAATCTTGCTCCCAGTGATGTGCGTGCTCATGGGTATGATGATTATCGATTACATCACAGGGATGCTGGCAAGCAAGCGGGAATCGTTGGAGCATCCCGATGATCCGACGTATGGATGGAGTTCCCGACGTGGCGCGGAAGGCATCATAAAAAAGGTGGGTTACCTGTGTGTGATTGCTGTGGCGATGGTTGTTGATTATTTGATTTTAAGAGTATCCGCAGAAACAGGATTCGAGGTGTCTGCGAAAGCGTTTTTCGGGCTTCTGGTGGCTATATGGTACATCCTCAATGAAATATTATCAATTATTGAAAATGCAGGGCGTATGGGTTCGCCTGTGCCAGAGTGGCTGATGAGATATGTTTCTGTTTTGAAAAATAAAATTGATTCTCAGGGCGACGGAACGGAAGAAAGGGTAAGGTGATCCGATTATCTCCCGGCGCAGGGTTAAGCGTGATTTTTGGGGCGGCTTCGGTCGCCCTATTAAAAAGTTTTCGTTGTGAAATGATGGAGGTGCATCATGAAAAAATTAAACGTAAAGACAGCTTCCACGCAGGCAGGCAAGATTGTCCCTGTCCAGTTGGGGACGCAGTGCCGCCGGGCGATGATAAAAAATTTTTCAGCAGGGGACATCTGGGTAGGCGTAACACCGGATAGCACGAAAACAGATGGCATGATCCGTATCCCGTCAGAGGGCGCGCAGCTGCTTGTCTCTTTCTGTGCAGGGCAGTATGGAGATTTAATTGATACGGTGTATGTTATGGCGGACGCAGCGGAAGAAAACTGTGTTGAAGTACAGGCGTTGGAGTGGTAGCTATGAGAAAAATCGAACCGGAATTTATTACAGGCATGGGATATATAGGTGCGTCGCCGGGCGTGCTGTATCACATGGGAGGGACAGGAGAGCAGACGGTTGTTACAGGCAACCCTGCCCTACTGGAGGGGGGCAAAGGAAACCGCTTCACCTCCCTCACCCTCCACGGCAAATCATCACAAAAAAACACGACTGGGGCGCAGTTAATATCATTAAACGATTCTTATGGAGTAACAACAATAAACGGAGTAACAAAAACCCCAATTGGAATTTCGGCATGGGAACTAGAAGGGATCTCAAAAGAGAATGCACTATTTTATCCTTATTCTTCGCAGACTTTTCTTAGTCTATCTAAAGGAGATTATGTATTTTCTGTATTTGGTACTTCAAAAGCAAAAGCAAGATATACAATTGTTGGGGGAGGATCATCGGGATATATTCAAACTGGACAAAGCCAGAAAATATCAATACAAGAGGACGCAAAATTAACTTTCAATTTTCTGGTTGAAAATGGAGTAAAATCGAATGGAATTTTAATGATTATGCTGAACTCCGGCTCCACTTCTCTCCCGTGGGAGCCTTACACCGGCGGCGCACCATCTCCGTCCCCGTCCTATCCGCAGGAAATAGAGAGCGCTGGGCAGGATGGGGAGATAGGCATTGAGGTTGGTAATAATGGGTATATCCAAAAGGGGACTTATTTCCTTGATGTTAGACAATTTCCGCTGAAGAAAGGATATACGTATTACATTAAAGGCGAAAAGATAATTGGTAACGATATCAATTGTTTTGTGCTGAATGAGTATAACAAAAACTTTAAAAATAGTGCTGAATTATTTAATTACGGATATACTACCAAAAAATTAACAATACCAAACTCCACAGGAATTGTAGACGAAGAGTGTAGGATGCCAATGAGATATGACAAAGATGGATATACATTTACCGTAAAAGCTGAAGGCTTATATCTGTATCAGGCTGTTAATGAACCTGCTAAAAATACAGACGAGTTTTATGTTGGTTATACTCCAAACATCGTAAACGAAGAATATAAAAAGCAAACACTCATCGTTCCAACACCCAACGGTCTGCCCGGAATCCCCGTATCCTCCGGCGGCAATTATACGGACGAGAAAGGTCAGCAGTGGGTAGCGGACGAGATTGACCTTGCGAGGGGCGAGAGGGTGAAGTGGATTGGAGAATATGAGTTTACAGGGAAAGAAAACGTTGCAGATTTTGGTCTTAGACCTCGCGTCAGAATAGTCAGCATAACTATGCCGGATGCATATAGAGACGCTGGAAATCATGGTTATCTAAAAGCTGTTATGTCAAACAAATATAAACAAGACTCATTTAGTAATTTGACAAATAATATCAATCTCATTGCGAGAGGACAACAGAATAATATATGCATTAGCATACCCGTGGATATCGGAATTGAAGATTTCAAAACGGATTTGTCAAATCAATATGCGAGTGGACGCCCAGTGAAGGTATTTTATAAGCTCGCCACTCCCATCCGCACACCGCTCCCGCCGGAAACAATTGCCGCTTACAAAACCTTGCGCACATACAGCCCAACAACGACCGTGATAAATTATGCTGGCGCAGGGATGAGCGCGGGGTACAGAAGAAAGTGAGGTTAAATGAGGAGAAGTATGTGGAAAGGAATTGACGTATCAGATAACCAGGGCGTGATTGACTGGGAGCAGGTGGCAACGGCAAAGGTTTCCTTTGCAATCCTGCGAAGCGTGCGCCGGTCGGGCAAGGCAGACCATCAGTTTGCTACAAATCTGGAGAGCTGCCGGAAGCACAATATACCTGTGTCTGTATATAAGTATACCTACGCAGCTACACAGGACGCAGCGCGGCAGGAAGCACAGCAGGTCGTGGAACTGTTGAGGTCACATCATCTGACCGGCACAATGGTCTGGTGGGATGTAGAGGACAAGGACGTGTTGCGGCCGCTGGGTGCTGCAAAGCTGACGGAGAGTATCCGTGTGGCGCAGGAGGTTATCACGGCAGCAGGGTACGGTTTTGGATTGTATGTTGGGCTGTATGTGTATAAGGAGCGCTGGTTTGACTTTAATGCGTTTGCTGGGACACGGTTGTGGATAGCACGTTATTATCGCGGCTATCGTACAATGCGGTTTGATGATGAGCCGGATCAGAAATTCAAGCCTGATGTTGACGGTGATATATCTGGGTGGCAGTACACGAGCTGCGGCGAGATCCAGGGCATCAAAGGCGATGTAGACCTTGACATAGCCTATGAGGATCCGATGCTGTGGTCGCAGCCTGCGGTGGAGCCGGGCGTGATCTATACAGTATCGGTAGCGGATGTCTGGACAAAAGAGCTGGCGGAGATCGCACGGCAGCAATTCGCCGCACGCGGCATTGTCGGCGCAGTGCACAAGGTAATAATACTGGAGTAATATGCAGCGGATAATAAATTTAATTCAATGCCATGTCAGAAAATTTGATACAGGATATAAAAAATAGCAACAAAAGCAGAACAAAAAGCCTGTTTCTTCCTATATAAAAGGAATTTTCTATCTGTCCAGAGTATAAGTTCTGGCGATATTGGACAGGCTGGTTTATCGGTAGGCTGCAGCTTCTTTATAGGGGAAGCAGCTTTCGAAATCTGAAACAATAGAATGCATGTTCTACGATCTTTCTGTTGTCAGGAATGGAAAACACAGGGCGCATGGAAAAGGGTAACAGCTTTTTCATGTGCCTTTTTGTGTATAGATTTTTTGTGTATAAGAAATGGAATTGCCCATACGATGCAAAATACTCTGTGGGGATCCTGCTGCAGCAGAGTGAAATTCTAAAAAAAGTATGAAATTCTACTTTCATAAACCTGATATGAAAATGAAAGAAATAACGAGAAAATAAAAGAAAATAAAAGAAAATAGAACATGAACGGCGCTCAGCTGTGTTGCATAATCGACCGAAGAAACATAATATACATATAGTGTTTAGCACTCAGGACAAATGAGTGCTAACAGTAAATACGAAAGTATGAATTTTCATATAAGGAGGCAGTTATCATGAAGTTAGTACCGTTAGGTGACAGAGTTGTATTAAAGCAGCTGGTTGCAGAAGAGACAACCAAATCCGGAATTGTTCTTCCTGGACAGAATAAAGAGAAGCCCCAGCAGGCAGAAGTCATTGCAGTTGGCCCCGGCGGAGTGGTGGACGGCAAAGAAGTGAAAATGGAAGTTAAGGTTGGCGATCAGGTCATTTACTCCAAGTACGCAGGTACTGATGTGAAACTGGATGACGAAGAATATATCGTTGTAAAGCAGTCAGACATTCTGGCAGTAATCGAAGCGTAAGTTTAAACTTGAATTAGGAGGCTGATTTATTATGGCAAAGGAAATTAAATACGGCGCAGAAGCGCGTGCAGCACTGGAAGCCGGCGTTGATAAGCTGGCAAATACCGTCAGAGTAACCCTTGGACCCAAGGGACGTAACGTAGCACTGGATAAATCCTACGGTGCTCCGCTGATCACCAACGATGGTGTGACCATCGCAAAAGAGATCGAGCTGGAAGATGCATTCGAGAACATGGGTGCACAGCTGGTAAAAGAAGTTGCAACAAAGACCAATGACGTTGCAGGTGACGGCACCACAACCGCAACTGTTCTGGCACAGGCAATGATCGGCGCTGGCATGAGCAACCTGGCAGCAGGTGCAAATCCGATCATTTTAAGAAAAGGTATGCAGAAGGCAACCGAGTGTGCCGTAGATTCCATTCAGAAGATGAGCCAGAAGGTCAACGGTAAGAACCACATTGCAAGAGTTGCAGCGATTTCTGCAGCAAGCGATGAAGTTGGTCAGATGGTTGCAGATGCGATGGAAAAGGTTTCCAACGATGGCGTTATCACCATCGAGGAAAGCAAGACCATGAAGACAGAGCTGGATCTGGTAGAAGGTATGCAGTTTGACAGAGGTTATATCTCTGCATACATGGCTACTGATATGGATAAGATGGAAGCAGTTCTGGACAATCCGTATATCCTGATTACCGATAAGAAGATTTCTAACATTCAGGAGATCCTGCCTTTACTGGAGCAGATCGTTCAGTCCGGCGCAAAGCTGCTGATCATCGCTGAGGATGTAGAGGGCGAGGCTCTGACCACCCTGATCGTCAACAAGCTGCGCGGCACTTTCAATGTAGTAGCTGTTAAAGCGCCTGGCTATGGCGACAGAAGAAAGGCTATGCTGGAGGATATTGCAATCCTGACCGGCGGACAGGTGGTCAGCTCCGAACTCGGCCTGGAATTAAAAGAGACCACAATGGATATGCTCGGCCGTGCAAAATCTGTTAAGGTTCAGAAAGAGAACACCATCATTGTTGACGGGGAAGGCGACAAGGCTGCAATCGCAGCGAGAGTTGCACAGATCAAGAAGCAGATCGAAGAGACCACTTCTGATTTCGACAGAGAAAAGCTGCAGGAGAGACTTGCCAAGCTGGCTGGCGGCGTAGCAGTGATCCGTGTCGGCGCTGCAACGGAAACCGAAATGAAAGAAGCAAAACTGCGTATGGAAGACGCTCTGGCAGCTACCCGTGCAGCAGTAGAAGAAGGTATCATCGCAGGCGGCGGTTCTGCATATATCCACGCTGCAAAGGATGTAGAAGCTCTGGCAAATACACTGGAAGGCGATGAGAAGACCGGCGCGAAGATTGTACTGAAGGCTCTGGAAGCTCCTCTGTACTATATCGCAGCAAACGCAGGCCTGGAAGGCAGCGTTATCATCAACAAGGTAAAAGAGTCCCCGATCGGCTTCGGTTTCGATGCCCTGAATGAGACTTATGTAAATATGATCGACGCAGGTATTCTGGACCCTGCAAAGGTTACCAGAAGCGCTCTGCAGAACGCAACCAGCGTTGCAAGCACATTGCTGACAACCGAATCCGTTGTTGCAAGCATTAAGGAAGACACTCCTGCAATGCCCGCCGGCGGTGCAGGCGGCATGGGTATGATGTAAGCTGCACAAACTTTTATAAAAAACATGAAACACTGCTGCCGGCAGGTTTTGCCGGCGGCAGTTTTTTTGTGTCCGGAGCTGGTTTGCCCAGTTCGCCCGCGTCACATCAGTCACAAAAAACGCAGCTTCGCTGCTTTTTCGCTGCTGCGCAACTCCTTTTTGCTCATGAAATGGCGCTTCCTTCGTAGAGCTCTACAAGCATCTTTTCATGCAAGCATGAAATCTGCTTGTAGAGCTCTACGAGTGAACTGTGTCCTTCATTTTATACAAAGATTTGAGAAATTTGCCTTGTCTCGAATGGGGAAAATGTTATAATTTATCTATCAGACATCGAGAACGAAAACGTGAAAATCAGAAAATGAAAGGAGAAGCAGAATGTCTTATATTGACATCATCAAAGAAAAAGCCAGATCGGACAGAAAGACGATCGTACTTCCGGAGACGAATGACAAGAGAACGCTGATCGCAGCATCCCATATTATCGAAGAGGGGATTGCCAACATTATTATGGTTGGCAATGAAGAAAAGATCATGGATGGTGCAGGATGGCTGGAAGTTGATCTGACCGGTGTGCGCGTGATCGATCCTACGAAATGTGAGAAGCTGGACGAATACGTTCAGTTATTATATGAAACGAGAAAGCATAAGGGAATGACGCCCGAAAAGGCACGTCAGATTCTGCTGACTGATAACATGACCTTTGGTGTTATCATGGTAAAAGCAAATGATGCAGACGGAATGGTGGCGGGTGCATGCCATGCAACCGCAGATACCCTGCGTCCGGCGCTGCAGATTTTAAAGACCGCACCCGGTGTAAAGCTGGTATCCGGTTTCTTTATTCTGGATGTACCCAACTGTGAATACGGCGAGCACGGTACGTTCCTGTTTGCAGACTGTGGCCTGAATCAGGATCCGACCGCTGAAGAGCTTGCAGCGATTGCAGACACCAGTGCAAAGAGCTTTAAGACCCTTGTCGGCGCAAAACCGATTATCGCGATGCTGTCCCATTCCACCAAGGGAAGCGCAAAGCATCCTCTGGTAGATAAGGTTGTAAAAGCGGTAGAAATTGCACACGAACAGTATCCCGGACTGACCTTGGACGGCGAACTGCAGACTGACGCAGCGATTGTGCCTTCTGTTGCAAAATCCAAAGCGCCTGGCAGCGAAGTTGCAGGTAAGGCAAACGTTCTGATCTTCCCGAACCTGGACTGCGGCAATATCGGCTACAAGCTGGTACAGAGACTGGCAAAGGCGGAAGCCTATGGGCCAATGCTGCAGGGTATTGCAAAGCCCGTAAACGACCTGTCCAGAGGCTGTTCCTGGGAAGACATCGTCGGAGTAGTAGCATTAACTGCTGTTCAGGCACAGCTCATGTAACGAGCGCAAGTGAGTCAGCATGCTTGCATGATTGACGAACGGAGAAGTTACCGAGTGAGCTATGCTCACGACATAATTGATACAATAGAAAAATAAACGCCGCCCGTATAGGGCGGCATTTGTTTTTCTTGCATCATTAACGAACGTGCAGCCTGCGCAGCAGGAAGTAAAGCGTGCCGGTGCGAGCCCGTGAGTCTAACAGCCTGCTGGGAATAAAATTGTGCAAACCGTCTCAGTTTTGGTTGTAAATTGGAATGGTTTTTGTTATTATGGAGAGGTGAGATTCAAATAACACGAACGGGGGTATACAAAAATGAAAATTCTTGTCATAAATTGCGGAAGTTCTTCGCTGAAATTCCAGTTAATCGATTCGGAAACAGAAGAATTGACAGCGAAAGGATTATGTGAGAGAATTGGTATCGCTGGCAGCCGGATCAGCTACACACTGACCGGTCATGAAAAGCGTAAATGGGACGCTCCGATGGCAGATCATAAGGATGCTGTCCGTCTGATGTTGCAGACACTGATGAATCCGGAAGACGGCGCGGTAAAAGAACTGTCCGAGATCGGTGCAGTCGGACACCGTGTTGTACACGGCGGCGAGCATTTTTCAGAAGCAACCCTGATCACACCGCAGGTAAAAGAAGCGATTATGGAATGTACCGTACTGGCGCCTCTTCATAATCCGGCGAACCTGCAGGGAATTGAAGATTGTGAGTTACAGCTGCCGGGTGTTCCTCAGGTAGCGGTATTTGATACTGCCTTTCATCAAACGATGGATGAAGAGGCTTATTTATATGCGATTCCTTACCGTTATTACAAACAGTTTGGAATCAGAAGATACGGTTTCCACGGCACGAGCCATCAGTACGTTTCCAGACGTGCGGCGGATATCCTGGGCAAGCCGTATGAATCGTTAAAACTGATTATCTGCCACCTTGGAAACGGTGCGTCCGTATCTGCGATAAAGGACGGCAGATGTATAGATACCTCCATGGGACTGACTCCGCTGGAAGGTCTGATTATGGGAACCAGAAGCGGTGATGTAGATCCGGGTGTACTGGAAATGATGGCAGGTAAGGATGGTAAGAACATCCACGAAGTAGTGAGAATTTTGAACAAGGAATCCGGTGTGCTTGGGCTTTCAGATGGTTTTTCCTCTGATTTCAGAGATCTGGAAGACGCTTATCTGGAAGGAAATAATCCGGCTGCGACAAGGGCGATCAAAGCGTTTGTCCTTCGGGTTGCAAAATATATCGGTGCATATGCGGCAGAATTAAATGGTGCGGATGCGATCTGCTTTACAGCGGGAATCGGCGAAAACAGCCCGGTTATCCGTGAGCTGATCTGCAGCCCGTATCTGGAACATCTTGGCGTAGAGCTGGATAAGGAAGCCAACAATATCCGGGGCAAGGAGAGAATCGTTTCGACGCCATCTGCAAAGACCAAAGTGCTTGTGATTCCGACAAATGAAGAACTGGAGATTGCCAGACATACCCTTGCGATTGTAAAGGGCAAATAAGGCGTCCAGTCAGAAAATAAAGGACGGGATCAGGAAAAATGTCAGGAATTGAAATCGGAAATTTAGAAAGTTTGCATACCTTAGTATTCAGCAGTCTGGAATTTCTGTTTCGATATCTGCCGCTTTTCCTGATCCTTTTTTATGCGGTTCCGAAGCGGTTTCGGATGTTTGTGTTGTTTGCGTTTAGCTTGATTTTGTATGCCCTCGGGGATCCTGTACATGTGCTGATTTTGCTTGGAATGTCGGTTGTCAACTGGCTATTCGGGTACGGTCTGGCGACGGAGCCGGATGCAGACGGCAAAAGAATGTCGGGGTTTCATAGAAAAAAGGAGCATCCGGGTGTGAGGGGGCTTCGCAGGAAAACCATAAACTGGAGCGAACTGCAGCTTTTCGGGGAAACCGTAGATCAGAGGAAAGAGGAGCCCTATAGAAACACGGCCAGCCCCCAAACTGTCAAGAAGCGCAAATTCTGGCTGGCTGTCAGCGTTTTGTGCAACGCGTCGCTTCTGATCTTTTTCAAGCTTTCCAATGTGTTCGAGGAAAATATGCTGCTTCCGGTGGGGATTAGTTTTTATACGTTTAAAAGCATTTCCTATTTGATTGATGTGTACAGAAGCGGGCACGCGGAGCGTTCATTTCTCCGGTTTGGCGCATATTTGTGTTGTTTCCCGCAGATCGTTTCGGGACCGATTATGCGATATGGCGAGATGGAACAGGCGCAGCAGTTCGGTGTCTGGAAGGCGGCAAGGGCAGAAGACGGGCTGAAATATATCATTGCCGGACTGGGCATGAAGGTGCTGCTGGCGGATCGGCTGGGCTTTTTGTGGAACGATATCCAGACGATCGGCTTTGAAAGCATTTCGACGCCGCTTGCATGGCTGGGCGCGGCAGCATATTCAATGGAGCTCTATTTTGATTTCGCGGGGTATTCCCTGATTGCAGTCGGAATCGGCAGGATGATCGGGCTTCCGGCGATCAAAAACTTTGACCAGCCGTATTCGTCCCGCTCTGTCAGCGAATTTTACCGTCGCTGGCACATGACGCTCGGCTCGTGGTTTCGGGACTATCTCTATATCCCGCTGGGAGGCAACCGGAAGGGAACGCTGCGCACGGTATTCAACCTATTGCTCGTATGGGCGGTGACCGGCTTCTGGCATGGCGGCGGACTGCATTTTATCCTGTGGGGGATGATTTTGGGATTACTGGTCGTGATAGAAAAGCTGTGGATCGGAAAATGGCTGAAAAAGAGCAAAATTTTATCCCATGTATATGTACTGTTCGTGATTCCACTGACCTGGATGGTGTTTGCAATTCCGACCCTGCCGGAAATCGGCGTTTATTTCGCACGGCTGTTCCCGTTCTTTGGCGTGGGCAGCGCAGTCAATCCCGGGGATTTCGCAAAAGAACTGACATTGTTTATCCCGGAGCTTGTCGGCGGCATTTTGCTTTGCATCCCGCAGGTTTACCGGTGGTGTGAAAAACACAGGAAAAATGTGATAGTAGTCGCTGCACTGTTTGTTGTTTTCTGGTACAGCGTATATCGGATGGCGAATGCGGCGAACAACCCGTTCATGTATGCGAACTTTTAAAAAAGATAGGATTGTGTGCGGGTTCATTGGCGCGGCAGCACCTGCAGAATGGAGAAAATATGAGCTTTTGGAAAAAATGTCCACTGTTGGCTGCAGTAATTGTCAGCGGACTGGTGATAGAGGGAGCCGGGGTTGCTAATGGGGTAAAATCCGGCGAAATAGAAAATCCGGCGAGCTGGAAGCAGCCTGCGTTGGCGTCTGTTTTTATAGATTTAAAGCAGGGCGTTTATCCGTGGAGTGACAGGAGCGTACAGACGGCGGCGATGGATGCTGCAGATGTGCAAAAAGACAGAATAACGGAGGAAACTGCGCTGCAGGAAGAAGACGGCGAAGGTTCCGGTCAATCTGGAATATCTGCGGAAGCCCAAAAAAACGGACTGGATATATCGGAAACCGGCGGGCAGGCGAATGAAGAAAACGGGGGAGAAAAAGCCGGACAGATGGCGAATGCTGACCGGAATGCAGATCATAAAAACGGAACCGGAGACGAAAATGAGGCAGGCGTAAGCGGAAATGCTGTGCCAGGTAAGGCGGCAGAAGAGAAGCAGGAAGCAGAGGAGGAGCCGCTCGAATTTACCCATGTGGACAAGGAGTATTTTGCGGACGCCGTGTTTATTGGGGATTCCCGGACACAGGGACTCTACGAGTACAGCAACCTGGCAGATATGGCGACCTTTTACAGCAAGACATCTCTGACGGTCTATAATTTGTTTGAAAAACCGAAGGATTTTATCCGGGAAGGCGATGAAAAGCTGACGCTGGAGCAGGCGCTTTCCAGACACCAGTTCAAAAAAGTCTATCTGATGATCGGCATCAACGAAATGGGCACGGGAACGCCGGAATCATTTTTTGAAGCCTATGCGAGGGCGGTATATAAGATTCGGGAGCTGCAGCCGGACGCGATTATTTTCGTGCAGGGAATCATGCGCGTGGCGGGGCAGAAAAACGCTTCCGATCCAGTATTTAATAACACAAACATCAATATCCGCAATGTGGAAATCGAAACACTCGCAAACGGAAAGGATATTTTTTATATTGACGTCAACGAAGCGGTCTGCGATGAAAACGGCAATTTATACGCGGATTGGACATTTGACCAGATCCACCTGAAAGCGAAATATTATCAGGTCTGGGAGAATTTCTTGATGGAACACGGAATCGTAAAAAAGTAAGCGGAAAGAATTAGTGAAAATTATCTTGACAAAGGCAAAAGGCGTCTGTATAATCGTATGAGTATGGACGAAGTCCGTTTGGATTTTGCCATGTCGTTAGGAGTATGCTATGTTAGTGAATGTGACAGATGTTTTTACATCCGAAGGCAAAGTTCTTACGCAGGAGTTTGCGTGGGAGACTGCAGAGATTACACATGATGGAAGCTCTTATCCGGTAAAGAGCAGCAGTAAGCTTTTGCTGAAGCTGACGAATACCGCGCAGGGCGAAGCACTTGTGGAAGCGAAGCTGCAGTTTGTGGCAGGAATTCCCTGTGACAGATGCTTGGAAGAAGTAGAAGTTCCGTTTGATCTTTCCATCGTACAGAAGCTGGTGGCACCTGACCGTGCTGATCAGGATGCTTTGGAAGAGCAGGAAGCTTTTATGGAAGGTTACTCGCTGAATATAGATAGTCTGATCGATAATGAGATTACGACAAGCTGGCCTATGAAGGTGTTGTGCAGACCAGACTGCAAGGGACTGTGTCCTGTCTGCGGGAAGGATTTGAACACGGGAGCATGCGGCTGCGATACTTTTGTTCCCGATCCGAGGATGGCGGCAATCATGGATGTCTTTAACGCGAATAAGGAGGTGTAACGATGTCTATCTGTCCTAAGAATAAGTCTTCCAAGTCCAGAAGAGATAAGAGACGGGCAAATTGGAAAATGAGCGCACCCACTCTGGTGAAGTGCAGCAAATGCGGCGCACTGATGATGCCTCACAGAGTCTGCAAGGCCTGCGGTTCTTACAACAAGCGCGAAATCGTTAAGGTTGAGGCTTAAATAATAGAATCACACTCTGTGAGATTCTATTGTCATGAACAATAGAATACACGTTTTGTGGGCATTCTATTGTTATGAATAACAGACGAGCAAACAAAAGGGCTTCCGGAATCTTCCGGGAGCCTCATTTTTTTGCCTGAAAACGTCAGGAAAATTGACTTTTCTACGGTATTTTAGTATAGTAAAAGATGTTACAGTTCACCCACGCCATTTGCAAAGAGGCACGAACGAACTGTAACAAAAACAAGAAAGGGCAGGTGCTTTAAGATGGCAGAGCTGGTCAGAGTTGCTGTGGACGCGATGGGCGGAGACAACGCGCCGACAGAGATTATAAAAGGTGTTGTAGAGGCAGTTCATGCAGATGAACGCGTGAAGGTTTTTCTGGTAGGACAGGAGGACGTTGTGAAAAAGGAACTCGCAGCCTATTCCTATCCGGCAGAGCGGATTGAAGTCGTACACGCTTCCGAAGTGATCGAGACGGGCGAGCCTCCGGTCAATGCGATCCGCGGCAAAAAGGATTCCTCCATTGTAAAAGGTTTAGGTCTGGTGAAAAACGGCGAATGCGACGCGTTTGTATCTGCGGGAAGCACCGGCGCGGTTTTAGTTGGCGGACAGGTGTTAGTCGGCAGGGCGAAGGGCGTGGAGCGTCCGCCTCTGGCTCCGCTTATCCCGACAGAAAATGGCTGTTCTTTGCTGATTGACTGTGGCGCAAACGTGGATGCAAGACCTTCCCAGCTGGTGCAGTTTGCAAGAATGGGGTCGATCTACATGGAAAATGTCATGGGAGTAAAGAACCCGACAGTTGCCATCGTCAATATCGGTGTGGAAGAAGAAAAAGGCAATGCGCTGGTAAAAGAAACCTATCCGATGCTGAAAGAATGCAAAGATATCAATTTTATCGGAAGTATCGAAGCACGTGATATCCCGGCAGGAAAGGCAGACGTCGTTGTGTGCGAAGCGTTTGTCGGCAATGTAATCCTGAAATTATACGAGGGTGTCGGCGCAACCCTGATCAAAAAAGTAAAGGGCGGCATGATGACAAACCTGCGTTCAAAGATTGGCGCACTTTTGGTAAAACCTGCACTGAAGCAGACCCTAAAGGCATTTGATCTGGAAGAGTATGGCGGCGCGCCGCTGCTTGGCTTGAAGGGACTTGTTGTAAAGACCCACGGAAGCTCCAAATCAGTAGAAATTAAAAATACGATTCTGCAGTGCATCACGTTCCAGGAGCAGGATGTTGTTGGGAAAATTACAGCCAGCATTGCAGCTGCAAAGGAAGAAGGATAAGGGGTATGGAGTTTGAAAAGCTGAAACAGATCGTGGCAGAGATTTTGAGCGTAGATCCGCGGGAACTGACGGAGGAGACGAATTTTATCGACGATCTGTGTGCGGATTCCCTGGATCTTTACCAGGTCATTCAGGAAATTGAAGAGACGTTTGAAATTGCAATACCAGAAGACGAGGCAGAAAAGATCAAAACCGTCGGAGAAGCGGTAGAGCTGATCAGAAAGACAAGGAACGAGTGAACAATATGACTGAGGAATATACGATAGGTGAGCTGGAAAAAAAGATTGGATATCAGTTCCGGGATAAGAGTCTGTTAAAACAGGCTCTTACTCACAGCTCTTTTGCCAATGAACAGAGAATCAACAAATTAAAGGACTACGAGCGGCTGGAGTTTTTGGGAGATGCTGTGCTGGAGCTGATTTCCAGCGATTTTCTTTTCCATGAGAATCCGCAGATGCCGGAAGGAAAGCTTACGAAACTGCGTTCCTCGATGGTCTGTGAGCCAGCGCTTGCGTACTGCGCACGGGATATCGAGCTGGGACGCTACATGTTGCTTGGAAAGGGCGAGGAGGCGACCGGTGGACGCAACCGCGATTCGATTACCTCGGACGTGATGGAGGCGGTGATCGGCGCACTGTATTTGGACGGCGGTTTTGACGCGGCACATGATTTTATCCATCGATTCATTTTATCCGATCTGGAAAATAAAATTCTGTTCTATGACAGCAAGACGGTGCTGCAGGAAATTCTGCAGGCAGAAGGCGATGGGGAGTTTTCTTACGAACTCAAAGGAGAAGAAGGACCGGATCACAACAAATCGTTCTGGGTTGATGCAGTCAGAAACGGGGAAGTGATCGGCAGCGGACATGGCCGTACCAAAAAGGCGGCGGAGCAGCAGGCGGCTTATGAAGCGATTCTGAAGCTTCGGAAGTGCTAAGGAGCCTATAATATATGTATTTAAAGAGTATAGAAGTACACGGGTTTAAATCCTTTGCCAATAAAATCCTGTTTCAGTTCCACAACGGAATCACCGGTATTGTCGGACCAAACGGCAGCGGAAAGAGTAATGTTGCAGACGCCGTGCGCTGGGTGCTGGGCGAGCAGCGAATCAAGCAGCTGCGCGGCGCAACGATGCAGGACGTTATTTTTTCCGGTACCGAATTGAGAAAACCGCTGGGCTATGCCTATGTGGCGATTACGCTGGATAACAGCGACCATCAGCTGTCAATTGACTATGATGAAGTGACGGTGGCGAGACGCCTGTACCGTTCCGGCGAAAGCGAATATCTGATCAACGGGACACCGTGTCGTTTAAAAGACGTCAACGAGCTGTTTTACGACACCGGTATCGGGAAAGAAGGCTATTCGATCATCGGACAGGGTCAGATCGACAAGATCTTGAGCGGGCGCCCGGAAGAGCGCCGCGAGCTGTTCGATGAAGCTGCAGGAATCGTAAAATACAAGCGCCGCAAGGACGCTTCCGTAAAAAAACTGGAATCCGAGCAGCAGAACCTCGTGCGCGTCAACGATATTTTGTCCGAGCTGGAAAAACAGGTCGAACCGTTGGGCAAACAGGCGGAAAAGGCAAGGGTTTATTTAAAACACCGGGAAACGTTGAAAGCGCTGGACGTTAACGTATTTTTGCTGGAAAGTGAAAAAACGCGGGCACAGCTTTCCGATACGGAAGAAAAATACCGGATTGCGGACGGAGATTTCAAAGATACGACGACCCGATATGAGGGCATTAAGGAAGAATATGACCGGATTGCAACGCAGATCGAGGCGCTGGAACGACAGATGGAGCAGGCGCGGGCACAGCTGACAGATACGTCCGTCCTGCGTGGAAAGCTGGAGGGTGAAATTGCCGTCCTGCAGGAAAAAATCCGTTCCATCCGGGGCAATGAAGCACATTTGCAGAGCAGAAAAGAGACGTTGCGCAAGGAGATTGACGCACGAAACGCCGACAAAGAAAAGCTGCTGCAGCAGCGAAACGAGATTCAAAAACGGCTCGAAAAGCTGCAGGAAGAGCGCAACAGCGCTGCAGCAGAACTGGAAATCATCCAGAGCCGGGTCGCAGGTTTAAACCAGTCGATCGAAGATGCCAAAAACGCGATTATTGATGCGCTGAATGATCGTGCGGCGATCAAGACGAAGATGGGACGCCAGGATACGATGCTGGAACAGGCGCAGATTCGGAGGGCAGAGCTGAATTCCCGCCTGCTGCGCGTCAAGTCCGACGAGGTACAGCAGGAAGAGAGTATCAAAAGTCTGGAAGAAGCCTTTAATACAGTGACGCAGGAAATCGCGTCGAGGAAGGAAGCTCAGACGGTGATGGAGGCGAAGTTAAACGAATTTCGGGAGACGATCGCCAAAATGGATCAGGCGCTGCGGGATGCACAGGTGCAGTATCATCAGGATAAAACGAGACTGGAAGCGGTCAGCAACCTGACGGAGCGCTATGAGGGCTACGGTGGCAGCATCCGCCGCGTCATGGAGCAGAAAGATAAAAATCCCGGCATCATCGGTGTTGTCGCGGACATCATTAAAGTAGAGAAAAAATACGAAACTGCGATTGAGACGGCTCTTGGCGGCAGCATCCAGAATATCGTAACGGATAACGAAGAGACCGCCAAAGGGATGATTTCGTTTTTAAAGCAGACCAAAAGCGGACGCGCGACGTTTTTGCCGTTAAACAGCATCAAAAACGCACAGGAATTTCGGCAGAAAGAAGCCTTAAAGGAGCCTGGGGTTTTAGGACTTGCGCATACTCTGGTACATACGGATGAAAAATACGGCGATGTCGCAAAATCGCTGCTCGGCAGAATCGTAGTCGTCGATCACGTCGATCATGCAACGCAGCTTGCCCGGAAATTCAAGTACTCGCTGCGGATTGTGACGCTGGAGGGCGAATCCTTATCCCCTGGTGGTTCGATCAGCGGCGGTGCGTTTAAAAACAGCAGCAACCTTCTGGGACGCAGGCGCGAGATAGAAGAGCTGGAATGGAAGGTAAAGGCGCATGCCAAAGCGGTAGATGAGCTGCTCGTTTCGATCGAAGACCTCAAAAAAGACCGGAACGAATGCCGGACAGAGCTGGAAAAGAGCCGCGCTGCGCTGCAAAACGCCTTTATCCGCCAGAATACTGCCCGCCTGAATATAGAAGCGGCGCAGGAGAAAAAGGATCAGACGAAAGCAGGCGTCGAAGACCTTAAAAAAGAAGAGATCGAGATCGAAACCCAGGTGCTGCAGATCCGAAAAGAAAAGGAAGAGACAAAGCAGGAGCTGGAACGTTCCGAGGCTCTGGAGGGCGAGAAAAACGAACAGATCGAGGGCTTTACGAAGGATCTGGAAGAGGCGCGCAGGCAGGAAGCTGCGCAGACCGCTGTATTGAATGAAAAAGAACTGGATGTGGAAAAAATCCGGCAGCAGTTCGGATTTTATCAGGCAAACGAAGACCGTATCGCCGGAGAAATCGCACGATATGAGGGCGAGCTGGAAGAGGTCAAAAAGAGCCTGACAGACGGCGTGGCAGACGCCGCCGGGAAAGAAGAAAGCATCAAAAGGCTGCAGGAGACCATCGAATCCTCCAAAACGACGCAGTCGGATACGCAGGATAAGCTGAATGCAGACAGCAAAAAGCGGGAAGAACTTACAGAACGGCAGAAAGGCTTTTTCACGGAGCGCGAAGAGCTGTCCGCACGGATGAGCGCGCTGGACAAAGAGGTTTACCGCTTAAATGCCCAGAAGGAAAAGCTGGAGGAGTCCATGGAGAATCAGGTCAACTACATGTGGAATGAGTATGAACTGACCCTCCGGGATGCAGCGCAGCTTCGGGATGAGACGATGAACGACCTTGCTGAGATGAAAAAGCAGACGCAGACGATCAAGGAAGCGATCCGCAGACTGGGCGATGTCAATGTTAACGCCATCGAAGATTATAAAAATCTGATGGAGCGTTACACGTTTTTGAAGGCACAGCATGACGATCTGGTGGAAGCGGAGAAAACGCTGGAACGCATCATCGTCGAGCTGGATGAGGCGATGCGCAGGCAGTTTAAGGAGAAGTTCGCAGAGATCAGCAGGGAGTTTGACAAGGTATTTAAAGAGCTCTTCGGCGGCGGAAAGGGTACGTTGGAGCTGATGGAGGACGAGGATATCCTGGAAGCAGGCATTCGGATTATCGCACAGCCGCCCGGTAAGAAGCTGCAGAATATGATGCAGCTTTCCGGTGGGGAAAAGGCGCTGACGGCAATTGCGCTATTATTTGCCATCCAGAACTTAAAACCGTCACCGTTCTGTCTGCTGGACGAAATCGAGGCGGCATTGGATGACAGCAACGTCGGAAGATTTGCCCACTACCTGCATAAGCTGACCGCCCATACACAGTTTATCGTCATTACCCACAGACGCGGCACGATGGAAGCGGCGGACCGGCTTTACGGAATCACGATGCAGGAAAAAGGCGTATCGACGCTTGTAAGTGTCAACCTGATAGATAAAGATCTGACCTGATGGTAATCAGGATAAAAAGGAGGTAAGCGGATGGCAGAAGAAAAGAAAAGCTTTTTTGCCAGACTGCGGGAGGGACTGACCAAGACCCGCAACAATATTGTCAAAGGATTTGACTCCGTTTTTTCCGGATATTCCGTTATTGACGACGAATTTTATGAAGAGCTGGAAGAGACGATGATTATGGGCGACCTGGGCGGTCGGGCGACAGAAGAGATTCTGGACCGATTAAAAGAACAGGTCAATGACCAGGGAATCTGTGATCCGCAGGACTGCCGGGAGATCTTAATCGACAGCATCCGGGAGCAGATGCATGTCGGCAAGACAGCTTATGATTTTGAAAAAGAGCAGTCCGTCGTCATGGTGATCGGCGTAAACGGTGTCGGCAAGACGACTTCGATTGGAAAACTCGCTTCCAAGTTAAAGAAGCAGGGACGCAAGGTCTTAATCGCGGCGGCGGATACGTTCCGTGCGGCAGCTGGCGATCAGCTGGAGGAATGGGCGAACCGCGCAGGTGTCGATATGATCGGCGGCGTAGAGGGCTCTGATCCGGCGAGCGTTATTTACGATGCGGTCAATGCGGCAAAAGCACGTCATGTGGACGTCCTTTTATGCGATACGGCGGGACGTCTCCACAATAAGAAAAACCTGATGGAAGAGCTGCGCAAGATGAACCGGATTATCGACCGGGAATTTCCTGGTGTCCATCGGGAAAATCTGGTCGTACTGGACGGCACGACCGGACAGAACGCGCTGGTACAGGCGCGGGAATTTGCGCAGGTTATGGATTTGACCGGTATTATCCTGACCAAAATGGATGGAACCGCCAAGGGCGGTATTGCGGTAGCAATTCAGTCGGAACTGCACGTACCGGTAAAATATATCGGTGTCGGGGAGAAAATCGAGGATCTGCAGAAGTTTGATCCGGATCAGTTTGTGAATGCACTGTTTGATACAGAGAAGGATGAGGTTTACTAAAATGGAAGAAGAAAAGATGCTGACATTGGAAAAATTTGAAGAAGCTTCCGAAGTAGTGCGCAGAGTAACGCTGGAGACAAAACTTGTATACAGTGATTATTTCAGCCAGCAGACCGGGGCAAAGGTATTTTTTAAGCCGGAAAACCTGCAGTTCACCGGTGCATACAAGGTAAGAGGCGCTTATTATAAGATGAGCACTCTGACCGAGGAAGAGCGTGCAAAAGGCGTTATCACCGCCTCTGCGGGCAACCATGCGCAGGGCGTTGCTTATGCTGCGAAGTGTTATGGCGCGAAAGCTACAATTGTAATGCCGACAACCACGCCTCTGATCAAGGTAAACCGTACCAAAGGATACGGCGCAGAAGTTGTACTTTACGGAGATGTATATGATGAAGCATGCGCAAAGGCTTACGAGCTGGCGGAAGAGCATGGATATACTTTCGTACATCCCTTCGATGACCTTACCGTTGCAACAGGTCAGGGAACTATTGCGATGGAAATCGTCAAAGAGCTTCCCCTTGTGGATTATATCCTCGTTCCCATCGGCGGCGGCGGACTGGCAACCGGCGTTTCCACGCTGGCGAAGTTGTTAAATCCGAAGATCAAGGTGATCGGCGTAGAGCCTGCAAATGCAAACTGCATGCAGGAATCCATCAAAAACGGCAAGGTGACGACGCTTCCTTCTGTCAACACGATTGCAGACGGCACTGCAGTAAAGACGCCCGGCACGAAAATTTTCCCGTATATCCAGAAGAATCTTGACGATATCATTACAGTAGAGGATGCAGAGCTTGTCGGTGCATTTCTGGATATGGTTGAAAATCACAAGCTGATCGTGGAAAACTCCGGTCTACTGACCGTTGCAGCGTTAAAGCACCTCGACCTGAAGGGCAAGAAGGTCGTTTCGATCTTAAGCGGCGGCAACATGGACGTGATCACCATGTCCTCTGTCGTACAGCAGGGTCTGATTTTAAGAGACCGTATCTTCACGGTTTCCGTTCTGCTTCCGGACAAGCCGGGCGAACTGAGCAAGGTAGCTGCTGTCGTTGCAAAAGAGCACGGCAATGTTATCAAGCTGTCCCACAACCAGTTTGTTTCCATTAACAGAAGCGCTGCAGTAGAGCTGCGTATTACGATGGAGAGCTTTGGTACAGAGCATAAGCAGGAAATCATTTCTGCACTGGAAAAAGAGGGATATCGTCCGAAGGTTGTACAGACAAATATGTAACGGCAGCGGTTTAAAGAAAAAACAATAGATGCACGCTCTGCGAGCATTCTATTGTCATGAATAACGAGCCATCCGAAACGGATTGAACTGTTTCGGATGGCTCGTTTTGACTTATTGCAGCTTAACAAAACGATTACAAATCGGTTCTGTGACGGCGTAGTTTAAGGCACGAACCAGAACTTGCATCACCACTGCGAACGGATAAATGCTTTTAATTCCTCAGCTTGTTTGTTTAAAACTTCCTGATCCCGCTGTTGCGGCGCACTTGGATCACAATGTACTTTCCCGAGTGAATGAAACAGGACGAAATCGGAAAGCGCAGCCTGAAATTCTTTTAAAATTTCCTGATATTCAGACAAATGAGCAACATTGTGCTGTTCATAAGGGTCTTTTTTGAGATCATATAAAACCGCATTTTTAAAGCTGCCGCGTACGAGCAGTTTGTAGGAATCGGAACGGAACATATAACCAATACTGGGGGATTGCTCTGTCCCGTATTGTCCTTCTGAAAAAACATAGTTCCGCCGCTTTTTCCTGAGGAGGGAAAGCCCCTGCATGGATGCGGGAACCGGCTGATTGCAGGCATCCAGAATGGTAACTGCAACATCGATGTTTTCTGAAAGAGAGGGATCGATATTGCCGCAAAACTGCTGCTGGGGATATTTGATCAGCAGCGGGATTTTTGCCAGTGGATCATAGAGGTGATTGCATTTCAAAATCATGTGGTGATATCCAAGATATTCGCCGTGGTCACTGGTAAAAACAATAATGGTATTGTCATATAATCCCTTTTCTTTCAGCTTTTGTATAATGGAACCAATTCCGTCATCGATTTCGGTGATCATTCCGTAGTAGGCAGCCATAATAGAACGCATTTCTGATTCTGTGATAGTCGAATAATCAACCGGCGTTCCGTTAGCCTGTGTATCAAAAGGAATTGGCTGATCCAGATAGCCGGGCAAAAGATGAAGCGTGTCCGGATTGTACATCGTGCTATAGGGAGCGGGAGGATCAAAAGGATGATGCGGGTTGATATAGCCTATCATAAGAAGCTCCGGCTGTTTTGGATCCCATGCATCAATTTGTGATAAAGCATTTTGAGTAATCCATTCACTGGAGTAAAATTCCAGATCAAGATCCGATTCGCTGCATTGACACATGTCATAAAGATGACTGGTTGGAGACTGACGAAACAGATCGGATTGATGATGCAAATCAAAACGGTCAATTTTACCATGTTCCATCAAGAAACGGTGGTAATCATCTTCAAAACGTCCGATTCCATTTTGCTCGGCAAGCTGCATTTCGGAAAAACCGATATTCTGATAAGTGGGAGTCATATGCATTTTTCCGACAGCTGAGGTATGATAACCACTTTTCTGCAATTGTTTTGGAAAGGTTGGATAACCATTAGGAAGTGTGGAGTGATTATCCCATGCGCCGTGCTGATGTACGTACAGGCTGCTGAAAAACGAATAACGGGACGGCGTGCAGATCGGATATACCGTGTAATGATTCTGATAGGTTACGCTATCCTGCGCCAATGCATCAATATTGGGCGTGTGGACGTCCGGATTGCCATAGCAGCCCAGACAATCCTGTCGAAGCTGGTCGAGATGAAGGATCAGGATGTTCGGTTGGTTCATATAAGTGTTCTTTCTGGAGGCATGGGATTTCTGACAGCAGGACACGTTTTGTGGTTCTGCTGAAAGGATGTACCTCACGAATACGCATATCGGTTTGAGAATATAGTCCATGATAATGCAAAGAAGTGCTTTTTAAAATGGATTTTCTTGCCCGATGCGAGGTTTTAGTAGTCAGACAGCACGAACTGTGGTAAGATAGAACAAGCAACAGAAAGGATGGTAGCAATTATGCTGGAATTTAAATATGATACACAGCTCCTGATTGAAGGAGAAAATCTGGATGAGGATGAGATCAGCGAATATTTCACCGAGCATTTCAAGGGAGACTGCCTGCTGGCGGTCGGTGACGATGAGCTGATCAAAATTCATTTTCACACCAACGAGCCCTGGAAAGTGCTGGAATACTGCGCGTCCCTCGGCGAGATCTACGACATTGTAGTAGAAGATATGGATCGTCAGTCCAGAGGTCTGAAGGGCTGAGAAGAAAGAGAGAATTGTCCGTTTTTTAACAAAAAACGGACAATTTTTTTGTAAAAAATATTCCTTGCGCCCATTCCTGAATCTGATATATTGGTAATGGAAGGCATTTCACACAACAACCGAAAAAGGAGAGGGACATGAAGAGTTGTATCAGTACTTACAGCTTTGAAAGGCTGTATCAGGACGGGGGATTTACACGCTTTGATGCCATCGACAAGACAAAGGAATATGGCTGCCAGGGGGTAGAGCTGGTGTTGGATGATAAAACACCGGACGGCAGCACACCTATGGAGTATGCGAAGGCATTGTATGCGCATGCAAAGGAGCAGGGACTGGAGGTTCCAATCTACACGACGGGAGCAAATTTCTTCGTGAAGGAGCCGGAAAAGGAGCTGGAACGGCTCTGCAGGCATATCGATATTGCGGCAGAATGCAAGATCCCACTGCTGCGCCACGACGTCGCATGGGGCTATTATGAGGGCTATACGGGGATCAAAAGCTACAAAAAGGTCATCGAAGCGGTTGCACCGTTTGTGCGTCAGGCAGCAGAATATGCCAGGGAGCGCGGTGTGAAGACCTGCAGCGAAAACCACGGCTATCTGTTACAGGACAGCGCGAGAATGCTGGAGCTGTTTGCGGCGGTCGATCATCCCAATTACGGATTTCTGTGCGATATGGGCAATTTTACAGTTGTGGATGAGGACTGTGCGACGGCAGTATCGGCACTTTCGGACTATATCGTGCACGTTCACGCGAAGGACATGCTGGTGCGCTCCGGCATGAATTTTGACCCGGGCAAAGGCTATAACCTTTCCAGAGGCGGCAATTACTGGCGAGGCACGATTTTCGGACATGGAAATGTGCCGACGTTCCAGATCCTTTCCGCAATCCGCAAATCCGGCTACGATGGCTATGTTTCTCTGGAGTTTGAGGGAATGGAGCCTGTTCTGGAGGGTGTTGAGATCGGAACACAAAATCTGCAGCATATGATCAAAGTAATCGGGGAGGGACAGAGATATGTATGATTTTTCTATTGGCGTAATGCTGGAATCGTTTAAGCTTCCAATTCCGGAGGCGATCAAAAAAGCAAAGGAGCTAGGCGCAGAGGGCATTCAGGTCTATGCGACTTATGGAGAGCTTTCTCCCCACAATTTGGTCGGTGCAAAGCGAAAAGAATTCCTGGACATGGTAAAGTCCAACGGACTTGTGATTTCCGCTTTATGCGGCGATCTCGGAAAAGGCTTCCACGATCCTGCAAAGAATCCGGAGCTGATCGAGGAGTCGAAGCGGATATTAGACCTTGCAAAGGAGCTGGAAACCAACGTTGTGACAACTCATATCGGTGTTGTTCCGTCTGATCCGGCGAATGAACGTTATCAGATCATGCAGGAGGCATGCTTTAAGCTTGCACAGTATGCGGATTCCCTGGATGCACATTTTGCAATTGAAACAGGACCGGAAGAGTCTGCAGTTCTGAAAAAGTTCCTGGATGGTCTGCATTCCACCGGTGTTGCAGTCAATATGGACCCTGCAAACCTCGTCATGGTGACGGGGGACGATCCGGTGCAGGCGGTATACAACCTGAAGGATTACATCGTCCATACCCATGCAAAGGACGGCAGACGCAACTATTACAGAGCTCCCGAAGAGGTTTATGGACTGGTAGAGGCAGAGATGCTGGCAAGCCCGTCCTTTACAGAGTTGCCTCTCGGAACCGGAAATGTGGACTTTGCGGCATACTTAAAAGCGCTGGATGAAATCGGCTATCACGGCTTTTTGACAGTGGAAAGAGAGGTGGGAGATACGCCGGAAAAGGATATTCAGACGGCAGTGGAGTTTTTACAGAAGCTGATCCACTAAATAACAGATAACAAAAATGAAAACACTCCTGTGACGTATTCGGAGACGGTCAGGATCATGGCAGTCCGGGAAGCCTGTCTGAAAGCCTCCCGCCAGCCGGGTATCTGGATCGAGGTATAAAGAACATATTGGAAAAGAAGCTAAATGGAGAGCCGGTCTGAGCTGCCTGACAGAAGCTCCCGGTATTTGGCTGGTGTTGTATGATAATATTTTTTGAAGGCTTTACAAAAGGAAGAATCATCAGAAAAATGTAACACCTGGCTGATCCTTGCAATTGTAAAATCCTGAGCGAGCATTTTGGCAGCGGTTTCAAACCGGCGCTGTGTATAGTAATCCTTGATGGACAGGTTCATGGACTGGGAAAATATTTTGGATAAATAGGCATAGCTGTATCCAAGTGCCTGACTGACATCGGAAAGCTTTTTGATATCGGTTAAGTTTGTATCGATATAATTGCAGATCTCATATGCAAGCGGATTGGATGCGTGCAGCTCAAGGGTATTCGTATAGCTTCTGGCGCGATAATTGGAAAGATCGCGGTAGGTATGGACAATGATCTGCAGGATACAGGATTCCAACATTTCCATGGAGAACAGCGTAGGTGCGGAAATCTCGTTTAAAGCAAGGGTAAAACAGTCAAATAGCTTGAAGTGATCTTCTGCGATGGGATTTTCAAGATGTTCAAAAAAATTGTAGAGTGGAAGATATTTTTCAAAATCAGGATGTTCCTTACAAAAGGAAAAACCGAGACACATGTAGCGCAGGGGATCATCCTTAGAGGAACGGACAGCATGAAGATCATGATCATTTACCAAAAAAACGGTATTGGGAGTGACTTCATACGGAACATTGTTTCGTTCGTAAATTCCATGACCGGATACAATATAAGAGATTTCTAAGCAGATCTGCTGATGAGGAGGACATTGATAGTCAGAGGAGCAGGACAGGTCACAGACCTGAAAAACCTGAAACAAACCCAGATTCAGGGCCTTGTCCAGAAACTCCATGCTCAGATGATATTTTTTCTTATATCTGTTAGAGTCTGACTGGTCAAAAAAATGGGTTGCTCGTGCCATGATCAAGGTCCTCTCTTTGTTTAAAATATCTATTTTAATAAACTAAATTATACACGTTTTACAAATGGCTTGTCAATGAATGAATAAATGTCGGTAAAATTACAACAATTCAAGGAGTGAGAGAAGGAGAAAAGGAGGATGGACAAGAGAGAAATTATCGACATCAAAGGACTTCCGGTATATCTTCAGGCGGATGTTGTAGTCTGTGGCGGTGGAACAGCAGGTGTATTTGCAGCAGTTGCGGCGGCAAAGGAGGGTGTCTCTGTATTGCTGGTGGAAGCACTGGGAGGACTTGGAGGCAGTGCAGTGAACGGGCTTGTGCTGCCAATGATGAGTGTGCACATGAAGGAAGAACCCAGATGTTCCTATCTGCATCAGGATATGATGAAGCATCTGGAAGCATATCTGCCGGACAGAATCAATGAAAACAGCTTTGATCCGCTGATCCTGGGAGCAGTTTTGGAGCAGATGTGTACAGAAAATGGGGTAGATATTCTGCTGGATGCCGTTTTATGCGATGTGGCGACAGACGGAGGAGCTATTCGCGATATTGCGGTGATGTGTCAGGGCGGAATCCGCAGAATCAGCGGCAAGGTATTTAGCGATTGTACGGGAGATGGAATTCTATCCGTTCTGGCAGGAGCAGAATATGAAGCCGGGGCGCCTGAAAGTAAGATCAATCAGCCGATGTCTTTACGTTATCTGCTGGGCGGTGTGGATAAAAAGAAACTGGGACAGTTCTTTGACAGCTTAAAGGATCCAAACACAGCACAGTCCGGAAAGGATGGAAAGAATCTGTATGCAGATGTGACCAATAAGCGGGTCAGCGGTCTGACTCCATTTTTTGAAAAGGCGATCGAAGCAGGTGAGCTCGTTTATGAGGATATGGTTTACTGGCAGCTGTTCGATGTTCCGGGAAGAACAGACGGAGTGGCACTCAACAATCCGGAATTTTTTGAATATACGGATGCCTGTGATCCAAAACAATTGACGCAGATCCATCTGAAGGGAAAGCAGGTCATCTTAAGACAGCTTAACTTTTATAAAAAATATTTTCCCGGATGTGAAAATGCCTATGTTTCCAATATTTCTGCTATGGTCGGTGTACGGGAGAGTCGCCGGATTCTGGGTGAATATGAGCTGACCGGCGAGGACCTGCTGGAACAAAAAAAGTTCGAGGATGCCATCAGCCAGGCAAATTATCCGGTAGATGTGCATGGTATGAAGGCGCTGTATCGGGATGACAGACCCCATGGAGATACAAATAAACCGTGGTATGAAATTCCCTTCCGATGTCTGGTGGTGAAAGGGTTTGACAATTTGTTGACTGCGGGACGATGTATCAGCTCGGATTTTATTGCGCAATCTGCAGTTCGGATCCAGATCTGCTGTCACAGTACAGGAGAAGCAGCCGGTATTGCAGCTGCCATGTCGATTCAAAACGCTGTTTCTGTCAAAAAAATAAAGGGACAGGAAGTACGGGCAAGAATGCAGGAGCTTGGAGCAGCTTTTGTGTGATGCCTTGATTCATTGAAAATGCAAATAGGAGGAACTGAAAATGAAAAAAGTGATGGTTGGAATTATCGGCTGCGGAACAATTGCCAATAGTGCACATATTCCGGCATATTTAAAAAATGAGGACGTAGAGATCAAATATTTCTGCGATATTATTCCGGAGCGCGCAAAGGCAGCAGTAGAAAAATATGGCTGCGGCATTGCAGTGGAGGATTATCATAGGGTATTGGAAGATCCGGAAGTGGAAGCAATCTCTGTTTGTACGCCCAATCGGATGCATACAATTATTGCGATCGACGCGATGCGTGCGGGCAAGCATGTACTCTGTGAAAAGCCTGCAGCAAGAACCTATCCGGAAGCGTTGGAAATGCAGAAGGTACAGCATGAAACGGGAATGACCTTGAATATCGGCGTCGTGAACCGGTTTAACGATATGGTAAACTTGATTCGGGAGTATATTCAGGACGGACGTTTGGGCGAGGTATATCATGTTTATCTGAGTTTTCGTGCATTTCGTTCGATTCCGGGACTTGGCGGTGCGTTTACAACGAAAGAAATTGCAGGCGGTGGTTCTTTGATTGACTGGGGTGTACATTATCTCGATCTTGTCATGTATTGTTTAAATGATCCCAAGCCCCTTACGGTGTCCGGCGAAACATTTTGCAAGCTCGGGAAAAATATGGAAGGTTATGTGTACCGGGATATGTGGGCTGGTCCTCCGAAGTATGACGGTGTTTATGATGTGGATGATTCTGTGACGGCGCTGGTTCGGACAGAAGGCCCGGTCTTTACCGTACACGGTGCATGGGCGCAGAACATTGACGAGAATGAACAGTTTATAGACTTTATGGGTGATAAGGGCGGTATTCGGCTGACGTATGGAGGAGAGTTCACCCTTTACACGACAGAACACGGAGCATTAGTCAAATATGTACCGGAAGCAAAGACCAGAAATATGTTTGAAACGGAAATCAATTCGTTTGTGCGCTGTATCCGTACCGGGGAAAAGCTGCCGTCCCACATTGACACAGCAGTGCTTACCTCCAGGATTATGCAGGCGATTTATGATTCCGCTGCAACACACAGGGAAGTAGTGCTGGAGTCATAAAATTCGGACGGCAGTGGAGTTTTTACAGAAGCTGATATTCTTTATAAATTATATAAGGAAATGTAAGAAGCGAAAAGAGAAAAAGCTTTTTTTGAAAGTAGTTTCATAAATTAAATCCTTTCGTTTGCCATAGGCTCCTCCCACTACCTTCAGGTGGTGGGAGGAGCCTTGTGAATCTTTCGCCATTAACCCTGACTTTCAATATACTTTTGTATAGTCGCTGACGATACTTCTCCAATACTGCAAGCAAAGTATCCGTCTGACCAAAATATCCTTTTCTTCCAATACTGTTTAGACAGAAACGAACCATACTTTTGCCATAGGTAATATGTTGTTTCTTGTTTTACAATCTTAACAATGTCGCAAACCCTATCAGTCGTATCATAACTTATTAAGAAATGCAAGTGGTCTTTGTCTGCTTCCATAGCGATTATTTCGTAGCCACGAGTATTGGCTATATCAAAAATTTTTTGCTTAACATCGTCAGTAATAGAACCTTTTAGTAGTTTCTTACGATATTTAGTTACAAGAACTATATGTACTTTTAGACTGTATTTTCGTCTGTTATGACGATTATATCTATTGTCCATAGCCTACCTCTGATAATCATTGACATTCACTAGCTATTATTATATACTATATCTAGTGAAATATCAATGAAGGGAGTACATCTATGGAACAGATGACTATAACAGCAAAAGTTCAAATAGTCGCTACTGATGCAGATAAAGTTTTGCTTGATGAAACTATGTCTGTTTATCGTGATGCCTGTAATTATGTTTCAGACTATGTATTCCAAACTCATGATTTAAAGCAGTTTTCACTGAATAAAGTTTTGTATTCTACTCTAAGAGAAAAATTTGGTCTGAAATCGCAAATGGCTCAGTCCGTTTTGAAAACGGTCATTGCAAGATATAGAACTATTCTCGAAAATCAAAATAAATGGATACGACCAACCTTCAAGAAACCTCAGTATGATTTAGTTTGGAACAGAGATTATTCTTTAACGCAAAACTGTTTTTCTGTGAATACGCTGAATGGTCGTATTAAACTGCCATATTTCGCTGAAGGTATGTCTAAATATTTTGACCACACAATCTATAGGTTTGGTACAGCTAAGCTCACAAACAAACATGGTAAATATTATCTTCACATACCAGTAACTTATGATGTCGAAGAAAGTAATATTTCTGACATTTGTAATGTTGTAGGCATTGACAGAGGAATTAACTTCGTTGTTGCGACCTATGACAGTCATCACAAGTCTGGATTTGTCAGTGGTAAAACCATTAAGCAGAAAAGAGCTGCTTATTCTAAACTTCGCAAAGAATTACAGATGCGACATACGCCATCCTCAAGGCGAAGACTAAAAGCTATCGGTCAGCGAGAAAACCGTTGGATGCAGGATGTAAACCATCAAGTATCGAAGGCACTCGTTGAAAATAACCCGAAGCACACTCTCTTTGTACTGGAAGATTTGTCTGGTGTCCGTAATGCCACAGAACGAGTTCGTACCAAAGACAGATATGTTTCTGTATCTTGGTCTTTCTATGACCTTGAACAAAAACTAATTTACAAAGCCAAACAGAACCAGTCTACTGTAATTAAGGTAAATCCTCGTTATACGAGTCAGTGTTGTCCTGTATGTGGACATATTGAGAAGGCTAATCGTAACAAGAAGTTACATCTGTTTGCTTGTAAAAACTGCGGTTACAAATCTAATGATGACCGTATCGGAGCAATGAATCTGTATCGTATGGGAATAAACTATCTTGAAGATAGTCAAGTACCTAATACAGTTATGGCTGAGTAAACTCTGCCATAAAGGGTGCTGTCAACCACCCTGCGATGTAACGCCACTTTAGATAGCGATATCTATTGGGGTTAAAGGTCGGAGGCGTAAGCTGTTAGTACGACTGGGCAGTTACAAGCCCATGACCTTTAGGTCGTGGGTAGTTGACAATTCGGGCAGAAGTGCCAAAAAGAAAAACAGAGAAAAGAAAAAAACAGGCAGAAGAGTAGGAAAATGTAAGATAGAAAAAGTAAAAATCCAATTGACATAGCTCGTTTCCTATGTTAGGATAGTCCCAACAAAATTTAGCGTGGTAAATTGATGAATTACTAAAGGAACGGGAGAATGAGTTATGAAAAAATTATCGGCAATGGTTATGGCAGGCGTGATGGCGCTTGGAATGGTTGGCTGCGGAAGCACAGCTGCAGAAGCACCGGCAGAAAGTACAGTACCTGCTGCAGAGAGCACAGCAGCAGAAACAACAGAAAGCACGGCAGAGGCTCAAACAGAGACAGCAGATGCACAGACAGAAGCAGGCAGACAGTTTGTAGTGGGATTCGATGCAGAGTTTCCGCCTTACGGCTATAAAGATGACAGCGGCGAATATGTCGGCTTTGACCTGGATCTGGCACAGGAGGTTTGCGACAGACTTGGCTGGACACTGGTAAAACAGCCCATCGACTGGGATGCAAAGGATATGGAGCTGGATTCCGGCGCGATCGATTGTATCTGGAACGGCTTTACCATGAACGGCAGAGAAGATCAGTACACCTTCAGTGTTCCTTATGTAGATAACAGCCAGGTATTTGTTGTGGCAGAAGACTCTGGCATTACCTCCAAGGAAGACCTTGCGGGTAAGGTAGTCGGCGTACAGAAGGATTCCTCCGCACTGGCAGCACTGCAGGGCGATGAGAAGGCTCTGGCAGATACCTTTGCAGACCTGCCGCAGTATGCAGATTACAATACCGGCTTCATGGATCTGGAGGCAGGTGCGATTGATGCGCTGGCACTGGATATCGGTGTTGCAAATTATCAGATTGCTTCCAGAGGCAGCGGCTATGTGGTTCTGGACGAGTACCTTTCCACCGAGCAGTACGGTATCGGCTTTAAGAAAGGCAACGACGAATTAAAGGATACGGTTGAAAAGACGCTTCTGGAAATGGCAGACGACGGAACCTTTATGGAAATCGCAGAGAAGTATGCAGACTATGGTCTGGTAGACAGCGTATGCCTGGGAAAGTAAGATAAAAATAGGATGCAGGTCAGAGAAAACTCTGGCCTGCGTTTGTGCGCTGATAAGAATACAGAAAACCGGATCAAAGCCGGTATGGAAAAGGAAGAACGGGAATGGATTTAGGAACGATGGTTCGGGAACTGGGAACAGGAATGCTGATCACGACGGAGATCTTTGTGCTGACGCTGGTATTTTCCCTGCCCCTTGGAATGGTGCTGGCCTTTGGGCGGATGGCAAGGCTGAAAGTGCTGAGCTTTTTGACAAAGCTTTATATTTCGATTATGCGGGGAACGCCGCTGATGCTGCAGCTGATTGTGGTCTATTTTGCGCCCTATTATGTGTTTGGAATGAAAATCTCCAAAAGCTACCGGATGATCGCGGTAATTCTTGCATTTGTGTTAAACTACGCGGCGTATTTTGCGGAAATATACCGTTCTGGAATCGAGTCCATGCCGGTCGGGCAGTATGAGGCAGCAAAAGTATTGGGATACAGCCGCGTTCAGACGTTTTTCCGGATTATTTTACCCCAGGTCATCAAGCGGGTGCTTCCGGCAGTGACCAACGAAATGATCACGCTGGTAAAGGATACATCCCTGGCCTTTGTGCTGACAGTAACGGAGATGTTTACGATTGCAAAGCAGATTGCAGCGGCACAGGCTTCCGTAATGCCTCTGATGGCAGCAGGAGTATTTTATTACATTTTTAATCTGGTCGTTGCAGTTGTTATGGAGCATGTGGAAAAGAAGTTAAATTATTACCGCGGATAATGCAGGATGCCAGAGAGACAGTTAGAGGAGCGAAGCTTTATTTCTGCAGTCAGACGGAAATTCAGGAAAGGTACGAAGTTACAATGAATCAGATTTATCTGGAAATGAATCATATAAAAAAAACATTTGGGAAGCTGGAGGTCTTAAAGGATATTTCTCTTTCCGTCCATAAGGGAGAAGTCGTATCGGTGATCGGTCCGTCCGGCTCCGGCAAATCGACACTGTTGCGTTGTGTGACCATGCTGGAAAAAATGGATGGCGGCGAGCTTTCTTTTCTCGGAGAAAAGGCTGCGTGGGAAGAAAACGGAAAATGTGTCTATGCAAATAAGAAGCAATTAAAGGAAATCCGGAAAAATTTCGGCCTGGTGTTCCAGAATTTCAACCTGTTTCCGCATTATACAGTTATGAAAAATATCATCGATGCACCAGTCTGCGTGGATGGTGTTTCCAAAGAAGAAGCAAAAGAGCGTGCATGGAAGCTGTTAAAACAGCTGGGGCTGTCGGATAAGGCAGATGCCTATCCCTATCAGCTTTCCGGTGGACAGCAGCAGAGAGTATCGATTGCCAGAGCGCTTGCTCTGCAGCCAAAGGTTTTATTTTTTGACGAGCCGACCTCAGCGCTTGACCCGGAGCTGACCGGAGAAGTGCTGCGCGTCATCCGGCAGCTGGCAGACGAGCACATGACTATGGTGATCGTTACACACGAGATGCAGTTTGCCAAAGAGCTTTCGGATCGCGTGATCTTCATGGAAAAAGGTCTGGTCTGCCAGGAGGGTACGCCGGAGGAAGTGTTTGGAAACCCGAATGCCCGTGTGAAGGAGTTCATCGGTCGTGTCATGCAGGTCTGAAGGACACACCTCCCTTGACAGCTATTCTGATTCCTTGCTATACTTAAGTCTACGATAAAGAGGGAAAGGATCAGGAAAATAGGGAGACTAAGGGGGTGGTGTCCATGTTTCGACTATTGATTGTTGACGATGAGTATTATGTGCGTGTCGGTATCAAAAGCGCAATAGACTGGTCTGAAATCGGTGTGGAGGTCGTAGGAGAGGCCGCAGATGGAGAAGAGGCATTGGAAATGGCCCTTTCTTCCAGACCGGATATTATCCTTACAGACGTCCGCATGCCGTTTATGGACGGACTTACGTTGATGGAGCGGCTTAGGTCGAAAATGCCGGAATGTGGTTTTATTGTATTGAGTGGTCATAACGAATTTGAATATGCTCGTCAGGCGATCCGACAGGGAGCCTTTGCGTATCTTCTGAAACCGATAGATCGACAGGAACTAAAAGATACCGTGTTTGCTGCTATGAAGAAAATGCAGGACAACAGGAGCGCAAGGGAATACTATGAGGTATTGTCTGGCGAGTATTTTGAACTGCAGCAGCGTTTTCTTCAGAGCCTGCTGAAGATATCGTGATCGAGGATATGTATCGCCAGGCAAGAGGGCTGAAAGGATAAACGAGAGGAAGAGGGCAGATACCGGAGCGGGGTCTGCTCTTTTACAAAAGGGGAAGAAAGAGGATAAAAATGATGGAAAACAAAAGAGGAAAAAAGATTATCTGCATTGATATTGGAGGCACGGCGATAAAATCCGGGATCATGGATGAAAACATGAATTTTTTAAGGACGGATGTGATGGATACGCCCAGAGGCGGAGCAGGAATCATGGATGCGGTATTGGAACGGATTTCAGAGTATTTGAGCACAGCTGCGAATCCGGAGGCAGTGTGCGTCTCCAGCGCGGGGATTATTGATTCTGACAGAGGGGTCGTTGCTGAAGCAAATGAAAATCTGATTCCCGGATATACGGGGATGAATATCTCTGAAAAAGTACGGGAACGGTTTGAGATTCCGTGCTATGTGGAAAATGATGTAAACTGCGCGGCCATGGCGGAGGCTTATCAGGGAGTCGGCAGAGGACATTCCTCTATGCTGATGCTGACGGTCGGAACGGGGATAGGCGGAGCTTTTTTGGAACGGGGAAAATTATTAAAGGGGCATACCTACAGTGCGTGCGAGGTGGGATATATGCATATGGACGGAAGCTCTTTTGAAGAACTGGCGGCAACATCTGTCCTGGTAAAGAGGACGGCAAAACGCCTGTCGAAAAGCTGTCTTGAGATTTCCGGGAAATGGATTTTTGAACAGGCTCAAAGCGGCAATAAGGTATGTATTGAGGAAATTGACAGAATGTGCGATATTCTGGCGAAAGGGATCGCCAATCTGTGCTATGTGCTCAATCCGGAAATCGTAGTGATCGGCGGGGGAATTTCTGCACAGGAGAATTATTTGCGGCCAAGGATTGAAAAGGGATTAGACCGCTATCTGATTCCGGAGGTTCGGAGAAAAACAAAGCTTGGGTTTGCAAAGTTTGGTAACCATGCGGGGATGCTGGGAGCATGCTGTGCGGCGGGAATTTTGGAAAAATATAGAATGAAAGATCAATGAGAATGTAAGAGGTATGTTTGGATGGGCAGTGTAAAGCATTTGATGATGGAAGAATATGAGAATATGACTTCTGTAGAACAGTCGATTGCAGATTTCTTTATTAAAAATGAAGAATACATGGACTTTTCAGCGAGAAATATCAGCAGAATTCTTTACATTTCTAATGCGACATTATCGCGCTTTGCCAAGAAATGCGGATATAAAGGATATCGGGAACTTGTTTTCGATTATGAAAAAGAGCTTCAGGAGCAGATAAATGAGGACAGTATCAGCGAACTTGCTAAAAAAGTAAAATGTACATATGGCGGCCTTCTGGAAGAAGTATTTCAGCAGTTGGATGAAGAAAAGATATGCCAAGCGGCAGAAATGGTAAGCAGCTATAAGCGTGTTCTTGTCTGTGGTCTGGGGAGTTCGGGCTATGCGGCTTCTGAAATGGCATTTCGTATGATGCGTCTGGGGCTTCAGATTCAGTCTGTGACAGATTCGCAGGTTATTCAGATGGCGGCAGCGGTGGCAGATGAAGACTGCCTGATGATCGCGATTTCATTAAGCGGCAATACACAGACGATTACGGAGGCAATCCGTATAGCAAAAAGCAGAGGAGCGGGAGTCGTACTGATTACGGCAAACAGAGAGGCTGAAATTGATTGTGATGTTGTATTATATACGGCAACTTCCAGAAATCTGGATCAGGGAATCGCAATTTCGCCCCAATTTCCTATTCTGGTACTGACGGATATTTTTTATGGATACTATTTTAAAAACGATACTAAAATAAAAAGGCAAAGATACCATATGACATTGGAAACCCTGAATAAAAAGAAATCCTGAAAATGGATTGGATAATTTTAACGATTTCTGAATATATTTTCACATTTTTTGTAGAAACAGCTTCTTTTGAGATAGTATTTCCCAAAGGAGGCTGTTTTGTTGCACAAATAATAGGACGTTGTTATAATGCAAATATCAACAAATACCTAAAGGAGGAACAGGGATATGAAAAAGAAAGTAATAGGAGTGCTTCTGGCTACGGCAATGGCATTTGGCTTGGCTGCATGTGGAAACAGTGCCGGGGGAGAAGCTGTAAAGCAGGAAACAGAAAAGGCAGAAGAAGCTAAAGCAGGGACAAAAGAAGAAAAATCAGGAGAGGTAACGACTGTAACACTTTGGTCATTTAAAGCAGAAGATAATGACCCTACGGCATCTTCTTCCAGATTGAAAAAGCTGATAGACGATTTCAATGCATCTCATGAAGATATCCAGGTGGAAGTCAGCTTTGGAAAAACGTATGATAATGTGGTGACCGCAATCGCAACTCAGGATACGCCGGATCTTTTTGATATGTACTGGCAGTATGCGTCGCCCTTGGCAGCAAGAGGAGCATTATATGATCTGACAGAATTCGTGGAAAATGATGCGGAATTTGAAAAAGCAGATTTTTTGGAAAGAGTATGGGATTTGTGTACTGTAGACGGAAAGATATATTCTATTCCCAATCTGGCATCTTCTTCTTTTGCAGTTTATAACAAAAATGTTTTAAAAGAAGCCGGGTGGGAGAACTTCCCGACAACCTTTGAGGACATGATTCAGTGTGCAAAGGATTGTTATGATCTGGAAAGTACAAGTATGGGAATGAATCCTTTGTCCCCTTGGCTGGATAACGTCCTTTGGCCTTCAATGACAGAAGCGAGCTGGAATGATGCGGATGGAAATCCTGTGTTTGACAGTGAGGCGATGCGTCTGGCATATTCTGCACAGAAGGAGCTTATCGATTATCAGGGCGGATATGCGGTAGCAACCGGTTGGGAAAGTGATTTTGGACCGGCAAGAGGCAGTGTGACAGATCCGATACTGACGGGTGAAGCTGGATTTCTTCTTCTTCCGGACAGCGCGATTTCGTCAATTTATAATGCAGGTGTAGAAGCAGGATATGCATATGGCGAGGATTGGGGCATTGCACGCGTTCCCGGAAAATCCATGTTTACTGCAGCAGTATATGAAATGAATGCAAAGACCAAAAATCCGGAAGCTTCATGGGAAGTAATGTCTTATCTGAATTCAAAGGAAGCGATGACATATCTTGCGGAGGGAGAAAAGGGAGTTGGCGCATTGATGCCTCGAAAGAGTGCGTTGGATGCCCTGTCGGAAAAAGAAGGGGTTTGCGATGCACTGAAGGAAGTTGCGGTATTGCTGAAAGAAGCGGATCTTCAGTCATTTCCAATGAGTGGCTATGTGAATGAGTATCTTGGCGCAATCGGAAATAACATGACTGCTTATATGGAAGGAACGATGGATATGGATACGGCAGTGTCCAATATTCAGGAAGAGGTTCAGGCAGCTGCAGACGCATTTAATGGCAAGTAAAACATCCTGGGAATAAGATATTGGGGTAATGGACGGGGTGGTGTGAGACCACCCCGTCTGTTTTAGGAAGGAACCTTCAAATAAACTAATTGAGGAAGGAAGGAATATGAATGAAAAAAGTGGTCGGGAGAAAAGAAAAGTTCGGATCTTCCAGTAAAAGGGAGGCACGTTTTTTTTGGAAGGGAATATTGTTTGCATCTCCATGGCTGATCGGTTTTGTGTGTTTTATTTTATTGCCTGTATGTTTGGCTTTTTATTACAGTTTTACAGACTATAATCTTTTTAACGAGCCTGCGTGGGTAGGACTGAAAAATTATAAAGATGCTTTTAAGGATCAGTATGTTTGGAAGGGTCTTAAAAATACGCTGTATATGGTTGTTATTTCACCAATTGTTGGTATGGTAGTGTCACTTTTGCTGGCACTGCTTTTGAATCAGAAAAATATTCCCGGTCTTCCGTTTTTTAGGACAGTATTTTATTTACCGTCTCTTGTTCCTGTGGTGGCAAGCGTCATGCTGTTGACCTGGTTATTGAACGGACATTATGGATTGGTAAATCAGATTCTGGGTCTGATCGGAATTGAGGGGCCTGCATGGTTAAATGACCCCAAATATACAAAGATTTCTTTGATGATCATGGATGCCTGGAGATGTGGGGGAACAATGATCATTTATCTTGCAGCGCTTCGTTCGGTTCCGGCATCCTTGTATGAAGCGGCAGAACTGGACGGTGCAAATGGTATTAAAAAGTTTTTTCATATTACAGTTCCCTGTATTTCTCCAACAATTGAATTTAATGTTATTATGTCCATGATTGGTGCATTCCAGTATTTTACGCAGGGTATGCTTCTGGTATCAGTTGGAGGAAACCAGATCAACGGGGGACCTGGAAATTCATTGCTGTTTTATAATTTGTATTTATATCAAAATGCATTTTCCTACTTTAAGATGGGGTATGCCTGTGCTTTGGCAGTGCTGCTGTTTCTGATTGTAATGGTTACGACAGCTTTGACAAGAAAACTCAGTGACAGAATCGTTAATTACGATGTAGAGTAGGAGGGATGAAATGAAAGCTGTTTATAAAAAGATACGTGAAATGATGATTTATAAAGGAGTAAGAGGCAGAGCTGCTCACATATTTGGTGTGATCATGTTGGTTTTTCTGGGGCTTGTATTTGCAATGCCTCTTTACTGGATGATTTCAACAGCACTTAAGTACGAGACTTATTGTTTCACAACGCCGCCGCAGTGGTTTCCAAATCCGATTAAATGGAGTAACTTTACGGAAATCTTTGGGAGAATGGATATGGCAAGGTATATAAAAAATACATTGATCACATCGATTCTTCCTGTGATCGGGACATTGATTTCCTGTCCGATGGTTGCTTATTCGATTACAAAGATCCCGTGGAAAGGAGGGAAGTATCTGTTTCCGATCATTTTGATGACGATGATGATCCCATCGATGGTAACGCAGATTCCAATGTATGCGACATGGTCAAAGCTGGGAATGCTGAATACATTCATTCCCCTGGTATTGCCCAGTTTTTTTGGAAGCACTTATTATATTTATTTGTTTCGGCAGTTTATGAAGTCGTTGCCGACCAGCGTAATAGAAGCCGCCCGTATTGATGGGGCAGGAGATTTCAGGATACTGTACAGTATTGTATATCCGATGTGTTCCTCTATTTTAACAACGGTAGCAGTCATGGTATTTATTGCCTGCTGGAATGATTATGTAGGGCCGCTGATGTATCTGCAGGACAGTAAATTGTATACATTGGGCATTGGATTGCAGATGTTTAAAAATGCAGCGCAGCCGGAATGGACGCTTCTGATGGCAGCAAGTACAGTGTTTACAGTGCCTTTGATTGTAATTTTTTTCTTTTGTCAGAATGCTTTCCTGAACGGAATACAGACAACATCAGGTATTAAATAGGAAAGCGGTAAAAGGTATGAATTCCACTAGAAAGAAAATGTGAGGAATAGAGATGGAAAGGTCAATAGAGTCGGTATTTCATAAGTTGATTGTGTCATGTCAGGCATTGCCGGAAGAGCCGCTTCATTCTTCTTTTATAATGGGAAGGATGGCAGTTGCGGCAAAAGAAGGAGGAGCCGGAGGCATCAGAGCCAATTCGGTAGAGGACATCAGAGAAATCAAAAAAAATGTTGATTTACCGATTATTGGAATTATAAAAAGAGATTATCCGGGCTGTTCGGTACGGATCACGCCGACAATCCGAGAGGTGGATGAACTGATGCAGGTAAAACCGGATGTGATTGCGGTAGATGCTACATGCCGAAGGCGTCCGGATGGCAGAAAACTTGAAGAATTTTATGCTGAAATCAGAGAAAAATACCCGCAGCAGCTTTTGATGGCAGATTGTTCTACGATGCAGGAAATGCTTTATGCAGATAAATTAGGATTTGATTTTATTGGAACAACGCTGGTTGGATATACGGAAGAAAGTAAGGGCTGTCAGATAGAAAAGAATGATTTTGAACTGATACGGGAATTGATTAAAAGAGTTAAACATCCTGTGATCGGAGAGGGAAATATTAATACTCCGCAGAAATTGAAACGGGTTATGGAAATAGGCGTATATAGCGTTGTTATAGGATCTGCGATTACCAGACCGCAATTGATCACAAAAAAATTTACGGATGCTTTAAAAGAATAAATAGTTAAGTTATAAAGCAGGAGAGGATAGCGGTATATGAAGACATTGATCGTATCGGATTCAAAATGTGATTTTGTGGATGTGTTAGAAAGCTGCGGCGCAGAAACAGAATGTATTGAATTTCAAAAAGTATTGACTGTTAATTTGGAGGACTACGATTCGTTTTGTATTTTGCCGGAAGAAAGCGGCGCTTATCTGGAAGCAAGATTTCGGGAAAAGCTGGAGAAAGAAGCGGGAAAAGGGAAAAAAATTTTTCTGCAGGCAATTCGGGGATTTCAGGATATTTTATGTGGAGAACCAACAGACAGTACTAAAAGCAGGATGATTTATCTTGAGCCCTCTGAAGAAAAAATCCCGGGATTTTGTACTGGAGATCTTTTGGATGATGAAGCAAACCGGATGTGTGTGCCGGAATTTCATGCGGAAGAAATTGAACCTGTTTTTATCTATCAGGAACACATTATAGCGCATACGCATACAAAGATGTCAGAAGAGGAAATCCTTAAAAATGGAAAGCCGGGGGTATGGAAAGTCGGAAAAAATATTTTATGGGCAGGATTTATATTGCGCAGTTTTAATGAAGCAAGATTTTCGCCAAGTGTGAAATGGAAAGCTTTTATTCAATATCTTGCACAATGGATCACGGGGAAAGAACCTGATTTTTATCCGGCGTCAATCGTACATTATGGGACAATGGAGAATTTAGAGGATTCTGAAAAATTTGAACATTGCAGAAAAGAAGCGATTGAAAAAGGAGTGCGCTGGTTAGAGCGATTTCTGGTCGATGAAGGAAACGGCGGAATCAAGGAAGGGATTGCGCATAATATTGATTCAGATGGAAAATATACGGTATTGGATGGGGTCAGAACAGACTGCACGGGAGAGAGCGCAGGGGCATTTAAAATGTATGCATATTTAAGCGGGGAAAAAGAATATGCAGCATTGGCCGGTAAGATGGAAAAAATTGTTTACGGTCCTATGTTTATCAGAGGCGGGCGGCTCGATGGTATGGTGCGATGGTGCACCAACTCATGGAATGTATGTTATCAGGATGATGTGGCGAGAGCGTTGCTGCCTGGATTGTATGATGCTTTGTATATGGGAAATTGTTCTCATGTGGAAGATATCTGTCGCGCAATGGATTTTTTAATCCGCACGACTGCAAAAGATGGATTGCGGATCTTCAGAACGGATAACTACGATCTGACAGAAATGGAAATGGATAGGCTGAGACAAGAGGAACACGGACTTCCTTCTGCTCACTATAATGCCTATTATCATGCGGCACTTTTGCTGGCAGGAAGGGCGAGCGGAAAGAGACAATATACAGAAGTGGCGCAAAAAGGGCTGGAGCGCATGATGGAGCTTTATCCGGAAACGGCCAGAGAACAAAGCGAGACGGAAGAAATGTGCAGACTGATCTTGCCGCTTGCAGTTTTGTATCAATCCACGGGGGAGGAAAAGCACAGGCAAATGCTATATCGCGTTGCGGAGGATTTGCAGAAGGTGCGACATCCCTTTGGAGGATATCGAGAGTGGGATACCGGATATCGGGCTGCTTTTTCAAGAGAATCCAGAGAAGAATGTTCTGTATTGACGGAGAATGGAGATCCGGTGGCCGATTTGTTATATTCCAGCAACTGGCTTCCGATGGGATTTGCCTTTGCATATGAAGCAACCGGTGACAGATGGTTTCATGAACTATGGAAGGATTCAGTGATTTTTTGCTTAAAAACGCAGATGTTCAGTGACAGGACACATTTGGATGGAGCCTGGTGCAGAGCATTTGACATGGATCTGAAAGAGGCATATGCGGCGCCGCACGATGTGGGATGGGCAGCTTATGCCTGTGAAACAGGTTGGACTGTTTCGGAAATTTTAATGGGAATGATGATGCCGGATATTTTGAAAAAAAGGAAATAGGATACTCATAAAAACGGTCACTTTTCATAAAAGGAAAAGTGACCGTTTTTTGGATGAGGGAATTATTCTTCTTTCAAAAGAATCTGCTGCAGCCTTGGCCAGAGAAGATGAGTGGTGATTGTTGAGATAATTCCCGGAATACCCAGGAAAAAGAAAAGCAGGCCAAGCCAGAGATTGGATGACAGAATCAATATAAAACCCAGTTGAAGCAATGCAGGAATGATACATCTGAAGCCACAGGAGGGAATCAGAAGAACAGCATTTTTTAAGACAGCTTTGACGGGAAGCCGGAATAAAGCAACCTGAAGTAAGAGCATGGTGGTGTAGCAGCTGACTAAAAATAAAATTAGCACTATCAGTAAGTAATAGAGCAATGTGGAAGTGGATTTTTGCCTGTTTCCGCCTATTATATATATTCCGCAGAGAATCCATAAAAAACCGGAAATCAGACCGGGAAGAATGGATGCCTTTAAATTGTGAATAAAAAATGAGACAAAGGCAATGCGCACAGAAGGAGCGATTCTTCTGGTATATTCACAGCAGCGGTGATACAGAGCAGCCATTCCGGCAGCTGCAATCGGTGAAAAAAGCCATGCTCCGGCCAGAAAAATCAATCCTCCGGTATGAAGGGTGAGTTCAGTCAGGAGAAGTAAGGGAAGAACAGTTAGAAAAAATAGCAGGTTATTTAATAGAAGATCTGTCAGATTCGGAAATAAGATTCTGCGCAGGAAAAACAGAATGCCTGTTTGGGGATCTTCTTTGCCCGGAATAATTTCAGGGACAGGTTCGGGATGTTTTTTGGAACGCCGTTTTTGGGCAGCCAGTTCCTGTTCATAATGAAGCTGGCTGTAATTTTGTTTTTTCTTTTTCATGGTGCACTCCGTTTCGTACATATAATGATATATTGCTTTCTTCCTATTATAAAGGAAAAAGAAAATAAGGCAAGTTGATAATATTGATAGAAAGGATGAGAAAACAGAAAAAGAATGTGCAGATGCAGATGGTCTTGTATTTTCAGTGGATATGCTTCTGTATGGAGGTCTGGTTCCATCCAGAATACATTGCGATACAGAAGAAAGTCTGCAAAAACGGTTGACTGTATTGAAAGACATCCGTAAAAGAAATCCTGAAATGGTCATTTATGGATTTCAGGTAGTTATGCGTTGCCCGAATTATTCCAGCAGTGATGAGGAACCTGATTATTATGAAATTTATGGTGCGCAGATTCATAAAGCAGGGGAAGTTTTGCATAAAGACCGCTTGGGAATTTCTCATAAGGTTTTGATGTATCCGGGAGCGGATGAAGTAGGACTGACACTGATATCCAGAATCCTGAATCATCTTTATGAAAAGAAGCCCAAAATATATGTAAAGTATGCCAGCGAGAAATCGAAATATATGCCATGGAAGCGTATGTTTGAGGTCGGATTTCGGGCAGGGATAAATCGACGCAATTTCCCGGATGGTTCCCGGTGTTTTAAAAAATGAGGATTCCGGCGTGACAGAAAGCTTTCAGGAGAATCTGCTGGAATATCCCCAGTACACCCGACCGGAGGTCTGGGAGGGCAAAAAGGTTCCGGATATCCTGCTTTCCGGCGACCATGCAAGGATAGACAAATGGCGCCTGGAAAAGTCTGAGGAGCGAACGAAAAGCCTTCGTCCGGACTTGTACGAAAAGTACGATTTGCCCGGACGTGCGCTGGAATATTTGTTAAAAGATAAAATGCTTCACATGGACATGATTGAGGATATCCGGAGAGGCAAAGCTGACATCCTGGCAGTCCGGGAGGCCGGCGTGCTGACAAAGGACAGGTCAGGCGGTGCGTATCGGATCACTGCTAAAACAAAGGACGCAGGAGAACGGCTGCTGTCTTTGACGGACCCGACCGGCGCGGTCTATGTCTGCCATCAGAAATTTGTGCTGACGAGCATTTTAGAGCGTTTCGGGTTAAAAAATTTCAATGAATGCTATCAGGTGATTTATCCGAAAAAGAAAGCGCCTGACCTTCCGGAGCCGGACGAAGCCGTTGAAATCCGGGAGCTGGACGAAACGTATGCGGCAAACGTAGAGGCACATTATCATCTTTATCATGATGAAGCCTACATCAGAGAGCGGATCGCATCGCGTCAGATGATCGGCGCATTTCTGGATGGGGAGCTGGCAGGCTTTGCAGGTGTGCACAACGACGGCGGCATGGGAATGCTGGAAGTGCTGGAGCCCTTCCGGAAAAGAGGAATCGGGAGCCTCCTGGAGGCTGAAATGATCCGGCGGGAGCTTGCGGCAGGTCATGTGCCCTATGCGCATGTATTCGTGGAAAACGAAATTTCCGTTGCACTGCAGAAAAAATCCGGCATGCGCTTTGCACCGGGGAGCGTTTTCTGGGTATCCTAGGCGCCGACGGTAAAACCGGGTGGTATTTTTCCTATTAGGAAGAAAAACCTTGCATATTTGAGAAAGCTATGTTATACTGCAAATGTTGCGAAAAAAGGAGATGGTCCTCTGTTACGGGAATCGTATTAAGAACATCCAGAAATCAGGAGGAAAAGCAATGAACGAAATTATCAGAGAGATCGAAGCTGCTCAGCTGAAAGCTGAAGTACCTGCATTTGAGACAGGCGATACCGTAAGAGTATATGGTAAGATCAAAGAAGGCAACCGTGAGAGAGTTCAGGTATTCGAAGGTGTTGTTTTAAAGAAACAGGGCGGCAGCAACCGTGCAACCTTTACCGTAAGAAAGAGCTCCAACGGCGTCGGCGTTGAAAAGACCTGGCCTTTACATTCTCCCAACGTTGAGAAGGTAGAAGTTGTTCGTAAGGGTAAAGTAAGAAGAGCAAAGCTGAACTACTTAAGAGACAGAGTCGGCAAGAGCGCAAAGGTCAAAGAAGTTGTAAAATAAGAATTGCGAAGAGAGGGGCACCAGTAACGGCAGCCCCTTTTTTGCTTTTTAGGATGTCTGCAGGACGAAACGGCGGCTGCGGAATGGAGATTTGTATGAGAAGAAGACAGCGTGGACTGCAGTTTTACCGGAAGAAAAAAGGGCTCAGCATGCAGGCGGTCAAAGAGGTGTTTAGTTGGATTGTGCTGTCTGTACTGGCAGTTTTTCTGGCGTTTATGGTGATCTGGGCGGTCGGACTGCGCACGAACATGATCGGCGTTTCCATGGAGCCGGGGCTGACGAACGGACAGGGAATTTTGGTTAACCGCTTAAAGTACCGTTTCTTTTCTCCGCAGACAGGGGATGTGGTGGTATTTTTGCCAAACGGTAATCAGAATGCCCACTATTATGTGAAGCGTGTTGTAGCGGTTCCGGGGCAGACCGTCCTGATTCAGGACGGCATTTTATATATAGACGGTAAGGCGCAGGAAAATGAAGAGATGGATCTGATCGCGTCAGCCGGTATTGCAGAGAATGAAATCAAGCTGGGCAAGGACGAATATTTCGTGCTCGGCGATAATTGTAATAACAGTGAGGACAGTCGTTCCGCCAATGTCGGTCCGGTGCTGCGCAGCACGATCGTCGGCGAGGCGTGGTTCCATTTCGGAAACGGCACGGATGGCTGGGGACTGATTCACTGAAAATCACACAGAATATTATAAAGAAAAGGGTAACTGTTCAGTACCCTCACAGTTACAGAAAAGGAAAGAAAACTATGGTATACCAGTGGTATCCCGGACATATGACGAAAGCGCGCCGCGCGATGCAGGAAGATATCAAGCTGATCGACTTGATTATCGAATTGGTGGACGCCAGATGTCCGCAATCGAGCCGCAATCCTGATATCGACGAGATGGGGAAAAACAAGGCACGCCTGATTTTATTGAATAAATCCGATCTGTCCGATCCGGCTGCAAACCGCGCCTGGACGGCATATTTTGAAAGTCTTGGCTTTGCTGTACTGGAAATCAACGCCAGAAGCGGCGCCGGGATGAAAGCGATTCAGGGCAAGGTTCAGGAAGCCTGCCGGGAAAAGATCGAGCGCGACCGCAAACGCGGTATTTTGAACCGTCCGGTGCGTGCGATGGTGGCAGGAATTCCAAACGTAGGAAAATCGACGTTTATCAATAGCTTCGCAGGAAAGGCGTGCGCGAAAACCGGCAACAAGCCCGGCGTAACGAAGGGCAAGCAGTGGATTCGCCTGAACAAGGGTCTGGAGCTTTTGGATACCCCCGGCATCCTGTGGCCGAAATTCGAAGATCAGGCGGTGGGAGAACGCCTCGCACTGATCGGCTCGATGAACGATGAAATCTTAAACCGCGAAGAAATGGCACTTTCCCTGCTTGTGTTTATCGGGGAGAATTACCCGGAGGCGTTGGAAAAGCGGTATCAGCTGACACTGGATACAGCGGGCGCAGATGGCGACGCACAGGCGTCCCTCCATTCGGCCCTCGCCCTTCTGGAAGCAGTCTGCAAGTCCCGCGGTTGTCTGAAAAAGGGCGGCGAGCCGGAATATGAAAAGGGCGCGGCCCTCGTTCTGGATGATTTTCGCAGCGGCAGGCTCGGCCGCATGACGCTGGAATTGCCGAAAAAGGAGGCGTAAGCCATGAGTAGAAAAGCAATCCTGAAAGAAATCGGAAGCACGCTTTTATATATCGTAGTTGTCCTGGGTATCACCTGGCTGGTGATCACATTTGTCGGACAGCGCACGGAGGTCAACGGAAGCTCGATGGAGCCGACACTGAGCAATAACGATAACCTGATCGTAGACAAGATTTCGTATCGTTTCAAGGATCCGCAGCGCTTTGACATTATCGTGTTCCCATTTCAGTACGATGAAAATGTTTACTATATTAAGCGGATTATCGGTCTGCCCGGCGAAACGGTTCAGATCGGCACGGACGGAACGATTTACATTGACGGACAGGTGCTGGAGGAAGGCTACGGCAAGGAAGTGATGCTGTCACCGGGGCGCGCAGGCGAGCCGATTACCCTCGGCGAGGACGAATATTTTGTGCTGGGCGATAATCGAAACAACAGCTCGGACAGCCGGGAGCCGAGCGTCGGAAATATCCACCGGGATCAGATTATCGGAAAAGCGTGGGTCAGAATCTGGCCGTTTCACAAATTTGGAGTGTTAAAACACCAGTAAGGGACATCTGATATGGAAAAAATCGGGGAAATCAAAGCGCGGTTTGCAGAAGCCGGAGAGCGTTTGAAAAAAGCCTCCATGCGGACAGAGGCAGAGTCTGCGGCAGGCCTGTTGGAGAATCTGGAACAAACCTATCGGGAAGACACAAGAAGCGGTGTGCAGGCGCTGATCCGGCGTTCGGAAAAGCAGCGGGAGGCGCTGGAAAAGGAAACAGCGCGGATTTATCAGCTGCAGCAGTATGAACGGGACTATGAAAAGGAAGGCCTGATCTGCGGCATTGACGAGGTTGGAAGGGGACCGCTGGCAGGACCGGTTGTTGCAGGCGCGGTTATTTTGCCGAAGAACTGCGAAATTTTGTATCTGAACGATTCCAAGCAGCTTTCTGCAGAAAAAAGGGAACAGTTATATGACGTCATTTTGGAGCACGCAGTGGCGGTGGGAATCGGGATTGTCAGCCCACAGCGAATCGATGAGATCAACATCCTGCAGGCGACCTACGAAGCGATGCGTCAGGCGATTGAAAAGCTGAATCCTCAGCCTGCAGTTCTGCTAAACGATGCGGTAAGGATTCCGCAGGTGGCAATTCAACAGGTTCCGATCATCAAGGGAGATGCAAAAAGCGTATCCATTGCTGCAGCGAGCATTGTAGCGAAGGTGACGAGGGACCGGATGATGGAGCAGTATGAGGAAGTTTTTCCGGGCTACGGATTTGCACGCAATAAAGGGTATGGATCAAAAGAGCATATCGAGGCACTGCAGACCATGGGACCGACGGCGATTCACCGCAGAAGCTTCATCGGTCATTTTGTGAAAGAAGGTTAAATGAATAAAAGACAGGCGGGCGCTTTCTGGGAGGAAGCAGTGACAGCTTATCTGATGCGCAGCGGAGTAAACATTCTGGAGCGTAATTACAGGTGCAGCAGGGGAGAAATCGATATTATCGGGTTTCACCGGGGCTGCCTTGTTTTTTTTGAAGTAAAATACCGGAACGACGACCGATTTGGGACAGCGTTGGAGGCGGTTGGGAGCGCAAAGCAGGAAAAAATCTGCCGTTGCGCAGACTGGTATCTGTGGAAGCATCCTGCAGAGGGGGATGTACAGATCCGCTTTGACGTGGTGGCGGTCTGCAGGAAAGAGATCCAGTGGATTCAAAATGCATTTGAATACAGGAGGGCAGGGACGTGGAACAGCAGGAGACGAAGATAGCAAAAAAAGATCTGATCCGGAAAAAGACGGGTTATCCGGGGATGGAAATTCACAAAAGCGGAGAGGTGGAATATCTCACCTTTCCGGCGCTAGAACGGTTAAATATAGTGACTCATATGGTCACCAGCAGGTTCGGCGGTGTCAGTACCGGGGACTGTGCTTCTTTCAATTTCAGCTATGCGCGGGATACGAGCCGGGAGGCGGTGGATGAAAATTTCCGGCGGGCGGCAGGCGTGTTCGGGACAACTTCGGAAGCGTTCGTCTGCTCCGATCAGACCCATACGACAAACATCCGCCGTGTGGAAAAAGAGGATGCAGGAAAGGGCGTGACGAAAGAAAAAGATTATCGGGATGTGGACGGGCTGATCACAAACGTGCCCGGGCTGATACTTGGCACGTTTTATGCGGACTGTGTGCCGCTTTTGTTTGTCGATCCGGTGCATCATGCGATCGGCTGTTCTCATTCCGGGTGGCGGGGGACAGTCGGTGAGATGGGAAAAAAGACGGTCGAAGCGATGCGCGAGGCGTATGGAAGCCTTCCGGAGGATATTTTTGCGGCGATTGGTCCGTCGATCTGTCAGGACTGCTATGAAGTCGGAAAAGATGTGGCAGAACCTTTTGAAAAGCTCTTTTCTCAGGAGAGATATCAGGACGTTTCCCTGAAAAATATACTGACCGAAAAGGTCAATGGAAAATATCAGCTGGACCTGTGGCGCGCCAATGAAGCAATTTTGCTTGGCGCAGGGATTTTAAAGGAGCATCTGTCGATGACGGACATCTGCACCTGCTGCAATCCGAGCTATCTGTTTTCTCATCGGGCGAGCAAGGGAAAACGCGGAAATCTGGCGGCGTTTCTGATGCTGAAGCAATAGAATGCGCGTAAAAACGGCTGATGCCGGTAAAATCTTTATAAAATATTAAGAATATCCCGGACAGCAGATTCAGATTTTTCTGATTTAATAGAGAGAAAGCAGGAAATGGAGAGTAGTGTGAAAAATAAGCGTGATCGCTTATTTTTCACACAGCTATTTGTGCCGCAG